>Ga0326597_10003827_pt1 | contig 21428 bp, 20 predicted proteins | sample RVTome_12_FD_203789 | JGI IMG/M metagenome (GOLD analysis project Ga0326597, IMG submission 203789) | Soil microbial communities from uranium-contaminated site in the Upper Colorado River Basin, Wyoming, United States - RVT100D185 | ecosystem: Environmental > Terrestrial > Soil > Contaminated >...
ACGGGGCGGACGATGTTCTCACTCCTCGAAGAGCTATGACCGCTTCTTGAAAAGGGCCGATAGTCGCGGACGGGTACCGAAGGTCAGGCGACGTCACCGGTCAGCAGCACTTGGCGCGCCTCCGTCGCCCACGCTTCTTCCCATGTCGGATGAGCGGAGCGCCGGATTCCCTTGCGCAAACGATCGAGTAGTGGTGATTCGCGGGGGAACGCCTGGAATAACTCGAAGAGGAGTTCGGCGAGCTGGCGCCCATTCGAAAAGAGCAGGCCGTTGACACCGTGGCGGACACGCTCTGCCAGGCACGCACCGTAGTCCAACGCGCACACCGGGAGGCCCGCGGCGAAGAGATCGGCCACCTTCATTGGAATGTCCAGTCCAGACGATGACCTGTGAAGACACAGGCCCACATCGGCGCTCCCGACAATTCGGGGGTAATCCTTTCGATCGAGCCAGCGCGTGCGCAGTTGAGCACGGCGCGCAGAGAGGCCCGCGAACCGGCGCTCGAACTCGACACGCCGCAAGCCGTCGCCGGTCACGAGGATCACCAGATCCGGAAAGCGGCGAGACGAATCGCCGGCTTCCCATCCCCGGACGTGCTCTTCGAGCTGTTGCACGGCCTCGATGACCAGGTCGAAGTCCTCGTTGGCCGTCCAGCCCGCCGGACACACAATGAATCCAGTCGCCTGGCTCTCTCGAACAACGAGGCTCGCGAATAGTTCCTGCCGGATTCGGTCGCGCTCGACTGCGTTCGGAGGGGCCAGTGTCGAAAGCGGCCAATCGTAGAGAGGCTGCACTCCGCGAATCCGAAAGCGTTCAGTCAGAAACCGGGAAAGCCCCTGCGACACTGACAAATGGCCATCGGCCAGACGAGCGGAGACCATCTCCACCCAGCGCGCCAGCCGAACCACCACGTGGCGGCGTCCAAGTCGCAGCGCCAGAATCGAATATCCGAGATTGTGCCAATCGATGACGAAGCGGGCTCGGCGAAGCCTCGCGATCATCCACGCGACGGGTAGCGTGGGTATCGCCGGAGGGTTCTGAACCAACAGCAGGTCCGGACGTGGGATCGCCAGCAACGCGGCGCCAAGACGCACGCTATTGACCAGCGCATCGACGGCCGCCAGGATGCTGAACACGAGTGTCGGCCGGCCAACGCGAAACCTGAGACGTGATTCCGTCAAGGGATGCACGGCAATACGGGGATTCTCGGTGAGCGACTCCGCCAGCTTCGCTCCGGCGTGTCCGATGAAGTCGACGTCGACGCCGCTAGCCAGTGCGCGGGCGTGGTGCTGCATCCGCGGACTTCGGCCGAGATCTCCGACGACGATGACAGCGGCGCGCATGCTTAGGAAAGAACCTAGCGTCTATTCTATCGTGCCAGGCCCGCCCACGATGCGCGCGCCCTCAGGTCTTCGGCAGCTATGCCCGGTTAGCCCAACCGTCTCAAGCACGACGTGCGCCGTGCTTCACACGAGTAGGTCCAGCTCACCCGATGGTTTTCCTTCGCGGACGAAGCCAAGCCGGCGGCACAGGGATCCAAACACGTCGGCGTTGGACCTCGCCGCGCCCTCGGCATCGATCGCCGGACGTACCAGATCGAGGCTGATCGGTCCCTAGGCCTTCGCGAAATCGTAGGCCTTCCAGGAACGTCGTCGCGGGCAGGATGACGTCCGCGTACAGGACGGCGTCGCAGCGAAGGACTGTACGCGTACCAGCCGGACCCGGCCACATCCCTGTCCCGCCCGCAAGACGTTCTGAGGCGTCGGATGAAGGACGTTTAGAATGCCTGCCCGATGCTGAAGTGCATCCTCCACCGTCGAGCCTGCGGTTTCCCATCGATGACAAGGTCGTCGATCGGGTTGAGTTGATAGCCCACGTCGAATCGGAGAGGCCCAACGGGCGTCGCGTACCGAATACCGACGCCGGCCGCGTACCGCAGGTCGGAGACCTGGAAGGCCCAGTCTTTGGCCCACACGTTTCCGCCATCGACAAAGAGCACGCCTCCCAAGCGTCCGAACGATTTTCGCACTTCCGAGCTGAACGCCAGGAGCGTGTTGCCACCAATCGGCAGACCGGACTCGGAGAGCGGGCTGACCTCGAAGCGGCCCCATCCGCGGATGCTCGTTGCACCACCGAGGAAGTACTTCTTGGCAAACGGTACGTTCGCTGGATCATCGCCAGCAGGCTGAATCGCAGCGCCTTGGATTCGATTGGCCAGGACGAACCCAACAGCAAGCGGCTGGTAGTGTCGCACATCGACCGCAGCGGCAGAGTGCTCGAACGTGGAGGGTAGAACCAGACCGGTTTGTTCGAGCCTGGCGTTGACATGGTAGCCGCGGGTGGCATTCAGTAGGTCATCAGTTGTCGAATGATCGAGTTCCAGTCCGAGTGTTCCGAAGCGTCCTTCCTGCTTCCCGGTCGTTGGATTGAGACCGAGCGCGATCAGGTCATCCCTCAGCGTGGGATCGTTCAGCGCGTCATCCGAGATGGAGCTGCTGTTCTCCTCACCGGACACAGAGAGTGACCAGAACGTGTGCTCGTCAAACTGATGAGTCGCCGTCACGCGGACGCCTGAAATGATCGATTGGTAAGCCGGGGTAAACGTGTACCACTGCTGCCCCTGGGCATCGAGTGACAGCCGAGGATGGAACAGGTAGGGCTGGTTGAGCGTGAACCGGATGCCGCGGTCGAGCGACGACCACCTCGCGTGTACGCCCGCGGTCCGGGCGCCCCCGAGAAAGTTGAGGTGACGGTATTGGCCGTCAGTCCTCGCCTTGTCCTCAGTGCCGTATCCCACCCCGAAATTGACCCGCTGATGACGCCCCTCGGTGACCGTCACGCGGGTCCGGAGCTCGGGAATCTCGGGCTCGCGGTCGAGCGCGTCGATGTTCACGAACTGAAACAAGGCCATGCTGTACAGCCTGCGCTGAGACTCTTGCACAAGACTCCGACGATAGAGTTCGCCAGGGCGATAGGTCACCTGGCGCTCGATGATGCGGTCGCTGACAGCCTGATTCCCGGCAATCTCGATCGCACCGAAGTACGCGAGTGCACCAGGCTCGGCGGTGAAGGTAATCGCCGCGCTCTTCCCGGATGCAGTGAGCGTTTCGTCGGCAGATACTTGGGCGTCGGGGTACCCGTGATCGCGCAACTCGTTCAGCGCCAACTCACGGGTCGCGATCACCTCCTGCCGATCCCTGGGCTTGCCGACGCCAAGCGCACTCTGGCTCAGGATTTGTTCGACGTGATCAGAAGGTACAAGCTCAAACCCCAGGAAACTCACCGCGGCGACCACGATCGGAGCGCCCTCGTCGATCGTGACCGTGATGTCGACAGCGTCCTTGGCATCATTAAGACGGATGTCGACGTCAGTGACCTGGGCATCTGGAAAGCCGCGATCTGCGTAGAAGAGCAGGATCCGCTTGACGTCGGCGTCGAGGCGAGTGCGTTCAAAATAGAAACGGCGACCCCACGGCAGAAGGGAGCTCTCACGGGTCGCAAGTGCTGCTTTCAGGCGAGCGGTGTCAACGGCTGAGGCTCCGGCGAACTGGATGGATCGGACTCTGACCGAGCCCTCGTCCTGACATGCAGACCCCGTCAGCGCAGCCAGGCACGCCACGGCGAGCAGAATCAGATCACGAATTCGGTGAACGCGCGCGACAGGCAAGCTCCAACCATAGCTTACCCGCACAGGCCAAATCGGTTGAAGCAGTACCGACTTCGCCGGGACATCACGTCCGACCGCGCTGCTCCTCGGTCACATCTTCGCGATATGCTCGCTCGTCGTGCTCGTCGTGCTCGTCAGCCGAGCGCCGGGCTCCGGAACATTTGTCAACCGATATCGCACTCGGGACGCCAGGGACGCTAAGTACCGGGGTTGGCGCTGATGGCTCCCGAAGGCGATGAGAGCTCAGGGGTCATCAGCAGACGGCCGCGACCGCCTCGGCTCACCTGCCCACCTTTGCGACCGGCGGAACGCGCCTCGTCTGCGCTCCATTCATGGGCCGTGCCCTTCGCATGTGCGGCGCGGCCACCCTTGCTGGCGATCTCACGCTGCTTCTCCGGCGACATCGACGCGAATCCGCGTCGTTCCTTGCGCTGCCCTACGTTCAACATGCCGACCTCCTGATAAGTGCCCGATTGGCAAAACAATCGTTCGCCCATCCATACATCAAAGATGGTGCCAGCATTGCCTAGAGGTCAGGCTACTAGGTCTAGCTATAAAGTATTGGAAAAATAGAGACTTACAATTTTTGTCTGACGGGGAGTTTTCGATTGGGCGTCGTGTATCGCTGCAGTGTGGGTACCCAGCGTGCCTACTTCGTCTGCTCTGGTACGTATCCTGGCGGCAACGCAGCGCCCTCGCCGAAAAAGAAATCCTCCATATGCTTCGCGACCAACTCCTGTGCTTCCTTCTGCCATGGCATGAGACGGTACTCGTTGAGGATCATTTTCATCCGCTCCTCCCACAACTTCCAGGCCTCACGGGAGACGTTCTCGAAGATCCGCTGCCCGAGCTCGCCTGGCCACGGTGGGCTCTCTAGACCTGGCAAGTCCTTCTGGAACTTGGCGCAGAACACCTTTCGCCCTGGTGAAGATGCGGGCGGGATAGGACCGGACTGGTCAGCCATTGGCCAATCTTACCATCCTCAGCTCTGGATCAATCGTGAACCGGAGTCTGGCGTGGGCCGCGCGAAGGGCTTGTTCGGCAAGGCGCGTCTCGTCGGCCCTGGCGAAGATAAACCCAAGATAACTCGCACCTTCAGGGATCGGCACCAGGAGTTGGTCCAGTTTGGCGGTAATACGAATGTCGTCGACACCACGGACCTGTCTGGCCTCGTCCATCCCGGCGACATTTCTGAGCACGCCGCGCTTCGGTATGGGAATCATCATCACGCCAGAAGCGGCTGGCTCCCTGCACCACCGGTCGGGTGGTTCGCCGAGCGCGTGTCTGAGCAGCACCTCTTCAAGTGAGTGCACAGGAGCGTCAGTTTCGTCACCCCTCTGGCGGAAGCGTAAGGCACGGCTGCACAACCCCCCGATCGGACGAGGCGCGACTTCGAGCACGAAGACACCTCGACTATTCGCCCGGCATTCAGCGTGGATCGGTCCATGCCCCAGACCGAGTACGCGAGCCGCGGAACCGACGGCCGCAACGATGTCTTTCTGAAGCTCTGGGGGAGCTCCCGATGGCGTCACGTAGATCGTCTCCTCGAAGAATGGGCCATCGAGCGGATCGGGCTTGTCGAAGAGGGCCAACACGTCGAGAACGCCATGAGTCATGAGCCCCTCTACGGCGAATTCGGCACCTTCCACGAAGTCTTCGATCAGGACGAGATCGTGTATCCCGGTGCCACCTCGCCGAATATCTGGCGACGACAGCAGCAGCCGGAGACGTGAGAGGGCGGCCGCGAGCTCGCTTGGATTGTCGACGCGCACGACGCCGCGGCTGCCCGAGAGGGTCAGCGGCTTCACGACGCAGGGGAAGGTCAGATGATCGGCCAGTTTCCGTGGATCGATGGTGACCGGGGCATCGATGAACATCGGGGTGGGCACGTCTGCATCGCGCATACGCCTGCGCGTGAGCATCTTGTTGCCTGCGGTGACGGCTCCCTCTGGGGAATGCCACGGCACGCCGATTTCCCGGCACACGCGCGCAGCAACCACCGAGGGCTTGTCTCCAACCGCGATGACGCCGTCGATGGGCGCGGTCGCCGCCCTTCCCATGATGGTGGCAACGGCTCCGCCGTCGTCGTCAAACCTGATGGGCGCCGCGTCGTCTTGCCAGGGGTCCGACAAGGTCGAACAGCGATCGGTGGCGTAGACCAGATCCACACCAAGACGCTCGGCCGCAGCGCCGAACGCGCGTATCTGATAGCCAGTTGTGGCGGCGAGAACCAGAATCCTTGGCACGAATCAGACCACGCGCAGCTGATCAGGCGCCGGCTCGGCGCAACAGTACCAGGGCTCACTGAGATACGGCACACGAGCTGGCGGTGTGTTCGGTGGAGACGGCGCGGGAATTCCCGCACGTTCGTGGGCAACGGCACTGACCTCCGCGAACACCTCTCGTCGATCGGCGGTGAGACGGTTCGCGACGATCGCCGACAAGTTCGCGTGCAGACGGTCCACCCGCGGATCCGGATGAGACCAGCGATACGCCAGGGTGGCCGGATCGAAGCCTCCCAGCCACGGTCGGATCTCAGCGAGCTCGAGCAGTCGCGAACCTGCAGGGATCAGCAGTCGAATCGCGAGTTGAATTGGTGCGACGTGGTCGACAAGGTCGAGCGCGGCGATTGTATCGAGCAGGTCGCAGTAGTCTTCCAGGCTCAGCCACGGATGAAACGCAACAAACGTCGGCGTGAGCGTTACGCGGTTCTCCCGGCAGAGGTCGACCACGTCGACGAAATCTTGTCGGGTGTGACCTTTGTCTAGAAACGCCAGAACCCGATCATCGATGGACTCGACTGCGCTGGTGATCAGGACGCAACCGGTGTCACGAAGCCGAGGGAGAAGAGCGCGATGCCGCAGCAGATGTTCGATCTTGACGGTGACGTCGTAGGTTACTGACGAATGCGCCTCGTGCAAGGCCTCGACCGTTCGAAGGGCGTGCGTCGGTCCGTTCAGGAAATCCGGATCGCCAAACGTGATGTGCTGCGCGCCGGCGGCCACTTGAGCCGCGATGTCCGCCGCGACGACGTCCGCCTGGACGATCCTGAACTGCCCCTCGTAGATAGGGACGACTGGACAGTGCCGACACCGATGGCGACAGCCGCGGCTCGCTTCGGTGTAGCCGGTCACCCGGGATTCTCCTGTCCCGAGCTGCAAGGTGGCGTACCGCGTCAGCGGAGGAAGGCCCGAACGATCGGGGGCGAGAAACTGCAAGCGTGGAAGACTGTGCCGCTCCGCACGCGGCGACCGTGCCGCCGGCTCGTCGACTGCCGGCGACCCCCCGTTCGGCGAGTCGCCAGACGGATGTAAGAGTTCTCGCGAGACCGATGTCAAATCCTCTTCGAACTCCCCGCCGAACACGTCGTCGACACCCAGGGACCTGAGCCAGTCGGCATTCAGCGGCGCGTACAGACCGTACGCGCATAGCCTGGCGGACTTGTTCCACACCCGAACCTGCTGAATGACCGGACCGGCCAGTCGGGTCGCGGTGTGCATGGGTAGGTGAAAAGCTACGAGGGAGGCGGACCGAACGACGTCTTCGGAGATCTTCTCTTTCGACAGGTCGACACAGCTGACGTCGAGCCCCTCCCGCCGCAGCCAGGCGGCAGGGGACGCCAGGCCAAAGGGCTGACGGCCAAGGTCGTAGGTCGAAATCAGAAGGGCTCGCACCGCGTCCATTCTGACATAACGTCTGCTAGACTCCCCGGGCATGCCCCCTTCCGCCGACGCGCTCGAGGCCACACCGGCCTCGCACGGCGATCGGTCATTCTTCGGCCATCCACGCGGGCTCTCGACCCTGTTCTTCACAGAGATGTGGGAGCGTTTCAGCTATTACGGGATGCGCGCACTGCTGATTCTGTTCATGACGGCGGCGCCCGCTTCTGGAGGTCTTGGATTCGACACGGGAACAGCCGGCGCAGTGTACGGACTCTATACGTCGGCGGTCTACCTGACCGCCCTTCCTGGCGGGTGGATCGCCGACCGCCTGATTGGCCAGCGCAGCGCTGTGCTCTATGGCGGCATCCTCATCTCGACTGGCCACTTCAGTATGGCCTTTCCCTCAATGACGACGTTCTACCTCGGCCTGCTTCTTATTGTCGTCGGTACGGGGCTCCTAAAAGGCAACATCAGCGTTCTCGTGGGCCAGTTGTACGCCCCCGGGGACTCTCGCCGGGACGCCGGCTTTTCCATTTACTACATGGGTATCAACCTGGGCGCGTTCATCGCGCCGTTGGTGTGTGGATTCCTCGGACAACGGGTGAACTGGCACCTGGGATTTGCGGCTGCAGGGGTGGGGATGGTGTTCGGCATCGTCCAGTACACCTACGGTGGCCGACACCTCGGTACCGCCGGACTCCATCCGGTTCCGGCTGAGTCACTGGAGGAGGCGCACGATCTCAAGCGTCATGCGCTGAAGTGGGCGGGGGCCATCCTCGGATCGTCCCTCGTGCTTGGCGTTTTGCTGTGGGCAGGTCTCCTGCCTATTACTCCCGCCCAGGTCGCAGACGCCGCGGGTGTCTTCTTGGTCCTCACTACGGTGGCGCTTTTTGGCTGGGTGTTCTTTGGCGGCGACTGGACGCCCAACGAACGTAGGCGGCTCTACCTGATCGGCGTGTTGTTCCTGGCGGCCTCGATTTTCTGGTCGGAGTTCGAGCAAGCGGGGACGACGCTGAACCTTTTCGCCGATCGAAACACTCAGAACACGATGATGGGCTGGAACTTTCCGAGCAGCTGGTACCAATCGGCGAACGCGCTGTTCATCATTGTCTTTGCGCCACTCTTTGCAATGTTGTGGTTGAGGCTCGGATCACGCGAACCCGCAAGCCCAGTCAAATTCGCGTTCGGCTTGATTGGCGTCGGCGTCGGGTTTGCGATTCTGATCCCGGCAGCACGCACGGCCGAAACCGGTGTCCTTGTCAGCCCGCTATGGCTCATCGCACTTTATTTGATCCACACGTGGGCGGAACTTTGTCTCAGCCCTGTGGGTCTGAGCTCGATGACAAGGCTCGCGCCAGCACGCGTCGCTGGTCTCATGATGGGTGTCTGGTTCCTCGCAGTGTCGGTGGGCAATTTTATCGGCGGTCGCCTTTCGACACTCTATGAGGCGTGGCGGCTGCCGAACTTGTTCGGAGTCGTCGGAGCGTTCGGCATCGTGTGCGGGGTCCTGCTTCTCGTTCTGTCCCCGCCCATGAAGGGTTGGATGGGAGAGGTGCGGTGAGATGGCTCTCGATGACTACAAACGAAAGCGAGACTTCAGCAAGACCCCTGAGCCCCTCGGTACTGTCCGCCGACGCAAGACGAAGGACCGCTTCTTCTGCGTCCAGAAACACCTCGCAAGCCAGCTGCACTATGACCTCCGCCTCGAACACAATGGTGTGCTCTTGTCATGGGCTGTCCCCAAGGGTCCGTCCCTCGATCCAAAAACCAAACGACTAGCCATGCAGGTGGAGGATCATCCACGAGAATATGGTGACTTCGAGGGCGTCATCCCCGAGGGGTACGGTGCGGGCATCGTGATGCTTTGGGACCGCGGCACGTGGACCCCCGAGGTGGGCGATGTCGATGCGGCCCTCGAGAAGGGTGACCTGAAATTCACGCTCGATGGCTACAAGCTGAAGGGCTCTTGGGTACTCGTTCGAACCAGCGGACATTACGGACGAGGGCGAGACACGAAGACGCACGCGGGGGGCACAGGGGACAGCCGAAGCTGGCTCCTTATCAAGCATCGCGACGACTGGTCGGGCGACCTGGATATCGCGAAGTTTGCACCGCGCAGCGTCAAGAGCGATGAAGACTTCGAGCAGATTCTCGCCGAAGAGACCCCAGCGGTCTGGACATCGAACCGACCGGCTCGCGGCGGCGAATCAGGCGAGATGCTTGCCCGGATCATCGAGAAGGCGGCCCGGCTGAGAGCCGACCGAGACAGCACGGTACGAAGTCGTCGACAACGCACGGTGCCGAGCACTCGCAGCGCGAAACGCCGCAAGTAGCCGACATCACAGCCGAGACGCCCCGAGCAGGTGTTTCGACAGCACCGTCCAGACCGCGTAGGCCAGCCGCAGCCTGTCGTGTCGGGCGATGTCACTCGTCCAGAGATCCCCCTCGACGTTCTCGCAGTGTGCGGGAAGGTCTCCGGCCATGAGCGGTTCCTTGTGCTCGAGCGCATAGCGCCCTAACACTTTGGACGTGGGCCACTTCGTGTTCGTAATCACGACATCGATCGGACGGCGAATTGCTTCCTCGATGTGCCTCACCGTGTCGGCAGCCGTGAAGCCAGTCATTCCCTGGCCTTCAGTCAAGAGGTTGGCAACCAACACGATCGGCCCCTTGACATGCCGCAGCGCATCAACGACACCGTCGACCTGGAAGATCGGCACGAGGCTCGTGTAGAAGCTTCCTGGCCCAATCGTAATCGCGTCAAACTGACTGATAGCTTCGGCCGCGGCCGGGTGAATCGAGACGGCCGGTTCCAGCCAAATCCGGCGAACCAAGCGGCCAGACGACTGTCCCGCATCGACCTCCACTTCGCCGCGTGTCACGGAGCCGTCATGATACTCGGCGCAAATCGACGCCTGTTGAACGGTCACAGGCCAGACACGGCCCCGGCAGCCAAGCAGGGCTCGCAGCCCGTCGATCGCGTCGAGAAAGTCACCGCTGTAGCTTTCCATCATCGACAGGAGCAGGTTCCCGCCGGTATGACCGCCCAGCCTCGTGTGTTCGAGGGTCGGCAGGCGGGCCAACAAAACCCGGCGCGCCTCCCGAGTGTCGCGCGACAGCGCGAGGGCACACTTCAGAACGTCCCCGGGTGGAAGGACACCCAGTTCGTCGCGAAGCACACCGGAGCTTCCCCCGCTGTCAAACATCGTCACGACGGCGTCGGCGCGCAGCCAAGGGTTGGTCTTCAAGCCACGAAGCAAAGCCGGCAGTCCGGTCCCACCCCCAAAACACCCGACCTTGAGTTCGCGCAGCCGCACCAGTCACATTCTACAATTGAGTGACGCAGATCCCTGAAGCGGCTCTGGCGCTCGACCCTGGTTTCAGGCCCCCTGAGAGGTTTCTTGTGCACGAGCGCTGCCTTGGGACCGGTCGCCTTGGTGCAGATCGACTTGGCCGCCCTACCTGCCATATTCGACGACCGAGGACGTACGCAGTCTGTCCACTCAGGGGTGCCCCGACAAGGGCAGCTGCGCGACCTCTCATGGAGCCGAGTCCACTGCCGAGGGCTGGCTAGACGGGCAGACGCCTTGACGAAGACCTGGCGAGCACGACCGGACGCGAATGGTGCTCGGCTGCCACCACTGCCACACGAAGCGAACGACTGGAGCAGCGTTTGACCGACCAAAGTGGTCGGGTATATGCTGACGGTCTAAACTGAGACTGGGTCTCAGTATTAAGAAGTGATGTCCGTCACCCTTCATGACAGTGGATTACCGGGAGTCGGCAGCCGCTTGCCGCAAGGCACCCGCACACTGGATCAACTGCCGGTCGGGCAGAACGCGACGGTCGATCACGTCGGTGGCGACCGCCAGGTGTCTCGTCGCCTCATGGAGATGGGGTTGCTGCCGGGTACCCGGATTGAAGCGATCCGCCGGGCGCCTTTTGGCGATCCACTCAAGATCCGGCTCCGCGGTTATCTGCTCTCTCTCCGTCTTGTAGACGCCGCAAAGATCACGTTGGCTGCCGACGGCGCCTCAACGCCGTCACATGGCGAGGGTGATCTGCAGGCTGAACTTTTCCGTTTCCCCGCGCACATGCTTCGTGAGCCATCGCACGGTACGCGGGTACCACGAGTACTCCTGGCAGGTAATGCCAACTCTGGCAAGACGACCGTCTTCAACGCACTCACAGGTGCGCGGGCCCAGGTAAGCAACTACCCTGGCGTGACCGTGACGCGCGCGTCACGGCGGATCGCATTGCCTGACGGGTCTCCTGTCGAGATCGTTGACCTCCCTGGGACTTACAGCCTCACCACCCACTCCCCTGATGAGCAAGTCGCAGTCGACGAGGTGTTGGGCCGGCGCGAGGGACAGCCGGACGCTGTCATCGTCGTCGTCGACGCGGGTGCACTCGAGCGCGGCCTCTATCTGGTGCTACAGATTACCGAGACCGGTGTTCCGGTAATCGTCGCGCTCAACATGATGGACGAAGCTTCCGCCTCTGGCGCCGACTTCGACGTGGCGCGCCTCGGCGGCTGGCTAGGCGCCACGGTCGTTCCGATGGTGGCATCGAAGGGAAAAGGCTTCGACGCTCTTCGTACGGCAATTGCGGACGCTTTGCTCCTGGCGCCGAGCATTGACTGTGCGTGGAAGGGCCTTCATCCGCAGGTCGAACAGAACGTGTCGGCCGTCGATCGGGCGATGGCCGACGTGACGTTCGTCAATACCCCGGCGGCCCGACGATCTTTGGCGCTCTGGTCTCTACTCTCGCTCGGTTCGGGCAACGTGAACGGAAGCGGCAATAGCTTGCCTGACAAGGTACGGCAGACCGTCGAAACCGTACAGGCAGCGGCCGCCGGTCGGCGCCCCTCTCTCGACGAGCAGATCATCGGAGCACGCTACAGGTGGATCGAATCGGTCGTCGCTGATGGTCGGACGATGACACGCGAAGACACTCGAAAATGGACGAACCGACTCGACGCGATTCTCACGCAGAGAGTTTACGGCCTGGCGGTGTTCGGTGTCGTTATGGCGGTGTTATTCGAGGCGTTGTTCACATGGTCAGAGCCGATGATTGGCGCTATCGAGACCGTCACCATGTGGCTCCAGACGGGGGTAACAGCGCTGTTGCCGACTGGAGTCCTCCGTGACCTCATGGTCGACGGCGTCATTGCCGGAGTCGGCAACGTCGTTGTGTTCGTACCTCAGATCGCCATGCTCTTTCTCTTCATTACGGTGCTCGAAGACGTCGGTTACCTCGCCCGGGTCGCCTTTGTGATTGACCGTCTCATGGGGCGCGTGGGCCTGCACGGCAAGGCGTTCGTCCCGATGCTGTCTGGATTTGCGTGCGCTGTGCCGGCCGTGATGGCGACTCGGACCATCGAAAGCCCTCGCGATCGGCTGATCACGATGCTGACGCTTCCGATGGTGTCGTGTAGCGCGCGATTGCCAGTGTACGCGCTCGTCACGGCGGTGGTCTTCGCCGCCGACGACAGGTTTTTCGGAATCCTGAGCGTTGGCGCGGTCGTCCTGTTCGCGATGTACGCGTTGTCTGTCTTGGCAACGTTGGGGGCGGCGGCGGTGCTGCGGCGCACGGTCTTGCGTGGACCTCGGTTGCCCCTCGTGCTCGAGCTCCCTCCGTACCGCGTCCCCGTGCTGCGAAACGTTGCCGTGGTGACCTGGCGTCGCGTCCAGCGCTTTCTTGTCGACGCGGGCACCATCATCCTCACCATGACGATCATTCTTTGGGCGCTATTGTCGTTTCCTCGCAGCGCAGAGATTACCGCCCGATACGACGGGCTTCGCTCGGAAACCGCGGCGTCGACAACAGACTCCAACCTTCAAGCGGCCGAACTGTCGATGCTTGATGGCCAGGAAGCGGGCGAACAGATCCGGTACAGCGTGGGCGGTCGGCTTGGTGGACTCATCGAGCCCGTCATCGAACCGCTGGGATTCGATTGGCGCCTCGGAGTGGGCATTCTTGGCGCATTTGCGGCGCGAGAGGTGTTTGTCTCGACGCTCGGCATCGTGTTCGGCATCGAGGAAGCCGATGAGGAAAGTGTGCCCCTCAGGTCGTCGATACAAAACGCGCAACGAGCGGACGGGTCGCCGCTGATGACGCCGCTGACCGGAGTGTCCTTGATGGTCTTCTTCGTGCTTGCATGTCAATGCATGAGCACGATCGTGGTTGTCCGGCGAGAATCGGGCACGTGGCGCTGGCCGATCTTCATGTTCGGCTACATGTCGGTTCTCGCATACGTGGCATCGCTTACCGTGTATCAAGTGGGATCGGTCATGGGTTGGGGAGGAGTATGAACTGGCAGGGACTCATCGTGGCGGTGGTCGTCTGTCTCGCCGCAGTGTCCCTGTACCGGCACGTGCGCGGACTCATGATCGACGCCACACCAGGTTCAGGCTCAGGATCCCAGCCTTTGTGTCACGGGTGCAGGGACTGTGTCGAGCCCACGACGCACACGAACCAGATTTCATCAAGCCAAGACGTGCCGCACACGCCGCTCACCCACTAATTAAAGCCTGGGCTTGATCCTCACGGCTCCGTGTTCTGGATTGACGCTGCAGGTGCCGGCGGCAGCAGGGTCAAGGTTGCCTCGGCGTTCTGGCTCACCGATGCGTCACTGAACGACAGCGGAAAGTACTCGCCGGCGGCCCACATCTCCGCAAGGTCTCTGAAATGCTCACTGTACGGCGATCCGGACTGGCCTGGAACGTTCGTTACCACGGAGCGATCCCAGTCGTGCAGGTCAGCAATCATCCGAAACGAGGGGCCAATAGTCCGGTTCCCGGACGGTGACACCGAAAGAACCGTGTCACTTGCCCCCGGAAGTGAGAACGGGCCGACGTTGAAGCGCGAGCGAAACGCCTCTGTCACCGCGAGCGGGTGTGTGAACGTCGCCTCATGTTGTACAGGTCCCACCGTCACGGTCTCTTCAAGCGCAGTCATGAGGAGTGCGTCTCTGGCCGTCGTGGGGTCGCCATCAAACCAGGTTGGCGAGGGGTCGACTAGCGCAGGCACGAGAGCGTTCTGAGCCCTCTCAGCAGCCTGATTGGCGAGACGCGCTGGCACACGAAGACGGATCAGTCGATCCATGAGGGCGCGCTCCCACCGCAGGTACAAAAGCGCGGCATCACTGCTGCCGTCCATGCGCCGGTCCCACTCCATGAGCAGCGCGCGTACGTGCTCGAGGTCGCCGCGGTCCGGCGACAGCCCTTCAAGCAGAGGCACGAGCCGACTGGCGTTCCAGGACAGCGTGTCGTACTGAAGAGCTTTCAAGGTATCGACGGTCGCAGACGGGTCACCTGCCAGGACGTCTTGAATGCGGCTGCTCCTCGCGGGGCTATCATTCGCTGAAATCACGAAGCCACTGCTTGGATCCGCGGAATGCAACAGCCCTTCCGGCGGGGTCCATCCTTGCCACTCGAACTCACCCGACCATCCCGGCACCGGTAGCGCACCGTTCCAACCGTTCCTGACGGGAGAGAGACCCGCGACCTGCCGAGCCACATGACCATCGATGTCTGCGTAGACGAACTCGGCAGCCGGCATCTTCCATTGACGAAGGGCGTCATTGAACTCAGACCACGACTGGGCTCGGTTGAGGGAGAGCGCCGCGAGCTCGGCCGCCGTGCCTGGTTCAAAGCCACTCCAGCGAACCGTATAAGCGAGCTGCCGATCTGGATCGACAGCAACGACGACGCCATGCGGAGTAACCTGCCGATCGAACTCGAAGGGCTCGTCCCGTCCTTTGACGACAATCACGCCTGTGTCGACTTCAGATTGGACCCAGACGCCTTCGACGGAGACCTGTCGCGGATCGTCAGGATGTACTCGCTCGATGTAGATGTCCTGCGTGTCGAGGTGCGCGGCGGTCATCCCCCACGCCAGTCGGTCGTTGTGCCCGATCACGACGCCAGGACGCCAGGGGGCCGTCGCGCCAGCCACGTGCCAGCCAGGCGCCCTCAGGTGAACGAGGTATCGAAGCGACGGATGCGCAAGCCACTGGTGCGGGTCGGCTGCCAACAACGCGGCGCCGCTCTCGGTCCTCGATGGACCCACCGCCCAGGCATTGCTGCCCCCAGCGGCGGATCGACCCGAAGCTTCGCCACCAGGCCTGACGGCAAGTCCCATAAAGAAAGGCTCGGTTCCCACGCGACGCAGGCCGTCGCTCACGATCGGGCTGACAAGCGACAGATCGAGACCACGTGGCGCTGTGCTGGCGCGTCCAGAGCGGGGCGGCAGCAGTCGATCCACCTGTTCGACGCCGAGTGCCGACGCCAGCTGGACACGAAAGATCTCGTCGAGCGCGTTGCCGCTCGCGACGAACGCCTCCGTGCGATTGAGCAAGTCCTCGGGCTGCCACAGCTCTGGCGCCCATCCGGCGAAGATGAACTCCTCGGGCAACTGCGCCCGTGCCTGGGCTACCCACGCATTGATGCCGTTGACAAACGCGGCCGCGATGGCCTGCGTATCCGGACCGTAGCTTGCCCACTCTGCCGTCATGTCGCCGCGATACTGCATGCGGCGGGTCATGACGTCGCGCAGAATGAAGTTTGCGCCAAGCACCTCGGCGAGCCGTCCCTGGGCCGCGCGGCGCCAGAGGTCCATCTGGAAGAGCCGGTCTTGGGCCTGAACGAAACCCTGGGCGAAGAACAGATCGTCCTGAGTAGAGGCCCTGATGTGAGGAACGCCCCACCGGTCGCGTACGATCGCGACTGGAGCCGAGAGCCCTTCGACCTCCAGGATCCCTTTGACCTGTGCCACGAGCGGTGTCGCAACGGGCGGTGCGCCTCCGCACCCGCTGGTGACCAGCGCAAGGACGAGCAGGCACGCTACACTACATGGGATGCCCATCAAAGATCTCCTGATGCCAGAATACGACCACGAGATCGCCACCACACGCAAGTTGCTCGATCGACTTACCGAGACTCGCTTCACCTGGAAGCCCCATGGCAACAAAGCTGAACATGGCGGACCACGAATATCTAGAGATGTGGACGCTTAAGAATCACGGAAAAGAGGTATTCACGATGCCTCGCGTCATGGCCTTGCGGTCGTTCGTGCTGAACCACATCGTTCACCATCGCGGACAGTTGAGCGTGTACCTCAGGCTGAACGACATCCCGATTCCGGCGATCTACGGCCCGTCGGCCGACGAAGGACACCGTTCGGGCGTCAACTGACCCCACACGGCTTATGGGTACACCTTTGGATCCATTCGTTCCGCGTCCGTCGCTGCGCAACGGGCACTGGATGACTCTTTACAGCTGGGGAAACCCGCGCTACTTCCCCAGACTGCCCAACCCAACCATTCGATACTTCGACGTCGACCACGACGCCCGTGTCCTTGCTCACTGCCACTGGCACAAGCGACCGTGGGAACACCCGACAATCATCGCGCTGCACGGCCTCAACGCGTCGAGTCGCGCCCATTACATGCGAGGCATTGCGTCGAAAGCATTCGCCCAGGGCATCAACGTGATCAGGCTCAATCAGCGCAACTGTGGTTCTACCGAGCATCTTTCGGCGGGCCTCTTCCACTCTGGGCTGACGGCCGATGCCAAGTTCGTCATCGACGAGCTCGCGTCGGTCGACGGTCTCCCTGACATCGCGGTCGCTGGCTACTCGTTGGGCGGCAATCTGGCGTTGAAACTCGCCGGCGAATACGGCGACAGGCCGCCGGCGGTTCTCAGAGCCGTGGCGGCAGTGTCGCCCATCCTCGAGCTCAGCCTCTGCGTCCACGCGCTCGAGCGGCGGGAGAACGTTCTGTACGAATGGAACTTCGTCAGAGGCCTCAAGCGCCGGATGCGGCGCAAGAATCGTCTCTGGCCGGGACGGTTCGACATGTCGAAGCTGCCCTCGATCCGTACGGTCCGCGCGTTCGATGACGCGTACACTGCACCGCATTTTGGATTCAAGGACGCCGAAGACTATTACCACCGCGCGAGCGCCATGCGAGTTGTGGACCGAATCCGCGTACCCACTCTCGTGATTACCGCGCAGGATGACCCGTTTGTTCCATCAGAGCCGTTTTGTGACCCCAGGGTGACCGACAATTCGACCATCACGCTCCACCTGTGTCGACACGGCGGTCACTGTGGATTCATCGGCACCAGGGATGGACGTGACGACGGGTACTGGGCAGAGAAGCGGATCGTGGAATTCGTGAAGGCCAGCCTGGACAACCGCACGATCGAGGAACGCGACCTGCAAACGACCGGGGCGTAGGCAGCGGGTTCAGATTCGTGGCGCCACGCCAAGCCGCTCCATCAGGAGGCGTGCAAACTCCGGACCCTTCCCCTGATCTTCGTGCTTGAAATACACGAAGACGTCTCGACATCCCTCGGTTTCGCGCTGAATCGTCTCGGCCCAGCGACAAATGTCCTCGGACGTGTACCCCTCGTCACGTAGCCGGAAATAGGCGTAGTCAGCGGTGGTCCTAACAGGGACGGCCAGCTTCTGGCTGTCGGCGACGCACAGCGCCAGGTTCCGACGACGGAGCCTTTCGCACACCTCGTCGTCCAGCCACGAGCGATGCCGGAACTCGAACGCCGCGCAGACCTTCGGTGGCAGCTCGGCAAGAAAGTCGTCAAGGAGTGGCAGATCCTTCTTGGCGCTTGGCGGCAGTTGAAACAAGAGGGCGCCAAGCTTGTCGCCAGCCGTCTCTGCAACCCGACAGAAAGCACCGGTGAGTTCTCCGCAGTTTCTGAGTCGAGAATCGTGAGTAATCCGGCGCGGAGCTTTGAGCGTGATCCTGTAAGGCGAAGGCGTCTGCCCCGCCCAGCCTCCAACCAGCTTCTCATTCGGCATCCGATAGAAGGTGTAATTGATTTCCACCGTTGGAAATCGAGCCGCGTAGTACGGCAGCATCTTCTTTGTCGGAAGATCGGCAGGATAGAAGCTGCCCTTCCATTCCGGATAGTTGTAGCCCGACGTGCCGACCCAAATCATGGATAGCCTGGTGTCCAGAGCTTACATCGATCGAGTCTGCCGGCCCAGTCAAACCTGAATGCTTGAGATCACGCGACAGGCCATGCCTGAGCGTGTGTCACCGCATAGAATACGCGTATGTCGAGTCCCACTCTGGTTGCTGTCGTTTTCGCAATAGTGTCGCTCACGACGACGGCGTGCAGCAGATCAGTCTCACGGGAATATCCTCTGCGGGGTCAGGTTCTGTCGCTGAACGCCGACCACACGCAGGCCAACATCAAGCACGACGAAATTCCAGGATTCATGGGCCCCATGACGATGGTGTACAGAGTCAGGGATTCTCGGCAATTCGAGGGGCTGAAGCGTGGCGACCTGATCACATCGACCCTTGTCGTGGTCAGCAACGACGCGTACCTCACCGCCGTCCGCCGGGTTGGCGCGGCCCCTCTCGAGCCCGAGGAGACAGAAGTGACGAGCGCGTCATCTGAGTTCGTCCTATTGACGCCGGGACAAGAGGTTCCGCTCACGCAGTTCGTGGATCAGGACGGCCAGACGAGGGACTTCACATCGTTCCTCGGCACAACGACGATCGTCACGTTCATCTACACCAGGTGCCCGATGCCAACTTTCTGCCCCCTGATGGATCGCCACTTTGCGACGATGCAGGTACGGACCGAGTCCGATCCAGAGCTCAAGGATCTGAGACTTGTCAGCGTCAGCATCGATCCGCTCGTCGATACGCCGTCCGTTCTGAAGCAGCATGCGCAGGCGCTGGGTGCCGACCCGACGCGTTGGACGTTTTTGACTGGTGACCGCGACGAGATCGATCAGTTTGCCAGGCGGTTCGGCGTCACGATCGTCCGCGAATCTGATGAATTGACAGACATCGCCCACAGCCTCCGAACCGCCGTCATCGACGCGGAAGGAAGACTGGTCAAGCTCTACACTGGCAATGAATGGACGCCCGGCGAGCTTCTCACCTATGTCAGCCAGCTTGACTGACCCGCACTCCCTCACGTTCACGCCCCAAGAAGCGAAGCTCGTCGCCCGGCTGCGAACGCCGTTACAGGTCCAGCGCTACCTGAACAGCCTGCCGTACAACATCGAGCCAACAGGCGCCACACAGCGGTCTTTCCGGGGTGTCGTAGAACACGAGTGGGCACATTGCATGGAGGCGGCGCTGTTCGCTGCAACCGTGCTGGAACAGCACGGCTACCCGCCCCTGTTACTCAGCTTCGAATCAATCGACGAGCTGGACCACGTGATTTTCGTGTACCGCCGTGCCGGTCGCTGGGGCTCGGTCGGACGTTCGCGGGATCCCGGACTACACGGCCGTCGACCTGTATTCGCCACGGCTCGGTCTCTCGCGCTGAGCTACGTCGACCCGTACGTTGACTACTCTGGATACGTGACCGGGTACGCGGTTGTCAACATCGCGGCTGTCATGGGTAAGTACGATTGGCGACTCGCCAGGACCAACGTGTGGAAAGTCGAACGCGTACTGCTCAACCACCCTCACCGGGATATTCGTACATCAAGCGCTCGGATCGAGCGTCTGAGAAAGAGCTATCGCGCGTATCGGGCAGCACACAACGGGAAGAAACCTCTCTACTACCGGAATCGCGACCACTGGACGGCACTGCCTTCTGAGTTCTGCGAATGAGTCTGAGCTCACGGCGCAAGCGCACTGGGCATCCCGGTCAGTCCAGATCGAAGTCGCGGGTGGGCTTGACGATCGGCTCCTTGTTCGCCTGCCGGAGCGCCTCTTCGAACCGTTGGGACAACGCGTCGCCGCGCGTGCGCTCGGCATCGACCGACTGCTTGAACATGGCCTCTCGCCGCGCTTCCTGTTCGGCGAGTATGCGCTGAGCGTGATCCAACTCAGGCTTGTCGCCGCGTTCGGGCTGGCCGTGCGAGACAACGCGGCCCAGGTTTACGTCGATCACGAGGACCGACTGGCAACAGGGACACGATACTTCGACCTCGGATTTCAGTCGGGCCACTAGCTTTCTCCTCGCCTGAGCACGTCCAGCCCTCTCCTCTCGAACTGCTTAATGACCTCGACCGCCGTGCCGTCTGGCGCTTTGGCTTTGAGCCTCAGGTCCGTCACCATCTGCCGGCCGCGGGGGAAGTACCGTCCATAGCCATCGACGAAGGCATCGAGCGGGACAACGGTCTGTCGACCCGCGGCAAGCGCACGCACTTTCACCCGATAATAGTGATTCAGCCAGATTTCGGCGTCCGTCCAGTCGCTGGATGTCTGGTTGGACACCGTTAGCCTGTCGCCCTCGATGAGCAGCGGATCGGGCAGCGGCTTCGCGCAGCTGGCCGTGACGACGACCAGGGCCAAAGCGGTCAGAACACGTACCATCTTGGCTATCATAACGCAGTGACGTTTGCCGACAGCGTGACGCTGCGAGTTGTCACCTACAACGTGCACCGATGTCGAGGGATGGACCGGCGCACGCGCCCAGACCGCGTGGCTGCCGTCCTCCGCGATATCGAGGCCGACGTCATAGCCCTGCAAGAGGTCGTTGGCGGTGGATCCACAGGAACCAGCCACATCGAAGAAATCGGCGCCGGGCTGGGGATGGGCTGGGTGATGGCTTCGGCGCGTGTGCTCAGGGGCCATCAGTTCGGCAACGCGATCTTGAGTCGGTTCCCGATCCTTCACCACACTGAACACGACCTGTCATGGAAGACCTGCGAGCCGCGCTGCCTCCAGCGTGCGGATATCGACGTGGAGGGCCACCTGCTCAGCGTCTACAACGTACACCTCGGCACCGCGATCCTGGAACGCCGCCATCAAGCGAAACGGGTTGCGGAGATCGTTTCAGGTAGCCATGTCGGAGCGGCAAGAATCGTGCTAGGCGACTTCAACGAATGGATGAAGGGCCTGACAACCGAGCTACTGAGCACTCGGCTCGAGAGCGTCGACCTATCGAAATACCTCACCAGGCGCCGGACGTATCCAGGGTTGTTTCCGCTTCTGCACCTCGACCATATCTATTACGCGGGGCGCGTGGAGCTCGTACACGTGGAGCTCCCACGCACCCGACAATCTCTCGTGGCGTCAGACCATCTTCCTCTCGTGGCCGACGTGCGCGTGGGCTTCTGAAGCCCGCGCCCTGGCCCTGCCCCGCGCAGGCGGGGCG
>Ga0326597_10003828_pt1 | contig 21426 bp, 21 predicted proteins | sample RVTome_12_FD_203789 | JGI IMG/M metagenome (GOLD analysis project Ga0326597, IMG submission 203789) | Soil microbial communities from uranium-contaminated site in the Upper Colorado River Basin, Wyoming, United States - RVT100D185 | ecosystem: Environmental > Terrestrial > Soil > Contaminated >...
TGGCTTCGTTGATCCTCACGGGGAGGCGGCTGAAGAATTATTGGATTTTGTTCCGGCCGACAGAATAAAAGATATTGTCTATATCAATCCCGCAGATATTGATTTTCCGATTGCTTTCAATGTTATGGAAAATGTCGGGCTGGAGCATCGGCACATGGTCGCCGGAGGACTGATGGGAGCTTTTAAAAAGATTTGGCCCGATGTCTGGTCAGCCAGAATGGAATATATTTTAAATAACACTATCTTGGCTCTCCTGGAATATCCAAAATCAACCTTGCTGGGAATAAACAGGATGCTTTCTGACGCCGATTTTCGGAAAAAAGTGGTGGCCGAGGTGACTGATCCGGTAGTCAGATCTTTTTGGGTCAACGAGTTTGCCAATTACGCTCAAAGATATGAGACCGAAGCTACGGCCGCAATTCAAAACAAAATTGGTCAGTTTATCTCTGCTCCTTTGATCAGAAACATTGTCGGCCAGGAGAGATCAACGATTAATATGAGGCAGATTATGGACAGTCAGAAAATCCTGATCATGAATCTGTCCAAAGGCCGGATCGGCGAGGATAATTCCGCTCTTTTGGGAGCTCTGCTGATTACTAAACTGCAGTTGGCAGCCATGTCCAGGGTAGATATTCCCGAAAAGGAAAGAAAAGATTTTTATCTCTATGTTGACGAGTTTCAGAGCTTTGCCACCGAATCTTTCGCTTCAATATTATCTGAGGCCAGAAAGTACCGTCTGGCTTTGATTTTAGCTCACCAGTATATTAATCAAATGGAAGAGGAGGTCAGGGATGCCGTTTTTGGCAATGTCGGCACCATTATTTCTTTCCGAGTTGGAGCCGAAGACGCCGAATATCTGGAAAAAGAATTCAGTCCCGAGTTTTACGCCACCGATATTGTCAACCTTGCCAAATACAATATTTATCTGAAGTTGATGATCGACGGTTTGGCCGGACGGCCGTTTTCAGCCGTTACTCTGCCGCCGATTGATTCGGAGAAAGAATCAAACAGAGAGGAGATTATCCGTTTTTCCAGGGAAAGATATGCGAGCACCAGAGTTCTTGTTGATACTTCTATTGCCACCTGGACCGGCATTGATATGACCAAAGAGATGCCGGACAGAAAGGAGGAGCCAAAACTATATGACGCCAAATGCCAGGAGTGCGGCAAGGAGACTAAAGTCATCTTTGAGCCGGACGGCAAAAGACCGATCTACTGCAAAAGCTGTCTGAAGAAAAGGAAGAATAAAGATAAACCGGCTGAAGATAAACCGGCTGAAGATAAGATGTCCCTTACTTCTGTCTTGGATCAGGATCCGGTTTCCTTTCAGACCGGTCGAATTGAGCCGAAGAAAAGGGAACGCAAAAAGGTCAATTTAAGTGATTTAAGAGAGACGCTCTCAGAAGCTTTAAAAAAAGATGAAGACGATCAGAGACTTTAAACTCAAAGGCAAAACCGTTCTTTTAAGGTGTGATTTTAATGTTCCTTTAGATCATAATGGAGATATTTTAAGCGACTTGAAGATTAGAAGAACTTTGCCGACCATAGAGTATTTAAAGAAAAAGGGAGCTCATCTGATTTTGCTTAGTCATCGAAGCGACAATCGCTCTCTTGATTCGGCTTGGCAACGATTGGCTCAATATACTGATATAACTTCACTTGAATTTTTGGAAAATATCAGGAGAGACGAAAGAGAGAAAAAGAACAGTATCGGCCTGGCTAAAGAGCTGGCCGCTTTAGCCGATATTTATGTTAATGACGCTTTCTCGGTTTGTCACAGAAAGCATGCTTCGGTCGTAGCCATCACTAAATACTTGCCGTCAGCCGCCGGTCTGTTGCTTGAAGAAGAGGTGGGAAAATTAACCAAGTTGGTTCAAAAAGCTAAAAAACCAATCATAGTAATTATTGGCGGATCTAAAAGCAAAAGCAAGGGAGAGGCCATCCCCGGACTGTTTAGGATAGCTGATAAGGTTTTGATTGGCGGCAAACTGGCTTTTGATCTTAAGTTAAAATCAGATAAGCTGGTAAAACCAATAGACTATGTTGGAAGGTACGATATTGGTCAAAAAACCATTAAGCTGTTTTTGACCGAGATTGCTTCGGCCGGATTAATAATCTGGGCCGGTCCAATGGGAAAATTTGAAGACCAGGGCTTTGAAAAAGGAACCAAGGAGATAGGTAAAGCGGTGGCAAAAAGCAAAGCGGTCTCAATAGTTGGCGGCGGTCATACTATTAGCGCCTTGAAAAAGTTTAATTTAAAAGATAAAGTTACATATATCTCATCCGGAGGAGGGGCGATGCTGACATTTTTAGCTCAGAAGCCAATGCCGGGACTAGAAGTTTTATGAATGAAATAAAGAATTTGCAAAAAGCCGCGAACAGAATAAAAGAGGCCATAAAGAAAAAAGAAAATATCGTTATCTTTGCTGATAATGATATGGACGGAAGCTGTTCGGCCATAATCTTAAAGGAATGTATTAATAATTTAGGCGGCCGGATCGGCCGAATCTATTTTCCGGACAGGGAAACAGAAGGATACGGTCTTAATCCGATTGCTCTTGAAAAGCTGAAAAGTCAGGCCCCCGGACTGTTGGTGACTCTTGATTGCGGAATTGGTAACTTTACTGAAATTACTGTTGCCCGAGAACTCGGTTTTTCTACCATTATTATTGATCATCACATTGTCCTTGATAAAGTTCCAAAAGCCGATATTGTCGTTGACCCCAATCAAAAGGGAGATCGTTATCCTTTTAAAAAACTGGCTAATGTTGGCTTAGCTTATAAACTTTCTTTTCTTTTAATGGGAGAAAAGATGACTGAGAGTTTGAAAAGGGACTTTGTCGGCCTGGCCGCTATGGCGACTATTGCCGACATGGTTGAAAGAAGCGGCGATAACGAAGAAATTATCATCGAAGGGTTAGCGGTTTTGGAAGAAAGTTGGCGCCCCGGGATTCAGGCTCTTCTGGCCATAGAATCAGTTAAAGCTTTAAGCTCGACCAATAAGGTCAATAAGATGAATTCACTGCTTTCTATCAGGATGATCGATGAAAATAATATATCGGTTCCGTATAAATTACTAACCATCGCCAATATTGAGGACGCCGGCCGGATGGTTGAAGATCTGTTGGTTAAAAATCAAGAAAAGAAAAGAAAGATCAAAGAAGTAGTTTCGGAAGTTGACCGGAATGTTTCAGGTAAAAGAGATCCGGTTATTTTAGAAGGTAGCTCCTCCTGGGAGATGATTCTTTTGGGAATTTCCGGATCACTACTGGTCGAAAAACATAATAAGCCGGTTTTTCTTTACAAAAAGGGAAGTGAGTTTTCTCAGGGTAGCGTCAGATCTCCAAAGGTCTATGATATAGTTGTCGCAATGAAGCATTGCGCAAAACACCTGGAAGTTTATGGAGGCCACCCTCAGGCGGGCGGATTTAAGCTTAAAACAGAAAATATCGAGAAATTTAGAGAATGTTTAATAGACTATTTTGATAACTTATGAAGATGACTATTTATACCGATGGCGGCTCCAGAAGCAATCCCGGACCAAGCGCTATTGGCGTCGTCTATACTGACGAAAAGGGAAGCATTATTAAAGAGTATTCGGAGTTTTTGGGAGACAGATTAACCAATAATGAGGCCGAGTACAGAGGGGTGATTATTGCCTTGAAAAAATTTAAAAGCTTGTTTGGCAAAGATAAGGCCAAGAGGACAGAGCTTTTAATGAAGTCTGACTCGGAGTTAATGGTTAGTCAGTTAACCGGGAAATTCAAAATCAGCAACGACAACATTGCCAAACTGTTTATCGAAGTCTGGAATCTTAAAACCGAGTTCAATTCAGTCAACTTTGAACATATTCCCCGGGAAAAGAATAAAGAGGCAGACCGATTGGTTAATGAAGTCCTGGACGGCAAGGCCAAGACTCAAAAGTTAATTTAGCCAACAAAAAAGAGGTTTAAAACCCGTAAAAATTGGGAACCTCTTTTTTGTTGTCTTAGCAAGACCGTAAGCCGAATTCTGTTTTAGGCGGTCATCTATCTATTGGCGAACTACTTATCTGAAAATGAAGTCGTATCCTCGTTTTCAGTTTGTTCTTGCACCCGGCAAGGATTTAGCCGTTTCACTTCGGCATTACTGCCGAATTAATCCGAGATCGGATTTCTCAATCTTTTCAAATTAAGACGTCACTGTTCGCACCTCTGCTCCGATGGAGCGGTAGTCTTATTGGGAACTACTGCCTTTTTCTGCCAAGGTCTTGCCTTGCTTGGCGGGAGTGTTCGGACTTTCCTCTCTCAAAAACTGAGAGTAACCACTCATCTTGCTAAGACAAATCCGATTATATCCTATTCAAGATATTTGTCAATAGCTCGCGGTAAATCACCTAAAATCTAAATATACGGGTCTTGGTTAAACAAGTCCACAGGATCGTAGCTCCTGTTAAAATATAGGAGCTACGCTCCTGTTAAAATATAGCTCCCTTATTATTGAGGATTTCTATACTTGGGCTTGTGCTTAACCAGGTTAAGCACAAAAAAGATTTAGCTTGAGGGCTTTGTGCTTAACCTGGTTAAGCACAATTTCTATTCTTGGGGTATGAAAAAGTCCGCTAGGGCGAGCGGACTCTGAGGATAACATATTTTGTCCATGCTCCAAACAGGAGCGAGAACAATATTGTCATTATCGGGAAAAAAGAAGGAGATTCTGGGTTTCTGGTTATATCGAAAAGGATGTCCAGGACAAAACCCATGATTCCCCCAATAGTTGCGCCAAGAAGTACATACTTCATAACCACTTCCTTTCTCTAAAAAAGTACAAGATTTAGTTTTGTTTATTGATACAATACATGATGTTAATTTATTTGTCAAGTTGAATTGAAGGATAAAAAAGACTAGAATAGCTTAATGAAAAGAAAGTTAATTAAGACTCATTTTATCTCTGTCGGTGAAAGTTTGGACGCAGTGATCAAAAAATATGTTTTAAAGACGGTCGATAGTGGTGATATTGTGGTTTTATGTGAAAAAATAGTTTCTCTTAGCCAAAGAAGAGTAGTGTACAAAAAAGATCTTCGACTTGGTTTTTGGGCCAAGTTTTTGTCCCGGTTTGTCATGAAAAGTCCTTACGGTTATTCGGTCAGAAATCCTTACAAAATGCAGGTAGCAATTAATGAGGCCGGACTTTTAAGGGTTATTTTTGCTTCTTTGGTCGGTGGCTCTTTAAAGATCTTCGGAATCAAAGGCGCCTTCTATATCTTGGCCGGTCACGGCGTTTCTCAAATTGACGGATTTTATGGAGAGGCCTTTGCTGAGTATGAAGATATGGGTATTTTGCCATGTCTTGGAGCTGACCGGTTGTGCAATGATCTGAGAGAGAAATATGGTTATTCTTTTGCGGTTGCCGATATTAATGATCTTGGCGGTAATGTTGTTGGCGTCTCAGATGATATCAAAGCTAAGAAAAGGAAGATTTTAGAAGCTCTGGCCGATAATCCGGCCGGTCAGAGCGACGCTCTTACCCCTATAATCCTTCTCGTCAAAGTGAGTGATTTATGATATAGTGGGTGATTATGTACAATAAGCTTTCCGGAGCAAAATCAAACAATATCAGCTCCGCTGCCTATGTTTTGGTCGGAGCGACTCTCTTGAGCAGTATTTTGGCCTTATTGCGGGACAGATTATTGGCCGGCAGTTTTGGAGCCGGCAACGAGCTGGATATTTACTATACGGCTTTTCGGATTCCTGATTTGGTTTCAATGATCTTGATTATGGGAGCTATATCGGCCGCCATTATCCCTATTTTTTCCGGTCGGCTGAACATTTCCAGGGAAAAAGCTTTTGACTATTTGTCCAATCTGATTAATTTCTTTCTCTTTTCTCTGATTATCGTTTCTCTGGTTTTGATTGTTTTTGTGCCTCAAATCTTGAATCTTATCGCTCCCGGATTTTCCGGGGCAAAAAAGGAAGCAACGGTTCTTTTGAGTAGAATAATGTTTCTGTCTCCAGTCCTGTTGGGAATTTCCAATGTTTTGTCCGCAGTTTTGCGGGTCTTTAAAAGATTTCTCATTACGGCTCTGGCTCCCGTTCTTTACAATCTCGGAATAATTATCGGGATTGTTTTCTTTGTGCCTTTACTGGGAATATCCGGTCTGGCTTGGGGGGTGGTTTTGGGAGCCCTGCTCCATCTTTTGATTCAGCTACCATTGCTTTTTGGGCTTGGTTTTAAGTTCAAACTTGGTTTTAAGTTCAACAAAGGGTTGATCCAGACCATTAAGATGACCGGACCCAGGGCCTTGGGCCTGGCTGCTAGTCAGATTAATCTGCTTGTTATTACCGCCATTGGATCAACTATTGCCGCCGGCAGTATTGCTGTTTTTAATCTGGCCAATAATTTACAAAATATTCCTATTACTTTGATCGGAGTGACTCTTTCAACAGCCGCTTTCCCTTTTCTGTCTCTTCATTTTGCCAGAAACGAAAAGAGGGAACTGGTGGCTAAATTCAAAGACACTTTTTCAAAAGTTCTTTTCTTCATAGTTCCGATTTCGGCCATTTTCTTTCTTTTGAGAGCTCAGATTACCAGGGTTATCCTGGGAACCGGTGAGTTTGGCTGGGCTGACACTCAGCTCACGGCTGCTTCTCTGGGGGTCTTTAGTTTTTCAATTTTCGCTTATGGGCTCTCTCTTTTGATAAGCAAAACATTCTACGCCGCTTCTAACACAAAAATACCGGCCATGGTGACTGCCCTGGTAGTTCTTTTGAATATATTTTTAGCCAACCTTTTTGTTTATCTGCTTTCTTTCAAAAATATTTTTTCTATTGTATTTTTAGAGCTTTTGGATATTGAAAACATTACGGCCGCTTCGGTGGTGGGTTTGCCTTTAGCTATGACTGTTTCCGGAATTATTCAATTATTGCTTCTTTTGACAATGCTGAAAAAAGAGATCGGAGAATGGGGATCAAAGGACTTGCTCAAAGAGTTCTTGAAAATATTGGTAGCGGTTGTTTTTCTGTCCCTTTCCGTCTATTTTAGCGCTTATCTGGCTTCTTATTTTGTCGATATGAGCCGGTTTGTCGGAGTTTTCTTGCAAGGGTTAATTTCGGCCCTCATCGGCGGTTTGGTTTATCTCTTAGCTATGAAAGTTTTAAAATAAATGGAAATTAGAAATTTCAGCATTATCGCTCACATTGATCACGGAAAATCGACTTTGTCCGACCGTTTTTTGGATTTGACTAAATCTGTTGAGGGACGAAAAATGCAGGAGCAGTATCTGGATATGATGGAGCTGGAACGGGAAAAAGGAATTACGATTAAAATGCAACCGGTCAGGATGATCTATCAGGATAAATATATCTTGAACCTGATTGACACTCCCGGTCATGTTGATTTTGGCTACGAAGTCAGTCGGAGCTTGGCGGCCGTTGAAGGGGCAATTCTACTGGTTGATGCATTATCGGGAATTCAAGCTCAAACATTAGCTAATTTGGAGCTGGCCCAGAAACAGGGTCTGGTTATTATCCCGGTTATCAACAAAATTGATCTGGAAGCGGCCGATGTGGAAAAAACCAGCCAGGAGCTTTCCGCCCTGCTCGGCATCGATAAAAGTGAAATTCTTTTAATATCGGCTAAAACCGGAATAGGGGTTGAGCTTGTTTTGCAAAGTGTTATCTCTAAGATTCCGGCGCCCAAAACGGACAGCGGTTCTTTTAGGGCTTTGATTTTTGACTCCGAATACGATTCCTATAAAGGAGTAGTTGCTTATGTTAGAATAGTTTCCGGCAGTATCCGGGCCAATCAAAAGATCAATCTGGTGGCTGGCCGGACAAAAAGTGAAATCAAGGAGCTTGGCTACTTCCTGCCCCAGATGAAAGCTCAGAAAGAATTGCTTGCCGGGGAGATAGGGTATATCGCCACGGGCATCAAGGAGCCGGGCAAGGTTAGAGTGGGAGACACGATAGCTACCGAGGACAGCGAACCTCTGCCCGGATATGAAGAAGCCAAACCAATGGTTTACGCCAGTCTTTATCCGGCCAGCGCCGACAACTTTGACGACTTAAAAGAAGCTCTGGTTAAGCTTAAATTGAGCGATCCTTCCCTGACTTTTGAACTGGAATCAAAAGAATCCCTGGGCAGGGGATTTCGCTGTGGCTTTTTGGGTACTCTTCACGCCGAGATAATTTCTGAGAGAATCAAAAGAGAATTTGATATAGATTTGATTATTTCCTCTCCCTCCGTTGCCTATATGGTTAATGATCAGCTGATTTACTCGGCTTCTGACTGGCCAAACAATGTAGTTAATTGTCAAGAGCCCTGGGTGGAGCTGGAAATTATTACCGGAGCTAAATACATGGGCGCGATTATAGATCTTTTGAAAGATTTAAGGGGAGAATATGTTAAAACCGACTACATGACAACCGAGAGGCAGGTTATTATTTACGAGATTCCCTTGCGCGAGATTATAGTTAACCTGTACGATAAGATTAAGGGAGTCAGCCAGGGTTACGGTTCCATGAATTACAGGTTCATCGGTTTCCGTCCGGCCAACCTGGCTAAAATGGACATTTTAATTGCCGGGGAAAAGGAGTCAGCTTTTAGCAAAATTGTTCCCGAGGAGAAACTTTTTGCCGAAGGAAAAGCTCTGGTGGGCAAGCTCAAAAACACCCTGCCGGCTCAGCAATTTGCCGTTCCACTCCAGGCGGTGGTCGGAGGCAAGATTATCGCCAGAGAAACTTTGAAGGCCAGAAGAAAGGATGTAACCGGCTCTCTTTACGGAGGGGATTATTCGAGAAAAAGAAAACTGCTTGAAAAACAGAAAAAGGGGAAGAAAGAGCTAAAAGAAAAAGGGAATATCAGAATTCCCGCCAAGGTGTTTTTGGAAGTTTTTAAAAATTAAAAGCCGGAGCAATGGTGAGACCGATCATTGAGAGCACCACCAAGGAAATCAGGATTATCCAAATAATTTTAAATACTTTTTTAGACATAATCTAATTGTACCAAAAAAGATGAAAGTTAAAAAGAACTTAATAACATATCTGAGCTTGGCGATCCTGGTTCTTTTAATTGTCTTTTTTGTCTATACCAATTACAAAATAGCTCAAAAAAGAGGGGAGGCCGGTTCTCAGACAGAGAGTTTAGAAGCCAAAGTTGAAACTTTAGAAGAGAGAAACAGGGAGCTTCTGAACAGAAAAAACAGAGTGGAAAGTGACGAATATATAGAGAGCGTAGCCAGGGAACAGCTGGAGCTGAAGAAGCCCGAAGAAGAGGTGGTGGTCATTTCCAAAGAAACCGACCAGGATCAGGAAAGCTCTGAAGAGGAAGGTAATTTCTGGGAGCGATTCATTGGTATCTTTAAGTAACCGGCGGGTATAGTATAGTGGCAGTACGCAACCTTCCCAAGGTTGAGGCGTGGGTTCGATTCCCATTACCCGCTCCTTTAGGGAGCAGGATTCGAACTCTCACAGCTTGAGCTTTATCAGTTAAGTTCAGGCGCGAGGCTTCTTCCGAGGAGGCGAGGCCATTGCCTCGCCGACGAGCCTGCCCGCCCTTGCCTGCCGGCAGGCGGGGAAAAATGAAGCGAATGAGCTTAAATGATAAAGCCCTAGAGGGAAGACCAAAAAATGGCTGATTTCTGCGGATTTTATCGTCAAGGTATCATCCTGATACCTTTCCTCAAAAATCCCCGGGAACTCATCTCATTTTTTGGCTTCTCAAGCTAGTGAGAGTTTGGATCCTACTCCCTTATCCAAAATTATTTTGGATAAAATTTTTAAAAAATAATCGATATCTTTGAAGGTGGTCTCTTCTCCCAGAGAAACTCTTAAAGATCCTCCGGCTTTCCTGGAATCAAGGCCAATGGCCAATAGGGCTGGGCTTGGCCGGAAGCTGAAAGAAGCGCAGGCCGAACCGGTTGAAGTCAACACTCCATATTTATCCAACTCCAAAACCAAAGCATCACCCTCCACATTATTAAACCAAAAACTGGCGTGATAGGACAATCTCTTTGTTTTGTGCCCGGTCAAATGAGCTCCCTCAATCTCGAGAACTTTATCAATTAAATAGTCTCTTAATTTAACAATCTTTGAATAATCCTTTAAGACGCAATGTTTTGAAAACTCTACCGCTCCCAAAACATTGACTGTTCCCGACCGCAAACCATTTTCCTGACCTCCGCCATAAATCATTGGTGCTAATTTTATCCCTTCTTTAACATAAAGCATCGCTATCCCCATCGGTCCGCCAATCTTATGAGAGCTGGCTGTGAGCAAAGATATATTTTTTACATCAATGGGCATCCTGGCAAACGAAGCCACCGCATCAGTATGAAACAAAACTCCTTTCTTTTTACAAATTTTGGCAATCCGGTCGATATCCTGGATCGTCCCTATTTCGTTTGAACCGTGAATAATCGAGACCAGATCGGTTTCGCTATCAATACTGCTTTCAATCTTTTTTGGATCAATTAAACCGTTCTTGTCGGGACTGATTTGGGTTATTTTAACTCCCCTTTTTTCAAGCGCCCTAGCCGGCTCGCTAATCGAAGCATGCTCAATTCCAGAGATTATGAGATGACGACGGGCCAAACCAAAAAGAACCGTATTATTTGATTCGGTCGCTGAACCGGTAAAGACAATCTCTGAGGGCTTCGCTTTAATCAAGGCAGCGATCTTGGCTCGGGCTTGCTCCAAATCTCTTCTGGCTTTCTGCCCCAGACTATGCAGTGAGGAAGAGTTGCCGGCATCGGCCAATCCGGTTGAAGAATAATCAAGATATATTTTCTTCATGTACTATCATTCATAACGAAGCGCGTCAACCGGCTTGAGCTTGGAAGCGCTTCTGGCCGGCAGATATCCGGCAAGACAGCCGATTAAAAACGAGAACAGCAGACTAAAGAAAATTAGTCCGGGGGAAACGGAAGCTTTCATATAAAAAATGGGGTGAATTTGAAAATAGATTTCTATGGCTTTGGCGAAAACAAAGCCGAGAATTATTCCGCCCAAACCACCGAAGAGGCCAAAAAACCCTGATTCAATCAGAAATATGGCGGTAATTGTTCCTCTTTTGGCTCCCACCGCCTTCATGATCCCAATCTCCCTGATTCTTTCATGGACCGAAGTGTACATCGTATTCATTATCCCAATGGCACCGACAATAATGGCAATGGAAGCAAAACCCAGAATAGCCAGCTGGACTATGGCCATGACATCGGCCACAATACTAATGGCTTTTTCACTGCTGACTACCGAGAAGGTGGCTGAATCAAGACCTCTAACCCTTTTTCGGCTTTCATTCAAGGCCTCTTTAATATTCTCCACCACACTATCAACATTATACCCGCTTTTAATTTTGGCCATAACCAGCTTAGCTCCCAATCTTTCACCGGTTAAAGACCGAAAAGCGCCTAAATCCATAGTTATGGTTGAATCATCCTGCTTGTTGCCAAGAGACTGCAATATCCCGGTTACTCTGAAGTCGCGGCCGGAAATAGTCACCTGATCTCCGATCTCAATTCCGACAAATATCTCTTCAGCTACCGATTTGCCTAAAATAATTTCTCTTTTTCCCGAACTCGGCCAGCGGCCAAAATCCGTCTCCCAGCCCAGATCTTTCTTTAAGAGATCGGCTCCATCCACAAGATCCACGCCATTGATCAGAATAGTCTCCACCTTGCTACCGTACCGACTGGCCTGCGCTTTGTAAGTCATCGGCACCGCCCGATCAACTCCCCGGGCTTTCTTGATGGCCTCAATATCATTGTCGCTCAATTCCAAATCTCCGGCCAGCGAGGAAATATTAGTTATCTCCCCCGGAAAAACCATCACAATATCTTTGCCAATCATGTTTAACTGAGCCAGCATCGCCCCCTTTATCCCCTCAGACAGCGACAAGAGAGAAACGATCAAGAAAACCCCCATCACTACCCCGATCATAGTCAACCAGCTCCTGACCGGCCTGGTCCTCAAGCTCCTGATGGCAATTTTAGCGTATTCGCCTACTTTTCCCATAAAACTTTGTCTTCGTCGCCGTTAATGATATTGCCGTCTTTGATGTGAATAGTTTTTTCGGTGTAGTCGGCAATATTGGGATCATGAGTAACAACTATAATTGTTTTCTTATGATTCTTGTGTAAATCGACCAAAATGTCCATGATCTTTTTCCCCGTTGATGAATCCAGGTTTCCGGTCGGCTCATCGGCCACAATAATATCCGGATCGTTAGCCAAGGCCCGGGCAATGGCAATTCTTTGTCGTTCCCCTCCGGAAAGCTCGGCTGGACGATGACCCGCCCGTTTAGCCAACCCCAATGAAGACAAAAGCTCCATAGCTCTCTTTTCTCTTTTCTCCGGACTAATTCCGGCAAAAACCATCGGTAAAGCAACATTTTCTAAAGCAGTTAAGTTATGAAGCAGATTAAACTGCTGAAAAACAAAGCCGATTTTGGTATTTCTGATCAGAGACAGCTCGTCTTCGGTCATCTTGGAAATATCACGACCCAAAATCTTAACTGTTCCATTGGTCGGCAAATCCAAGGCGCCGATTAAATGGAGGAGAGTTGACTTACCCGACCCCGAAGGCCCCATAATGGCCACAAAGGACCCTTGAGAAATTGTCGCGCTTACTCCCCGCAAAACATCGAGGTCAACCTCGCCCAGCTTATATGTCTTGGTTGCCTTTTCCACTAAAATGACCGTTTCCGTCATTGTCTTTCAGAAATTATTACCTGGTCACTCTCATCAAGCCCTGACAAAACTTCGGCAAAATCATCACCAATCAACCCCAATTCTATGGTTCTTTGTTCCGGTTCTCCGTCAACATACACCCGCACAGAATTGCCGTCTATGGCCCCTGCGGAGACTCTTAAAACATTTTCTCTTTTCTCCGTTTCGATACCGACATCGGCAGTCATCCCCGGCTTAATATTGCGACCCTTGGTATCAAAACTGATATTGACTTCATAATAGACTACGCCGTCAACCAGTTTCTCGGCCGGATCAACAGAAATAACCGAACCGGTAAAATCAACGCCGGGAAAAGCCGGTATTTCAATAATGACCGGGTCGTTTAAGGCAATATCAACAATATCTTCCTCATAGATGTCGGCTTCAATTTGAAAAGGGCCGATCGGCAAAAAATCAACCACCGCATCAGCGGCAGATACCGTCTCTCCCACCTTTTTGTTAATTGCCGTAACCTGGCCGGCTGACGGAGCTTTGAGGGTGGATTCGCTAACTTGATTGTTTAACAAATTCACTCTGGCTCTGGCCTGACTCACTTTGGCCGAATAAAGATTTACCGATTCGGTAGTTGGCCCGGCCAGAAGAAGATCAAGCTCATCTCGCGCTTTTTGCAGAGCTATTTCTTTGCTCAAAACAGCGGCCTTTGCATCAGAGATCTTGCTGGCATTATTGATTTTGGCAGAAGAAATATCCTGCCCGGCTCCAATAATTCCTGTATGAGCGGCATTAATGTATGTCCTTTGATTGTCAATGGCGGTTTTATCAGCCGAACTGACCGGAGAAGAGCTTGACTCCATGGCCCCTCTGACATTAGCTAAAGCCAGGCGGGCATCAGAAAGAGCCGATTTGGTTTTAGTTAGTCCTTGGTCAATCACTGCTTGATCAATCTCGTTGACATGAGCATAATTATTGATTGTTGAAAGAGAGTTATTTAAAGTATTGATGCTGTTTCTGACCGTTAAACTGTCCTGATCATTTCCGGCAAAATATTCAGTTTCAATGCTTTTGGTGGTAATCCAGGCGTTATAGACATCGAGGTAGGCATCATCTATTTCATTTTGAGCATCAGAGTATTCACCGGAAAGGTTTTGCTCACTTTCAGACACCACATTGGCCAAATTCTGCTGACTGTTAGCCAGATCCTGAGTGCCGTTTGAAACGGTGGTTTGAGCCACCCTGATTTCTTCTTGAGTGGCGCCCGCTAAAAGCTGGTCGTAATCGGCCTGAGCCACATCTAAAGCCGCTCTGGCCTCAGAAAGCTCTATCTTTAATTGATCTGTATCAATGCTAACCAGGGCCTGGCCAACAGAAACCTGATCGCCGACAGAGACATGAATATTGTCAATCTTGCCGGAGTTTTTAAAGCCAAGCAGGGCCTTTTCCGAAACTTTAACTATACCGGTCTCGGTCACCGATAAGGAAACCGGGCCGTAACCGACATCTTCGGTCACATATTCAATATCACCGTTTCCGGAAAAAAGAATCCAAACAGCAATAACGACAATAACAATAGCCAGAGTAATTATTAATTTTTTCCTATCTTTGAAAAACTTTTTCATTTTTTAGAGTATTATCAATACTGCCATTATACTCCGGTTCCGATTTAAAATCAACCAATTTGACAAAAATATATAAATTAGTTATATATTCAAAAAGAGTTCGTTGAGTTCATTGACAAAATACTTACAAGGAGAAGAAATGTCAGAACATATCTTCAATCATCATAACGGAGCAAGAATTTTTGCCTGCACCATTGATCGTATAGAAAGTCCAATGGCTGTGTGTTGGCAAAACTACAGAAAACTCACTAAAAATAACGGTAAATGGGTCGGGGAAGGCGAGCTGGTTATACAAACTACCAGTAGCAGGATTGCAGTGGAACTTTTTTCCGGCTATCTTATGGATCCGGACAAGGTCATTGTTCTCGAAGTCAGTTCTTGTATGATGAAATCATAAAAAACAGAGGGGAGCCGCGGAGGGCTCTCTTTTTTTATTCTCCAAAAATAAGAAGCAGCCACATCAGACCAATGCCGAGTAAAAAGACGACAAAATATGTCAGCGCTTTAAAGATATTATCTTTGTGCTTGATCTCCGGAATCAGATCGGAAGCGGCAATATAGATAAAGCTGCCGGCGGCTAGTGGCAAAAGGTAAACTGTCGATTCTCCCAAAAAGTCAGAAAACAGATAGCCGGCAATCCCGCCAACAACCGCCACCAGAGCGGAAATAAAATTAAGCGCTAAAGCCCTAATTTTAGACATTCCCCCGTGAATCAGAACTCCAAAATCGCCAATTTCCTGAGGAACTTCATGAAAAATAACGGCAATAGTGGAAGCAATGCCAATCGGTATCGAAATCACAAAGGAGGCGGCGATAATAAAGCCGTCAATTAAGTTGTGAATTCCGTCAGAAATTAAAACCAGATAAGAAAAGGGGGATACTTTATCACAGTCAGCATCATGATGATGGTGCCAGTGAATAAATTGCTCCAAAACAAAGAAAATCGCAAAACCAAGCAGACCGAACAGAAAAACATTAACAATATCTCCGTCCATGCCCACCACTTCTTCGACGGCTTCGGGCAAAAGGTGAAGCATTGCTCCGCCAATCAGCGATCCGGCCGAGAGCGCAACTAAAACAAGAGTCAGTTTTTTTAAGACATCCGGCTTTAAAAACAAAACCAGGACACCGGCAAACGAGATTAAGCTGACGGCCAAAGTGGCAATGATAATATATATTAAGGTCATATATTTTTAGTTACATTTATTACAAAAGATAGTAGACTCCGAGAACAAGCAGGATAACGGCTTCGGCAAAAACCACCCAAGTCGTTACCTTTGATGAGGAAAACCAGATCTTCATCGTAAAGAAAGCCACCAGAAAAACAATGATCTCATCAAGCATGTAGAAGAGAATAAACAGAGTGATGTATGAAAGATAACCGGCCGAGGACAGACCGGCCTGGGACAAGATTCCGGCAAAAGCTACCGGAATGACGGCCGAGCAAGGAAACTCCAAAACAGCGACAATAAACGAAAAGAGCAGAACCCCCAACGCCAAAAGAATTACATTCCTTGAATCGGAAAACAGTTTTTGCAGTTTCCTGGTAGCCCGGTCAATCCAAGTATTGCCGGCAGTCGCATCACAATTAGGACCGTATTTCTTAAACTTCCAAAATTGATGGAAGAAATATAGCGATCCCCCTATCCCTAAAAGTCCTATCAGAATCTTCATTGCTCCCAAATAAGGGACGAATAAGGAGAAAATCTGATACCAGATAATAATTAGAACGCCGTAGGTAATGGCGGTGGTCAGGATAAATATTCCGCCGAACAGAAATATTTTCCGTCGAGATTTTAGAGCCAGAACCAGCCCTAAAATCAAAATTAAGGCCCCCAAAGAACAAACATTAAAGCCGTCCAGAGTACCCAGAAGAACGGCCAGAACGGGCAGAGAAAAGTCGTTGACATTGACCATTCCAATCAGGGGCAGATTAACATTGCCTTCTTCATCGATACCGGTAGTCCCGCCGGAGATAAACTCATATTCTCCGGTACTGATATATTTTTCCATGCTGGCCTTAACCTCCTGATTGAAGCCGACAAAATACTGATCATCAATAAAAGTGGCCGGCACCAGCCCCCGCTGAGAAGAAGGCACTCCGTAATTATTGTAATAGTCTTTTAAAAGATTGACATTTTTTTCCTCAAAGACCGAATAACGGTTAATTTCAATATCGTCTGAGAGACCCTCAAGCCATTCCTCCTCTTCGGCGCAATGAGGACAGGTTGGGGAAAAGAAAAAATCAATAGTAATGGCTGAAACCGGCAGAGCCAAAAACAACCAAAAGACAGATAAAATCAGAAGAAACTTTTTCATTTAAAGCAAATGAAACTTATTAATTACCAAGCCGAAGTTGTAGCCCAAGCTTTCGGCGGCCCGGCGACAAAAAGTCATCCTTTCGGTAAATATTTCAAAATACTCCATAACCGGCACAAATTCCGTATCAATATCAAGCGAGAGAGTAATTGTCTTTTTCTTCTTGTCAACTATAATCCTGCTCTTTTGAGCCGCGTAATTGACCCGGTCATGAATGTCTGACTGAATTTCGGTCATATCGGAGACGGCAACCCGGGAACGGTCCACATCGGACTTGTCGGCCAAAACAACAATGGCTGAAACCTTATTTACAAAAGTTACATCCTCTTTTCTCTTGTCGTGGTTGGAAATCGCCTGCATGACAACCACTAAATCTTTCGGATCCATTTCGTCTCCAAAAACAGAATTAAAAAGAATAGCTCCGTAGTAATTGTGATAGGTTCGGCTTAAGAAATTGCCCATATCATGACAAAATCCGGCAATTGCCGCCAGATCTTGCTCTTTTTTTGGCAAACCGATATCTTTGGCAATGGCCATAGCTCTGTCAGCCACAATTTTGCTATGCCTGATTCCGTGATCGGTAAATCCAAGCTCGGCCAAAACTGTTCTGGTTTGATCAATAAATTCCAGAATCCGGGGATTACTTTTAATATCTTGAAGAGTTATCATAGGTCGATTAAACAGGAATCGCCGCCTTCGACGCATTTGTCAATCAAAGCCGAAAACTCAGAAAACGGCTGAGCGCCGGATAATGGCCGGCCGTCAATGAAGAAATAAGGAGTGCCGGTTACTCCGTAGTTTCTCCCGGCCAAAAAATCGGCCCTGACCTCATCGGCCATCTCTCCGCCGTCAAGACAAGCGTCAAATGTCTCTGAATCAAGCTCGAGAGTGCCAGCGTATTCCTTAAACTTACCGGTCCCGACAGTTTCCCAGTCATCTTGATTTTCAAACAAAATATCATGGTATTCCCAGAACTTGCCCTGTTCCCCGGCACACTCACTGGCTTCAGCCGCCTTTTGAGCATGAGCATGGCCGCCCAATGGAAAGTCCCGATAGACCAGTTTGGCAATTCCGGTATCAATATATTGTTCCTGGATCTGAGGCAGGATATTTTTGTAAAAAGTAGCGCAAAACGGACATTGATAATCAGAAAACTCGACAATGGTAACCGGCGCGTCGGGATCGCCTTTAATTGCATCATCGTCAATGCTGACATCTTTGATAATCTCCTCCTTGTTTTTGGCGACCAACCAAACCAAGCCGACAACTACCACCAAAACAACAATTATAAACAAAATATATTTCTTGCTATCTGACATAATTTAAAGCTAAAGCGCCCGCCACAAGCAGAGCGCCGCCGATACTTAAAAATATTCTTTTATTATTTGTACTGGAACTCCTTCCTTTCAGAATATTCCTGCTTCTTGCCAATATGCCACTGGGACACCGGCCTGATATATCCAACTACTCTGGAATAAACTTCGCAGTCCTGAAAATTACCCAATGATTGACTGGTAGTAAAGCAATCCTTGCATTTGTAAACACTAATTGTTTGACCGCTATTGTCATAGCTCAAAAGAAAACCGTTGGCAATCTCTTTATCTACTATTTCTATATTTTTACCACAATCGTGGCAGACACTTTTGTTCATAAGTCCTTTTTAATTAATTAATAATGTACTTTCATAGTATCTCGGACAAAAACTAATGTCAACTAAAGTCAATAAAAAAGGGGTCTGGCTTGCCAAACCCCCTTTTTCTATTTGAAGACGAAGGCCGACGAAAATTCATGCCGAAAGAATTGATCCGGCTTTTTTTTGCGGCACAAAAGTAAGGACTTTTTCCGCCGCCATAATCGCCGCCATTATTAGGGCCTTATTAGCGTCAAGATGGCGAAAACGAATGTTGACAGTCCGAGAGCCAACTCGCAAAACAACATTGCCGGTGCCCCCGGCGTCCCGCAACCTACTCCGGAATTTCTTGATTTCAACATCTTCCCCTCCCCTTCCTTTGAAATTCCGGCTCAACAAATCCGATACAGCTCCCTCCAAATTATCCCCGGTGCTGGAGATAATAGTATTGTCAGAAAGCCAAACTCCAATACTGACTATGTCTTGGAAATTGGAGCTGTAACAGATGCCCCTAATTCGATCTGAAACCTTTTCTGCTTCTACCATAACATTTCTCCTTCAAACAAATTGAACAAAGAACTAAAAAAGCCCTCTCTCTTGAGAGGCCCTCTAAAATATATCTGAAAAACTAAAACCTCTCAAAAGACGCCTTTAACAATAAGGCGCTGGAGAGATTTAATTTTCTTCCAATACAATTCATATTTCAAGATAACAAGATTAAAACTAAATGTCAACACTTTTGGCCTGGCCGAGTAAAATATTTAATTCTTTTTTTGCCAATCCGGTTATTTTCTCAAGCTTTTCCAAAGATGTTTCGGCCAAGTCGCCGGTCAGGATAATCCCGGCTTCAATCAACACCTCTTCCAGTCTCTGATTAATGCCGGGCAAAACTGTAATCGGATAAAGTTTCCTTTCTTCAATCATCTTTTCAAGACCATGACCCTTGGGCGTCTTCCAGCCCAAGATTTCAACTCCGACGCAATGACAGTATTTGATAGCTTTAGAAGTAAATCGGGAATTGGTCACCAAAATACTTCTGAGGTTTTTCTTTTTAGCGGAGAGGTCAAGAAATCTGGCGTAATTGGCCAAAGCGTCCCCGGAGTGAACCTTGCCCTCTCTGAGGTTACGATATTTGCACTCCCCAATATATGTTATCCCGTCCATTTCGGCAATAAAATCAATCTCGTACTGACAGCATTTGCCTTTCAAAAACTGGTTGATTTTAGTTTTGTATCCGTAGCTCTGCAGAACTCTGGCAACATATTTTTCAAAAGGAAAGCCGGAGGGGCCAAGCCGCTTCAATCCTTTCTTCAAGCCAAATCGGAGAGCCAGAGCCGGATCTTCTTTTTTTAAAATTTTTGCCACTCTGCCCTCAATGTCTTCGGTTTTAATTCCCGGATAAGATTTCGATTTAATCAGCTCGGCAATCTTGGCCGCTAATTGACCGGAGCCACCCGATTTTTTAACCGAATCATACACTTTTTTGGTCCGGAAGGACTCTTTTTCAAAATTTTTCTTTAAAACATAGGTCATGATTTTTTAAAGGCCGGGCAAATTTCCTTAAAATCGCAATGATCGCAAAGCCGGCTCGGATTAGGTGGAAATTGCTTGGCTCCGTTAATTTTTTCAATTTTTGTCAGAATCTTTTCCTTAATCTCTCCCCGGTCTGATTTTGAAACATCATAACTTTTAACCGAACCGTCAACCAGATAATGATAACTGACTTTGCTGACCGGTCTTTTAAAATTCATTTCAGCCAGTAGCTTATACAGTTCCAACTGGCTTTTGCCGCTTTTAGTTTTGCCGGTTTTGTAGTCAATAACTTCCAAAGATCCGTCTCCCAAATCATCAATTCGGTCAAACTTGCCGGAGATAAAGTACTTTTTGGATATCGGCTGAATCATCTGCTCGTAATCGGTAAAGGATTTGCGAATTGTGCTGACGGGATTGTAAAACAGAGATGAATCAGACTCGCTTTCAATCTCCAGAAAGTTTTTAAGCATCCTCAGAGCGTCTCGGTACTCGCTTCTTTCATGCCCGATATCAGAAAACCCTCCCAAAAGACCCAGAGGCGGCCGGCGGTAAGAATCGAGCTCGGAAAACCAGGCCTCCTTCAAGCATTTCTTCAGCCCCTCAAAATTCCTCCTCTTCTCCGGCAGATAATAGAAGAGGGTAATGGCGCCGTGAACGGCGCTCCCCTTGGTCTTGTAATCCCTGGGCTTGAGAAACTGTTTTCTGATTGGAGCAATTTCGGGATCCAGGTAATTGAAATAGTACTGCTGTTTGCACTTGCCAAACAGTTCCAGTTTTGAGTGAGAGAAAATACGGGAAAAATCATAAGTCATTTTTTAAATACCAGATAAGAATAAACAACTGAAAACAAGGCCGCTATTAAAATAGAGATAATTAAAACTAAAAAGGGATAGAAATTAAAAATTAAAGCCAAAAGACTAACGGCTGAGGCAATCATAAATAACTTGGAAGCTTGTTTGTGAGTCTCATCCCAGACACTTTCTGAGTGAAGAGTCCAGGGAGTTCTGATGCCAATAAAATAGTTCTTCTTAATCTTGGGTAAATTGAACCCTAAGATCAGAAAAAGAGCTGACATTAAGAAGACAATCAGATAAGACATGTTCAGCTCTTTACCCAAACCAATCCATAAAGTACCTAAATGAATAGCCACCAAGAAAGTTACTATAACGGTCTTAATCCAAAAGTATGGCCAGACAAACTCAGCATATCTCTTCTTCAAGGGATCAATTAAGGGCAAGAAAGTCATCAGCAGATAAACAACTAAAGCTATGGCCGGCAGTAAAAGCACCGCAACATCTCTGGTAGCATAACCGTCCACATTACCGCTGATATCCCAATGAGAAGGGACCAGTTCCGGTAAATCAGCTGACACCCAAAAACCAATCGCAAAGGCAAAAACAATTAAGAGGATTGGCAAAAATTCGGCCCTGGTAAGTATTTTCATAATTCTATTGGCCACTTGGGTCTGAATTTGTACCCCGTCGGCCTGGCGTCTTTTATCTTGCCGATGATAAAAGAATTGCAGAATTTTTCTTTTTTACCGACAGTATGGGCGTTGAGGATATGGCCCGGGCTGATCAGCTCCCGATCGTAATCTAAATGATCGCTACCGACATCAAGAGAAATACTATAGGGCTCCACTTCCCGATAACCCTCTTTGGTAT
>Ga0326597_10003829_pt1 | contig 21421 bp, 19 predicted proteins | sample RVTome_12_FD_203789 | JGI IMG/M metagenome (GOLD analysis project Ga0326597, IMG submission 203789) | Soil microbial communities from uranium-contaminated site in the Upper Colorado River Basin, Wyoming, United States - RVT100D185 | ecosystem: Environmental > Terrestrial > Soil > Contaminated >...
TCCTCCTGCTCAAGCAATTGGTCACAAAACTCCAGAAACTCCTCAGGAGGAACCCTCCTTCTTAGTAGCCCAAGAGCGCGTAGACTTCCGCTTCGTTCTGAATCCTCACGAGCGTGTCGACGGAGCAACTCAAGCGGGGAGCCTTCGTCAAATGCGCCCGAGGTCAGCGGCTCCATTTCGGGGGGCGGCGCGAACCGTCGATCCAAACGCTCCAGGTCAATCGATTCCGGGGCGATAGCACCACTGCGTCCCTTGGGTGAAAGTACAATGACCTGCGGAAACTGCTTGATACCAAACTTCCTGTAGGCTTTCGACTTGGCTCCTACCGTGAACTTGACCTTCTTCTCCTCAACAAACTTGGTGACCGGCTCTTTCGACTCCGGGGTTAGCCCAATGACCAGCACGTCGTCCCGTCGGCCGATCTTGTTCAGTTTTTCAATCCAAGGAGTGACTTCGCGTTCTTGCACGGTGGAGAAGAAAAAAAGGATGTAGGTTCGATCTTCCGGGACCCGAATCGACAACGGATTCAGCCAGCACTCGGCCTGAATCTCGATGCGTCCGGGCGGAGATCGCGTCTCCGACGGCGCTAGTAGCGCAGCGAGAAGAAGTGAGACACGAATAGCCATAACTCCCTCGAACTACCGCCTAACAGCGGCGATGAGGTATTATACACACCCCAAGCCGCAACTTCCGCCCGAATGATCGGAGTCGCAGGTCTGCAAGCACGTCAAGTTCTTGTGGGTTCCTGCCGCAAAGGCGGCACAACACGCGTTGCAGCCAGGGAGGTCAGAGTTGCACAAACTGCAATTCTCCGCAACGCCATTCGGGTTGACGGGGGTAGCTCCTGCCGGGCAATCCGTTCCAGGGTTAGGGCCAGGGGGAGGAAGAGGAGGAGGAGTCTGTCCTCGTCCGACGGGCCCGACGAGAGCCAACAACAGGACAACCAACATTGTGCATTTTGCGAGTCTCATTTTCAATTCCTTCTCATTTTAGTCTTCATCAAACGTAAATCCAACGACCAACGGAACAAACCCGTCGGTCAGCACAGCTATGCAACGAACAACTAAGCGTAAGTGTCCCCCCCCCCCCCTCTGTCAAGGAAAAAATCTTTTCTTAATGAAGTTTTATGGCAGGTTTCACCGGTGGTAGGGGAGATTGGGCCTCCCTTAGCGCGATCGCGACCTGTTGCCTACCAATTGCATGCGGAGTTGAGCTTGCGCTGTCCACAGCAAAGGGCGAAAGTGGCCGGAAAGTCGGCGTCCGCGAGTCTTACCCGCCGTAGTACGTGCGGATGATCTCGCTGGCCTTGTTGTTGCTTAGGTTGACGGCCCCGAGGAGGCATCCGCCGGGGATCCGCCCAGCGAGTAGACAGGTTTTGCCGGTGACCGAGGGGAAAATCAATTCAACAGCAGGTCGGCGCGAGCTTATTCCTCGCCCGTGCGCAAGTAACGGATGACGTATTCCATCATTGGGCGAACAATTCGGACGTTTGATTCCGTCCGCAATTGGTCCTCGAGGAAGTCGGCAGCCTCTAAATCACCCGGGTCGCACACCTCGCTCAATGCTCCGACGATCCGGTTCCGGACACCGAAGTCCGTTTCCAAAGGAAGCATCTGCATCAAGAAGGAACGAGCCTCTACTTTGTCCGGGCGGTGCCCCAGTTCAAAGGGAATTGACGAGCGAATTCGGGCATCGACGGGATCGTCCGTGAGGCGATCGAGGAAGTCCTGGAACAGTTCAGTTTCCGTTCGGTTGGCAATGCGCTGCACGTACTCCCCCACCGGGGCCCATTTGCCGTCGTCTGGCTTCTCGCGCTCCTCTCGCTGCCCTAGCAAACTCGGCGAAAACAAAGGTTCCTTCTCGCTTTCCGGGATACTTGGATCAGCCCATTGTCTTTGAAAGAGCAGGCTTCCGCGTCGAAGTACGTCGTTCTCCTGGGCAAGCAACTCGTCGCAGTAAGCCATGAACTCTTGTGGTGGTATACGCTGTCTTAGCAACGAAAGGGCGCGGAAACTTTCCCCTCTCTCCGAGTCCTCACGCGCGTGCCGGCGCAGCACATCCGTCGGTGAGTCTTCAGTAAAAGCACCAGTAATCAACGGTTCCGCTCCGCGCGACGGATCGAACCACCGATTGATCCCCTCGAGATTCAAAGCCTCTTGACTAATGGCTCCGTTTCCCGCGTCGGGTGATAGCACGATGACCCGCGGAAAGCGTTTGATCTTGAACGCCCTGTAGTCGCGCGACCCCGCGCCGACCGCGAACCGAATCTTTTTCTGGTCGACAAACCTTGAAACCCGCTCCTTAGACTCAGGGCTAAGGCCCAGGACGACAACGTCCTCCCGCCGGTCGATCTCGCGCAGCTTTTCAATCCAAGGCTCTACCTCGCGTTCTTGGACGGTCGAGAAGAAAAAGAGGACGTAGGTTCGATTCTCCGGGATTCGGATCGACGGTGCGTTGAACCACGTTTCGGCCTTAAGTTCGATCTGACCGGGCGTAGTCTGCGTTTGACCCGAAGCGGCAAGAACCAAAAACGTCAAAACGGTACACATTTGGTATTGCTGCCGGACGCGCCCGAATGGCGAGCCGTCGGGAAAGCTCTACGCGCACCCAGCGCCGCAACTACCGCTCGGAAACGCCGCTTGACAATTGGAGTCACAAAGGAGCCTGCCTCGGCTTCCCGCGATTGGCCAGCCGACCCCACAACACGTGGCGCAAGTCCCTCCGCCACTGCAACATTGGCTACACGACCCTGAATCCAGAGGTGCACCGCAGCCGTCACCTTTCCGACAATCGGTCCCGCCCGATCCACCGGGTCCAACGACTATCTGGGCGTCCAAGATTGTCCCCCCGGCTCCCAAGGCAAGCAACAGTAGTAGTGTTCGTTGTGCAAACCTCATTTTCAACTCCTTCTCTTTTTTGGCATGGCTAAACGCGACTCAATCGCCCAACGCGGCAACCAAGCGGAATTTACCCCCCCCCCTCTTTTGTCAAGATAAAAATCTTTTCTTAATGAAGTTTTATGGCAGGTTGCACCAGTGGTAGGGGAGATTGGGCCTCCCTTAGCGCGATCCCGGCCTGTTGCCTACCAATTGCATGCGAAGTTGAGATTGCGCTGTCCACAGCAAAGGGCGAAAGTGGCCGGAAAGGCGGCGTCCGCGAGTCTTACCCGCCGTAGTACGTGCGGATGATCTCGCTGGCCTTGTTGTTGCTTAGGTTGATGGCCCCGAGAGTTTGGCTGGCCGCGGTACGGATGGTGAGGTCCGCATCTTCCTTGGCGATGGTCACGAGCCCGGCAACCTGACTTTCCTCCATCAGGTTGCCGTTGTTCTTGGCCGACTCCGCGAGAGATCCGAACGCAGCCACTCGAAGCGACTTGCTGTTGTTCGAATCCAGGGCCACATGGGCGATCGCCCGTTGCGCCGCGGGCACGGGCGTAAGGGCAAGCACCGAAGCCGCGGTAATTTGTAGGCGCTCGTCCGAGGCGGACAGGGCCGAAATCAGCGCTGGCGTCGCCACGCTCGCGTCGTACACCGTTCGACCATCCACGGCGATGCGGCGCAGCGTCTCCGCGGCGCGTAGGGCCAAATCCAGGGCCATTTCGCCGCTAAGTGGCGCGTGTCCGGCCCGTCCGCGAGCACGCTCCAAGGCGGCCTCCAAGGCCGAATCCGCGCTCGCCGCGTCGACGGGTTCCACCAGCGAATCAGCCTTGGCCAGGTCTTCGGCCATGGCGATCTGTCGGGGCTTGGTCAGCATCACTACCGGAGTCTTGGTGAAGGCGAATTCGGAACGCAGTTTCTCCAAGGCAACGGCAACGCCCGGCTCCGTCAAGTCCGTGGACAGGAACACTCCGCTCACCATTTGAAACTCGGTCCGCGCCCGATCCATCGCCTGATAGAAACTGGTCTCTGCTATCACGTCGCGATCCCCGCCGCGCAGGGCACCCGTCACGCGATTGGCGTTGCCCTGATCGGCGTCGACCACGATCAACTGTTGGCGACCGCTTTGCGTCAGCGTGCCCGCCAACACCGGAACCACGAACTGCGAATCGGCAAACTGGGTCTTCGGGAGCGCAGCCCCCAACGCAAGTGCGGCCTTGATGCGCACGACCTGATCGGGAAACCGAAGGCTTTGTGCCAACGGTTGCTTGAAGTCCTCGGAACCGATCAACGAGGATTCGCCCGCCGTAATCCGCAACGCCTCTATAGCCCCAAGAGCGACGGCCGAATCGCCATCTCGCACGGCGCGGTGCAGAACAAGATGCGCATAACGAGGCCCGGCGGCCTGGGTAAAGTAGAGCGCCCGCGGGAAAATCGCCGGACGAGTACGATCCACCTCGCCCGCCTCGGCCGGATCGGCCTTTTCGACGTTGAGACCCAGGCGGTTTTCGCGACGGATATTGGCCGCCAGCCATAGGGCGATCGCCTCCTGGTAATCGTTCCGGAGCCGCAGGGCTTCCTCGCAGCAGCGCATGGCCATCACCGGGCCGAAAATCCGCCGCGGGACAATCACCGTCTTAAGCGCCTGCCCGGCCGCATCCCAATACCATACGTTCGCTTCGTCAAGACGCGGATCGGCACGGACGGTTTCATCTTCCTGGTAATAACGGTCGGCGAGTTGGTAGAAGAGTTCCTCCGCCGAACCTGGTACGTCACGGCCGATCAGCGATTCGATCTTTGCGATCGCCGCCGCCGCCGCCGACTTGGTCTCCGCAAACGCCGCGCCCTCGCCGATGACCTTGCGGAGATAGGGGACCGCGTAGGGATAACCAATATCGCCCAAAGTGCGGATCAAGTTTTGGCGTACGTCGTGGTTGTCGACGGCGAGCGCCGCTACCAGCGGGTTCACCGCCGGCTTGCCGATCTTGGGCATGGCGCTGATGATTCGAGGCCAAAGCGCCCTCTGCCCGGGATCGAGCAAGGCCCTCACCAGCAACGGGATCGAATATTCGCCTCCGTCCACGAGGTGGCGAATGGCGATCGCTTCCTGTTGCGGATTCCCACCGAGTTTCTCAATGTTGCTTTGGATCCGTTCCACGTCCTGCCGGCGCAAGAACTCACCCTTTTCGATGAGTTCCAAGACGCGGCGGGCGCTATCCGAAATCGACGAATGGTTGATAATGATCAGGAGAGTGTCGACGCTTTCGCGATCCTTGTTGGCCAACTCCATCAGCTCCACGGCGTCGAGGTCGGGATGGGCGAGAAGAGCTTTCGCGTGGGCGTCGGCCGCATTGAATTGCCCCAACCGCGCGTAATGGAGAAAGTCGGTAAACAGCGACTCGACCGTCGAATCCGCTAGAACTTCGGCGGGGGGTGCGGTCTTTGGTTGTGCGGTTGGTGTTTGCGACGACGCCGAGGCGACCAGCCCCGCCGTCGCGACCGCCGCGAGGGTTACGCCCCTGGTGAGCCGTCGTTCGCGTGGAATCCCGAACAAACCGCGCATCGAATTCTCCCGTCGTGTAGACCGCTGGGAAACCCTCCGCCCGGGCGAGGGATCCAAACACGGTTGGATCGTCCGTCAATGCTGTCCGACGGACGGGCAGGGAGTATAGGGTCGCCCCCTGGGACCGTCAAAGCGCGATCGGCAGGGCTTTATGCAACGTGCCGCCACACCGTTATTGCCTATTCGGGGTCCTGCAACCAAGCCGCCCCCACTGCCGAAAAGCCGGCGGCAGGACGCCGTGGCACAGAATGCCGAGGCCACAATTAAACGTTTTCGAGGATCGCGACCGCGCCCGCCGCGGTGATGCCCAAAAAAACAGTTTGGAGAAACTCGTTAAAAGCAACCGGGTTGCACCCGCTGGTCTGTAGAAGGAACGCCCCTGCGGCCAACGCTTTCATTACCCGCTTGATGCACGGTTTTTTCATGGATGGTCTCCGCCAGAATAAAGTTAACACCGCAAGCCAAAGCACCCGGCCACGCCGACCGCGTCCGCCAAGCTCGCGAGGTCCGCAGTCTAGTCGCCCCATCCATGGGGTCAACTTTGTGGCTCCCGTCAAAACTCACAAGCGGCGTTTCGTATCCACGCCACCCATTCTTGCCCCGGGGGATATCCGAGCCGGCCAAGTCTTGCGACGAGTGGAATTCTCGGATTGCCGGTTGCTCATTGACGACCGACCATCGACAATCGACGCGCAACGATGGGCAATTGGTAAACGTCAGGGAGGGCTAAATATGTCGGTCAAGCTCGGTCGGATCATCCACGGCGATTGCATCGCCGGACTCGCCAAGCTCGACGCCGGCTGCGTGGACCTGGCCTTCGCCGATCCGCCGTTCAACATCGGTTACGACTACGATGTTTATAACGATCGCCGTGGGACCGACGACTACCTCGATTGGTCGCGTAAGTGGATCGAGGGCGTCGTCCGCGTGCTGCGGCCGGACGGGGCATTCTGGCTGGCCATCGGAGACGAGTACGCAGCCGAGCTGAAGGTCCTTTGCACCCGGGAACTTGGCTTGTACATGCGAAGTTGGGTCGTCTGGTTCTATACCTTTGGCGTACACTGCAAGAACAAGTTCACCCGCAGCCACGCCCACCTGTTCCACTTCGTAAAGGACCCCAAGCGCTTCACGTTCAACTCGCTGGCGATCCGCGTGCCGTCGGCTCGAGAATTGGTGTACGGCGACAAGCGCGCCGACCCCGACGGCCGCGTACCCGACGACACCTGGATGATGGCTCCGGTTCTACCCCCCGAGGTCTCCCCGCGCGACGGGTTCATCCTCCGCCCGCAGGACATCCCTGAGCGCTTCCCCGTGGACAGCGACACGTGGTTTTTTTCGCGCGTAGCAGGCACGTTCAAGGAGCGCCGCGGCTGGCACGGCTGTCAAATGCCCGAACAACTTCTCGCCCGTATCATCAAAGCCTGCTCGAAGGAGAAGGCCGACTCCAACGAAGGAGACCTGGTCCTCGACCCCTTTGCCGGCAGCGGCACCACGCTCGCCGTGGCCAAAAAGCTCGCCCGGCACTACATCGGCTTCGAGCTTTCCAAAAAGTACGCCCGCCAAGCTGAACAGCGCCTTGCGGGGATCAACCCCGGCGATGCTATCGATGGGCCCGAACACGCCGCCCGCAGCGCTCCGCGCACCTCCGCCGGTCGAACCCTCGATCGGGCGGGCGGCGGTCGGAAGCCTCTCCGTGTCGTTAGTTCGGTTGCTAAAATGGCGAACGCGTCTTTAGGTAGGATAGCTGGGGCGAATGGCGAGTTCTCCACAGCGATTGCCCAGGCGTTCATGGCCTCCCATCAAGGTTACTCGGCGGACCGCGTGCTTGCCGATCCATCGCTTAATGATCGGTTTCTCGAGAATTGCCAACTGCGGGGCTTTCCTGGCGAAGCCGCGACCTGGAATCACCTTCTTTTGAACGTTCGCAAACACGGCGGGCTTGCGTCAATCGACACATCGCGTCGGACCGCGATAACACGAAAGGAAATGGACTCATTCATCTTTGCCAGTGAGATTGCATGGCGACGCGTGAGCCAAGACCACACGTGTTCTCTCGACGAAATACTTTGTGACCCAAAATTGAGCAGCCAGTTCGACCGGTGGGCCGCGGAGATAGCGCCGGGCTACTCCTCATTCGAGTACCGTTGGGCCGCGCTCAGTATACGCAAAGACGCAAGCAAGGGAAACAACGTATTGGAACAAGTTGACGAAGCCTTTGCACGATGCGTAGTTCCGGTATCTAAGTTGAACCGCCTGCCGCTTTCGGAGGGGCATTACCTGATTACCGCCGGCGAAGTTCCGTTCTTCGTAGGCTTCGCGGGCTCACTACGTGGCTGTCCGTTATTCAATCCAAATCGCCTGTGGTCTGCTCTGGCCGCGATGAAACATTCCGTGAGCTCGGAAAAGGCTATTGAAATCCGCTCACGGACTTTCGACGTTGCGAGCTGCCGGAAATCAGGTGAACACATTGATCCAGTGCAACTCAAAGCCGCGCGTCGCGCGAAGCTTTTGGAGCGTCATGAGCCGATCGCCAATATTCCACTGCGCGGACCGCGGCATGAAGGCGTTACTCGTCGATGCGCTTAACGAGGTTCGAGATGGATTCTCGGTCGATCGAGTAATCGCCGACCCGGAGTTGAACCCACAATTCATCACGGCGTGTCGGCAACGTCAGCTCTCGGACGCGGCGGTCGACTTGAATATGAATTTGTTGAATACGCGCAAGCGCACGGGGCTTGCCCACAGCAGTCGCCGCACGGTCGTGCGAAATCAAGATGCTTACACTTTCGCCGCCGAGATGGCGATACGCTCACTGGAACGGAAACATCGAACCACCCTCGACCGCGTGCTTTGTGACCCCGAACTTGCTGGGGAGTTCGACACTGTTGCATCAGCAATTGCTCCCGGCTTTACACCCCTGGAGTATCGCTGGGCCGCCCTCGGCTTGCGCAAGAATCGCCGCCTGAGGCCGGAACTTCTTGGGCGAGTCGTGCCGACCAAGGTCATCGGCCCAATCCTCATTCGGAACCTGGCACCATCCGAGTTGCCGGCTGAGCAGGGCCTCTACCTATTACTTAACCATGAGAAAGTGCTTTATATCGGTGAGGCGCAGAACCTGCGTGCCAGATTCAAGAAGCACCTCGACCATTCGGACAACAAGTTGTTGGCGAGGTATATTTGGGAATTCGGCCAGGGCGACCTACTGATCGAGTATCACGTCCTTCCGGAAGGTACTCGAACCGATGTTCGCAAGGCCATGGAGCTTGAATTGATTCGATCGCGTCGAGCCGAATTCAACGTGCGGCGATGACCAACTTAGGGATTCAGCATGTCAAAGCTTGCCGCGGCAATACGATTCTGCGGACTGTTTGAGGCTGAGCTTCTCGTTGACCTCATGCTTCGGTACTGGGGGCATCCGTCGACTAACGACAAGGAACTCGTCAATCTTATATTCGAACGCCGACCGTCCATGCCCGGTCCGAGCGCCAGCATTCAGGCCGCTTTGACGTTGAGCACTTCGATGTTGGGATAGTTGGCGTGTTGCGTGGCCATCCGCCGGGCGTCGTCGGCGCTTTCGGCGTAGATGCGGAACTGTTTGACGGCGCCTTGGGTCTTGTCGCCGGGGATCCTGAACTTGTAATAAACGATGTAGGGTCTAAGCATTGGCCCATACTCGAAGCGATGTTCACAGCAATTCCGGTTTTTGCCACGGCCAAGCTGCACTTGACTGTGCCACACTCCGTGTCGTCCATGCTCACTCTAGCAACGAATGCGTCGCCGGTCGATCGGGTATTCGCCCAGCCTTCCATGCGACGCAATTCGGACCTTGTATGGCCCTTCCCGCCGGGAGAGCTTAGCCTACCCTGCTTATCATTCGACCGCCGCCGCCGGTCGATACAGAAAACGACGCCGGTCCGCGCCTTGGGTCCGCTAAGTTGATGGGGGGCGAACTCGGCACTATGATTGAATAGAGTGCAGCCGGGCGTCGACTCCGAGAGTCCATAGGCCGGGGGGTAGGGCCTTGCCGCGGCAGCCGGGGAACGCCGGCGAAAGAAACGCAGGAGGACCTGAGCTATGTTCGAGCGATTCACAGACCGTGCGCGTAAGGTGATGGCGCTGGCCAATCAAGAAGCCCAGCGCTTCAACCATGAGTACATCGGGACGGAACACATTCTCCTCGGCCTGGTCAAGGAAGGCTCGGGCGTGGGGGCCAACGTCCTGAAAAACCTCGACGTTGACTTACGCAAGGTCCGCCTGGAGGTGGAGAAGCTGGTCAAAAGCGGTCCCGAGACCGTCACCATGGGCAAGCTCCCGCAGACGCCGCGCGCCAAGAAGGTCATCGAGTACGCCATCGAAGAGGCCCGCAACCTCAACCACAACTACGTTGGGACGGAGCACCTCCTGCTCGGATTGCTGCGTGAGCAGGACGGCGTCGCCGCGCAAGTGTTGATGAACCTCAATTTGCGGCTCGAAGACGTCCGCGAGGAAGTCCTGAACCTCCTCGGAGCGAGCGAGGAAAGCGAAGAGGCCGGGGCTGGCACGGCCTCCGAGCAGAAGAAGGGCAAGAGCAAGACACCGGCGTTGGACTCCTTCGGTCGCGACCTCACCGAGATCGCTCGCCAAGGCAAGCTCGACCCCGTGATCGGTCGGGCCGCCGAAATCGAACGCATCATCCAGATTCTTTGCCGCCGACAGAAAAACAACCCGGTTTTGCTCGGTGAAGCCGGGGTGGGCAAGACCGCGATCGTCGAAGGACTTGCCCAGAAGATCGTCACCAACGACATTCCCGAGCTACTGGCCGATCGCCGCATCGTCGTGCTGGACCTGGCCATGATGGTCGCCGGCACCAAGTATCGCGGCCAGTTCGAGGAGCGGATCAAGGCGGTGATGAACGAAGTCCGCCGCGCGGGCAACGTGATACTGTTCATTGATGAGTTGCACACCTTGGTCGGCGCGGGCGGCGCGGAAGGGGCGATCGACGCTTCCAACGTCCTCAAGCCGGCGCTCAGCCGCGGCGAAATCCAATGCGTCGGGGCCACCACGCTTGACGAATATCGAAAATACATCGAAAAGGACAGCGCTCTCGAACGCCGTTTCCAGCAGATCATCGTGGAGCCGCCGACGCAGACGGAAACGTTGCAGATTCTTAAGGGGCTCCGCGACCGTTACGAAGCCCATCACCGGGTACGCATAACGGACATGGCCCTCGAACACGCCGTGGACCTCTCCACGCGCTACATTTCGCGCGTCCAGCCGGACAAGGCGATCGACGTGATGGACGAGGCCGGGGCCCGCGTCCGTTTGAAGTCCATGACCAAGCCGCCGGACCTCACCGAGTTGGAGAACGAACTCGACAAGCTCAGCGGGGAAAAGGATGAAGCCGTCAAGAATGCCGACTACGAGCGGGCCGCCCAAATCCGCGACAAGCTCGACTCCATCAAGCTCAAGAAGAAGACCATGCAAAAAGAATGGCGCGACCACAGCAAGGAGATCGACGGCGTGGTCGACGAGGAAGTAGTGGCCGAGGTCGTCGCCTCCATGACCGGCATCCCCCTGAAGCGCATGGGTCAGGACGAGGCGGACCGGTTGCTGGGCCTGGAGACGGAACTGCACAAGCGGGTGGTCAGCCAGGATGAGGCCGTCAGCGCCGTCGCCCGCGCCGTCCGCCGCAGCCGCAGCGGCTTGAAAGACCCCAACCGCCCGATGGGCAGTTTCGTTTTCGTCGGCCCCTCCGGCGTCGGAAAAACCTATCTCGCCAAATGCCTGGCCGAGTTCATGTTCGGCGACTCGGATTCCCTCTTTGTGCTGGACATGTCCGAGTATATGGAGAAACACAACGTCTCGCGGTTGATCGGGGCCCCGCCGGGCTACGTCGGCTATGAAGAAGGCGGCCAGCTCACCGAACGAATCCGCCGCCGGCCCTATTCGGTCATCCTCCTCGATGAAATCGAGAAGGCCCACCCCGACGTGTTCAACATGCTCTTGCAGATCATGGAGGAAGGGCGCTTGACCGACTCCTTCGGGCGGCACGTGGACTTCAAAAACGTGGTGCTCATTATGACCAGCAACATCGGCGCCCACCGAATTACGCACCAGGACGAGTTCGGCTTCGGAAAGCGCGATGAAACCGTCACCTACGACAAGATGAAGGAAATGCTCAAGACGGAGTTGGAGGACCATTTCCGTCCTGAATTCCTAAACCGTCTCGACGAGATCATCGTCTTCCGCAAGCTGACCCACGACGACATGATTCGCATCGTCGACCTCGAGTTGGCCAAGCTCGCCAAGCGAATGCGCGAGCGCGGCATCGAGCTCGATGTGCAGCAAAGCGCCAAGGATTACCTCATCGAGAAGGGCACCGACGAGAAGTTCGGCGCCCGTCCCCTACGCCGGGCCATCGAGCAATACCTGGAGGACGCCCTCTCCGAAAAATTGCTCCGCGGCGAGTTCGCGGGCAAGAAACGGTTGCTCGTCTCCGCCAAGCCGCCCGCCTCCGACGACGCCGTGGCCACGCTGCATCTGGAAGGCGTGGACGAGGAACTACCGGAACCGGTCGGCGCTCACGCCGACGGAACGTAGGGCATACAGAGCCGGGTGCCTCTGCTGTGTCAGCAGTGGTCAATAGGCCCGCGGAGATCGACGACGAATCGTACGCTGCCTGGAGGCCGCGTACGACTCGCTCAAATGAGCTTTGCCGATCCCAACCGACCTCTTCGTTACTGCTGAGCCGCGTCATGCGCTTGGATCCCGGACAAATCGAAGTTGTCGACGATGCGATGGCGAGTGTCCTTCGTGGCAAGAGCGGCGCGGAGCGACTTGAGATCGCCGGCGCGATGTTTTCATTTGCTCGAGAGCTCATCGAAAGCTCGATCCGCGAGGCGCACCCCGATTGGGATGAAGGGCAGATTCGCGCTGAGACGGCAAAGAGAATATCGCATGGAAACGTATGAGCTGTTGCGCCACTGCGTTTCAGCCCTGGAACGGCTCAAGCTTTCGTATTTTGTAACAGGCTCCGTGGCGACGGTCTACTACGGTGAGCCACGATTCACGAACGACATCGATGTCGTTGTGGTACTACCGCTGCGGCGTATGATCCAGTTCTGCCGCGCCTTTCCACAACCGGAATTCTACGTGAGCGAGGAGGCCGTTCGTGAGGCCGTCGAGCACCATGGACAATTCAACATCATCCATCCAACTTCCGGGCTGAAGATTGATATCATGATCCCAAGTGACACGCCGTTTAACGAAAGCCGATTCGCACGTGTGAACCGCGTCAAACCCAGCAAGGACTACGACGCCTGGTTCGCCGCGCCTGAGGACGTTATCCTAAAGAAGCTTGAATACTACGGCAAAGGCGGGTCGGAGAAGCACCTCCGAGACATAGCGGGGGTCTTGAAGATCAGCGGAGATCGCGTCGACCTCACCTACATCGCATCGTGGGCTGCGCGGTTGGGGTTGGAGTCGATATGGGAGAACGTCAGGAACCGTGTGGACTCTTTCCACGATCCGGGCCATGGTGATAAACTCTGACAACGTGAATCAGCGTGGCATTCCTGCCGCAGGTATGATTTGACGATGTGATGGAGAATCCGTGTGACGCAGTTCGAATCCGTTCAACAATTCATGGGCGAGCAGAAAATCGACGGTTGGCTGGTGTATGATTTTCGCGGCAATAATCCGATCCTCGCCCGTTTGCTTCCCGGCAAGCGTTGGACCACGCGCCGGGCGGAGTTGTTCATTCCGTCAATAGGCCAACCGGTCCTGCTCGCCCACGGGATCGACGAGCACCAGTTCGACGGCGTATCCGTGGCCTGCGAAAAATACCTAAGCTGGAACGACCTTCACACTTGGCTTCGGTCGAAACTTGCCGGGATGCAGCGCGTGGCCATGGAATACGCGCCGGGCGCCACGCTCCCGGTTGTGTCCATCGTCGATGCCGGTACGGTGGAGCTGGTGCGGGCGTTCGGGGTCGAGGTGGTGTCCTCGGCCAATTTGATCCAGGTCTGCGTCGCGTGTTTTTCGGGCGAGGCCCTCGAAGCACACAAAACCGCATCCGCGCACGTCGGACGGATTAAAGACGAAGCCTTCAAGCTGATTCGCGACCGCCTCGCCGCGGGGCAGGGCGTTGCAGAATACGATGTTCAGCAGCACATCGTCGCCGCCTTTGCCGCGGCTGGACTGCAAGCAACCGAACCGCCCATCGTCGCCGTCAACGCCCACAGCGGCGATCCGCACTACGAACCGTCGGCCGCGTCCCCGACCCCCATCCGCCGCGGCGATTGGGTGTTGATCGACCTATGGGCCCGCAATCCGGGTGAAGAAAACATTTTCTCCGACATTACCTGGGTAGGATTCGCCGGAGAGGATGTGCCATCCCGCCATAGAGAAGTATTCCAGGTCGTGCGTGCGGCGCGTGACGCTTCGCTGCAACGCGCCGTTGAAGCCTGGAAAAAAGGAGAGCGCATTCAAGGTTGGCAACTGGACGACGCCGCACGCAATGCCATCATCGACGCCGGGTACGAGAAATACATCCGTCACCGCACCGGCCACAGCCTCAGTCCCGGGCCGATGGTCCACGGAATAGGCATGAACCTCGACAACCTCGAGACCCACGACACGCGCGAGATGTTGCCCGGACTCGGATTCACCATCGAACCGGGGATTTATCTGCCCGAGTTCGGTGTGCGCTTGGAAATCAATGTGTACGTCGATCCCAAGACCGGACCGGTCGTTACCTCGGTCTTGCAAGACGAGATTGTGCTGATTGCGTAAGGTAGGAGACGTCCATTCAATGGCAAAAACGAAGACCGCGAGAAAGTTGGGCGGGATCGGCGACGACGCCGTTGCGGCGGCCACGGGCAAGGATTGGAGGCAGTGGCTCTCCTTATTGGACAAGGCCGGCGGCAAGAAAATGACCCACAAGGAAATCGTCGCCGTTGTGAGCGACCGATACGGCATCGGTCCCTGGTGGCAGCAGATGGTCACCGTGGCCTATGAACAAGTCCGTGGACTCCGACAGAAACACGAGAAGCCCGAAGGATATCAAATCAGTCGGAGCAAGACCGTCGCCGTTCCTCTTTCGGAATTATACGCCGCTTGGCACGACGCGAAGTCGCGCGAACGGTGGATGGGTGACGGTCCGCTAGTCGTCCGCAAAGCCACATGCAACAAGTCGATGCGCATCACCTGGTGCGACAAGAAAACCTGCGTCGAGGCCAATTTCTACGCTAAGGGTAATGCGAAAACTCAAGTCACGGTCCAGCACAGTAAACTTCCCGACGCCAAACGCGGCGAACAGATGAAAAAATACTGGGGCAAGACGCTGGACCGTCTCAAGAAAGCCTTGGAGAATTAATCGCGCCACGGCTAGAATTCAGATATCGCATGAGCCCCGACGGGCTGAAATCGTCGCAAAGGAGCTAACCCGATGGCCACTAAACTTGTTCTCGCACTGGCCGCCATTCCGATTGCCGGGATTGTGCTGAAGGCCTGCTATTGCTGAGGACACCCCCTCAGCATGCTCGGTTCGGGCATGGTCATCCTCGGCGTCCCCTTGATGCTCGGCGTTTCCTTCCTTCCGCGCAACCGCAAGTAGATCGATCATCGGCTCGACGTAGCCGATGATTCATTTTCGTAACCGCGCAAGCTCAACTTCGGCGGACACGTAACCAAACGCAGGCCAGTACGGGCCGGCTGCTACCCGTTCAAACACTTCGATCGCTCTTGCTCGATCCCCATTGTACAAGTGCCAATTGCCGACACCGTAACCATAGGTGGCCACATCCAATTCGCCCGCGTTCTCGATCTTGAGCAGCTCGTCTGGCTGAAGCAACCCCTTGTACATCAGGAGTCGCCGATAATAGGCCGTGTTCTCGATCATCTCCCAGCCCGGTTTGATGTTTCCCAGCAGCGCCGCTGCTTCGGCCTCCCGCCCCAACCGTCTCAGAGTCATGTACATCCAGTCCGTCACGGCCACGACGTTGTCGTCGTAGCCTCGACAGTGTTTCAGCGTCTCCCGCCACCCGCGCAGCGCCGCCTCGAAATCTCCTTGAAGATAGCGCGCCAGCGCCAGGTGATACCACACATTGAAGGCCGTCGATGTGAGTGGGATGTTTCGCGCATTCGGTTGCCCATCCTCCTCGACCTCGTCCGCTTTCCCTTCGATCAGCGCAGCCGCCCGTTCCAAGTCGGCGGCGGCCCTGTCGAACTGCCGCAACGTGATGTAGCGGTGCCCTCGATGTCGATACAAAGGTGCATACGCTGGATGGGCTTCGATCCCCTTCGAATACACCTCGATCGCATCATGAACACGCCACAGGTATCCCAGCCGCCGCCCCACCCACACGATCTTGACCGGGTTGTTCGGATCGACCTGAAGTTCCGCCCGCGCCGCCGCCAGATTGGCCTCCAACTTCGCAGAGTTTCCACCAGGCGGCGAGGCGAACAGCGGCCGACCCAACAGCGAAACGAACTCCGGTTTGCCGGGCGATTCCCCGTGACTGAATGACAGCGCGCACGCCGCGACTAATACGATTACCCAACTCATCCGAAATGCCTTTCCGATGCCCACCACCAAGGCACTCCACCGGCTAATGGTCCGCTTGTCCATGCCCCGCCGTTATCGGGCCGCGCGATTTCGCGGATGGGCCGATACTTCCCGCGTCCGCCGATGGTTGGCACCCTCCGTGAGGGCAGGTAGTGGCTCGCCCCACGGATCTATCCGATACTACAATGAGGATGTCGGGGGCCGGGTTCGTTCGCGGCGGCGTATTTATTAAATCGATTCTTTGGATGAGCCAAAAGGTACGGCTGATTGCTCGCCGCCCGGCTCAGGGGCCGGACGGCTGACTTAACGGTGTCAGGTTATGGCATCCATCAATAACAATGCAGCGGCTTCGGACGCACAGGAAATCCAGAAGCTGGTCACTTCCGCGCAAGAGCAGGGGGCGCCCGACCGCTACACGGGCAAGCGACAACAGATGCGCTTCTCCGCCGGGATGCGCCTTGAGATCACCACCGACCCCGGGATATTATCCGCTTCGGTGCACGTCATCATGCAGAACTTATCCGAAGGCGGTTTCGCATTCTGGTCCAGACGCGAACTCCGCCAATACGCCCTTCTCTTTGTCCGCGAATTCTCCAACGAAGGCGATCGCGAATGGGTCGCGGCACACGTTCGACACTGCACCGCAGGCATCCGCGGCTATCTGATAGGCGCCCAATTCGAACATTCAACGGCGAATGACGAACAGGGAGACGATTCCTTGCGACGCTGAACGCTCGCCGGACGACCTGCTCTTCCGCGGCTCGGTTAAGCCTATTACGCCATTCCAAGCTTGCCTCGCTAATTTGCCCCATTTGCCTATTCAACCGCGCTTCCACACGGTCTGGCCGGTTTCTCGGGTCGCCGAGCTTGTCGGCGGCCGGAGTATCTGGTATACTGACGGGTCTTGACCCTGGCGGGTATGTGGCCCCCGGAGCATGGCGGATCGGGTTGTCGTTGAGGTGGTTTATGTCGAGAGTGTGTCATTTTACCGGAAAAAAGACCCGTTCCGGGCGTTCCATCGCCCGCAAGGGTAAGGCCAAGTACCTCGGCGGCGTCGGGCGCAAGACTACCGGCAGCACCAAACGCAAGTTCAAGCCCAACGTCCAAAAAGTACGCGCGATGATCGACGGCAAAGTCTGCCGCATCCGAATTTCCGCCAAGGCCATCCGCATGGGTTTCCTTGAAAAACCCCTCTCCCGCAACTGGGCCGGGGCCGCCAAGCCTGCCGCCCTCACGCCGCCCCCCGCCGACACATTCGCCGACGGCACCTGATTCATTGATCTCGCGGCACATCACCCTTAAGAGGTGGCGCGCCGCTCCTTCCAAACCTAGTACTACAACGCTGGATCATTTGCTTTGACCAGGTACGAAAAGCCCGTTGAAACGGGCTGAACAACTGGGGATCTTAGCACCTCGGCTGACCAGTCCTCAAAGGACTGGCCTATGCGCCGCCTTCTGCGGCGGGAAGACCGCTGAAGCGGTCTGTGACCAAAGTCTCATGCCGACTACGCGTGGGTCTCCACTCAAGTCGCTTCAGCGACTTTGGCCTTTCCCAGGCCAGCCGTTTACGGCTGGTCAACATCGGCGTCACCCCCTTCTCTTTCTGCAGCCCGTTTCAACAGGCTTTTCCAAAACAACGCGGGTCCGTGTTAGCGTTGTAGTCCTACGTGCCGGGCTAAATCCGTGCGTAAGCCGGCGGCGAATTCTTTGTTTGACGACTTGCCGCGATCTGCTCACCTGGCTATAATTTTCAGAAGTTATCGAAAGGAATAGCTATGCCCGAAGACCGCTTCGACGCCGCCAAGGGCTTGTTCATCCGTCGTTGGGGAGAGATGGCCGCCAGTTGGGGCATCAGCCGAACGATGGCCGAAATCCACGCCCTGCTCTACCTCGCCGCGCAGCCCCTCTGCACCGACGACGTCATGGAGCAGCTCGCCGTCTCCCGCGGCAGCGCCAGCACCAACCTCCGCCAATTGGTCAACTGGGGGCTGATTCACCGCATTCACCAACGCAACGACCGCAAGGAATACTTCGACGCGGAGCGCGACGTGTGGCAGATGTTCGAGACCATCACCCGCGAGCGCCGCCGCCGCGAGGTCCAGCCTATTGTCGAAACATTGCAGCGCTGCATCAGCATGATCGAGGTGGACGGCGGCCGCCTCACCGGCCAGGCCCGCAAGGACGCCGACGCCTACCGCAAACGCTACAGCGACATCCTCGAATTCTGCGGCCTGATGAACATGCTCTTCGACTTGATGAGCAAGGCCGGCCGCACCGGTTTGAAACCCATCGCCAAAACCATCGGCAAACTCGTCGGATAGTCGTCCATGCCCAATCCGAGCGGGAATCGCGACGGCGATCAATGAGCGGTGGGACTTGAGTATATAAAGCGAGAGCGTCAAATGGGTTCGTTTTGCGAGTACAGTCTTTTTGCATAGTGTCACGGGATGGCACCTTGCGTAGGCAGTGGACGTCGACGATGGAGTGGGCGGGCATTGTCGATTGTCGAATGAATGACCGAGGCACGTAGGCGCGAAGCCAGTCCGACAAGTCGGAACCTTGCTCCGCCACGAAGAGTAACGGCGGTTGGCGAGACGCCACTCGTTGGAAACGAATTTTGCCATAACGTACGACCTCCATCCAATAACTTGACGGGCGATCGGTGGGAGAAGCGTCTTGGAGCGATCAGAACAGAAAAGTCCAAACGTCGAAAAGTCAAAATTCAAAATCGAGTGTCGGTCGGTATGGGCAGGAGTATCTACGGGCTCTGCGCCCAATCGATTGTCACGTCCGAACACTGCGTAAATAGTCAGGTCGGAGCAAGTCAAGTGTCTTAGCATCGGTGTCGTGGAGGGCCGTGAGTCTGAATGAGCCACAGAGCATTGCGTCGTAGTCGTGTCCCTTACGACGGTCGTAGATTTCGAACCGATCTCCGTCTGTGACGACGATGATCAGCGCGCCGGTTTGGCTCGCGTAGTCCATTCCCTGACGCCGGGCACCAGCCCGCTCGGACTCGACGGCGATCGTGCGTTTCACTTCGAACACGGCAGCGGTCTTGCGATCCTGGGTGAGCACGCACAGGTCGATCCGGCCTTTCTGGAAGACGATTTCCGAAGCATCAAAGCCGAGCCGAAGTAGCAATTCCTTGACAACATCCTCATGATTGCGCTCCGGCAGACCGGCGAGCGAGTGAATCCGTGTAATGAGCGCTTCGGCATCGGGAATGGGCGGGAGGACAATGGGCGTCGCCTCGGCTGGCTTCGACGGCCCGGCGGTGGAACTCGCATTGCCCCGTTCAAGCTTGGCGGTGTTTGCGGATGCGAATGTACCACCGTCATCCCACGGTGCCTGATACCTTACTTCTGCTAATCGCCGCCGGGCAGTGTCGAGCTCCTGCGGCGAGAAGTTAGGTCGCCACTCGGGCTTCAGCACGATGGCCTCGACCGAAAGATCCAGGCGTCCCTTCAACAAAAGTTCCGTGAACCCGGACGGCACGCCGTGTTTGTCGAGGAGCCTCCGAACGGCTTCGAATGCACCCGAACTTGTGATCATCCCCATCAGCCCGGTCGGAGAGTAGCCAATCCTGCGGGATTCATTGATCGCGGCTTGCAGCGCATTTTGGAAGTCAAGTTCCGCCTGGTCCATTCATGGAGTTTATCACGTCAGCCGACGCGTGGCGATTCCCCCCACGTCTCCGCAATCCAAACCCTTACCAGCGTCCGCACAAGTGTAATTGGCAGGGTTTTGGTCCAATGTGGAGATACTGATTCTTGCGTCGCCAAACGGGTGCGGCTCGTTTACTACTCGTGCACGCGATGATAGAATCGTTGTTAGATGATTCGCAGACTTGATGACCTCCCGCTTGTTTTGCCTCTCGACGCGATCGCCGATTTGTGTCGAAAGTACGACCTGGATGAGCTTGCCATCTTCGGCTCGGCGCTGCGGGAGGACTTTGGTCCCGATAGCGACATGGACTTCCTCGTGGTGTTCAAGAACGACGATTACGGCCCCTGGATGGGTAAGCTCACCCATTTCGAAGGTGATTTGTCGGCCCTTCTCGGTCGGAAAGCGGAAGTGATTCCCAAGAAGAACCTCAAATGGGTAATCCGTGATCGTGTTCTTGCTAGCTGCCGGGTGTTGTATGTCGATGCGCAGCGATGACCTTTATCTCGTCGATCTGATCGAGGCCGTGGAGTCCATTCCGGCGCGCTACGGCTAGGGCGCTGGTGATGCTCTTATTCCGTCCCCGCCTTGGACACGCGTTGTGATTCCTGGAAATCGTAAATCAACTCGGGTGCGGGAATAACGAGCTTCTTCGCCCGGCCGCGGTGGGGGAAATCCATTACGCCCCCAGCGAAGTCGTCGTATCCGAGCCTTGTCGCCGCCCGGTAAGCGGCCAAAACGGTCAACCTGCTACCCGTCAATGGAAAACCGCGGCCATCCAAATATTTGCTCCCGCCGTCCGAATAGCCCTTTGGAACCACCGACCCTACCCCGACGGTAAGGGCGGCGGCATTAGGAACATCCGATGATGAAGGGAGCAACGATCATGAACACTCACACACGTATGTCGCCGCTTACGGCCCTGTTTTTGGGCATTTTCGGGGTAGGAGGGGTCGGGATCGCCGCCGGGGCGGCGGTCGTTCTGTATTCCCTGCGTATCCTCGACAGCAAGGCCTCGGCCCTGATCGGGTTCGCCGGAAACACGATTGAGTCGCTGCCCGAACTGATCGAAGCCCTGCCCCCGGCGATTGGCGACGTGCTGAGCGACCGCCGGGCGCCCGAATACGCGGCCGACCTGGACCTTAGCGTCCGCTTTGTGGCCAATGAGCAGAGCGAAGGTGTGCGACCCGTGGTGACCGTCACCAACAAGGGCAAGGAAGTCGTTTCCATGCTCGCCGTGCGTGTCGCGGCCCTGGATGCCCGCAAAGTGCCGGTTAGGGAATGGACGGAAGTCGTGGCCACTCCGATCGCCGCCGACGACGATTGGCGAGGCCCGCTCATGCCGGGCGCGACTCGACACGTCGTCCTATCGAGCTGGCGCAGCTTCCCCGTTGACAAGGCTGAGACCCTCACTGCCGCTCCGGAGATTTCCGAACTCCGCGTCTGGGAACCCAAGCAATCAGCCGTGACGCCCGTGCGCGTCACGGCGAATCTTCAACAATGACGCCGCCGCATCCGGCATCTGATTCAGCCGCTTCAATCCCTCGCCCCAAGCCTCACGCGGTTTGAGTCTGACGCGCTTTGTCCACCGTAATAACGTCACGGGCGCTCGGTGGAATGCACCGGCGCGACCGTTCAAGAATGAATGGTGCGTCGGGGACGCACCCTATCCATGAAAGGCTCTCTCAATGCAAGACGGCGTCGGAACGTTTTTGAGCCGTTCCTCGGGGGTCGTAGGGCAGGCCCGCGTGCGGAGCGAAGCCCCAGGCGCGC
>Ga0326597_10003830_pt1 | contig 21411 bp, 28 predicted proteins | sample RVTome_12_FD_203789 | JGI IMG/M metagenome (GOLD analysis project Ga0326597, IMG submission 203789) | Soil microbial communities from uranium-contaminated site in the Upper Colorado River Basin, Wyoming, United States - RVT100D185 | ecosystem: Environmental > Terrestrial > Soil > Contaminated >...
CCCGGCCGCGGCCGCCGAGCTCGCATATCGGATTGCGCGCGCCACCGTGAGCCCTCCCTCATCGACCGGTGGAGGCTGCCCGGCGGCTCCCGATCCCGCTCCGCGCCGCGGCGTCGGGCCGTGCCGAACTCGAGTCCCTCCCTCCGTCGAAGGCTACTCCAGGGCCGGGGCAGATTCCAGGACCCGTCAGTCGCTGCCGCGAACCTCGTAGGCCGCGAGGCGGAGTGAGGCGATCACCGTTGCCGCGACCAGGGCGATGGCGGCGTACGCTGCGGCCCCGCTCCCGACGACGGATTCGATCGCCTCGGGCGACAGGATCTGGGCGATCCCGCGGACGTACTCGCGGACGCTGAAGACCTGGCTGCCCGGCAGGAGCCCGGCGAGGATGCCCTCCCAGATCAGCGCGTAGCCGAGGCCGATGAGGAGGCCGCGGCTCGTCACGATGCTGAGGGCGACGAAGATCGCAACGTAGACGTACGAGCCCACCAGGACGCCGATCGCGAGGGCGGAGGTCGTCGAGAACGCGTCCGTGTCGGGCCGGGCGAGGAGCATCCCGGCGAGCAGCGTCGAGGGCACGAGCATCGCCGCGGTCAGGGTCCCGGCGACGGTCATCTTGGCCAGGACGATCGTCGAGCGGCGGATCGGCTTCGTCAGGAGGTGGACGGCCGTTCCGTCCTCGAGCTCCGAGCCCAGCGCTGCCGTTCCGAAGACGAGCGCGACGAGCGGCAGGACGACCCGCACGACGAGCCCGTCGAGCGTCGCCCCGACGTCCCGAACGCCGGGCCCGTTGGCCCGCACGATCAGCCCCACCAGGATCGGGATGCCGGCGAGCAGGAGCATGAGGAGCGTCCGGCGCCGGCCGAGCAGCGCTCGCAGGGTGACGCGGGCGATCTCGGCGAAGATCATCGCCGGCTCACGAGGTAGGCAAAGACGCTCTCGAGGGAGTCGTCGGTCGGGGCGACCTCGAAGAGCGAGACGCCGGCATCGCGGGCCACCCGGGCGACGGCCCGGGTGAAGCCGCCGAACTCCGCGACCCGGACCGTCAGGCGCCCGTCGCGGAGCTCGGTCCCGAAGACGGCCGGCTCGGCCATGAAGGCGGACGCGAGGTGCCGATCGTCGGACGAGCGAACGACGAAGGTGTGCGGACGGTCGGTCATCAGACGCCGGATCTCGCGGAAATCGCCGGCCGCGGCGAGCCGGCCCGCATGGATCACGAGGACGCCGTCGGCCAGCCGTTCGACCTCCTCGAGGATGTGCGACGAGAAGAGGATTGCCCGGCCGGCGTCGGCCATCGAGCGGAGGAGGCCGATCATGTGGAGTCGCTGCCGCGGGTCCATCCCGTTGAAGGGTTCGTCGAGGAGCAGGATCGAGGGCTCGTGGACGAGAGCGCCGGCGATCTTGACCCGCTGGCGCATGCCCTTGGAGTACGTCCCGACGGGCCGGTCGGCGGCGGCCTCGAGCTCGACCGTCGCGATCGCCCGGGCGGCGGCCGCCCGGGGGTCCGGGAGGCGCTGGAGCCGGGCCGCCATCTCGACGAAGCCGCGTCCGGTCAGGAACGCGTGGACGGCTTCGCGCTCGGGCACCAGGCCCACCGATCGATAGACCGACGGGTTGTGCCAGGCCGTCTGGCCGCCGATCATGACCCGGCCGGCCGACGGCCGGAGCAGCCCGGCGAGCATGTGCAGGATGGTCGTCTTGCCGGCGCCGTTGGGGCCCAGGAGGCCGGTGATCCCCGGCCCGAGGGCGAACGTCACGTCGTTGACGGCGACGACGTTGCCGTACCAGCGCGACACTCGCTCGAGGAGCAGGGCGGCCGCGGGCCCGCCGGTCGCGGCGTCCGCCGCTCCCTCGGCACCCGGCAGCGGCGCGAACGACCCGGCGCTCACGCGGTGATCCTCGCGAACCGGCGGACGGTGATGCCGATGGAGCCGGCGATCCCGGCCAGCGCCGCCGCGACGAACGCCCACTCGGGCAGGTCCAGGAAGAAGAAGTCGGTGTCGAGCCGGGTCCCGAAGAGGAAGGCATTCGTGCCGTCGAGAACGGTGGTCGGGCTGAGGAGGGACAGCCACGTCCCGATCGCCGACGACCCGAGCCCCACCACGACCCCGGCGACGACGTTCGGGATGATGAAGAGGGCGATGATCCCGGCGACCGCGTAGGCCCGCCGCGGCGTGAACGCCGAGACGGCCATGGCGAGGCCGCCGAGGAGCGCTGCCGAGAGGATCGACTGGGCAAGGACCGGGCCGAACGACGGGAGGTCCTCCCGGATGCCCGCCAGGATGTCGGGCGACAGCAGCACCCGGCCGAGGAAGAGGACGACCTGCGGCAGGAGCTCCAGGAGCAGGAGCGCGGCGATGAACCCGCCGATCCTGGCGAGAGCGTAGTCGGACCGGCGGAGGGCGCGGGCGAAGTAGAGGGCGAACACCCCGTGGCGCTGGTCGCGACCGAACAGCTCCGGGGCCTGGGCGGCGCAGAACAGGATGACGATCGTCGAGATCGTGCCCGCGTAGGTGTCGTAGCGGACCGGCACCTCGGCCGCGAACTCGTCGCCGACCTGGTCGCCGCCCGCGAACTGGGCGAAGAGGGTCAGCGCCCCGACGATCAGGACCGCCGGCAGGAGGGCCAGGATCCCGAGGATGACCGGGGCGATCTTCGCCCGGCCGCCGCGCCCGAGCCCGAACGAGGAGCGGAGGCTGTGGACGAAGAGGGACCGGATCGCGTTGGCGCGGCCGAGCCGCGGGCCCTCGTAGCGGCGATAGCCGATGTCGTAGATCGAGCCTGCCGGTCCGTTGTTGGGGGTGGTCGTCGCCTTGGTCATGGCGGCGCATCCCGGAAGAGGTCCTCGAGCCGGTGGCGGCGAGGCTCGATGCGGACGAGCGGCAACTCCAGGTCGGCGACCGCGTCGCGGACGAGGTCGAACGGCCGCTGATCGGAGACCGCGACGAGGACCGCCCGTCCGTCGACGACGACCGCGAGGCCGTCGGCGGTCAGCCGCTCGGCGAGGAGGGCGCTGCCCTCGTCGACCTCGACCGCCAGCGTCCCCGTCTGCTCGACGAACTCGTGGAGGGGCGCCGAGCGGAGAAGCCGGCCGCCCTCGATCGCGACGAGGTGACTGCCGACCCGCTCGACCTCGCCGAGGAGGTGGGTCGCGACGATGACCGCGATCCTGAACTCGCTGCCGATCCGGAGGATCAGCTCGAGCATCTCGTCGCGGCCGGCCGGGTCGAGGCCGTTCGTCGGCTCGTCGAGGAGGAGGAGGCGCGGATCGTGGACGAGCGCCTGGGCGAGCTTGACCCGCTGCTTCATCCCGGTCGAGTAGCCGCCGATCGCCCGGTAGCGCTCCTCGTACAGCCCGACGTGGCGGAGGACCTCGGCCGTTCGCTCGCGGGCCGCCGTCCGGGGCAGGCCGGAGATGAGGGCCATGTGCGAGACGAAGTCGGTGGCCGTCGAATCGGGCGGCAGGCAGTCGTGCTCGGGCATGTAGCCGACGAACTGGCGGATCTCGGTGCCCCTGGTCCGGACGTCGAGATCGAGCACCGTGGCCGTTCCCGACGTGGGCGCGATGAGCCCGAGGAGGATCTTGATCAGCGTGCTCTTGCCGGCGCCGTTGGACCCGACGAGCCCCACGATCCCGGGCTCGATGTCGACGGTCAGGCCGTCGAGGGCGGTGACGGAGCTGCCGTAGCGCTTCGTCAGGTCGGAGGTCGAGATCAAGGCCACGGACGAAGGGTATCGCCGGGGACGGTTCGACGACGACCCGGCCGACAAGGGTCCGCGGGGATGGTCCACAAGGACCGTCCGCCCGGTCCGATGGTCAGGCTGGTCAGGGGGCCCGACCGGAGCGACGATGACCGCCCGAGGTCGCGACCGACCGACTGCCCAACCTGGAGGACCCGATGATCGGACGACTTGCTGGCACGGGTGACCCCTTCGAGGGCCGGGGCGCCAAGCGGCGTCGGCTCCGCCTCCGGATCGAAGGGCTCCTGGCCCTCGGCATGGCGATCGTGGCGTGTGGACTTACCGCGGCCGTCTGGATCCAGGCGCTTGCGCCCGTGGCCGCCATCTTCGGCCTCGGCTGACCGGCCTCGTCGAACCAGTCAGCCGTCGCGTCCCGACGGCCACGATCCCATCACCTGGCGGAGGATCGCGAACTCGCCGACGTGGTAGGCGTTGTGGTCGGCGACGATCCGGACCTCGCGCAGGAACGTGTGTCCCGGCGTGCCCGGGATGACGGCGAAGAGGTCACGGTCCTCGTCGAGGAGGAGCGAACGGATCGCCGCCCGGTCGGCCAGGAAGCCGGCGACGGACGCATCCCAGTCGGCGCGCGTGGCGGTGGCCGACGGATTCGGCCAGTAGTCGCGTGGCCACTCACGCTCCACGTAGGCCGGGTTGGTCACGTAGTCGAGGATGTCCCACTGGGTCAGCCGGAGGTGCTCCACGAGATGCCATGGGGTGTAACCGACGTTCGGTGGCCGCTCGTTCATGGCCTCGTCCGGGAAGTTCGCTACGGCGTCCTCGAACGGCATGTGGGCGTCGACGCCATCGAGCAGCCTGACGAGCTGCTGGCGCAAGGCATGTGGATCCATCGGGACCGCAAGCCTAGCCGACGCCGGAGCTCCCGGTTGGCGTGTCCGTGTGCCGACGCGCCGCCAGGTACGCCGCGAGGTCGAGGGGCTCATCGGCGGGGCTCGCTGAGCTGCCGCGTTCCGCCGGCGGGGCTTCGAGCCTGGGGTCGAGCCTCGGGTCGAGCCCGGCCGCGAGCGCGGCTTCGACCCCGGCCGCCGCGGCGTCCGCCGCCGGATCGGTGAGGACCACGGTCGGCAGCCAGCCGGCAAGCCCCGTCGGCGTCAGGACGTTGGCCCAGAGCTCGATGGTCTCGAGGATCTCGACCTCGTCGCCACGCTCGAGCTCGGCGAGGTGCCGGCCGACGGGATCCGGCTGATCGAGCAGGCCGACGACGGCGGAGCGGATGAGCTGCCGATCCGAGGGATCGGCAGTCGTGCCCCCAAACGTCAGCGGCGTCCGGCGCGGCGGCGCCAGCTGCAGCGCGGCCGGCATCACCCGCGCTGCCCGCGCCTGGTCCATCCCGAACCGCTCGGCCCGGAGCGACGGTCGAAGCCAGCGCGGCCTGTTGTCCTCGTCGTCAGCGGCCAGCGGCTCCGCGCGCGTCTCGATCCGGCGGACGGGCCGGCTGTCGAGATCCGGAGGCCGGGCCGCCCCGGCGAGTGCGGCCCGCTCGCGACGCTCGAGTCGCCGTCGGGCGATGACGAAGGCGACGAGCAGGACCAGCGCCAGGTACGCGATCGGCGCGGCGATGTTCACCAGCCAGCCGCTGAATCCGCCCGTGGGCGACGGGCCGGACGGCGAGCGGCTCCCGCCGGCGTCGATCGGGCCGGCCGGGATGCTCGAGCCGGCCGGCGTCGCCGCGCCGGCGCCGGCGGGGCTCCCCTCGGTGGCCGCCGGGCCGGCTGCGGTCGTTGGCGCCGCCGGAGCTGGCGTGGTCCCCGCCGGAGCCGGCGGCGGCGCCTGGGTCACGATCGGGCGCGCCGTGGGAGCCGGCGGGGCGGGCGTCGGGGCAGGTTCCGGCGTGGCGGTGGGCGGCGGAGTCGGCACCGCGGTCGGCACCGGCGTCGGGGTCGGCACCGGAACGGGCGTTGGCACCGGCGTCGGGGTCGGCTTCGGCTTCGGGGTCGGGATGTCGGTCGGCTTGGCCTGGTAGGTCGACGGCGCGGGCGTGGCCGGCGGTGAGATCGACGCCGACGCGATGGCGGGCACGCCGACAGCGATCATCGCCAGGACGGCGATGACAACGGTCGCGGACCTTGCCCGTCGGGTCGCTTCGATCATCGGATGCTACGGCACGATGCGCCCCGATCGGACCGTTGTCGGTCACCCATCGGTCACACCCGCGGGTAGGTCGGTCGGCCAGCCGGGGCGAGCATCGATGCGCCGGCGCGCCTCCGGTCCCCGGAACCGCGAATCGCGACCGGTCGTCCGCGAGCCGTACAGCGTCAGCCGAGCGCCGCGGAGCAGGATCAGCGCGTCAAAAGTACCCTGCCGTCATGACCGACGCGCACCACGACCACGACCACGACCATGACCACGGCCACCAGCACCACGAGCACGTCGACTATGGCGACGCGATCCGGGGCTACCGCGATGACAAGGATGAGTTCTTCCGGACGAGCGAGCGAAGCCCGCTCCCGGCCGGGGAACGCGCCGGCTTCACGGGCCTCCCCTACTTCCCCGTCGACGAGGCGCTCCGCTTCGAGGGGCTGACGCTCGAGCCCTACGCCGGCACCGAACCCACGAGCTTCGCCATCCCCACGTCCGACGGCAAGCTTCGACCCGCCGAGCGGGCCGGGACCTTCCGGTTCGACGTCGGCGGCGTTCCGTGCACCCTCACGGCCTACACCTTCGAGGGCGGCACGGCCGAATCCGTGTTCGTGCCGTTCCTCGATGGGACCAGCGGGTCGGAGTCCTACGGCGCCGGGCGATACCTCGACATCGATCGCGAGGCGGATGGGACCTACGGCATCGACTTCAACCTCGCCTACCATCCGTCGTGCGTCTACGACGCCAGGTTCTCGTGCCCCCTCACCCCTCTCGAGAACCGCTTGCCCGTTCGGATCGAGGCCGGCGAACGCCTGGCCCCCGGGTGATCGGTCGCCGGCTCAGCCCCGTCAGTCGGGCCGGAGCAGCCGGCGGGGCTTGATTCGGCCGGCGTCGCCGGCGAACGGGCCCGTTCCCGGCGGGTGGATGGTCACGACCGGCTCCATCGCGGCCGGGAACTCGTGGATCGCCTCGCGGAAGTCCGCGTTCAGGGCCTCGAGGCCGTCCCGGAAGAGGTTGACGAGCGAAGCGGGCCACTCGGGGTCGGGTGACTCGCCGCGCCCGAGCTCCAGCGCGATCGCCGGCCTCGGCGTGCCGTCGGCCCCGGTGGCCCCGGTGAGGAGGAACGACTCCAGGCGCCGCGCGAGGGCCGGGTTGCCATAGACGATCGTCTCGATGTCCTCCGGGTAGATGTTCGCGCCCATGACGCTGATCGTGGCGTCGCGCCGTCCGTAGATGAAGACGAACGGCAGCGGGATCGGCGCCGACCACGGCAGTGGGCCGCGAGGTCCGGCCGCCTCGGGCAGGGTGCCGAGGCGCCGGATGTCGATCCCGCGCGCGGCGAGCGTGCGGCGGACCGTCGCGAACGGCAGCAGGCCGCCGGCGTCGTGGACGTTGTAGCGGATCCGCGGCGTCATGACGTCGAGGCGGCTCACCGTGCAGAGGACCTCGCCGGCGTCGTTGACCTCGAGGTGATGGATCAGCGGGTTGTACTGGAAGACCATCGGCAGGCGCGGGTCGACCCCGAACAGCGCGGCCCGGACGTCCGGACGGGCCCGGGCGAGGCGGCGGAGGGCGACGCTGACGGGTGACTCGGCCGCCATCCCGATCTCGAGGTCCGTCGCCCCGTAGCCGGAGTAGACGACCTCGAAGCGCTCGAGGAGGCGGTCGCGCAGCTCCTCGGTCATGCCCTCGCCGCCGACGATGGCGCTGAGCCGGTAGTCGGCCCAGGGGAACCCCTCGCGCTCGCCCTCGTCGAGGAGGTGCTTGATGAAGGGCGGGTAGCCGCTGATGAGGTAGCGGACCTCGGGCCCGAGAATCCGGAGCGAGGCGAGGATCTTGCCGATGTCCGGGCCGATCGACTTCACGAGCCCGTGGCGGACCATGCCCTGCGACATCGTGATGCCGGTCGCCCAGGCGCCCATCGAGAAGGCGTTGAGGGTCACGAGCTCCTCGTCCCCGAAGGCGTAGCGGGCGAAGAAGGCGATGTTGCGCTGGGCCACGCCGCGCTCGGCGGCGCCACGGATCCAGTTGTACGGGGTGCCCGTGGAGCCGCTCGACTCGTCGATCGTCACGCCCTTGAACCGGATGCGGCCGTCGAGGCAGCGGCTCGCCAGCGGGTGGAGGTCGATGTACGAGCGCTTGTCCGTCTCGGGGATCGCCTCGAGGATCCCGGCCGGCGGCAACCTGTCGGGGTCGACCCCGGCGGCCCGAAGGTGGTCCCGGTAGGCCGGCACGCGCTTGATCGCCCGCCACGCCGCCCGCTCCGCGCGGAGCCGGCCGGCCAGGGTCAGGGTCCACGGCGGCGCCGCCCGGAAGAGCGTCCTCAGCCAGCCGTAGCGGACCCCGATGAGCCGGAACGCCAGGTCGAGCGGCAGCAGCCAGACGTTCCGCCCGAGCCCGAAGCTCCAGGCGATGAAGTGGCGGACGACGGTTCCCGCGGCGGCTCCGATGTCGTCGTACCGTGACGCCGGCAGGGCGTCAGCAACCGGCACTCGAGCCTCCGGCTCGGCCGGCGGGCCCGGCAGGTCGGCGTCGGCCGTGGGATCCATGCGCCCCTCGCTGCGACAGTCAGGCGGTCGGTTGCCATTGTGCGGCCACCGCGACCGCCCGATTGACGGTCTGACGTGTGAGGTCGAGGCGCGTTACAAGGCGGGACGGTGGCGGCCGGACCCGCCGCCGCTAGGCACGCCCGCGCACGAGATCGATCAGCCGGCCCAGCACCCGCTCGCCGTCGGCGCGGAGCCCGTTGTGCTCCAGCTCATCCGTCTCCCACGTTCGGAGCCCCCGGATCGTGGCGGCCGTCTCCTCGGCGAAGTCACGTTCGACGTACAGGTCGTTGACGTAGATCGTCGCGGCGACCGGGACGTCGTTGCGGCGGAGGCGCTCGGCATCGTAGAGGGCCGGCCAGGGATGCTCGGCAAGGATCTCGGCTGCCGCTCGATGGGGACGGAGGGCGGCGTAGTCCTCCCACATCCAGGGAAAGACATGCTCGGCCGTGAGGTACCCCTCCTCCTCGATCTCGTCAGGCAGCAGGCGATGCGCCGACCAGCGGGTGGCGACGCCGTCGGCGTACGAGGACTCGTGGAGCGTTGCGTAGATCGGGTTGCGGCTGAAGCGGACGCCGTCCTGGGCATCGTGCAGGAATGCCATCGACCCGAAGGGCAGCTCGATGACGTGATGGAGGAGCTCGAAGCCGGCGCTGTCGCCCAGCCACAATCCCAGCTGGCGGAACCGCCGGCTCGTGAGCCGATCGCCCGACGGCAGCCGGACGTCGTCGGCGTCGAGCCGCCGGAGGATGTCGTGGACCCGTGCCCGGTCGTCCGGATAGCGCTCGAAATAGCGCCGGTTCTTCTGGACCAGGCGCCGGTACGTGGCGCCGTAGATGTCGTCGACGGGCCGCCCGATCGGCGACAGCCCACCCGTGATGAAGGCCTCCCGGAGGCCCTCCGGGGCGATCGAGAGGTAGGTCATCGAGGTGAACCCGCCGAAGCTCTGGCCGAGCAGGCTCCAGCGGTCGACGCCGAGCTCGCGTCGGATGTGCTCCGCGTCGCGAACGATGGAGTCCGCCCGGAAGTGCGTCAGGTATTCGGCCTGTGCCGCCGGCGTGCGACCGGGAATGTCGGGTCCGACCGGCGTCGATCGCCCGGTGCCGCGCTGATCGAGCAGGAGGATGCGGTAGTCCTGGACCGCCCTCTTCATCCAGCCCGACGGCGGGCTCGTCACCCTGGTCGCCTCGAAGCCCGGGCCGCCCGAGAGCCACACGAGATACGGTCGGTCCTCGCCGTCGGGTGCGGCCACCTCGCGGGTGAACACGTCGATCGTCGGCCCGTCCGGACGGGCATGATCGAGTGGAACGATGTGCTCGCGCTCGATCAGCCGCGCCCCGGGCACGCGGTACGTCCGTGCATCGTTCGCCGTCATGCCCGCACGATAGTGGATCGGTGTCCCCGTCGGCTCCCACCGACGAGACTCAGCGGGTCGGCAGGCGGGTGATCCAGTACGGCGTGTCCGGCGTGACCGGCGTGGTGAAGCGGGCGTTGGCGACCCACAGGCGGCCGGCGGCGAAGGCGACGGTGGTCGGCACGTCGAGGTCGTCGCTCGGAATCAGGTCGCGGAAGGTCACCATGCCGCCCTGGATCCGGTAGACGGCGACGCCGGTGAAGGCCTCGCCGCGGACGACGACGTAGAGCGTGCTGCCGACGAGCTCGAGGCCATCGGCCGACGGGATCGAACCCTCGGGCAGGAGCTGGACGCTCTCGCCGGTCGACGGATCGATCGCGAAGAGCTCGCCGGTGTTCGACTGCGGGACGATGAGCCAGCCGGCGAACGCCACGATGCCGTTCGCGTTGAATCCGGCCTGGTAGACGAAGTCGCCGGTGATCGGGAGCGTGAACGCGTCATCCGGTGCCGGCAGGCTGCCGTCGTCCCCAAGCGGCATCACGAGGACCTGCTGGATGTTCGAATCGGTGGCGTAGGCGGCCGTTCCGGTGACGACGACGTCGTTCACGAAGCCCGAGGTGAACGCATACGTCTCGAGGAGGTCGCCGCTGCCGGCGTCGTACACGCGGACCTCGTGGCCGGGGCCGCCGGCGACCCACAGGCGATTCACGTCTGCCTCGTACTCGAGGCCCACCGCGGGCTTGCCGGCGACGCCGGTGATGAAGTCACTGTCGACGGCTCCAGTGCGCAGGTCCAGCCGTGCCACCCCGCCCGTGGACAGCGATCCCACGTAGGCGGTCGTGCCGGCACCCGCCGCGATGCCTTCGGGCGCCCAGCCGTCCTCGAGGTCGACCCGGGCCGGGAACGGCGCGCCGAGGGCGGTGGCGGTGATGAGCGGGAGGGACGCGACCGCGGCGGCGAGCGCGGAGAGCGGGGCGAGGCGACGGCGCATGTCTGGTACCTCCGTGGTGGGTGGCCGGCGCGGGCGCGGCCGGGTCATGAACGCGTGTCCGCGGCCGGCGATATCGGAACCTACGCCCGGCACGCCGGCTGCGGATCGGGATGCCCGTGCGTGACGGCGTTGCAGATGCGTGTCAGTGGCGCCCGGTGATGCCGCGCGTCAGCTCGCTTGCGATGCCGGGTCGCCTGCGCCGGTCAGGAACCGTAGAGTGCGGGGATGGCCGCCTCCCCCAGGGCATTCGTCCTCCGCCACACGAGGCTCCGTCCGGTGCCGGGCCTCAAGGAGATCCGCCTCCACCTGGCCGACGAGGTCCTGCCGTTGTGGCACGCCGTCCAGGTCGAGACCGGCGATCCGGACGCGGCCCTCCCCTACTGGGCGTTCGCCTGGGCCGGCGGGCTCGCGATCGGCCGATACCTGCTCGAGCGTCCCGAGGTCGTGGTCGGGCGCCGTGTCTTCGACCTCGCCACGGGGTCCGGGCTCTGTGCGATCGCCGCGATGCGGGCGGGGGCGACGGTGGCCACCGGCGTCGACATCGATGCCTTCGCCGCCGCTGCGATCGGGCTCAACGCCCGTGCGAACGGTGCTCGCGTGACAGTGCTCCGCCGGGACGTCCTCGACGAGGAGTCACCCGCTGCCGACATCATCCTGGCCGGTGACTGCTGGTACGACGCCCGCCTCGCCGAGCGGGTCCTGCCCTGGCTGCGCCGGGCCCAGGAGCACGACATCGACGTCCTCGTCGGCGATCCGGGCCGCCGCTATCTGCCGACAGGCGAGCTCCTCGAGCTCGCCCGGTACGACGTCCGGACGACGACCGAGCTCGAGGACATGGACCGCAAGGAGGGCCGAGTCTACCGGCTTCGGGTGCCACGCTCATCCGCACCGAGGGCCATCGGCGCCGGGCCTGCGTCCCGCTAGGACCCTTCCTCCCTCGACCACGGCTCGCGCTCCAGCGCGGCTTCGAGGTCGGCCCGGGTGTGGTCGGGTTCGCCGTGCGAGACGAGGACTTGCTCGAAGGGGAGATCGAGGAGTGCCCGCAACGGCGGGAGCGCGCGTCGCTCCAGGACCGGCGTCCACCAGACGCGGAGCAGGCCGCCGGCCGACTTCGGCGCCGTCATCCCGTCGGCGAAGACGATCGCTCGCTGCTCGGGCAGGTAGACCGGCCGCTCTACCCCGCCGCGGCCATCGAAGAGGGCGACGAGGCAACCCGGCAGCACATCGTCGGGCAGGATGGGCTGGAGCTCCTCGATGGGCGCGAGGCCGCCCTCCCAGAGCTACGGTCCGTAGCCGCGGATGCCGTACCAGTAGATGAGGAGGTCGACGTCGCGGACGTGGTCCGGCTTGATGATGACGGCCGCCGTCGGCTTCTTCGCCTCGAGGCGGGCATAGACCTCCGCGCCCGCGATCGGCAGCGGCGCGAGCGGGTCCAGGAGGACGACCTCGTCCCGCGATTCGACGACGACCGAGGCGACTTCGGGCTCCCAGTCGTTGCCCTCGCGCCACTCCCGGTGGCGATGGCGCCACAGCCACAGGCCCGGCGCCACATCGCGAGCCTCGACGTCCACGGTGGGAAGGTACTACGCACTCCCGGAGCGCGCCTTGCTCGATGACGCCGTCCTGCGGCTAGAGTGCGGCGTGGATTACGTGACCGCGTTCGGCGTGGCATCCCTGACATTCATGATGTTGATGTACGCGCTCGAGTCGCGGGGCCGGAGGTTCATCCTCGCCTTCGCGGTTGGGTGCGCGCTCTCGAGCGTCTACGGCTTCGTGTCGGGCGCCTGGCCGTTCGGTGCCGTCGAGGCCGTCTGGACGATCGTCGGGCTCCGGCGCTTCCTGACGCGATAATCCGGGTAGCCGAAGGCCTCGAATCCCGTCCCTGATATCGCCCACTACGGCAACGGTGCGATCAAGTCGCGTGGCTTCACCCTCGAAGGTGAGATGCACGGCAAGTGGGAGTTCCTCCGCAAGGACGGCAGCGTGATGCGAGCCGGCGAGTTCGACCGCGGCCGCCAGGTCGGTGTCTGGTGGACGTTCGATCGAACCGGCCGGCTCGTGAAGGAGACCGACTTCTCGAAGCGCCCCTGACCGGGTCGGATCAGGGCTCGAACACGAGGGACTCCACGATCGCCTCGAGCTCGGCCGCGTCGGTTGCGGGCGAGTCTTCGTTGCGGATGGCGACCACCACCATGGCCGAGCCGTCGAAGTCGAGGACGTAGACGGTCGTCGACTGGCCGGGGTAGATCGGCAGACCGAAGTTCTCGTTCGGCCCGGCGTCGGGCCAGAGCCGCACGAATTCATTGTCACAGGTGGTCACGTCGAAGTCGCCGGCAAGGGAGAAGTCGAGGCGCGTTGCCTGGTTGCCGGCCAGGGTCACCCGGGTCGGGCCCGATGTCTGGTGGCCGGTCTGTGTCGACAACGCGGTGACCAATGCCGCCGCAGATGTCGCTGCAGCGAGGGTGCCCTCCCATTGGCATGAGTCGGCGTACACGTGACTGATGAGCCACGTGGCGAAGGTCACGCCGTTGGCGTCCCACGGATCGCCCTTGGAGATGAAATTCCCGTCCCCGACTGAGTGACTCCAGCCCTCCGGGACCGTCACGACAAAGGGCTTGAGGGTGAATTGCCCGGTCGCGACACGGTAGGTGCCCGGGGTGAGCGACCCGTTTGCCAGGGTCGCTGGGGTGGGCGATGGACTGGGGACCGGGCTGACGGTCGGGGTCGGAGTCGGCCCCGGGCCTCCGACGCTCGGTCCGGGAAGCATGGAGTAGCCAACGACGGCGAGTGCGATCACGGCCGCGGCGGCGATCGCTGCTTTCGCGAGTGTGTTCATCTGGGCGAACCTCCGCGCCGGCCACCAGGAGCGGCGCTGTGGGGTCGCGGGGACTCGGTCGAGCACGTCGTCCAGGACGCGGTCCGGGAGCGTCGTGACGCCCTCCTCCAGCCACGACCGAACGATGCGGCTGACGTCGCGATCGGTGCTCACTTCGCAACCTCCCGCGCCGCCGGCCTGGCGTCGGCCTCGAGGGCCGCACGCAGGCTACGCATCGCGTAATGCAATCGGGAACGAACCGTTCCGAGGGGAATGCCGAGGGTCTCGGCGACCGCCTCGAGCGGCAGGTCGAGGTAGTGGTGCAGGACCACCACCGCGCGGTGGTCGATGGACAGGCGACGGAAGCCGCGCTCGAGCTGGTCGCGATCGACGACCTCGCTCAGGCCCTCCGGCGTCGACGGCTCGCTGGCCGGCAGCAGCCGGAGGTTCGGCGCCCACGCCCGGGTCCGGCGTCCCTCGGCGTAGCAGGCGCGCACGAGGAGCCGGTACGACCAGGCGTCGAACTTCGCCGGGTCGCGGAGGAGCGGAAGGTCCCGCCAGATGCCCAGCAGCGCCTGCTGCGTCGCATCCTCGGCGAGATCGATGTCGCGCAGGATCCGGTGCGACACCGCGTGGAGGCGGGCGCCGATGGCGACGGCGAGGCTCGCGAATGCCTCCTCGTCGCCGCGTTGCGCCCTGAGCACGAGCTCGATGTCCATGCCTCTCCACGTCCGGGGCGCCGGCTCGTGGCCGGCGTCTGAACGGTATGGGCTCAGGTGTGCGTCTGGCGACTCAATCTTCGCCGCGCGCCGTAGTACCCTCGGCCCCGGAGGTCCCGATGAGCAAGGACGCCGCTCCGAAGCCAGGCCGCGTGCGGATCGAGAACGTCAACCACCCGGGGTCGAGCACGAACGTCGACGCCGGCTTGTACAACGCGATGCGCGAGGCCCTGCTCGCGGTGCTGCCCGCGGCGGCCCCGGGCATGACCGAGTCGCAGATGCGCCAGGCGGTCCTGCCGAAGCTGCCGGAGGAGCTCTTTCCCGGCGGCGCGCGAGCCGGCTGGTGGTCAAAGGCCGTCCAGCTCGACCTCGAGGCCAAGGGCATGATCGACCGCGAGCCGTCGCGCCCGCTGCGCTGGCACCGCGCAGCGGAGGGCGAGGAGGGCGACGGCGCACCGACGCTCGATTCGCCGGCTCGGACGAGGGCCGAGGCCATGAACGCCGAGATCCGGCGCCGCGAGGCGCTCGGCCGGCGCTGAGGCAGCCCGCGCCAGGGCGGGCTTACGTCTCGGCCTGCCCGGCGGCGCCTTCGGCCTCGGCCTCCGCGGCCGCCCCTTCCGCCCGCTCCATGCGACTGACGTGGCTCGCTTCGACGATGCGGGGCCGCCCCTCGCGATCCTTCCAGCGGGTCTGGATCCGATCCTCGCTCGTCTCGCCGGTGAGGCGAAGGACGACGTTGTAGCCGGATCCACTGTGCTCGATCGACTTGACGGCCGCCTCCGTCGCCGGCAGCGGGAAGAGCGCGAGGACCTCGCCGAGATTCCGACGGAGCTCGTCGCTGAGGTCCTGGATCGCTCGATCGACGTCGCCAGCCACGAGGGCGTCACCGAACGCGCTCGCCTGTTGCCGGACCAGGGTCTCGTCCATCTCACCTACCGGCTCTGGACGACCGACACGATGCCGGCCGGCTCCTGCTCTCGAACCACGGGATCGTAGTTCGATTTCCCTGAGCGCGGGCCACGGCTTCGATGCTCGGGCCTTGCATCCTCGTGACAGCGCGGGCAGCGCGTGCCGCGGCCCGGCCTCAGAGGGCGGCCACCGCGGCCTCCAGGCGGGTGGTGGCGGTCGCGTGATCGGTGCCCGCATCGAACCAGATGGGATCGCCGACGATGAGCTCGACGTCCCCACGAAGCGGCGCGGGGAATCGGCGCCGATCGATGATCGACATCGAGTGGATCTTGAGCATCACCGGCACGACCGGCGTGGCGCCCTCGACGGCCATCACCCCGGCGCCCGCCTTGAACGGCTGGAGCGGTCCCCCCACCGTCAGCTTGCCCTCCGGGTAGATGAGGACGTTGAAGCCCCTGTCGAGCCGCTCGCCGAGGAGCTCCAGGCTCCTGCGGACGCCGCCCTCGCGCTGCAGCGGGAAGGCGTTCGCCAGCACCGAGGCGAGGAAGCCCCGCAGCGGGTTCTCGTAGATCGTCTCGGCCGCGGCAGCTACCGACAGCTTCCAGCGGATCCCGAACGGGAACCGCGACAGGATGATCCCGTTGTCCAGGTGGAGGCAATGGTTCGGGGTGATGATGAACGGCCCCTCGGTGCTCGAGAGTCGTTCCAGGCCGGTCATCCGGACCCGATAGAAGAGGTGGACGAACGGATAGATCAGGAGGACCTGGGAGGCGAGGCCCACCGCCCGGACCGCGGGCGAGAGTGGCCAGCGCCAGGCTCGCTCCCGGCGCTTGGAATCCCGCGCCGCCTCGACGAGGGCGATGAGGTCGCCGACCGTCGCGTCGGGCTCCAGCGCCTCGTCATCGATGAACGCACCGAGCTCCTCCTCGACGACTCCGAGCAGCTCGACCCGCCTGAGTGAATCGAGGTTGAGGTCGCTCGACAGCCGAGCGGCCGCCCCAACAGCCGTTGGCTCCAGGCCGGCGACGCTGGCGACGATCGCCACCACGGGATCGATGTTGGCGTCGATCGTGTCGCGCCGGACCTTGGAGGCGGCTGCCGGGATCGGGGCGGAGCCGGGTCGTTCGAGCTCTGCAAGGCGGGCGAGGACATCGGGCTTGCGGACCTTGAGTGTGTGCGTTCGCGGCAGGTCCGGATCTGGCCACGTCGTTACGCCCCGGATGTGCTGATGCGGGGCGAGTCGCTCGTTGGCAGACTCGATGACCACGTCGGCGTCAGACGGATCGTCGAGGAGGAGCACGGCATGGACGCGGAGGCCGGGTCCGAGAGGCCAGCCGACCACGGTCGCGTCGCGGACGCGCTCGTCCTCGCGAAGGATCGCCTCGACGTCCTCGGGGTAGACCTTCTGCCCGTCGGGCAGGGCCAGCATGTCCTTCTTGCGCCCCCGAAAGGTCAACATGCCGTCGGGCGTGAACGCCCCGAGGTCGCCGGTGTGGTACCAGCCCTCGGCATCGATCGCGGCCGCGGTCGCCTGCGGGTTCTGCCAGTACCCGGCGAACCGACCTGGACCGCGGGCCCAGATCTCGCCATCGTCGGCGATCCGGACCTCGACCCCGGGAATCGGCTCGCCGACGGTCCCGACGACGTTCCGGTCTGGCCGCGTGAAGCTCACGACCGGGCCCATCTCGGTGGCGCCGTACCCCTGCAGGACGTCGACGCCCATGTCCATCCAGCGCCGGGCGACGTCGACGTCAAGCGCCGACGCACCCACGCCGATGGTGTGGAGCCGCCCGCCGAACTCGCGCAGCACCGTCCGGAAGAGGAGTCGCTTGACGGGTCGCGGGACCCGCCGCGCCAGCTGATGGAGCCGTTCGAAGCCGCCGCGCCGCCCGGCCTGGTCGACCTTGCGCTCGATCGCCGCGTCGAGCAGGCGCAGCCCCTGCGGCACGATCAGGAGCACGGAGACCTTGAACTCCCGGAAGGTTCGGACGAGGACGGCCGGCTGACGGCTCACCGGGTAGACGATGCTCGCGCCGACCGTCAGCGGGGCGATGAAGCCGAGGACCTGCTCGTAGAGGTGGGACAGCGGCAGGACCGACAGCAGGCGGTCCCGGGGGCCGAACGACAGGACCTGGGTCATCGCCGTCGCGCTGGCCATGAGGTTGCCGTGGTTGAGCATCGCGCCCTTCGGCTCCCCTGTCGTGCCGCTCGTGAACACGATCTCGGCCAGGCTGTCGGGTGTCACCGCGGCGGGCGGCAACGGCGCTGCCCGCCGGGCAAGGTCCGGCAGCGTCTCGAGCCACACGGTCGGCAGGCCGAGCTGTCGTGCCGCCGCCTCCGTCTGGCGGCTCGCGACGATCAGCCGGGCCCCGGTCTGGGCGGCAACCTTGCGGCCGAACTCGACGGTATGACGCACGTCCAGGGGCACGGCGACCCCACCGGCGTGAACGATGGCCAGGAACGCGACGCCCCACTCCGGACGGTTGACCGCCCAGATGATCACCCTGTCGCCCGGGGTGAGGCCCGCCTGGGCGAGAACGCCGGCCGCGCGCGGCACGGTCGCCGCCAGGTCGCGATAGCGCCATGTCCGCGTCCGGAAGAAGGGCCGGATCAGGAGTGCCGGCCGGCGATCGAACCGCCTGGCGCCCTCCTCCACCAGCTGGATCAGGGTCTCCATCGCATCCCCTCGTCCAGTGCCGCCGATCAAGCCCGGCGGCTCGCCAGGGACGCCAGAGTCTCCGCGGCACCCCGGCGGAGAGCGGGATAGTGGCTGAACACTACCGTTTCGACGTCCAGCGCAGCCAGGCGTTTCACCGCCTGACGAGCGGCCTTGGCGTCGTCGCTGTAGAGCCCGCTCGCGAACGACACCCGGCCCCAGCGCCGTTGGAGCGTGTCGCCCACGAAGAGGACCCGGTCACGGGCGCCGTACAGGCAGACGCTGCCGGGGGTGTGGCCCGGCGTGTGGATGACCTCGAGGCCGCCGAGGATCGGCAGGACCTCGCCGTCGACGATCGGCACGACCTCGGGCGGCTCCGGCGTCAGCGCCGCGAAGAAGCGGCCGCGCGACGGTCGGCGGAGGAGGTCTCGCCAGCCGGACCTGAGGCCGGCGCCGTCGGCCGGATGGATGAGGATCGGCACGCCGAGGAGGGCGAGCTCGCGGGCGCTGCCGGCGTGGTCGGGGTGTCCATGGGTGCAGACGACACGTGCCAGCTCGCTCATCGAGCGCCCCTGCGCTTCGACCTCCCTGGCGATCACGCCACGCGACCCCCGAAGGCCGCTGTCGATGAGCGTGAGCTCGGACTCGAGGACCAGGTGGGCCATGACGCGCCCGAGCAGGATCGGCTGGACATCGGGAATCGGGCGAGCCTGGGTCGTCACCGTCGCAAAAGGATGCCACGCGGCCGGCGCGGCGAGGGGCTGAGCGCTTGACAGCACCTTCCCCATCGGGTTCAATGGCGTCCTCACTCCATAACATAGTGGTTATGAAGACTCATGGACCAGCTCAGCGCCGTCTTCGGAGCTCTCGCCGACCCGACACGACGGGCGATCCTCGCCCGCCTCGCGAATGGCGACTGGACGGTCGGCGAGCTGACGGCACCGTTCGAGGTGTCGCAGCCGGCGATCTCCCGGCACCTGAAGGTGCTCGAGGGTGCGGGACTCATCTCGCGGAGCCGCCGGGCGACCGCCCGGCTGAGCCACCTCGAGGCGGAGCCGCTCCGGGAGGCAACGGCGTGGCTGGCCCGCTACCAGGCGTACTGGGACGAGAGCCACGAGCGGCTCGACGCCCTGCTCGCCTCGCTCACCCGCCAGCCCGAGGGCTGACGACCCGCCATCGCAGGAATCGGAAAGGAGCGTCCCCCGATGGGTGCCACGAAGATCACCGCCCCCGCGGGCATCCCGTTCATCGACATCGAGCGTGAGTTCGCCGCGCCGCGAGCCCTCGTCTATCGGGCCTACGTGGACCCGGAGCTCCTGAAGCAGTGGCTCGGGCCGCGGAAGTACGGCATGGAGGTCGATGTCTGGGAGCCCCGTGACGGCGGCCGCTGGCGGTTCGTCCACCGCGACGCGGAGAACGCCTACGGCTTCCACGGCGTCTTCCACGGCCCGCAGACCGAGGAGCGGATGCTCCAGACGTTCGAGTTCGAGGGTGCGCCGGGCCACGTCTCGCTCGAGGCCCTCGAGTTCATCGAGCGCGACGGCCGGACGCTCGTGCGGAACCACGCCGTCCACCAGTCGATCGAGGCTCGCGACGCGATGATCGAGTCGGGCATGGAGGAGGGCGTGAACGACGGCTTCGACCGCCTTGACGAGCTCCTCGAGCGGCTGGCGACGCCTGCCGGCGCGGGCCGCTGATCCCCGGCATCCCCGAACGAGGTCAACCCGCCATGGACTACCGCCTCGAGGTCGTCGTCGTCCCGGTCTCGGACGTCGATCGCGCCAAGCACTTCTACGCCGACCAGGTCGGCTTCCCGGTCGACGTCGACCACGCGCCGAACGAGCACTTCCGCGTCGTCCAGATGACCCCGACGGGCTCGGGCTGCTCGATCACGATCGGCAAGGGGCTCGCCGAGATGAAGCCGGGGACGCTCAAGGGTCTCCAGCTGAGCGTCGGCGACATCGAGGCGGCGCATGCCGAGCTGTCGTCGCGCGGCGTGCCCATCAGCACCATCCAGCACCACGACGGCAGCGGCTTCGTCGACGGCCCGGGCGAGCCCTACAACTCGTTCTTCTTCTTCGACGACCCCGACGGCAACAGCTGGGCGGTCCAGCAGAGCCCGCTCGTCGCCGCCGCCGAGGCCGCGCCTGCGACCGAGGCGTAGCGACCGGCCGCGAAGGCGTGCCCCGTGAACACGTCCCCGGTGCCATTGCGCCAGGTGCGATGATGCGGCCATGGTCGAGTACGGCGGCGGGATCGAGCACGGCCCCGCGGGTCAGGTCGGCGGTGGCACGCCGCCGCTCGGGGGCGGTGGCGTGGACATCGGGATGTCCGTCGGCGACTTCGTCGGCAACGCCGTGCACACCGTCTCGACGATGGAGCCGGGGCTGCTCCTCCTCTGGGTCGTCGGGATCGTCTTCGCCCTCGCCCTCCTGCGCCGCGCGCTCTGAACGCGGGCGGCTGGCCGTCGCGGTGCCCACGGAGCGCCGCCGTCCGGCGCCTGATCAGGCTTCCGGATCGAGCTCCAGTGCGGCCGAGTTGATGCAGTAGCGGAGGCCCGTCGGGGCGGGACCGTCCTCGAAGACGTGGCCCAGGTGGCCGCCGCAGGCCGCGCAGGCCGCCTCGGTCCGGGTCATGAACCAGGAGCGATCGGTCTCGGTCGCCACCGCCTCGGGATCGGCCGGGGCGAAGAAGCTAGGCCAGCCGGTCCCCGACTCGAACTTGGCCTGGGATCGGAACAGCGGCGTGCCGCACCCGGCGCAGCGGTATGTTCCCGCCCGGTGCTCGTCCCAGAGCTGGCCGGTGAACGCCCGCTCGGTGCCCTTCTGGCGGAGGACGCGATACTGCTCCGGGGTCAGCTCGGCGCGCCATTCCGCGTCCGACCTGGTGATCGACGTCGGTTTTGTCTCGCTCATGCCCGGAATCCTATTGGCCGGGTGTGTCGCGATCGTGACGCGCATCCGCTCGCCGACCCGGCCGGATCGATCACCCGGCGCGCTCGAGGACGCCCTTGAGGGCGGTGAGGTTGTCCGCGACGGCTCCCCGGATCCGGCCCCCGACGAGGCCGCCGAGAAGGCCGAGGGGACCCCTCGGATCGAGCTCCACCCTGTTCACGAGGTGGGTCCCGGAAGGCACGTCACGGAGCACGTACGAGAGCCGGGCGTCAAAGGGCCCGAGCCTGCCCGCCACCTCGAGGCGGTCGGCAGGCTGCAGCGCCGTGACCTCCAGCTCCTCGACGGCCGGTTGGGGGGCCGTCCGCTCGAGACGGAAGCGGGTGCCCACCTCGACCGGGCCCGGCGTCAGCTTCTGGCTGCTGGCGATCGCCCAGTTCCACTCGGGCGTGTGCTCGATGTCAGCGAGATAGGCGAACACCCGGGCGCGGTCGACGCCGATGTCGATGGTGTTCTCGAACCTGATCGAGGCCATGCCGCCCCTCCCGTGCGTCGCTCGCCGGCGTCCGCGGCGTCCCGCTCCACCCTAGCAGCGGGCGGTGCCGGACGCCCCGCCCGGGAGGTTCACGGGGGCGTCGATCGGGACGGGCGTCGCCGTCGCTGCCTTGTCCGGGGACGGCGCGAAGCGCGGATCC
>Ga0326597_10003831_pt1 | contig 21408 bp, 19 predicted proteins | sample RVTome_12_FD_203789 | JGI IMG/M metagenome (GOLD analysis project Ga0326597, IMG submission 203789) | Soil microbial communities from uranium-contaminated site in the Upper Colorado River Basin, Wyoming, United States - RVT100D185 | ecosystem: Environmental > Terrestrial > Soil > Contaminated >...
CCCGACGGTATCTTCCTGACGGGCAACAGCGTGGCGGGCATCGGGTTCAATCACTGCGCGAATCACGCGGAGACGATTGCGTCCGAGGTCTTCGACTATCTGACGCGTGGTGGACACAAAGGAGTGGCCGGCTGATGCGCATTCGACTCGGGACACGCAACAGCGCGCTGGCGCTCTGGCAGGCGCGCCATGTGCGCGGCCTCCTGGAGCAGGCGCATCGGGGGGTCGAAGTCGAGATCGTCGAGATCACGAGCGCGGGCGACACGGACCTTGAGACCCCGCTGGCACGCATGGGTACCGTCGGCATCTTCACGCAGACGCTCGAGCGTGCGCTGCGCGAGGAGCGCATCGACGTGGCCGTGCACAGCCTGAAGGACGTGCCGGCGCAGCTTGCCGAAGGCACCGAGATGGCCGCCTACGGCGAGCGCGAAGATCCGCGCGACGCATGGTTCCACGGCAAGGGCCTCGCGATGGTGGATTGCGCGGAGGACACGACCGTCGCCACCGGGAGTCTGCGCCGCCGCAGCCAGATGCTGCACCACTTTCCGAAACTGAACATGGTCGAGCTGCGCGGCAATCTCCAGACGCGCTGGAGAAAGTTCGAAGAGCGTAACTTCGATGCCATGATCCTCGCGGCGGCAGGTGTGCGACGCCTCGGCTGGGCCGAGCGCGTGACGGAATTCGTGTCGACCGACCGCCTGTTACCGGCCGTGGGTCAGGGAATCCTCGGTCTGCAGACGCGCGCGGGCGACGAAGCCATCGACTACGTGAAATGTGTCAACGACGCCGAGGCCGCGACGGCCGCGACCGCGGAACGTTCGCTGTTGGCCGAAGTGGCCGGCGGCTGCGTCGTGCCCCTCGCCGGTTTCTGCGAGCGGGTCGATGCCAACACGCTTCGACTGCGCGCTTGCATTGGCGAGAGCGACGGCTCGACCCTGCTGCGCGCGGATCTCACGGGGGACGAACCCGTCGCGCTGGGACACGCCGCCGGACGAGCTTTGATTTCGCAGGGGGGCGCCGAGATCGTCGCCAAAGCACGAGCCGCTGCCCAACAAGGAGGCTGAACATGTTTCCCGAGACTCGAATGCGCCGACTGCGTGGCAACCCTCAGCTGCGCGACCTCGTGCGCGAGACCCGCCTGGACGCGGCTCAGCTCATCTATCCCGTGTTTGTCCGGCCGGGCAAGGGCATCGTGTCGCCCATCTCCTCGATGCCGGGGCAGAGCCAATTCTCCGTCGACACCCTGGTCGAGATGCTGGCCAGAGCGATGGAACATGGTCTCCGCTCGACCATTCTCTTCGGTATTCCCAGCATGAAGGACGCCGTCGGCAGCGAGGCCTATGCCAAGGATGGGATCATCCAGCAGACGGTGCGCGCGCTGAAGAAGGAATTGCCGGAGATGCTCGTCTTCACCGACGTCTGCATGTGCGAGTACACCGACCACGGCCACTGTGGCGTCCTGGACGGCGAGACCGTCGACAACGACAAGACGCTCGAGCTCTTGGCGAAGGAGGCGGTGTCGCACGCGAAGGCAGGGGCCGACGTGATCGCCCCCAGCGACATGATGGACGGCCGCGTCGCCGCCATCCGCGACGCGCTGGATGACAACGGCTTCGAGAAGGTTCCCATCCTGAGCTACGCTGCGAAGTTCGCGAGCAGTTACTACGGTCCGTTTCGCGACGCGGCGGAGTCGCCGCCCAGCTTCGGCGATCGCAAGAGCTATCAGATGGACCCGGCAAACGGAGAGGAAGCGCTGCGCGAGGTCGAACTCGACATCGCCGAGGGCGCCGACATGGTCATGGTCAAGCCGGGTACACCTTATCTCGATATTCTCTGGCGGGTCAAAGAAGCGTTCGGTCTGCCGACGGGCGCGTATCATGTGAGCGGCGAGTACGCGATGCTGAAGGCAGCCGCCGCAAACGGCTGGATCGACCATGACAAAGTGCTCATGGAGACTCTCATTGGATTTCGCCGCGCGGGCGCGGACTTCATCCTGACCTACGGCGCCGTCGACGCCTGCAAGCTCCTGAAGCGGGGCTGAGAGGGCCGAGGAAGTCCATGCCCGCCGATCTCGTCCTTGCAGCCGAGGAGCTACGGGCCGCGGTTGGTTTGCTGAAATTCGGCGAGCCGGTCAGTCATGTGTACTCGCCGCTGGCCTATGCCTGGGAGCCGCACCGACTGTATCTCGAGCGCTTTGGCGGCGGGCAGAAGCGCGTGCTCTTTCTGGGCATGAATCCCGGCCCGTTCGGCATGGCCCAGACGGGCGTTCCCTTCGGCGAGATCGCGGCGGTCCGCGACTGGATGGGCATCGAGGCCGCCGTCTCCGAGCCCGCGAAACCGCATCCGAAGCGGCCGGTGGAGGGCTTTGCCTGCGAACGATCCGAGGTCAGCGGCCGTAGGCTCTGGGGCCTCTTCGGCGAGCGCTTCAGCAGCGCGCAAGCGTTCTTCGAGGGGCATTTCGTCGTCAACTACTGTCCACTGGTTTTCATGGAGCAGAGCGGGCGCAATCGCACGCCGGACAGGCTGCCCGCGCAGGAGCGAGATCCGCTCTACGCCGCCTGCGATGAGCACTTGGCGCGCACAATCGCTATCATGAAACCCGAGTGGCTGGTCGGTATCGGCGGCTTCGCCCGCAAGTGCCTCGAACGCGTCGCCGATGGGCGAGCCCGGCTCGCCACCGTGCTGCACCCCAGCCCCGCCAGCCCCGCCGCCAATCGAGGCTGGGAATTAGCCGCCACCCGGCAACTGGTCGAGCAAAACGTCTGGAGTGAACATGCAGATTGAACACGATGCCGCCGAACGGATGACACGCAGTCACATGCTCATGGACGAAGCGCGGAAGTTCATGCCAGGAGGGGTCAACAGTCCCGTCCGGGCCTTTGGTTCGGCGAAGGTGGACGCGCCCTTCATTCGCCGCGCCGAAGGAGCCTATCTCTTCGACGAAGACGGCAAGAGTTACATCGACTATGTCCTCAGCTGGGGTCCGATGATCGTCGGCCACGCGCATCCCCACGTCGTCGAGGCCGTCCAGCGGGCGGCGCAGCGTGGCACCAGCTACGGCGCACCGACGCGGGGCGAGATCGAATTGGCCAAGCGCATCACCGAAATCGTACCCAGCGTCGAGATGCTGCGCCTGGTCAACAGCGGCACCGAAGCCACCATGAGTGCCGTCCGCCTGGCGCGCGGCGCGACCGGCCGCGACAAGATCATCAAGTTCGTGGGCTGCTATCACGGCCACGGCGATTGCTTCTTGATCGACGCGGGCAGCGGGCTGGCAACCCATGGAGTTCCCAGCAGCCCTGGCGTTCCGAAAGCGACCGCCCAGGATACTCTCACCTGCCCCTACAACGATCTTCCCGCGGTCGACGCGCTGCTCGGGGCCAACGTCGGAAAAGTGGCGGCCATCATCGTGGAGCCCGTCGCCGGCAACATGGGCTGCGTGCTGCCGCAAGCCGGCTATCTGCAGGGCCTGCGCGAGCGCTGCGACCGCAGCGGTGCGCTTCTGATCTTCGACGAGGTGATGACTGGATTTCGCGTGGGAGCGCAGAGCGCTCAAGGGAGCTTCGACATCCGCCCCGACCTGACCACGCTCGGCAAGGTCATCGGCGGCGGCCTGCCCGTCGGCGCCTATGGTGGCCGATGCGATCTGATGCAGCAGGTGTCGCCGGTCGGCCCCATCTATCAGGCTGGGACGCTGAGCGGGAATCCGCTCGCCGTGGCCGCCGGCCTGGCGACGCTCGAGCTCCTCTACGAAGACGATCCGCCCTTCGACCGTCTGGCCGCGAGCTGCGACGCGTTGGCGGACGGGCTCATGTCGCGCGCGCGCGCCGCCGGCGTTCCACTCTGCGTTCCGCATATCGGAAGCATGGGTGGCATCTTCTTCGCCGAGACGGCGCCGCGGAACTTCGCCGAGGCAAGCAAGGCCGACACCGAGCGCTATTATCAATTCCACGCGGCCATGCTGGGGCGCGGCGTCTATCTGGCGCCTTCGCCCTTCGAGGCTTTCTTCCTCAGCGCGGCGCATGGCCAGGATGAGATCGAACGGACGCTCGCCGCGGCCGGCCAGTGCTTCGACGAGCTGAGAGGCTAGGAGTTTGCCCATGTCGGCAGCGATCGCCATCGGCATCACCGGCGCCAGCGGCGCGCCCTATTGGCGCCGCCTCCTGGAAGTCCTGCTCGAAAACGGACAAACCGTCCATCTGACCCACAGCTCCAACGCCGACGCGGTTTGCAGGGCGGAACTGTCGCAGCCGCTCTCCGATGTCCTGGCGTCGGTCGAGGCGAATGCCAGCGGCGGCGCCAGCCTGAAGCTCTTCGCGTCCAACGATTTCTACGCGCCCATGGCCAGCGGCAGCGCCCGCTACCGCGGCATGATCATCGTTCCCTGTAGCATGGGCTCGCTCGGCCGCATCGCCAGCGGCAGCAGCGCCGATCTGCTGACGCGGGCCGCCGACGTGATGCTCAAGGAGCGCCGCCGCCTGGTCCTGCTCTGCCGCGAGACGCCCTTGAATCTCGTGCATCTGCGCAACATGACGCTCCTGACAGAGGCGGGCGCTGTGATCATGCCCGCTTCCCCGGGTTTCTATCAGAAGCCCGAGGCCATCGGCGATCTCGTCGACTTCATGGTGCAGCGGATCTGCGATCAGTTGGACTTGGACGTGAAGCTCGTGCGGCGCTGGGGCGGGATGCCCGATCCGGAGTAGTCCCGCGGCGGCTGCAGGGCGTTAGAATATGTTGTCCCCCGAGGAGTGAGCATGCGGCTGTGTGCATCGATCATCGTCCTTTTGCTCTCGCTGTCGGGGGCGCAGGCGCAGTCGTCGCGCGTGCCCAGCTTCGGCGACGAATTCTGGTCGCACTGGGGAGATGGCCAGGCTGAGCTGTGCGGCTACGACCTGTCCTACGAACGCTACGGAAAGAGGCGCAATGGAACCTGTGTCACCATCTTCGTCACCGAGACTTTCTCGGACGAGTTGCGCGTCAAGGCCGACCCGGGGCAGCATCCCGCGAGCGACGAGTATCCGGTTCTCAAGCTGAACTGGGTGCAGGACTTTCCGACGGGGATCTACGACTACAACTTGATGACCTCCAGCTTCGTCGCCCTGACGGCCCGAGAGGGCCGCATGGCGGGGAGCCCCACGAAGATCTCCTTCAGCTCCCAGGAGTGGTGCGGCCATGTCTATCAGCAGCTGTTGTTCTTCGGTGACGAGGTCGAGCTGATCTCGCACAGCTATTTCGATGGCGAGGCCGATCAGACGCAGATCATTCCGACTTCAGCAGAGACCATCGCCGAAGATGCGCTGCTTCATTGGGCGCGTGGCCTCGCCTTCCCGCTGGTGGGCGCCGGTGAATCCTTCGAAGCCCGCATGGTGCGCGGCGCACAGTTCGTGCGCATGAATCACAGGCCGCTGCACACGGTCGAGGTCGAGCTGACCCGTGAGGCCTCTACCACACATGTCGACGGCTTCGGCTTCGCGCGCATCGCGCGCGTCAACAAGGCGGGGGAGGCGCTCTGGAGCTTCTGGGTCGAGGAAGCCCTGCCTCACCGCATCCTGCGCTGGGAGAGCGCGGACGGTCAGCGAGCGGAGCTGCTCGCCAGCGCACGCCTGAAGTACTGGGAACTCAACGGTCCGGGCTACGAAGAGGCGCTCGAGAAAATCGGGCTGCGGCCCCGCGAAGCCAGGATGCCGTGAGGAGGCAATCGGTGCCTATGTTGAACAGCCTTCGGCTCATCCTGCGGATGATCAAATTCGAGCACACGCTCTTCGCGCTGCCATTCGCGCTGATGTCGCTCCTGGTCGCGAGCGACGGGCGGCCCCGTCTGGGGGTGCTGTTCTGGGTCATCGTGGCCATGGTCGGCGCCCGCTCCACGGCCATGGCGTTCAACCGCCTGGTCGACATGCACTATGACGCGGCGAACCCTCGCACGGTGGCTCGAGAGCTGCCTGCGGGCCTCCTCTCGCGCGGCTCCGTGCTGCTGTTCACGCTCGCCACGGCGGCACTCCTGGTGATTGCCGCCTCCCAACTTAATCGGGTCTGCCTGGTGCTCTCGCCCGCAGCCCTCGCGGTCGTCTATTTCTATTCCTTCTGCAAACGCTTCACGGCCCTGAGTCATCTGGTCCTCGGACTCGGCCTGGCCATCGCGCCGGTGGGGGCGTGGCTGGCCGTGCGCGGCGAGTTCGGGCTCTTTCCGATCCTGTTGGCCGGCGCCGTCCTCTTCTGGGTGGCAGGATTCGACACGATCTACTCCTGCCAGGACGTGGAGTTCGATCGCCGCGTGGGGCTGTTCAGCCTCCCCGCGAACTACGGCAGCGGCCGCGCCCTGGTCGTCGCACGCCTCTTCCACCTGCTCGCCGTGCTGCTGTGGCTCACTGCGATGCGCCGCGCCGAGCTGGGGCCTGCGGCGCTGGTCGGGGTGGGCGCCGTCTCGCTTCTGCTCCTCTACGAACACTGGCTCGTGCGGGGCGGCGACCTGCGGCGAATCCAGCGCGCGTTCTTCGACGTGAACAGCTACGTGGGACTCGTGCTCTTCGTCTTCGTGGCGGCGGATCTGTATATTCTGTGATCTTGCGGGGGATCCAGGGTTGATGCCGCCCGCGGCGGAGGATAGGTTCGTTTTTGCGCCCTTTGCGCCCCGCATCCGCGATCTGTGAGGTTTGACTTGCTGAGCAGCCGCGCCGAGATCGTCGAGATCCTGAATCATCCCAACCTACATGTCGCCGGCGGCCAGGCCCACGACCTGCGCCACGAGAGATTTGGGGCGAACAGCAGCTTCAGCGCCGTGGAGCACGTGGCCGCGGGGGAACACGCCTATTGCCCCGTGTGCGGGCAACGCCCGACGCAACGGACGTGGCTTCCCCCTTCGCTTGCGGGAATGAGCGAGGCGGCCAGCGAGCTCCACGTCGCTGCGGCCCCAGGCGCGGGCGCGAAAATCCTCCTCGGCGCCGCCCCGCCGCTGGGCAAGAGCGCCCATGGCCTAGAGCGCAGCGCGCTCGTCGGCGTCGCTTCCGATTGGATGCGCGCTTCGGACGGCGACGACGTCCGGCTGCTCGTCGAGGCACGCGAACACGGCGTCAAGGTGATGAGCGACGGGGTCCTCCCGGCCATCCACCCCGCACGTGGGGCCGAGGCCGGCGAACGCTGGGCGTCGTACTGGCGGGCGGCAGCCAGCGCCGGTCTGCGCGGCTTCGCCTCACTGTTCTACGGGCCGCGCCATGACCAGGAATCCATCGCGGATCAGCTCGAGGCCATCGCCGCGGTGCAGGATGCCACGCAGGTCTTCCTCAGCGTCTGTCCCGTCGTCGATCCAGGGCGGGCGTTCGGCGGCCTGCAGGACAGCGCTCTCACCCATGGTGATACAGATGTCCGCATGCTCGCGACATGCCGCCTCGTGTTGAAGGAGGTCGAGCATTTGACGTTGCTCTACAACCGCACTGACCTGAAGATGGCGCACATCGCCCTTCTCGGTGGAGTCGACGATCTGAGCGGTCATCTGACCCTGGAAAAGCGTAGTCAACGGGAAGACGCGAATCACGACGACCTCAGTCTCGCCGAGATGGAGAATTGGATGCGCGACGCCGGCATGGAAGCCAGGCTGCGCAACGCCTGTTTCGAAACCGCTGCCCCATGACGTTCTTTGCTTGTCACCTGAGAGCTGGCTCATGAATCAGGAATCCGATTCTCCCCTGCGCATTGGCGCCGTCTCGTTCTTGAACACCGTTCCGCTGGTCTACGGGCTCGACGACGACGACCGTGTGCGCGTCTTGCGCGACCTGCCGTCGCAGCTCGCCAATTTGCTCTATGAGGAACGGATCGACGTGGGGCTGATCCCTATCGTCGAGTATCTGCGCGGCGTGGGCGGCGACATCGTTCCGGGGATCTGCATCGCGTCGGACGGACCCGTGCGCACCGTGAAAGTATTTTCGCGCGTGCCGCTGGACAAGAGCGAGTCCATCGCGGTCGACCGGGGCTCACGCAGCAGCGTCGCGATGCTCCGTGTCATCCTGGCCGAGCGTTTCGACCGTCATCCGGACATGCACACCGTCGAGCCCAATCCGGAGGATCTGTTCCGAGAACACGAGACGGTTCTGATCATCGGGGACCGCACCGAGAAGGTGAGGCCCGACGCGGCCCTCTACATCTATGACCTGGGTCAACTCTGGCGCGAGATGACGGGTCTGCCCTTCGTGTACGCGGCGTGGGTCCTGTCGGAAACCTTGGATGCGCCGCAGTTGGATCAGCGGCGTCGGCTACTCATCGAGCTACTCAAGAACGCGTACGTGCGCGGGATGAACGCGCGCGAAGAACTCGCGGCCGCACAATCCCTCGTGACGGGCCGGCGCATCAGCGAGATCTACGATTATTGGCAGCACTGCATCCGCTTCGAACTCGGAGAGGCGGAACTGAAGGGCCTCGCGCACTTCGCCGCGCTTTGCGCGAAACACAAGCTGAGTGTCAATCTCAAGGAGATCTCGGTGGCGGAAGCGTAGGCGAGTCCACGCGTTCTGGAAACTACTTGTGGTGCTTCTTGTGCTTTCGCAGCGCTTTCGGAAGCTTCGAGGTCGAGGCGGCCGCCCACTCTCCGCTCAGGGAAGCGGACATCTCCCAGGAGTCGCTCCGAAACCGGAAGTAGAATCCGTCATCGTAGTAATGGTCCGCGCGGTCCACGACGATGTAGATCTTCATCCCGGAGTCGTATCTCAGCTGATTTCCATCGCCGAGCTTGTGGCGATAACCATGGGCTGGTGCGTGCGGCGGCGGACCGTGCTGCTTGCCTGGTTGAACGACCGTCGTCGACGCAGCAGACCTGCTGTGATAGTGGCGGCTACAGCCGGGAAGGATCAGCAACAGCGCGGCGGCATAGATACAGATGCGCATCTTTCGGGCCCTTTCGGAGCGGTGAGACGATGCTGACGGATCGCAAGGCATGTGCCATCTTCTTGGCGCTCTCGTTTTCCGCACGGAGGTCGAACCCGCAAGGGCGGACCACTCCAAGAAAAAGCCGCGTCGCAAAAACTCTACATTCGCGCTGAACGCCTGTACCCTATGATCGCCGGCGGAGGGAAACGAATGAACCGTCGAACGCTCGTTATTTTCTTGGCTGCGTGCGCGGCCGGACTCGAGGCGGCCGCAGGCACGCTGCCGCCGGCTCGAGCCGTCTTCACCCAACTCGAGTCGCGGCTCCTGCAGGCGTACGGGCTCGAAATCGACTTCGAGTCGGACTCGGAGGGCGTCTATCCGGCCCATTTCGCCGGCGAACTGCGCGCGCGGAAGCCCGACCAGGTCGATCTGAAGTCGAAGGGAAGTTTCGCCGGCGAACAGATGGCGCTCGAGCTCTCGGCCATCGAGGGCTGGATGCAGGGTGGGCGCGTGGAGGGCGGGCGCTTCGACGCGAAGGGGCCCTTCGTCTGGGAGTCGATGCTGCTCGGCATGACGCGCTTGGGTGTTCTCCACAACCAGGCTCGCTTCTCGGGGGGTGAGATCCCGGATCACGCGGATGTGGGCGTCGGCGAATGGCTGCTCGTCCAGAACGTCCGCTGGAGTGAACGCGCGGCCGAACGGGACAACGCCTGGGGCGCGCTCCAGTTCGACATCCAGGTCGAGGGAACGCATGTGGCGGTGGCGACGCTGTGGCTCGACGACGACGGGCTGCCGCTCTTCCGCGAGCAGACCGTCTTCTTCGAGGGCGGGTCCATGGTCGCGAGCGAGAGCTATCACATCGAGATCGCCGATCCGCAGACGCACTGTCCGCCCTGCCGCCAGGAGATGGCAGTCTTCGACCACCAGCTCTACGTGGAGAACGGCTTCGAACGCATCTACGTCTGCTGCACGGGTTGCGCGGCGAAGATGTCGGGTAATTGGGCAGGCTACCGGGCAATCCTCCACGAGTTGGGCGAGGACAGCGAGCGGCTGACGAGGCCGGTCGACGGCCCGAAGACCGTCAATCCGCTCGAGAAAGGCGTCTGCGCGGAGTGCCTGGGTGGACGCTGCGACCGCCCGGAGCATCTGCCCAAGGGCTAGCAGCTTGCTGCCATCTGGCCTATCCTCCCGGAGTCATGAGCACGATCTACAGCCGCGATGCCTCCATCGACGACATGCTGCTCCGCGCCGTCGAGGGAGAGCGCCTTACGGGAGGCGAAATCCTCCTCCTCTTCGAGGAGGCCGATCTGCACGCGCTCGGGCGTGCGGCCCACGATCTTCGCCTGCGGCGCCGCCCGGCAAATCACGTGAGCTATGTGGTCGATCGAAACATCAACTACAGCAATGTCTGCTACGTGGACTGCACGTTTTGCGCCTTTTGGCGCCACAAGAAGGACGACGAGTCCTATGTGCTCGAGCAGCAGGAAATCCATCACAAGCTGGATGAACTCATGGCCATCGGCGGGACGCAGGTCCTGCTGCAGGGCGGACATCATCCCAATCTGAAGCTCGACTGGTATGTCGAAATGCTCGCCGGAATCAAGGCGAAGTATCCGATCCACATCCACGGCTTCAGTCCGAGCGAGATCGAACATTTTTCCAAGGCCTTCAAGATGTCGACCCGCGAGGTCCTGAAGGAACTTCATCAGGCGGGCCTCGACAGCGTTCCTGGGGGCGGCGCCGAGATCCTCAACGATCGTGTCCGTGCCAAGCTCGCCAAGGGGAAGGTCAGTGCACAGCGCTGGATCGAGATCATGGAGGAGGCGCATTCGCTCGGCATGCGAACCAGCGCGACCATGATGTTCGGTCACATCGAGACTTTGCCCGAACGCGTCGAACATCTTCTGCGCGTCCGCGAGAGCCAAGATCGCACGGGAGGCTACACCGCCTTCATCTGCTGGACCTATCAGCCCGGGCACACGCCCATGGCGGAGGCCGAGCTGCCCGAATTGAACGAGATCGCCGTCGGCGGGCACAAGGGCGCCGTGGACTATCTGCGCACCCTGGCCATCTCGCGGCTGAGCCTGAACAACATCGACAACTTCCAGTCATCCTGGGTGACACAGGGCAAGAAGATCGGTCAGCTGACGCTCTTCTACGGCGCCAATGATCTGGGCAGCACCATGATGGAAGAAAATGTGGTCTCGGCAGCGGGAGTCAACTTCCGCCTCAGTCGCGACGAAATGGACGCCATGATCCGCAGCGCCGGCTTTCGGCCCGCCCAACGCGACAACGAGTACAATTTCCTACGGGCCGCTTGATGTTCGGATCAGGCCGTCGGGCGCGCCGTGGCTGCGCCGCGTTCCTCGCGCTCATGCTCGGCGTTGCCGGCTGTGAGCGCGCCGCCGCGCCGCCCGACATCTTGTTGGTCACCATCGACACGCTGCGCGCCGATCGCCTGGGCTGCTACGGCTACGTGGGCGCCGCGACGCCCACTCTGGACCGTTTGGCGCGCGAGGGCGTGCGCTACGCCGAATGCCAGTCGCCGATTCCGGTCACGCTTCCGAGTCACACGAGCATCATGACGGGACTCTTCCCGCCGCAGCACGGAGTCCGCAACAACACGAGCTACCATCTGCCGCAGCAGATCCCGACGCTCGCCGAAGAGTTGCGCAACGCCGGCTACGCCACGGGGGCCTTCGTCGCGGCCATGCCTCTGGCGCGGCGTTTTGGCCTCGATCGTGGATTCGACACCTACGACGCCACGGTCCACGAAGAGCGCTCCAATTTGTTCTCGGTCCGCGAACGGCCGGCGACGGAGGTGGTGGCCGCCGCGGTCGAATGGCTCGGCGCGCGCGAAGCAGACGCTCCCGTCTTCCTCTGGGCGCACTTCTTCGAACCGCACTCGCCCTATGAACCACCGCAAGCGCTCGGTCGCGATGCCTATGACGGCGAAGTCGCCGCCGCCGACAAGGCGTTGGGAGCACTCCTGGGGCAGTTCTTCCGCCTGCGGGGAGCTGCGCCGCTCACCATCGTCACCTCCGATCACGGCGAAGGCCTCGGCGAGCAAGGAGAAAGCACCCACGCGATCTTCCTCTATCAGGGCACGCTTCACGTCCCCCTGATTTTTCACGCGCCCGGCCGGTGGCCAAAGGGCAGGGTGGTGATGGAACCCGTGTCCCTCGTCGACATCGCACCGACGCTCCTGAGCGAACTGGGCATCGCGCCGCGCCGCATGGAGCCGGCGGGCATCGCCTTGAATCCGGGTCAAGAGCCGCCGCGCCGTGCGCTCTATTCAGAATCGCTCTACGGGATGGAAGCCTATCGATGGGCTCCGCTCTTCGCTTCGCGCGAGGGTGAGAGGAAGCTCATTCGCTCGCGCCGCTCCTGGGCCTTCGATCTCGCGGCGGATCCGAAGGAGCTGCAGGATCTTCAGGCCAGGGATGAACTCGCATGGCCGGCGGCGGGACTCCATGCATTGGACCTGACGATTGAGAGCTACGCTTCTTTCCAACTCGACGCCGGCCGTGTTCCCTCCACCGCCGAAATCGAGGCCTTGGCCGCGCTGGGCTATGTGGGGGCGAGGCCCGGCAGCGAGCCACCGCCTGAAATCATGGTGGCCCTCAGCGAGCTGCCCGATGCCACAGAGCGCCACGGAGAGTTCGCGATCACCCAGCGCGCCGAGGGATTCATAGGCAGAGGCGAGTATGCGGCCGCGATCGACGAACTGCGCGGGGTCTTGGCCGACAACCCGGGGAATGTGTGGGCCCACATGCTCATGGGCCAGGCCCTCGGCTCCGACGGGCAGAATCGGGCGGCCATCGAGAGCTATGAACAGGCCGTGCGTCTGCGGCCCGGCTGGATCGTGGCGCACAGCAGCATCGCGCGCCTGCACGACCGGCTCGGGGAGCCCGACGCGGCGCTCGTGGCCTATGCCGAGGCTCTGAACATCGACCCCGGCGATGTCGAGCTGCGGCTGGAGGCGGCGCGTCTGCTGCAGCGCCACGGCCGCCTCGACGAGGCGAGGGAGCTCCTGGACGCGGGGCTCGGACATGCGATCACGGAACAGCAGGGCGCGCAGATCGCGGCGGGTCTGGCGCGTGTCTTCTTTCAAAATGAGAGGTTCGAAGAAGGCCGCGTGCATCTGGACCGCGCGCGCGCCGTCGCCGACGATCCCTCACTGCGGCTTCTGGCTGCGCACTACGCGCGGCGAAGCGGGGCATGGAGCGAACTTCTCGACATCCTCGGGAACGACGCGGAGTGGGAGGCCTCTGCCGAGGCGTATGAGCTGCGTGGCGAAGCGCAGCAGAGGCTCGGGCACGTAGACGAGGCCGTGCGCGACTACGAACACGCCCTCGCGCTCGCAGACAGTCTTCATCTTTCGCAGAACAATCTGGCATGGGCACTGGCCACATCCTTCGATCGAGCGGCTGACGCGCTCCCGCATGCCCTACGCGCGATCCAGCTTCGTCCCGAAGAGCTCGAGTATCACGACACCTATCTGGAAGTGCTCCAGCGTCTCGGCCGAGACGAGGAGGCCAGGGAGCGTCTTCGTGCCCTGCTGAAAGAACATCCCGAGGATGCCACTCTGAAACAGCGCGCCGAGTCGCTGAAAGTGCGCTGACGCTCCTGCCCTGGCACGAGCGATGCGTCAGCATCCATCACCTATGCGGCAAATTCGTGCCGTCCCTTGCATCTGTGGACGAGCGAGCGGTTTCCCTTGAGCGCAGCACTACTCGGTGGAGTCTTGGTCGGAGGATCCCTGGGGCTATTGGGCTCCGGTGGTTCGATCCTTCTCCTGCCGATCCTGATCTTCCTGCTCGGTGTTCCACAAAAACTCGCCATTGCCGAAGCCCTTCCGATCATCGCCGTCATCGCGACCATCGGTGCCCTGCCGCATGTGCTGGCGGGCCGCGTCCACTGGCGCGCCGTCCTCCGCCTCGCTCCGGCCGGCATGCTCGGCACCGCCGCGGGAGCGGCGCTCTCCTGGCGCGCGCCGTCGTGGTTGAAGATGGGGCTGCTCGCCGCTGTTCTCCTCGCCGCCGCGTGCCAGATGCTTCGGGCGTCGCGCCGCGCGGATTCCACACAGACGAAGGAGGCCCGCGGCTGGCTCATCGCACTGGTGGGATTTTCGATCGGCTGCCTGACCGGCTTTCTCGGAGTGGGTGGCGGATTCCTGATGGTCCCGGCGCTGAGTCTGCTGCTGGGATTGGAGCTGCGCCGGGCCATCGGCACGAGCCTCGTCCTCATCGTGCCCAACGCCATCGTCGGCGCGATCCAACACCTGCCGCGGCTCAGCGGCGAATTCGCCGTCGAAGCGCCCATGATGGCCTCGCTCATCCTCCTCGGCTCCGCCGGCGCGCTCCTGGGAAACCGGTTCGGCGGCCAGGCGCCCCCGAGGACGCTGCGGAGGGTCATCGCGGCCGGGCTCCTCGTCCTCGGACTCAGCCTCACGGCCGGAGAGATCCTGGCGGGCCGCTGATCGCGGCCGGACGAATTCTCAGAAATTCTGTGCGTTTTGGCCCGCCGCGGCATCTTCACCCATGAGTGGCACGTCCTCTGCGAGATGTCCGCTCACTAGCTGTCCGCGTTCGGAACCTCTTTTCTATCCAAACTCGACACGGCTCCGGAAGCTTATGATAGCTAAGCGGTTACAGGCTCCTTCCAGTCGGGATTCCCGATCTGGGAGGGGCCAGCCGCTCCTCGAACGTCCTCGAACGGAGACAGACGGACGAGGCGTTGGGAGGACACCGAGGCCCTTTTGAGGGAGCCGCACTTCGCCCGCCAGCAATGGCGGACGGCGCCTGGCCCCCCGGCGAGAGGCGGTTGGGAGAGCGTCACAGGCTGGAACGCGCGTCGAGTTTTCCAGCTTTCGGAGTCGCGAGGCCGCGGGTGAGAGCGCGGCCCAGCAGTGAGAGAACACGTGGTCGGTGACCCACGGAAGCAGAAGCCCTCGAGCCCATGGCCGAGGGCTTCTGCTCGTCTGGACTGGGAGACGCGCGCCCGTGACGCTACCATGGAGGGGTCGCCATCCCCTCGGCGCTGAGGAAGGAAATCATGGCCAGGCGCGAATCCGCTTTTCTCGGTCCGCTGCTCATCGTCGTCGGGGTACTGCTGCTGCTGGCGCAGGCGGGGTTTCCCGCCTTCAGCGTGCTCTGGCCGCTCTTCCCCTTCGCCGTCGGTGTTGCCTTCATGATGCGCTACTGGCGCAGCCGCGAAGATCCGAGTCAGGTCTTGGCCGGCGTTCTCCTGTTGCTCATCGCCGGCCTGTTCCAACTCCGCCTCTGGACGGGCCTCCGTTTCTCCGATCACTGGCCCTTCTTCCCACTGGCCGTCGGCCTGGCTTTCCTGGCCCGCTACGGCGTCGACCGCGACGATCGCGAATCCCTGCTCCCGGGCGTTCTCGCCACGGCCGCGGGTGTCTTCTTCTACTTCTTCTCCTCCGACGTCTTCGGCTGGATGCTCCGGGGGTTCCTGCGCCTGGTCGCGGTGGTGCTGAAGGTCGGGATCCCGCTCGCGCTCATCGGATGGGGAGCGTGGATTCTGCTGCGCCGCAACAGCGAGCTGCGCCGCAGCTCGACGACGATGCCAGAAAAGATCGAGCCGCCTCGCCAGGTCGAAGCATCGGGCGAAGAGGAGCCCAGCTCGCCGGGCGACTGAACCAGTTGGCTCTTCCCGCGTAGAAGCGACTGAGCCCTTACCCACGGAAGCTCGATGCGGCGCACGATCGAACTCATCGTCATTCTCGGCCTGTGTCTCGGCGTCTGCCTCGGCCTCGGAGGTTGTTTTCAGGCCGATGTCGACGCGCTGCTCTTCGACGACGGGGCGGGGAAGTTCGACATCTTCCTGTCCGTCCACCGCAGCAAGCTGCCGCTTCTCCTGGGTGATCCCCTCGCCGGCGTCGGCGAGGTCGAAGATCTACGCCGCTACACGAGCTCGGGAATCGTCGCCTGGTCCGAGCCGCAACGCACAGAGGCCGATGGCTGGGAGCGTGTGCACCTGACGGCGTTCTTCGACGACATCAACGCGGTCCGCTTCCTGCGTCTGCGCGACGCAGCGGTCGTGGAGCTGCTCGGCTTCGACTACGACAACCGCGCGCGACCCGGGCATCTCGGCATGCGCGTGGACATGGAACCCGAGCTCGCGGCTCCGCTCCCGCTTCCCGAGCGCGAGGGGCTCGAACTCAGCCCCGACGTCCTGCGCCAGTTGGTCGGGATGTTGCGGCCGATGCTCGGCGATCTGCGGCTGAGCCTGAGTTTCGAGGCCCCGGCTCAGCTGACGCGCGCCTCAGGCTTTCGGCAGCTTGAGGAACGCACGGCACGGCTCGTCGCCGACCGCGATGTCGTGCTCTCGGCGCTGCAGGAGCAATCCGGAGCGCTGCTGGATGTAGATGCGCTCCTGGGGGCGGACGCGGCCATCGAATGGGATGCCGCCGTCAAGACGCTGCCGCTGAAGCGTCAGCGTTTCGATCTGGAGCGGCAAGTCGCCAGAGAGTGGTGGAAGGCCAACAACACGCGCTAGCGCGCGCGGCCGAGATTCTGAGACCGGCGGAAACGCCAGAGCTCGAGCTGCAAGCCGTCGCGGTCGCCGAAGAAGCCGATGAGTTCGTATTCGACGCGGATCTCGACGGGGCACTCGCCCGCCGCCTCGACATCCCACAGAACATAGTCGAAGCCGTCGCGTGTGAGATCTTCCACCGCCTGCGTGCCGGGTGCGGCGGGGAGCGCGCGAATCTCCCGGACTCCCAGCGGCGAAGAGAGAATGCCGCCCATGAGCGTGCTCCAGCGACTCCATGGGCCGCGGGCGACTTTCCTACTCGCGAACAGCTCGTCGAATCCCGCAGCGAGTTCGATCCCCGGAAAGACGTAGTCGGCACTGCTCCGATAGCGCAAGCCACCCGGCTCGACCAGGCCGTCTTGCCACTGATGGCGCACCGCGAGCACCGACTCGGTCATCGCGGTGAGAAAAATTGCCGTGCACAGCGTTGCCAGTGAGACACGTTGATGGCCCTTCGCTAGAATCCAACTTCGCGTCATGACGATTGCTATGCACGGCAGGCCCAGAGCATGCACCCAGAGCGTGAAGCGAGCCCACCAGCTCGCCGGCTGCCACAGGAGAATGCAAAGGCTTGTGAGGATGAGAAAGAGAATGCCGCTCGACCTTCGGCGGTTCGCGATGGTGTCGACCAGCAGCGCGATGGCCGCCGGCGCTCCGGCTGCGAGCCAGATGTAGCCGAGGCCTGAGATCGCGCCGTAGTGCACCACTGGTGCGTCCGGCTGCGTCCAAGAAACGAGAGGCCGTAGGAACACCGGCCAGTCGCTGAGCCACAACGGCATGTTCAGGAGCGCGTGAGCGCGGGCGTCCACGCCTTCGAAGATAACGACTCCGGCCGCCTGCAGACCGACGGGGTAAATTGGATTTCCCGTGTGGATCCAGTTGCGTAGGAACCATCCGCCGCCGAGGGCCAGGGCCAGGCTCACGGCCAGCGCGAGTTGTCCTGCGGGAAGCCAGCGCGATCGTGGAGAGCGTCGCAGAAGGACGAAGCAGAGGGCGGAGGCTGCGATGATGGTAAGAAATGGAAGACCGAGGCCCTTGCTGGCGATGGCAAGGCCGCCGGCAAGACCGAGCAGAACGGCGTTTCCGAATCCCTCTTCTTCGACCCATTCGACTGCCGCCGCCAGCATCGCCATGACGGCGCAGGCGAAAGCCACATCCACGTAGGCCGTCGTGCTCTCGGCGATGAACAGGGGCGCTCCCGCCAGAGCGAATGCCGCGGCGGAGGACCAGAGCTTCGAGGCGCCGAGGCGTCGACTGATGGCGAAAACCGCGAGGATGCCGATGGGCCAGTACCAGAGATTTCCCGCGTCGACCAGACGCTCGCTGCCCGCCAGCGTCGCCACGAAGAATCCGATCGCTTCGACGGCCATGGGATAGCCGTTGACGAAAGGGACATCGAAGCCCGCATCGACCCAACTCACATACCCAGCCTGCATCCAGCCATGGATGGTGGGAATGTGATAGTACAGGCCGTCCCAGTCGTAGACGGGGCGCAGCCAGCTCACGACGAACAATTGGATCCAGGCAAACGTCGCCCAGGCGGCGAGGGCCACGAGCGCGGCGCGCCCGGGTTGGAATCCCCGGGCGCGCCCGTGCTCGCCGTCGTCGCCCTCGACACTGCTGAGATCTTTCATGAAGGGAATCGCGCACAGCCCGCAGAGCGAGGTCGCGATGGCGAGCAGTTGCGACGCGCGCCCGGCGTCGAGCTGAATGGCCGCGGCGCCATCGACCAGCAGCATCGCCTGCAGGAAGAGCGGCAGCCCGACGGCGAAACAGAGTGCCATCTTGACGCGCGCCATCTCCGATGCGGACACGCCTACCATTTGTGGAAGTACTCGAGGTTGAACGACCAGAGGTGGTAGATGTCGGTGTCCGCGAAGTCGTAGCGCAGCCCCACGCCGGAACGCGGCGTGAAGTGAAGGCTGCCACCGAGTTGATACGAGTGGCTCTTGAAGTCGACCGCGGCCTCGCCGGGCATGAGCAACACATAGCTGACGTCGCCATAGTCGTACCCGACACTCAGCGAGAATCGCTCCGGCCGGTGGTACATGGCGCCGAATCCTGCGCTCTTGGAAGACGTGTCGCCCGGATGGCCGCGTTCGAAGCGCTGGTGGGCGCTGAGGATCCAACCGCGACTCGTGTACGATCGCGCGCCGAGCTGGATGCCGTCGCTGCGGTTCTCGGCCTTGCTCTGCAGATGCGTGTAGCCCAGCGAGAGGAGCAGGGGGTCGCCTGGAAGAACGCCGTGCTCGATGCCGAGATCGCCGCGCCACTCTGGAAAGAGAACCTCGCCCGTACCGCTGCTGAAGCCCGCGCTCCAACTGGTATCGCGCCTGATGTGACGGCGATAGCCGGCGCCGAATCCGAATCCATTTTCGCCGAGACGCTCCGCGCGGCCGATGTCGACATGCCACGCGTCGTGGAAGTAGCGGCTGCCGCTGTAGCGCAGCGACTGGGAGTTGAGAGAGCCGAGGCCTCGATCGTATTCGCCGTAGGACGAACCGATTCGGAGCTCGTGATCGACGGGCAGTTCCTCGCCGTGCGCCTTCGCGGCGGCCCCCAGGACCAGGATCGCGATGGCGACGGCCGCGAGGGCCGGCAGCGCCGGGCGCAGTGGAATCCACCAACTGTGGTGGCGATAGGGCAGGGGCTCCCAGCTGGCCGCCCAGCCGTAGAACGCGATGACGACGAAGACGTCGAGTGTCAGGCCGAACGCCCAGAACAGGAGAGGCATGAGGATCAGCGAGCTCTCGTAGAGAAGCACGGCGTGCAGGAGATATTGCAGCGGGACGAACACGCACAGGTGGGACATGGCCATGAGCGTCACCGAGAGTTTCTTCAAGCGCCCGAAGTCGAGGGGATAAAACGTAAATCCAAACAGAAGAGGAATGATCCCGATGACCATGGCTCCGGCCAGATGCAGCACCTCGGTGTAGTCCGCGATGTTGTAGGGCAGCGACTTCCCGCTCCAGAAGAACACCTGTGCGCTCGTCTGCACGATAACGAGCAGGCGCATGAGATAGCGCATCGGGAGCCAGCGTCGCGGGATCAGCCAGCTTCCTGCGAAGATCGCGGCGGTGACGATCGTAGCGATCCACCAGATCTCGCGCGTGACGGGCCGCATGGCGATCACGATCTGGGGCACGTAGAGCTCGTAGCCCGCGATGACGGGCCGTGTGACCATCTCGATGCTTCCGGCGACGCCGAACCACTTCAACAATTGCGTCTCGAGGCCCGCCCACGCGACGAAGACCCAGTTGATGGTGGCGAGCCACGCGACGGTCAGGCCGAGGGAGACCAGCACCGTGAGGGCGAAACGCGAGAAGCGCATGTCGAGGGTCCGCAGCGAGCGATGCGGCACGATCAGCCCGCCCTCGTAGCCGTGATGGCGGCGCAGGGCGCGCTGGAGGAAGGCTTCGCTGGGTCGCTTCATGCCCGCACCTCGCCGCGCTCGGTCGCCCAGACGGTTCCGTGAATCGAACTGCCCATGTGCAGCGAAACCCTGCGTCCCCGCAGCGTGGCCGGCTTCATGCTGTCCCCGATCTGACAGCGCGCGGCGATGCGAAGATCGCGCTCCGCGAGCACGGGACCCAGGGCGCGCGAGCCGACGCCGATCTCAATGTCCTCGTGGGCCACGATGGCGCCGTCGACGCGGACGCCCGCGCCCAGCACGGCCTTTCCGTGGACCTTGATCGATCCCTGGACATGACAGCCCTCGCCCAGATGGAGATCCCCCCACACGACCAGGTCATGTGGGATGAAACGGCGGGGCCCGATGACGAGGGGGCCGGTGAAGAGTGCGCGGCCGCCGCTCAGGCTCTGGAACTTGGGTAGTTTCGTGAGATCGCAGTCCTCGACGGGTTGCCGGCTGGCCCGCCAGCCCTCGTCGTAGTTGCGTTCTCCCAGGATGATCTCCGGGGCGCGCATGCGCTCGAAGCCGCAGCTCCCCTCGATGCGAATGCTCTCGCCCGCCGAGGTCCTGCCGTAGAGGGCGCAGCCGCTCTCGACGTACACGCGCTTGTCGCTATGGAGCCAGCGATCGCTGGCGGCACGCTCGCGCATGCGGAGATCTCCCTCGGCATAGGCGGCTCGAACCCGAGCCCGTGGGCCGACAGTCAGATCGCCAGCGGCGTAGATCTCGCGCTCGAACTTGCCCTTTTCTGGGAGGTCGAGCTGGGCGGCCGACACGATGATCCTCTTGCAAAGGCCCCGCCCGCGCTCCTGCTCGCTGAACTCGTAGCTGCGATTGCCGGGGACGAGCACGAAGGGATCGCCGCTGGGTAACTCGCCTTGAAGCTGTTCGGCGATGTCGCGAACGCCGCTGAGGAGCGGATAGCAGTGACGCTCCAGAAGCCGGCGAAAACTGAGCGCGAAGTAACGCGTTTCGACGCGGGCGTGGGCATGGACGTCCATGGCGCCAGCGTCGCGCGGGCGCCGCAACTCCTGGAAGCTCGGCAGCAGCGGCAAGATGAACAGGCTCGCCCCGACGAGGAGCAGGAAGACGATGAGAGAGATCGTCATCGCGCGTCCCCCTTGCGGGCCGTCTTGTGCCACGTGAAGGCGCGGCCTGGCCGGCGCGGTATCAACTGCTTCAATGTCGCGCCAGTGACCGCCAGGACGCTGATCAAGAAGCCCATGGAGATGTAGGGGATGAGGCGCGCGCGCTGACGCGTTCCGTCGAGATGCGTTGCCGCGGCGACTTCGAAGAAGGTGGCGAAGTTGCCGACCGTCGAATAGCACGCCACCGCAAGCAGGACCCAGATGCTCGGGTTGTTGTAGCCGAGATACCAGAGGGTCATGGCGAGACCCCAGCCGACCAGCATGATGGGCGACATGAAATAGACGCCGAGCAGGAGCGTGCCGTCGAGCTTCTCCCAAAATTCAGTCTTCTTATTGAAGAGCAGCGGGATGGCATAGCGCGCGAGCGATTGATTGTGGCCGCGCGCCCAGCGGACGACTTGCCGCAGGCGCTGATCCCACTCCTCGGGGACCTCT
>Ga0326597_10003832_pt1 | contig 21404 bp, 15 predicted proteins | sample RVTome_12_FD_203789 | JGI IMG/M metagenome (GOLD analysis project Ga0326597, IMG submission 203789) | Soil microbial communities from uranium-contaminated site in the Upper Colorado River Basin, Wyoming, United States - RVT100D185 | ecosystem: Environmental > Terrestrial > Soil > Contaminated >...
TGGCGACGCAGCTCGGGGTCGTCGTCCTCGACCGCGGCCTCGGCCAGGCAACGGATCGCGTGGTTGCGCAAGGCGAGCGCGTCGCCGAGGTTCTTGAAGGGCAGGGCGTGCTCGGGAAGGCCGGGGAGGCCGCGGAAGTCGGTGACGTTGCCGAGGGCGAGGACGAGGTGGTCGTACTCGATCTCGTGCGCGTGCGGACGGAAGCCGGGGCTGAGGACCACCCGCCTCCGCTCGAGGTCCACTCCCTCCACTTCCCGCAAGTGCACGGTCGTGCGGGGCAGCAGGCGGTTGAGGGGGCTCACCACGTCGGTGATGCCGATGCTTCCGGAGATCACCTCGGGCAGCATCGGCTGGAAGACGAAGTAGTTCTCCCGGTTGACGAGAGCGATCTCGAAGTCGTCCCGCTTTCCGAGGGCCCGCTCGAGGGCCATCGCGGTGTAGACGCCGGCGAACCCGCCACCGAGGACGACGACGCGGGAGCGCTTCGGGGACGACGAATCGTGGGACTCGTGGGCGTGGGCCACCGTGGTCACCTCTCGACGAGCCGCAGCGCGTGGCCGTCCGGGTCCCGGACGAGCAGGCCGCGGCGGAAGGGGGCTCCCCCCGCGAACGCGACGTCGCCGGGAGACACGAAGAAGATCACCGGTCGGCGCAGGCGCCGGCTCGCGTTCGCGACGTCGGGGGAGCCGAGGGTCGTCTCCCAGTGCAGCAGGTCGTTGGCCCGGAGGTCGATCGGCGCCGGCCGGCCTCCCCCGGGGGCGAGGTACTCGAGGAACTCGATACCTGGTCCCGCCCCTGCACGAAGCCCGGTGATGCGCAGCCGCGCCCCGAACACGTTGTTGAGGTGCTCCTGCTCGGTGCCCCAATTCTCGCTCTCCCCGGCGACGCGCAGGCCGAGCGCGTCCCGGTAGAGTCGCAGGCTCGTGTCGGTGTCGGAGACGACGATCGCGGTGTGGTCGAGGCCGAGGAAGAGCGGCCCCCCCGCGGCCGCGAGTCGCTGCCAGCGAGGGTCGCCCTTGCCGGCGGGAAAGGCGATGAGCTCGAGGAAATGCCCGTCGGGGTCGCGGAAGTAGAAGGCCTCGATGCCGCCCGCGTTCGTGTTCCAGTCGGGCAGGCGCTGGGGGCCGGTGGACGCGTGGCGCACGCCGTGGTCCCGCAGCACGCGGTAGGCGCGCTCCATGTCGCTCACCACGATGGCCACGTGCTGGAAGGCACGGTCGTTGCCGCGCATGTCGTCGGGGATCGGCCGTCCCCGGGGAGCGAGGTACTCCGTGAGCTCGAGGGTCTCCTCCCCGAGGCGCAGGCGGGCCACGCGCGCCCTCATGCCGAACACGCCCGTGAGGTGCTCCCACTCCCCGCCCGCCACCTCCTCCTCCGAGGTCTTGGTGAACCCGAGGACCTCGGTGAAGAAGGCAACCGAGCGGTCGAGGTCGGCGACGGTGAAGCCGACGGAGTCGACGGAGGACACGAGGGGTGGGGGCCCCGCGGGGGCCGCCGTCCCGGGCGCCCCCGCCGCGCCGGCGAGAACCAACGCGGCCAGGACCGGGAGCGCCGCGAGCATGCGAGTTGTGCTCCGCACCCTCAGGCTCCCGCCCGGGCGGGCACCGCGGTGGCCCGGCTCACGCCCAGGCGCTCCTTGAGGTGATCCCCGACGCGCAGCGCGTTGGCCATGATGGTCAGGGCGGGATTCACGGCGGCGCTCGAGACGAAGAAGCTCCCGTCGACCACGTAGAGGTTGTCGACGTCGTGGGCGCGGCAGTTCACGTCGAGGGCGGAGGTCTTCGGGTCGTCTCCGAAGCGGACGGTGCCGCACTGGTGCGCCACCCCGGCCAGAGGGATGCGCTGGCCGACGTAGAGGTTGCGGGAGAAGAGACCCTGATGGCAGTCGTGCCCGTGCACGTCGCAGCGGGTCTGCTGCTTCATCAGGCCCTGGAGCTTCTCCCGCAGCCGCTTGTGGGCCTCGAGGTTGTTCGGCTCGTAGGAGAGGACGATCCCCCCGTCGCGGTCGAGGCGGACCTGGTTTTCGGGGCGGGGCAGGTCCTCGGTGGTCAGCCAGAAGTCGAGCGAGTGCTTCGCCATGATCTCCAGCGTGAAGCCGGGGGCGATCGCGGGGGCGCCGGCGGAGAGGGTGACGCCGTCGAGCTTGCCCACGAACGAGATGTGCCCCATCGGGTACTCCCAGTCGGGGGCGCCGAAGTAGAAGTCGTTCAGCCCGAGCGTCTTCTGGAAGATCGTGGGGTTCGGGCACTTGGAGATCGCGAGGAGGACCGAGTTCACGTGGCCCATGTAGTGGCGTCCCACGACGTCCGAGGAGTTGGCGAGGCCATTCGGGTGCCGATCGCTCTTCGAGCGCAGCAGGAGCGCGGCCGAGTTGATCGCCCCCGCCGCCACCACCACGATGTCCCCCGTGAACGTCTCGTCCCCGCCCTCGCGACGCACGACGACGCCGGTGACCTCGCGGCCGGACGAGGTCGTTTCGAGGCGGCTCACCAGGGCGTTCGTGAGGAGGGTGACGTTCGGGTACTCGAGGGCCGGCTCGACGCACATCACCTCGGAATCGGACTTGGCGTGGACGAGGCAGGAGAACCCGTCGCAGGTGGCGCAGCGGATGCACGGGCTCTTGCGGCGGTCCTTCTCGTCGAGGCGGATTCCCAGGGGCACGTGGAACGGGCGGTGCCCGAGGCGGACGAAGTCGTCGTGCAGGTGCTGGATCCTCGGCTCGTGGGAGACCGCCGGCCAGGGGTAGGGCGCGCTCGCCTCGGCCTCCGTCGGGTCCTCGCCCCGCTCTCCGTGGACGGCGTAGAGCTGCTCGGCGCGGGTGTAGTACGGCTCGAGATCGTCGTAGGAGATCGGCCAGGTGGGGGAGACACCGTCCTTGTGGACGATCTCCCCGAAGTCCTGACGGCGCAGGCGGAACAGAGCCGCCCCGTAGAACTTCGTGTTGCCCCCCACGTTGTAGTTCGTGTGGGGGTGGAGCTTGCGCCCGTCTTTGTCGTGCCAGACCTCCTTGGTGTTGTAGCGGGCTTCGACGTTGACGGAGCGGGGGTCCCAGTTCTCGACCTCGCGGGGGACGAAGTCACCACGCTCGAGGACGAGGATCCGCTTGCCGGTCGGGGCGAGGGCGTGGAGCAGCGTCCCCCCTCCGGCCCCGGTGCCCACGATGATCACGTCGTATCGATTCGACATCAGAGGTCCTCCCGACTGCTTGCGGCCGTTCCCGCCCCGCAGAAGATGCAGCGCACGGTCGGGGGATGGTCGAGCTTTGCGCAGTGGTGCGCCCGCCCCCGCGTGAGCGCGGTGAAGCCCTGGGCCGCGGCGAGCATTCCCAGGGGTGGCGCGACGAAGTAGATCCAGGCCCCCGTCCAGATTCCGCTCGGCAGGGCGGAGGCCACGGTCCGAGCCGGGTTCATGCTCATCCCCGACACCGGGGCCTCGACCGAGATCCAGGTCGCCACGAGGAAGGCGGCGGCCAGGCCAGTGAGCCGCGCAAAGCGACTGCTGGAAAAGGCGAGCACGGTGAGCATCAGCCCGAACGAGATCGCGACCTCGGCCGCGAACGCGGCTCCGACTCCCGGGGGGCCGGGCACGGTGGCCACCCAGGACACTGCCGGGTGGGAGACGGCGCTGCCGAGGACGGTGGCGGCGACGACGACCCCGAGTACCCCTCCCGCCGCCTGGGCCGCCATGTAGAGGGCGGCGTCGGCCCGCTGCACCTTTCCCAGGCGAAGGAACGTCAGGGTCACCGCCGGGTTGATGTGCGCTCCCGACCGCTGACCCCAGGGCGAGTAGATGATCGCGGCCGCGGTCGCTCCCATCGCCAGGCCCATGAGCACGCGGCGGGTCGTTCCGTCCGGCAGCGCCTGGCGGACCGGCGACGCGGGGTGCTCGAGGAGCGCGCCGAAGAGGCAGGCGGAGACCATGAACAGCCCGAGCCCCGCCGCCTCCATCAGATACTCGGGCCAGTGTCGCCGCAGGGCTTCACGCATGGTCACGTTGTTTGGATGCCAAGTCGGTTCGGGGGTTACGTGCGGGGAGCGGTCCGCGCCTGACCCGGGCGGGGACGGCGCGCTCCCGCCACCGCCTTTGCCGATGGCCGGGGCTCGGCGAGGACCACTCTCTCGAGGCGCAGCAGCTCGCCGAGCGACCAGGCCTGGAAGGGGCACCCCCCGGGGAGGTGCGGGGCGTCGCCGTCGGCGACCTCGGACACGTGCCCGAGTCCCGCGTCCTCGAGGTGACGCCGGAGCGGCTCCACGAACCGCGCCCGGGCCTCGACCCGGGCTCCCGGCGTGTTGTCGCGAACGCGGACCCACGCGTCCACGAACGGCCCGGCCAGCCACGGCCAGACCGTGCCCTGGTGATAGGCCTCGTCGCGCTCCACGACCCCACCCCCGTAGTGCGGGCGGTAGCCGGGCTCTTCCGGCGCGAGGCTGCGCAGGCCGAGAGGAGTCCAGAGTCTCTGCTCCACCGCGTCGACCACGCGACAGGCGCGCTCGCCCTCGACGACCGCGAACGGCAGCCCGCCCACCGCCAGGATCTGGTTCGGCCGGAACGCCGCGTCCGTCGTTCCCGGCTGGTGGTCCACGTCCACGACGTCGAAGAGGGCGTCTTTCTCCGCATTCCAGAACCGACCGAGAAACGCCGCCCGCCCACGGTCCCACTCCTCTTGCGCGGCCACGCCGAGCCGGGCCCCGATGCGCAGCGCGTTGAGCCAGAGGGCCTGCACCTCGACGGGCTTGCCGATGCGGGGGGTGATGACCCGATCGCCGATCTTCGCGTCCATCCAGGTGAGCTGGACTCCCGGCTCGCCGGCGGCGAGCAGCCCGTCGGCGTCGGTGCGGATTCGGTGCCGGGTGCCGAAGCGATAGCCATCGAGGATCGCGCGGACCGCCTTCACCAGGCGGTCGTACTGGCCGCGGCCGACCCGGGCCCGGCCGTCGTCGGCTGCCTGCAGCAGCTCGTGGACGGCGATCACGTACCACAACGACGCGTCGACCGAGTTGTACTCCGCCGCCTCGCCCTGGTCGGGGAAGCGGTTGGGGAGCATGCCCTCGGAGACGGCCCCCGCCCACTCGAGCAGGATCGCCCGCGCGTCGTCGAAGCGCCCGGTGGCCAGGCACAGGCCCCGCAGGGCGATGAAGGTGTCGCGACCCCAGTCCGTGAACCACGGGTAGCCGGCCACGATCGTTCGGCCCTCTCCCCGCTTCGCGAGATAGGCAAAGGCGGCCCGGTCCAGCGGGTCGGCGAGGCGGGCTCGCCGTCGGCTCTCTCGTGCCCGCAGCGACGTGGCGAGGTCGAGGGCGTTCCCCGGGTCGGAGGTCTCGCCGCCCGCCTCTCCCGCGGAGAGGATGAGCACCGCCTCGCTCGCCGACAGGTCGTAGTGGAAGACGCCGGGCGCGGCGAGATCCTCGACGTAGTCCAGGCCTCGGGCGCGCTCCGCCTCGTAGACGAAGCTGCGGTACCAGTGCGGATCGCGGTCGAATCGGCCGTTCGTCCGCGCGGCCACCTCCGGCAGCCCGGGGTAGGGACGCCAGGCCGCGCGGGCGCCTTCGGCCGACACCTCGGGCTCGAAGCGGAAGTCGCCGTTCTCGTGATGCAGGGAGTGGTAGTCGCGACCCGAGAGGAAGGGACGGACCTCGAGGCGGGCGACCCCGGCCGGGCTCGCCAGGCGCCAGGTGACGACCACCCGCGCCTGGCCGTGGGGGACGAAGACCTCCTGGAGGACGCGGGTCCCGTCCTCGAGCAGGTACGTCCACTGCGGCCAGGGCTCGCTCCGGAACGACTCGACACGGTAGGGACCGTCCGGCTGGACGACGTCGCCGGGGTAGAGCTGGCCGCTGAGGGCGTATCGGCCCGTCTCCGTCTTCACAAACGCGTCGAGGCCGTTCACGAGGACGAAGCGCCCGGTGGGCGGGGTGGTGGCGGCGAGGAGGAGGGCGTGGTAGCGGCGGGTGCGCACCCCCGACACCGTTCCCGAGGCAAATCCCCCGAGGCCGTCGGCCTCGAGCCACTCGCGTCTGTCGGCGTTCGCGCTCATCGCGACACCCCCGTCCCCGCGACCGCCCGGGCCCGGCTGGTCGTCGCCGCCGAGCGCGCGGGGCGCTGCTTCGCCTGCTGCCGGATGAGGGGCACGGCGAGGGCGGTCCACCCCGTTTGGTGAGAGGCTCCCACTCCCCGGCCGGTGTCCCCGTCGAAGTACTCGTAGAACAGCACCAGGTCCTTCCAGTTCGGGTCCTCGGCGTAGCGGGCGTCGTCTCCGTGGACCGGCCGCCGTCCCGACGAGTCGGGGAGGAAGATCCCGCCGAGCCGTTCCGCGAGGTGGTGGGCGACCTCCCCCAGGTTCGCCTGGCGCCCGGAGCCGGTGGGGCACTCGACGGTGAGCGAGTCGCCGTAGAAGTGGTGGTACCGCTCGAGCGCTTCCACGAGCAGGAAGTTGAGGGGGAACCAGATGGGTCCGCGCCAGTTGGAGTTGCCCCCGAAGAGGTGGGTGTTCCCCTCGGACGGCACGTAGTCGACCCCGTAGTCTTCCCCGTGGGCCCGGAAGACGTAGGGGCGCTCGGCATGGATCCGCGACAGCGAGCGGATCCCGTGCGGGGAGAGGAACTCGCGCTCGTCGAGCAGGTAGCGCAGGACGCGCTCGAGGCGGTCGCGCGCGGGGATGGCGAGGAGGCGATGGGCGTGCTCGTCGTCCCGTGGCTTCATGCACGAGATCTGGGCGGCGAGCTCCGGTCGGTTCTCGAGGAACCACTCGAACCGCTTGCGGAAGCCCGGCAGGCGGTCGATGATCTCGTCCTCGAGCACCTCGACCGCGATCAGCGGCACGAGGCCCACCAGCGAGCGCACCTTGAGGGGGACCTCGCCCGCCGGGAGGTGGAGCTGGTCGTAGTAGAAGCCGTCCTCTTCGTCCCACAGGCCGCGCCCGCCGAGGTGGTTCATGGCGTCGGCGATGGCCACGAAGTGCTCGAAGAACTTGCTCGCGAGGTCCTCGTAGGCGGGGTCCTCCTTCGCGAGCTCGAGGGCCATCGCGAGCATCGTGGCGCAGTAGAAGGCCATCCAGGCGGTGCCGTCGGCCTGCTCGAGGTGGCCGCCGGTCGGGAGGGGACGGCTGCGGTCGAACACGCCGATGTTGTCGAGGCCGAGGAAGCCGCCGGCGAAGAGGTGCTTGCCCTCGGCGTCCTTGCGGTTGACCCACCACGTGAAGTTCAAGAGCAGCTTCTGGAAGGCGCGGGCGAGGAAGGTGCGGTCGCGCTCGCCACGGGCCCCCGTCATCTTGTAGACGCGCCAGCAGGCCCAGGCGTGCACGGGGGGGTTCACGTCGGAGAAAGCAAACTCGTAGGCCGGGATCTGGCCGTTGGGGTGCATGTACCACTCGCGGAGGAAGAGCAGCAGCTGGCCCTTGGCGAACTGGGGGTCGACCGCGGCGAACGGGATCATGTGAAAGGCGAGGTCCCACGCCGCGTACCAGGGGTACTCCCACTTGTCGGGCATCGAGATGACGTCGCGGTTGTACAGGTGCGGCCAGTCCGCGTTGCGTCCGCCGAGCCGCTCGGAGGGCGGAGCCGGCTGCGCAGGATCGCCCGCCAGCCAGTCCTTGATGACGTAGTGGTAGAACTGCTTCGACCACAGGAGCCCGGCCCAGCCCTGGCGCATCACCGCGCGCTCCGCTTCGGTGGCGCCCTTCGGCGTCCGCGCGGCGTAGAAGGCGTCGGCCTCCCGCCGCCGGTCCTCGAACGTGCGGTCGAAGTCGGCGTCGATGGCCGCTCCGCGTGCGTGCTTCCCGGCGAAGAGGCGCAGGCGCAGAACGACCTCGCCTCCGGCGGGAATCTCGAGGTGGTAGAGGGCGGCGGCCTTGGTCCCGACGCGGGCCGGGTTCACCGCGTCCTTGCGCCCACCCACGACGTAGTCGTGAAAGGCGTCCTTGACGAAGGGTGAGGCATTCGCCGCGCCGAAGAGGCGAAGGGCGTTCGTCTCGTTCTCGGTGAACAGCCACTCGGGGTCCGCCCCGTCCGGTCCTTTCCCCGCCACGAGGTGGAAGCGTCCGAGCAGCGGGTGATCGGCCCGCACCCCCGTGCTCTCGGCGGCGAGAGACGGCTTCTGGCCGTAGCCCTCGCCCTGCCGGCCCCACGACCAGACGTTGCGGTACCAGAGAGTGGGAAGCACCGCCACCCGGGCCGCCTCCTGCGAGCGGTTGGCGACGGTGACCCGGATGAGCACGTCGTCGGGAGACGCCTTCGCGTACTCGGCGAAGACGTCGACGTATCGACCCCCGGAAAGCGCGCCGGTGTCGGCGAGCTCGTACTCGCGCTGCTCGAGCCCCCGCCGGCGGTTCTCCTCCACCAGGCGGGCGTAGGGGTACTCGTCGAGCGGGTACTTGTAGAGTGCCTTCATGTAGGAGTGGGTGGGAGTGGAGTCGAGGTAGTAGTACTCCTCCTTGACGTCCTCGCCGTGGTTGCCCTCGGGCCCGCCGAGCCCGAACAGGCGCTCCTTGAGGATGGGGTCCTTTCCGTTCCACAGGGCCAGGGAGAAGCAGAGGCGTCCCTCGCGGTCGCAGATGCCGAGGAGCCCGTCTTCGCCCCAGCGGTAGGCGCGGCTGCGCGCGTGCTCGTGGGGGAAGCTGTTCCAGCAGTCGCCCCACGGCGAGTAGTCTTCACGGACGGTCGCCCACTGGCGCTCCGACAGATAGGGCCCGAAACGCTTCCAGTTCCGCTCGCGGCGCGCGTCCTCCTCGAGTCTGCGCTCCTCCACGTCCCGACCGCGGCCCTTGTCTCTCTCGCTCACAGGCCCTCCTCGTCGCGCCAAGTACCCAGCGTCCGCCGCTCCCGGGCGGCGTCTGTCCCGTCCCCTCGGGGTCCGCGCTCCGTCCGCGTTTCGGAGCCGCGGCCGCGGTCCGCCCCCACGTCGTTCCTGCTTCGTGTCGCTTCGTCCGTGCCGCCTCGCACCGCTCCCTCCTTCTTTCCCTGCCCCGGCGCTCCTCGCGTGCGGGTCTGGTCGCCCGCGAGAGCCGGTCCGGCGCGCCTCAGCTCGCGAGCGCGATCAGGTTCTTGATGCCGCCCGGCCGGCCGAGGAGCAGGTCGCGATGGGCCTCGATCGGGAACCGCCCGCTGATCACCTGGCGGATCGCGTCCGGCCAGCGCTCGAGAAACACGCCGAGGTCCGCGACCGCGGCCTCGAACGCGTCGCGGCCGGCGTTCACCGTGCCCAGCGCCACCTGGTTCTTGAGGACGAGGTTTCGCATCAGGGTGTCCGTGTCGAGGGGCTGGGGGCCCTTGAGAGCGGCGACGCCGGTGAACACGAAGATGGCATTGCGCTCCATCTGGGCCATGACCTCGAAGGCGAGGCGGGACATCCCGACCGCCTCGTACACGAGGTCGATGCCGCCCACCCGTTCGGGCAGGCTCTCGGGCGGCGTCGTCGTCGAGGAGACGTAGGTGGCGCCGAAGGAGCGCACCAGCTCGTCCTTGGCCCCACCTTCGGCCTCGCGCGAGTAGACGAAAGTGCGAAAGCCGGCGCGCACCAGAGCCATCGCTCCGAGCAGGCCGACGGGCCCGGCGCCGAGGACGACGGCGCTGTGGCACCACCCCTGCGTCCGCGTCTCGCAGGCCCAGGGCAGCCGGGCCTGGATCTGGCCGACCTGGATCAGGGCTTTCTCGGCGATCGTCAGCGGCTCGACGAGGACGGCCACGTCGCGCAGGGACGACGGCACCGGCACGAGCCACCGCTCGTCCTCGACCACGAACTCGGTCATGAAGCCGTGGGCGCCGTTGATGCCGCGCTCGACGAACTCGCCGGTCGAGCAGAAGTCGGCCCGTCCCTCGCGGCACGGCACGCACTCGGGCCGGTCGCAGGGGCGGCGGACCATGATCACGACGAGATCGCCCGGTCGGACCTTCGAAACCCCCGGGCCGACTTCGGCCACTTCTCCGAGGGATTCGTGACCGATCACGAGGTGCTCGGACCCCGTGGGCGGGGTCCCGTACTCGAAGGAGCAGATCTCCTTGTCCGTCCCGCACACCCCGACCTCGAGGACGCGCACCTTCACCTGGGTGGGCGACTCGGTCCTCGGCTCGGGTGCGCTCATCAGCTTCACTTCCCGACGGGCGGGAACCACCGCGATCGCTCTCATGCTCGTGGCCATCATCTCTCCCTGCCGGGCCCCCGGCTGCGTTCTCCTCGAATCGTGCTCTTGGATGCCGCCCGGGAAGCCGAGGTTTCAGGGCGCTCGTGCGCTCACGGAGAAGAACACCGAACCGGCCTGGTCTATTCCCGAGGCGTAACCCGGGCCGGCGGTCCGCATCCAACCTGCCAAAGAGCCGCACGGTTGCCGGGACCGACCCGGATCGGTAAAGGAGGAGCACAGCGATGAGCGTCGATGCAGGCCTCATGCCCGCAACGTCCGCCCTTCTCTCGTCTTCGGCGCGGGCCGTCTTCGAGGACGAAGCGCTGCCGCACCGGGGGGCCCTGCTCGCCACGGCACGGCGGCTGACGGGCCGGTCCGACCTCGCCGAGGACCTCGTGCAGGAGACGTTCCTGCGAGCCTTCCGGTCCGCCCACCGCTATCGGCCCGGCACCAACGCCCGGGCGTGGCTGTACCGGATCCTCCGCCGCGCGCGTTTCGACGGGATGAGAGAGAGGATGCGAAGGCTGCCCACCGTGACCCTCGAGATGGAGCCGGCGGTCCCTCCCGGACAGGCGCGGCTGCTCTCCGGCGGCGACGCGATCGAGCGCGCCCTGCGCGCCGTACCCGAGCCGTTTCGATCGGCGGTCGTTCTGCGCGACGTCAAGGAGCTCTCGTACGAGGAGATCGCCGACGTGCTCGGAGTCCCCGCGGGAACGGTGATGTCGCGCATCCACCGTGGCCGCGCCCTGCTCCGCGAAGCGCTGGGAGGACGACGACCGTGACGACCCCCGAGCTCGCCCGGTCCCCCCGGGCCGGGGATCCAACCGAGAACCCACGTTCGATCGAGACCTACAGGTCGGGCTGGCACCTTCTGACCGTTCATCCCCCCGAAGGCTACGCCGGCCTCGACGTGGTGAAGGGCGGCTCGCAGTGGCTCGAGTGGGTCATCCTCGGTCGGGTCGGACAGACCGTCGTCGCCCGCGGGGGGGAGGAGATGTACGCCTACACGACGAGCGGCGGCATAGCGGCAGACGGGTTCGTGCTGCGCGCCGGCGACCGGGCCACGATCGTCACGGCCGGGCTCCCCGCTTCGCTGGTCGAGTGGCGGGTGGAACGCGCGGCGCGAGACCGGTCGGTCGGCGCCCGCCGCCGCTGATGTCGCTGCCCCCGTCCTCGGACTCCTGCGCTCTGTGCGGCGCGGCGGCGGCACCGGCCGTGCTGGCCGAGGTCGGCTGGGCATCCGCGGCCACGGTCGCTCGGCTCGAGGGGCAGCATCCGGGCTGGCGACGCGCCGACGGAGCCTGCCCCGCCTGCGTCCAGGACGCGCTCCTCGTCACGCTCCTCGAGCGCGGCGAGGTGGAGTTTCACGCGGGGGTCCAGAGCGCCTGGCCGCTGGATGCCGAGGCGGCGTTCGGCGCGATCCCGACCCCGCTGCGTCTGCATGCGGATCCCCGGCTCGCCGGGCGTGGCGTGACGGTGGCTCTGGTCGACGCCGCGTTCTTTCCCCACGACGACCTCACCCGCCCGCGCAATCGTATTCGCGCGTGGGTCGACGCCAGCACTCCCGACGTGAAGGAGAGACGCTTCGGTTCCGGCGACCTTCCCCGGTGGCCTGGCTGGGACGCGCGGCGCCCACCCCAGTGGCACGGGCTGATGACGAGCGCCGTCGCCGCCGGCAACGGGCACCGCAGCCACGGACTCTACCGGGGCCTCGCTTCCGAGGCCGAGGTGGTCCTGGTCGAGGTCATGGACGAGGAGGGACGGATCGGGAACGCTTCGATCGTCCGGGCGCTTTCGTGGCTCGAGAGCCACGCCGTTCAGCTGGGGGTGCGCGTCGTGAGCCTCTCGCTCGGTGGTGAACCGGTGGACCCGCTGACCGGCAATCCGGTGGACGCCGCGGTGGCGCGCGTCGTGGCGCAGGGGCTCACGGTCGTCGTGGCGTCGGGCAACGACGGCGTGCGCCGACTCGTGCCGCCGGCGACGGCTCCGCACGCGGTGACCGTGGGAGGGCTCGACGACCGCAACAGCTTCGACCACCGTGACGTGGTCCTGTGGCACAGCAACTACGGCCAGACCCCGCTCGGGGCGGGCAAGCCCGAGGTCGTGGCCCCGAGTCTGTGGGTCGTGGCCCCGATCCTCCCGGGAACGGACCTCGAGGCCGAGGCGGGAGAGCTGTTCCGCCGCCGGGGGCGGGGAGACCCCGCGGTCGACGCCCGGCTCGAGGAGTCGCGGCTCGTGACGCCCTTCTACCAGCACGTGGAGGGGACGAGCTTCGCGGCTCCGATCGCGGCGGGGATCGTGGCGGCGATGCTCGAGGCCAACCCCGCGCTCACCCCGCGCCGGATCCGGGAGCTGCTCCGCGCTGCCGCGGTGCCGGTGCCGGGAGCTCCACTGGAGCGGCAGGGCGGGGGGGCGCTGCTCGCGGGTCGTGCCACCGCTCTCGCCCGCGCCGACGTGCACGGTGCGGGTGCCGACTTCGACGAGAGTCCGGTGGTCGAGCGCGATCGGGTCCGGTTTCTCCTTCACGAGCACGGTGCCTCCGACGTGCGCGTTCTGGGCAGCTGGAACGAGTGGGCCTGGCCGGCGGCGGCGCGCCGGCTCGAGGAGGGGCTCTGGGAGGCACAGATACGCCGTCCGCCCCCCGGGACGTACGGCTACAAGTTCCTGCTCGACGGGGACCGGTGGCTTCCCGACCACTCCAACCCGGCCCGGGCTCACGACGGCTTCGGAGGCGTCAACAGCCTGCTCGCCGTGCCGTAGAGCACCCGCCTCAGTTCGGGATCACGAGCTCCTGGCCAGGGTAGATCGTGCTCCGGCTGGAGAGGCCGTTGGCGGAGAGGAGCGCCGAGAGAGAGACCCCCTGCCGCGTGGCGATCTTGCCGAGGGTGTCACGCTCTCTCACGGTGTACCGGCCCTTTCCCGCCGTCGTGACGCTCCCCGAGCCCGCGCCCACGCGGAGGGTCTGCCCGGGGTGGATGACGTCGGAGGCGAGGCCGTTGTCGTTCTTGAGCTGGTCGACGGTCGTGCCATAGCCGCTGGCGATCGTGGTCAGCGATTCGCCGCGGCGCACCATGTGCATGCCGTCTTTGGCGGTGCGCGAGGTCCTCTGCACGGAGGCCGAGCCGCGCACCGGGATGCGAAGGCGCTGCCCGGGCCAGATGCGGTTGGCGCTGCGCATCCCGTTCTGCCGCATGATGGCGGAGACGCTCGATCCGTAGCGGCCGGCGATGACCGACAGGGTCTCGCCACGCTGCACCCGGTGCGTCACGTACTGTGTCTGGGGCGGCTTCCACTCCTGCACGCTGTCGATGCTGGCCTGCAGCATCGACTCGCGTCCCCGCGGCACCTTGAGCTCGTAGGCGCGCCGGGGAGTGCCCTTGTACCGCAGCTCGGGGTTGAGATCGGAAAGCGTGCCCGCGTCGAGCCCGAGCAGCGCGTCGAGGCTTTCGAGCTTCACCGCGCGCTCCACGGTGACGGCGACGACGTCACCCGATCGCGCGTCGGGCTCGGGAAGCACCATCCCGTACTTCTGCGGGTCTTCGATGATCTGCAGGGCCGCGATGAGGCGCGGCACGTAGCGACGGGTCTCGCGGGGGAGCAGCTCGTACAGATCCCAGAAGTCGAGGTACTCGTCGGCCGACCGCCGCTGCAGCCGCTGCACGCGCGCCTCGCCGCAGTTGTAGGCGGCCAGCGCCTTGGGCCAGTCACCGAACAGCCCGTGGAGGTCGGTCAGGTAGCCGATGGCGGCGTCGGTCGCCTTCTCGGGATCGAAGCGCTCGTCGACCCAGGCGTCGCGTCCGAGCCCGTAGCGCAGGCCGGTCGACGAGATGAACTGCCACAGCCCCACCGCGCTCGCGCGCGAATAGGCCCTCACCTTGAACCAGCTCTCGACGAGCGGCAGCCAGCTCAGCTGGCTCGGCAGGCCCGCTTCCTCGAGCCGGGCGAGGATCATCGGACGATACAGGCCCGAGCGGCGGTAGGCCTCGACGAAGTGGTCGCGCTCGACCGTCGTGAAGCTCTGGATCTCCCGGTGGACGTGCTCGTTGTCGACGATCGGTATGGCGAGATCCCACGACGAGGTGGGCCGTGCGCCGGCCGTGCGGTCGGTACGGTAGATGCGCGAGATCAGATCCGCGGCGAGGCGACGGATGTCTTCGCGGGCCTGGAGGTAGCTGTCGTCGCCGTTGCCCGGCAGCTGCAGCATCAGCTCATAGGCGCGGTCGATCGCCGCCACCGACCCGTCGATCTCTCCCTGCTCGAGAAGCCGCTCGGCCGACTGGCATAGCTCCAGGGCCTGCTTCTGGAGTCCCTCCGGACCGATCTCCGTCTCGTCCTCGGCGAGAAGGTCGTCCCCGCTCTCCTCTCCGGGCGACAGCGAAAGCTCCTCGAGCGGTGCCGTGCCCAGCGACGTCGAGGCGTCGACTTCCGAGTCGGCCTCTCCGACGGGAAAGCCGGACGCCACCGGAGCGTCGGGAGATCCGGGAGCCAGATCGGGTGAAGCCGAGCGACAGCCGACGACGCCGGCGGCTGTCAGGATGAAGGTCAGCGTGGTCGCGGTTCTGGAATGTCGCACGTTTCTCTCGAGCCCTCCGGAGGGAGTTGATACGCCCCACAGCCTAAACCCCATTGTGCCCATCCTGGCCGCCGACGTCCACTCCGGGCCGCCGGTTGGTGCGCCCCGCCGAGCAGGATGCGCTCAACTCAACGGCGAGCGAGCGCCCGCTCGACCTGCCGCGCGTGGTGGTCAAGATGGCTCCGCATGAAGCCGAGCGTGTCGGAGAGGCCCATCCGGCCCACCAGCGGGTGACGGAAGACCTGGCGGGCGACCAGGTCCTCGGGGAACTCCGTGAGGAGCGCCCGCCACGCCCCGCGGCCGCTCTCCCAGTCGGCGCGCAGCTTCTCGGCGTCGATCTCGGGGGGCACCGAGGCGGTGGCGGCGGGGGCCCGAAAGCGCAGGGGAGAGGCGAGCGCGAGCCTGAGGGCGAGAAGTCGCAGGCGGCTGCGGAGGCCGGCTCGCGGAATCGCCGTGCCCGCCTGCATCTTCTTCTTGATATAGGCGAGCGTGGCCCCCTCCGCGGCCACGACGTGGTGCAGCACCTGCAGCGCCGACCAGCCCCCGTCCCCACGCGTCCGGTTGAGCACGCCATGATCGTGGCCTTCGAGGAGTCGCAGTACCTCGGCCCGGGTCTTCTCGAGTCGTTCAAAAGCCTCCTGGATCGCCACGTTCATCTCGGGCTCCGCTCGACAAACCGCGACCGTCCGATCGACCCGGCCCCCGGACCGCCCGGGCCTGGGATGTTATCCCGGCGGCGAGGGTTCGGGGGTGGAGCGCGGGGGCAGATTGGAGATCTCGAGTCGGGCGGTCGTGCCGGGTATGGGCTAGCGCTAGCATACGGGCTCGCGTCGTCGACCCGGGAGGAAGTTTCTGGAGAACACGTCGGAAAGGCCACTGCCGCCGCCACCCGAACGCCCGCCCGAGCCCCCTCCCCGCCACAGTCCCCGGTACATCGCCTCGCTCGCGCTGGCGGCGGTGGGCATCCTGGTGCTCGGCACCCTGCTCAAGCCCGCGAAGCCGACCGAGGCGGTGCCGCCTCTCTCCCAGACCGAGACCCAACGCCTCCTGCGCCTGGCGCAGCGGCAGGCTCTCGACACGATGACCGAGTACCTCTCGTCGGTGGCGGGAGACCTCGCCGCCCGCGTGGTCCCGATCGCGGGGGGGATCGACAGCGGGATCGCGTGGGGCCAGGAGCTCGTCGTCGTCCCCGCTCGCTCCGGTCCCGCGGCGGAGACGACCGACATCACGACGGCGTCCGGCGACCGGCTCGTGGCCACGCACTTCGTGTCCGGGCCCCAGCTGCCGCTCGCCGTGTACCGGGCGATCGGCCTCCCCGCGACCTCCGCCTCGCGACCGCCAGCCGCGGCGGAGCCCACGTCGGGGGAATGGGTCCTCGCCGTCTGGCGCCAGGAGCTCGATCACGCCTTCGCCCCGGGCCACTACCTCGAGACGCGCCTCATGCGCTGCGGGGAAAGGGTCGTCGAGGAGGTGGTGACGAGCCTCGCCCTCGCCGCGGACATGGCGGGAGGCGGCCTGTTCGATCTGGACGGCTCGCTGCTGGGGATCGTTCTCCCCTGCGGCGGGCGAGAGACCGCGATCAGCTCGCGCAGCGTCACCCGTCTCCTCGCCGAGGGACGGACGCTCGAGGGGCAGCTGCTCGCGCGCTTCGGCATGCGAGTCGTCTCCCTCGACGAAGACTTGAAGAAGCATCTTGGTGTTTCCGAGGGCGTGATGATCCGTGAGGTCTGGACGGGCTATCCCTCCGACCGGGCCGGGCTGCGACCCGGCGACGTGCTCCAGTCGGTGAACGACCAGGCGATCACCGCTCCCCCCGACCTGCAACCGCTGCCCTTCGGCGCGGCGGAGGAGGGCTGGCTCCTCGGGGTGCGGCGGGGCCGCCGCCGCCTCGATCTGACCCTCGTCTCCGCCGCCTCTTCCGGGGGCGGTCTCGACGCCGAGCCGGGCGGCGTCGTCTTCGATTCTCCGTCGGCCGGCCATCGCATCGCCGACGTCGTACCCGGCAGCCGGGGCGACGAGGCGGGACTGCAGCCCGGCGATCGCATCCTCAGGGTCGACGACGCCGCCCCCCGCGGTCCGGCCGATGTGCGCCGCGTTCTCGAGGGCAAGAAGGCCGCCTTCCTGGTGCTCGAGCGGGATGGACGCCGCATCGGGCTGCTTCTGCCCCGATGAACGAGCTGTCCTCGCTCGGCCTCATCCTGCTGCTGGCCCTCGCCGCGGGCCACCTGGTGAAGTTCGTCCGCGTTCCCGAGGTGAGCGGGTACATCCTGGCCGGCGTCGTCCTCGGCCCGTCGGTGCTCGGCTGGGTCAGCGCCCAGAACCTCGCCGCGCTCGAGGTTCTCAGCGAGGTGGCCCTCGGGCTCATCCTCTTCTCGATCGGCACGGTGTTCGAGGTCTCGCGCTTCCGGCGCGTGGGGATCGTGGTCCTTCAGCTCACGCTGTGGGAGTCGGCGCTCGCGGCCCTCATCGTCGTCGGCGGCATGCTGGCCCTCGGGCTCCGCTGGCAGACGGCGTTGCTGCTGGGTGCCATCGCCATGGCCACCGCTCCGGCGTCCACCCTCATGGTCATCCGGGAGAACGACTCGGAGGGGCCGCTCACCGACAGCCTTCTCAGCATCATCGCTCTCAACAACATCTACTGCATCACCGCCTACAGCCTTGCCGCCGCCGCCATCGAGCTCGCGTCCGGCCTCGGCCGGCCGGCGAGCCCGCTCGTCGTCCTGTACGCCGCTCTCTACCCGTTGGTGTGGCAGCTCGTGGGGTCGGTGGCCCTGGGCTTTCTCGTGGGGCTTCTTCTGGCGAAATGGGCCTCGAGCGTCACCGAGACCGGGGAGACCCTCATCCTTCTCGGGGGCTCCATTCTGTTCTGCGTCGGCGCGGCGCGTGTCCTCGATCTCTCACCGCTGATCGCGAGCATGGCGGTCGGGGCGACGGTGGTGAACCTGACGCATCGCAGCCAGCCCTTGTTCGAGACCCTGCAGAAGGCTGACCCGCCGTTTTACGCCATCTTCTTCGTGCTCGCCGGGGCCGACCTGGACCTCACGCTCGTGGGGTCGCTCGGATCGGCGGGGGCGCTCTACCTGATCGGCCGCGCTGCGGGCAAGCTCGTCGGGGCGAGGGTCGGGGCCCGCCGCCTCGGGCTCCACGTCAGCGTGGAGCGCTATCTGGGACTCGCGCTGCTCGCCCAGGCCGGACTCGCGGTGGGCCTCACCATCGCGACCGAGCGCCGCTTCCCCGATTTCGCCCCCGAGGTCACCGCCATCATCCTCGCCTCGGTGGTCGTCTACGAGATGTTCGGACCCCTCAGCACTCGCTTTGCCCTGGTGCGCAGCGGCGAAGCGCGACGGCAGCGGGAGGAAGAGCTCGTGATCTGAGCGCACCGCGCCACCATGAGGTTCGAGCTTTGAGACGGCCACTCGCCGGGCGGTGGCCGAGGAGTGGCCAATGATCGCCCTGACCTGGATGTTGACCGGGCTGTTCGCAGGGTGGCTCGCCCGTCGGATGATGCGCGGCCGGAGCTACGGTCTCATCGGCGACCTGCTGCTGGGCTCGATCGGCGCTCTCGTCGGGGGCTGGGTCATGCGGCTGCTCGGCGTCACGACGACGGAGAAGGGTCTTCTCCAGGTCCTGGTCGCGCTCATCGGCGCCATGCTGGTGATCGGCCCCGCTCGCCTTGTGGCGCGTCTGTCCGAGCGCACGAGCCGCCTCATCGACGACACCCAGGCCCCGCTGCCCACGCTCGACCTCGAGGCCCTCGTCCGGAAGCTCGGAGACAGGGAGCGCGGACTCCTCACGCGCCTCATTCGCCGGGGCGCCGTGGCCCGCGATCCGAATCGCGAGTTCGAGGAGAACCTGACCTTCGGACAGCACGTGGCGGACCGGGTGGCGTCCTTTGGGGGCAGCTGGACCTTCATCGGGCTCAGCCTTCTCTTCCTGTTCAGCTGGATGATCCTGAACACCGAGACGCCGCGGCCGGTGGATCCCTATCCCTTCATCCTCCTCAATCTCATCCTGTCCCTGATGGCGGCGCTCCAGGCTCCGGTCATCATGATGAGCCAGAACCGGCAATCAGCGAAGGACCGCCTGGGCGCGCAGCTGGACTACGAAGTGAACCTGCGGTCGGAGCTGCAGATCCAGCGGCTCCACGCCACGCTCGAGGAGGCCCGACTGGCCGAGCTCTCGAAGATGCTCGCCGAGCAGGGGAGGCTTATCGAGGAGATCCGGAAGCGGCTCGAGCCATCGGGCCCCGGCCGGAGCTGAGCCGGCGGCCGGTCCTTCTCGTTCCCCGCCCCGTCTTCTGTTCAGCGACGCTCCTGGCGGATCCACTCGCGAGCCTCGTCGAAGCGCTTCTCGAACTCTCCCCCGTCGTCGCTGAAGCGGTGATTCCGGGCCGCGATGATCCAGAGTCTCTTGGGTCCGCCCGGGAGCGCCATGAGGCCGCGGATCTCGTCGAGGGGCACGAACTCGTCTCGCGTCGAGTGGATCGCCGCCAGGGGAACCGGCCCGAGCTCCGGCACGAAGTCGGTCGTCCGGAACGTGGGCTCGTTCGGGGTCTTCCTCGTGAGGTAGATGAGGGAGTCCGCGAAGCGCCAGCCGAGCTCGTTGACGTCGGGAAGGCCGAGGCCGAGCACGCCCTCGAGGAGGCGACCAGGAGCACGCTCACCGGCACTGCCTCCGACCGGCGCGGCATGCGCCCGTGCGCTCGCGCCCGTTTCCCGATCATACGACGGCGCAAGGCGACGACCCCGGCCGACGCCGTCGCGCGAGAGGCGACGGGCCGGTTGCACCGGGCTCAGTAGGCGAGCAGCTCTCGCAGAGCCGGCAACAGGCGCCCCTTGGGGGAGTGGAGCGCCTCGAGGGCCCGGGCGAAGGGAACGGGGGTGTCGAGCGCGCCGAGGCGAGCGACGGGAGCGTCGAGCCACTCGAACGCCTCGCGACCCACCACCGCCGCCACCTCCCCGCCGAAGCCGCCGGTCAGGGGTGCCTCGTGCAGCACGAGGCATCGCGACGTCTTCTTCACCGACCGCACGACCGCCTCGACGTCCCACGGCAGGAGCGACCGCAGGTCGATCACCTCGACCTCCCGCTCCTCGCCGCCCATGGCCTCGGCCGCGGCGAGAGCCCACGGGACACCCACGCCGTAGGTGACGATCGTCGCGTCGCTTCCCTCGCGCACGAGACGCGCCTTCCCGATGGGGAGCGAGTAGTAGCCGTCGGGGACCGGTTCCCGGGCCGAGCGGTAGAGGAACTTGTGCTCGAGGAACAGGACGGGGTTGCCGTCCTCGAAGGCGGCGATCAGGAGGCCCTTGGCGTCGAAGGGCGTGGCGGGGGCGAGGACCTTGAGGCCCGCGACCGCGGTGAACCACGACTCGACGTTCTGCGAGTGGAACGGACCCGCGCCCACGCCGCCCCCCACCGGCACTCGGATCACCACCGGCATCCGCGCTCCCCATCGCCAGTGGGTCTTGGCGAGGTTGTTCACGATCTGGTTGAAGCCGCAGGTGATGAAGTCGCCGAACTGCATCTCGACCATCGGCAGATAGCCGCCGAGGGCCAGGCCGACCGCGGCGCCGATGGCTCCCGACTCGATGATCGGCGTGTTGCGCACCCGGGCCTTGCCGAACTCGTCGACGAATCCGGCGGTGACCTTGAAGACGCCTCCGTACTCGGCGATGTCCTGCCCGAGCAGGACGACGCGCTCGTCGCGGCGCATGACCGTGCGCAGGGCGTCGGAGATGGCGTCGACGTACCGTCGCTCGGGCGCCTGCTCGCGCTGGCCCTTTGTCGGATCGCGAGGCACGAGGAGGCTGGGGGCGAAGACGTCGGCCAGCTTCTCCTCGACGCCGGCGCGGGGCTCGGGTGCGGCGAGCGCTTCCTCCACGAGGGTGTCGATGCGGACCTTGCTCGAGGCACGGATGGCCGAGCATTCGGCGGTGGTGAGGAGTCCCTTCTCGACGAGAAGCGCCTCGTAGCGCGCCACGGGATCCTTCCGCGCCCACTCGTCGAGCAGGGCGGGAGGGACGTACTCGACCCCCGACGCCTCCTCGTGCCCCCGCATCCGGAACGTCTTGAACTCGAGGAGCGACGGTCCCTCGCCGCGTCGCCCCCGCGCTGCGGCCTCGCGAACGGCGCGATGCACCGCGAGGACGTCGTTGCCGTCGACCACCACTCCCGGCATCCCGTAGCCGGCCCCGCGGTCGGCGAGGTCCCGGCAGGCGTACTGCTCGTGGACGGGAGTCGAGAGGCCGTACTGATTGTTCTCGACGACGAAGACGACGGGCAGCTTCCACACCGCGGCGAGGTTGAGCGCCTCGTGGAAGTCGCCTTCGCTCGTGGCGCCGTCCCCGGTGAAGGCGACGGCCACGCGGCCGTGCCCGCGCAGCTGAGCGGCGAGCGCCATCCCGCAGGCGACGGGCAGCATCGCCCCGAGGTGGCTGATCATGCCGACGATGCCCTTCTCGAGGTGGCCGAAGTGGAACGTGCGGTCGCGTCCCTTGGTGAAGCCTCCCTCCCGACCGAGGAGCTGACGGAAGAGCCGGGGGAGGTCGAGATCGCGGCCGGTGAACACGCCGAGATTGCGGTGCATGGGGAGGATGAAGTCGCGGGGCTCGAGCGCCGTCACCACGCCGGTGGCGATCGCCTCCTGACCGATGCCCGAGAACCATTTCGACAAGCGCCCCTGGCGGAGCAGGAGGAGCATCTTCTCCTCGATCAGAC
>Ga0326597_10003833_pt1 | contig 21400 bp, 15 predicted proteins | sample RVTome_12_FD_203789 | JGI IMG/M metagenome (GOLD analysis project Ga0326597, IMG submission 203789) | Soil microbial communities from uranium-contaminated site in the Upper Colorado River Basin, Wyoming, United States - RVT100D185 | ecosystem: Environmental > Terrestrial > Soil > Contaminated >...
ACCAACCACGCCGCCGCTTGCCATGCAGCGCGCCGAGTGTCGTACATCCCTGACGATCAGAGCCGCGACCGTAAGGGAGCGGGTTCGCCGACCAACCACGCCGCCGCTTGCCATGCAGCGCGCCGAGTGTCGTACCTCCCTACGCCAACGGCGTTACGCTCTCCACGAACCAACCTCCCTACGCCAACGGCGTTACGCCCTCCACGAACCAACCTCCCTACGCCAACGGCGTTACGCCCTCCAGCCCAGGGTTGCCGCGCAGCGGCTACCCTGGGACAACGGACCAATCGAACAATTCAACCCTGAAAGGGTTGCGTCATTTGCCATCGAGAGTGCCGCAACCCCGTTGGGGTTGAATGTTGTATGGGCATCCACGGTCCCAGGGTAGCGACTTCGTCGCAACCCTGGGCTGAAGGGCGCAGCCCCGTTGGGGCAGACAATGGGGGGAGTCTTTCATACGCCACCATCCTGGAACAACGATCCTTTCCCATCCCGGAACGACAATCTCTTCCTGTTCCTCCGTGCTGCAACCGATGACCCCCGCGCCCGATCCGAGCCGCGACCATCACAAACGCAAAACCTCTCTTACGAAACGCCCTGCCCCGTCAGCCAGTGTTCCGCGTCGATCGCCGCCTTGCAGCCCATCCCCGCCGCGGTCACGGCTTGCCGGTAGACACTGTCCACCACGTCGCCCGCCGCAAACACGCCCTCCACGCTCGTCGTCGTGCGATAGGTGTCGCTCAGCTTGATATACCCTTTGGCATCCAACGCCAGTTGGCCGTTGAGAAACGCCGTCGCCGGTGTGTGGCCGATCGCCAGGAACAAGCCCCCGACCGGCAGATCGGTTTCCTCGCCGGTCTGTGTGTCCTTCAGCCGCACCCCGCTGATGCTCTGGTCGCCCAGCACCTCCACCGGCACTTTGTTCCAGAGAATCTCGATCTTCGGATTCTCCATCGCTCGCCCTGCCATGATCTTGCTGGCACGCAGTTGATCCCGCCGGTGGATCATGTAGACCTTGCCCGCGAACTTGGTCAGATAGGTCGCCTCTTCGACCGCCGAATCGCCGCCCCCGACCACCGCCAGCTCCTTCCCGCGGAAGATGGGCATCGCCCCGTCGCAAACTGCACAAGCGCTGACCCCTCCGCCGCTGCGAGCCAGCCGTTGCTCGTTCTCCAAACCCAGCCAGTTGGCCGTCGCCCCGGTCGCGATGATCAACGACTGCGCCTCATAGACCGTGCCATCCTCGCCCGTGACCTTCTTCGGGCTCGAAGAGACGTCGACCGACTTGACGTCGTGAAAACTGCCCGAAGGCCCCGCATCCTCATCAGGCACCGTCGTCACCAGCCCGTCATCCGAGACGATTCGCGTCCCGAACCGCACCGCCTGTTGGGCAAAGTACGTCATCATCTTCGGGCCGGTAACGCCATCGGGAAAGCCGGGATAGTTTTCCACGTCCGTCGTCAGCATGAGCTGGCCGCCGGGCAATTCCAGGCTGGGGACGGACTTGGCCCGACCCGCGAAGATCAGGGGCTCAAGATTGGCCCGTGCCGCATAAATGGCCGCCGTCCAACCGGCCGGCCCCGATCCGATGATGATGAGCTTTTCAACCTCTGGCATAACGTCTCTTCGCCCCTTTGCTGCATTCCGATTGATCCCTCGGTTCTAGCGTGGCCGGCGGATCCTCTTCGGTTGTAGGGTGCCCGGCGGATCTTCTTCGGTTGTAGGGTGGCCGGCGGATCCTATCGCCGACCGACCGCGCCGCGATCCTATCGCCGACCGACCGCGCCGCGATCTTCTCGCCGACCGGCCACGGCGCGATCTTCTCGCCGACCGGCCGCGCCGCGATCGGCTCGGGCTGACCACTGCGCGCATCATACGCGCCGCGATCAGCGCCGCAACGGCTCAGCGCCCCGAGCCCCACCAGCCCCGAGCGCCACCACCCCCGAGCCCCACCACCCCCGAGCGCCGGCGAGCGGGTCCACGAACCAACCTCCCTACGCCAACGGCGTTACGTCCTCCAGCCCAGGGTTGCCGCGCAGCGGCTACCCTGGGACAACGGATCAATCAAACACTCAACCCTGAAAGGGTTGCGTCGTTCACCATCGAGCGCCGCAACCCCGTTGGGGTTGAATGTTGCGTGGGCATCCACGGTCCCAGGGTAGCGACGTCGTCGCAACCCTGAGCTGAAGGGCGCAGCCCCGTTGGGGCAGGAGTCTTTCATGCGCCACCATCCTGAAACGACAATCCCGTCTCGTTCCTCCGTGCTGCAACCGATCGGCGCCGCGACGATCAACGCCCCGCCGCAATCAGAGCCCCGAGCCCCACCAGCCCCGACCGCCGGCGAGCGGGTCCGCGCACCAACCCCGCCGCTCCTCGCCATGGCGCGCCGCGCCGCGATCAGAGCCGGGCTCCATGAACCCGGTGAAGCCGCACCCCCAAAAAACGCTCACTCGCTACGTCACGCCCGCGATCGTTGGACGCGATGCTGCGGCAACGCCCGTCGGGGAGCGTCGGCCTCCGGCCGCTCGGCGATCGGCGCAGTAAAAACGCTCTTGAAAAGCCCCGGCCTTCAAGCCATCCTTCCACATTTGGCATGGGCAGGCCACGACTTTGCCGACCGCCGCAAGTCGCTGATGATGTGGCGGCCGAACCCGATGCCGCGGCGGCTACCGGGGTGGAGACAAGAGATGCGTTGGGTTCCGAAGTCTGTCGTCTGCCTGCGGCAGGGTTATTCGCGAGAACAGTTGCTGCGCGATCTGCTGGCGGGCTTGACCGTCGGCGTGATTGCTCTCCCTTTGGCGATCGCGTTTGGAGTGGCCTCGATACCCGCGAACGTAGCGGCGGAAGTCGGGCTCTCTCCTCCGGCGATGGGACTGTACACCGCGGTGGTCGCCGGTTTCCTCATTTCCGCCCTCGGGGGCAGCCGCGTTCAAATCGGCGGACCGACCGGCGCCTTCATCGTCATCGTCTACAGTATTGCCAGCAAGCACGGTTACGCGGGATTGGCGACCGCCACGTTGATGGCCGGCGTCATCCTCATCATCATGGGCCTCTCCCGCTTCGGCGGGATGATCAAGTTCATTCCCTACCCGGTGACTACGGGGTTCACGACGGGGATCGCGGTCATCATCTTCGCCGGGCAGTTGAACGATTTTCTGGGCCTACAGTTGCCCGAGGTCCCCACCGACTTCGTGGAGAAGTTGCGGGTCTATGCGGAACACCTCGGCACCGCGGATACCAATACGTTCGCCGTGGGGGCCGCGTCGCTGCTTCTCCTGATCCTCCTCCGCCGCTTCGCCCCGCGCCTGCCCTGGGGGATTTTGACGGTGATCGCGGGGGCAGCCGTGGTTGCCATCCTCCAGCTTCCGGTCGAAACCATCGGCAGCCGCTTCGGCGACATTCCGCGATCGCTGCCCACGCCGCACTGGCCAGGACTGAGCCTTGAATTGGTTCGCGACCTGGTGCCCGAGGCGACGACGATTGCCATTCTCGCGGCAATCGAGTCACTCCTGTCGGCAGTGGTCGCGGACGGCATGATCGAGGATCGGCACCACGCGGACAATGAGCTGGTGGCCCAGGGGCTGGCCAACGTCACATCGATTCTTTTTGGCGGCATTCCCGCAACCGGGGCGATTGCCCGGACCGCGGCAAACGTCAAGAGTGGCGGGCGCACGCCCGTGTCCGGCATGGTCCACGCCGTAACCCTGCTCATGCTCATGCTGCTGGCTGCACCGCTCGCCAAGCTGATTCCCTTGGCGACCTTGGCCGCTGTCCTGATGATTGTCGCCTGGAACATGAGCGAGTTTCACCACTTCCGACAATTACTGAAGACGCAGAAGAGCGACATCGCAGTCCTGCTCACGACGTTTGGTTTGACGGTCTTCATGGACCTGACCATCGCGGTCGGCGTGGGAATGGTGCTGGCCTCGATCCTCTTCATGAGGCGCATGGCGGACGTGTCGAACGTGAGCGCCATCACGCGCGAGCTCGATTCGCCGGAAGACGTTATCGCGGAGTTGAAGGATCCGAACTCCATCGCCCGGCGCGACGTGCCTGAGGGCGTAGAAGTCTACGAAATCAACGGACCCTTCTTCTTTGGCGTGGCCGACAAGCTTCAGGACACCCTGCGCAATTTAGAACGGCCGCCTAGGATATTCATTCTGCGCTTGCGCCGCGTTCCGGCGATCGATTCGACCGGGCTGCACGCTCTGGAAGAGTTCCACCGCAGGTGCCGACGGCAGGGGACGCACCTGTTGCTCTCTGGCGTCCACGCCCAACCCCTAATTGCATTCGTCCAATCCGGTTTCGATAAAATCGTCGGCGAGGAGAACATCTTCTTGAACGTCGACGATGCGATGAACCAGGCGCGACGGCTCTTGGGAATGCCGCCGCAATCGCGCGTGCCCGGCGCGATTCCCGAAGTCATTCGCGATCGCCCGAGAACATGACTTGTCGCGCTCGGAAAGAACAACCCGGTTTCCAGGACCGATCCCAGCCCGCGCCGAATCAAATCCTCAGAGCCCCAAACCCCACCAGCCCCGAGCGCCGGCGAGCGGGTCCACCGACCAACCCCGCCGCTCCTTGCCGTGGCGCCACGGATCAGAGCCCGCCTTGCCTGCCCTCATTTCAATGCAATGTGCTATGACGCCCGCTGTCGCAAACGCCCGTCGAGGTAGAGCATCACGACGGAAATGTCGGCCGGGTTGATGCCGCTGATGCGCTGCGCCTGCCCGAGGCTGCGCGGCGTAATCGCCGACAGTTTCTCCCGCGCCTCGTGCCGCAAATGCGGAATCGCCGCGTAATTGAAGTCTGCGGGAATGCGCAGCGACTCCATCCGCCGAAATCGCTCGATCTCCCGCTGTTGCCGGAGGATGTATCCCCCGTACTTGGCCTCGATCCGCACCGCGACCATCGCCTCGGCCAACAAGGCATCGCCGACACCCGGAAGCGAAAAGTCACGCGACCGCATCCAGTCCTTCCCCGCGGCCGCCTCATCCGACATCTGCGAAAGCCGCTCGAAGAACGACCGGCCGCCCTCTCGATGCGCCTCGGCCCACGACCGAAACGCGCCGATCGCCTCGCGCTTCTGCCTGAATCGGCCCCACCGATCGTCATCCACCAGGCCGATCTCGCGGCCGACCGGCGTGAGCCGAACGTCCGCATTGTCGCTCCGCAAGAGCAGCCGATACTCCGCCCGCGACGTGAACATGCGATACGGCTCGATCGTTCCCTTCGTGACCAGATCGTCGATCATCACCGCGATGTAGCTCTGGTCCCGACCCATGACCAGCGCCTCTCGCCCCAGCACCTCCCGCGCGGCATTCACCCCCGCGACCAACCCCTGCCCCGCCGCCTCTTCGTAACCACTCGTCCCATTGATCTGCCCCGCGAGAAACAGCCCGCGCACGCCCTTGCACTCCAACGATGCCGTCGTCTGATGCGGAGGAACGTAGTCATACTCCACCGCGTAGCCGTACTGAACGATTCGGGCCCGCTCCAGCCCAGCAATCGACCGCACCATCGCCTCCTGCACGTCGATCGGCAGCGACGTGCTGATCCCGTTGCAATAGATGCGGTCGCTGTCGTATCCCTCCGGCTCGAGGAATATCTGATGCCGCGGCTTCTCCGCGAACCGGACCACCTTGTCCTCGATGCTCGGACAATACCGCGGCCCCCGACAGGAGATCTGCCCGGTGTACATCGGGGCCCGATGGAGATTCCGGCGGATCAGCTCGTGCGTATCTTCATTGGTATACGTGATCCAACAGCAGACCTGCCGCTGCCGGATCACCTCGTTCATAAACGAAAACGGCACGGGCCGGTCGTCGGCGGCCTGCGCTTCCAGGCGATCTTCGTCAATGCTGTCACGGGCGATCCGCGGCGGCGTCCCCGTCTTCAAGCGGCCGAGTTCCAGCCCCAGTTCCTTCAGCGCGCCGCTGAGGCCGACGGCACTTCCCTCGCCGATCCGACCTCCGGCCGTCTTCTTCTCGCCGGCGTGCATCAATGCCCGGAGAAACGTGCCGGTGGTCATCACCACGCATCGCGAAGCAATCTCCCGACCATCCTGAAGGCGAACGCCGCATACCTGCCTGCGCCCATCCGCGCCGCACGCCCCCACTTCGATACGCTCCACGCAACCGGTGGTGATCGTCAGACTCACCGCCGTGCCGAGGAGTTTCTGAGTAGCGGCAGCATAAAGACCCCGGTCGCACTGCGCCCGCGGCGCCCACACCGCAGGCCCCTTGCGCCGATTGAGCATGCGAAACTGAATCCCCGCCACGTCGGTCGCCAAACCCATCAAACCACCGAGGGCATCGACTTCACGGACCATCTGCCCCTTGCCGATGCCGCCGATCGCGGGATTGCAACTCATCCGCCCGATGGCGGCCTCATCCATCGTCACCATCAGCGTCGGCACCCCCAGGCGCGCCGAGGCCCAGGCCGCCTCGATCCCGGCGTGCCCCCCGCCAACCACGATGACTTCATAGTGCTCCGCCATGGATTGTTATGGTAGCTCCGTTTATCGCGATTGCCAAAAAAACCACCGTCGAGCCGGCGGCTGAGAGAAATGTGTGCCTGATTTCGAGCGGCCCGTCACCCACTCATCACCGGCAGGGGCATCACGCCGGGAACCGGCATTTCCCCTCCGGTCTGGACGAACACGTCCTCATACTGGCCTTCGAGATACGCCCGCCGCGGCCCCGAATTGATGTGGTCCCAAGGCAGGATTTCACGGTAGTCTCGCTCGCGATGCGCATACCAGTCCGGGTCGACGCCGCAATCCCAAAATGCCTGCGCCCATCGCTCAGGCTTGAACTGCTCGTCCCAGCCGTCGAAGCGGGCGCCAAGCCTGAAGGCCCGCTCCACCACGTCCGCCAATCGCCGATCGCCCCGCGCCAGGACCGCCTCCAGGATCGAACGCTCGGGATTGTGCGTCGCGATTCGCACCGACCGTTGCCGGCCACTTCGCGACATCTCGTTCAGCGTCCGCCGCGCGTCCTGGAAGTACCCCAACCGAGGCTGGGCCGCCCATTGAAACGGCGTGTGCGGCTTGGGAACCAGCCAACCCACGCTCGCTCGAATGTCCCCCGGCCCCTTGCCGAGCTTGCGCCGCGCGTCGGACATGGCCACCGCCAGGTCGTAGATGCCCCGAACGTCGTCCTCGGTCTCACCGGGAAAGCCGACCATGAAGTAGCACTTGATGCGCCGCCACCCGGCCCTGTAGGCCTCCAGGATGCCGTCCATCAGATTGCCATCGGTGACTTTCTTGCGGATCGCCGCACGCATCCTGTCCCGTGCCGCCTCGACCGCGATGGTCAGGCCCGCCTTACGAACGCTTCCGGCCATCCACGGAATGTTTTGCAGCATCTTGTCAACGCGCAGCGACGGCATGGAAATGTTCACGTGCCGATCCGCGAACCGCCCATTCACCCGTTCCGCCAATTCGCGCAGATGTGGATAGTCGGCCGTCGAAAGACTGAGCAGGCCCAATTCGCTGTAGCCGGTCGCCCAGTACATCTCTTCCGCAATGTCGAGGATATTGTCCACCGAACGAACGCCGACCGGACGCTTGGTGTAGCCCGCATGGCAGAACCGGCACCGTTGCGGACACCCCCGCATCACTTCAACGGCCATGCGATCGTGCACGATATCGACGTACGGCACCAGCGGTCGCACCGGAAACGGAACGGCCTCCAGGTCCGGCGTCTGACACCGCTCGATCTGCCCACGCGGCGCCGGCCCGGTGCCGGCGGCATGCACGCCGGAGATCGTGCCCCCGGCGCCGTAACACACTTCGTACAACGAGGGGGCATAAATCCATGGAAATCGCTCGGCCATGATCCCGATCATCTCGCGCCGCGGCACCCCCTCTGACTTGAGGCGCTTGGTTAGCTCAAGGATCGCCGCCATCGCGTGTTCGCCGTCCCCCATCACCACAAGGTCCAGGAAATCCGCGACCGGTTCGGGGTTGTCCGCCTGAGGCCCGCCGGCAATCACCAACGGATGGGAATCATCTCGTTGACGCGACCGCAGAGGGATCCCTGCCAGGTCCAGCATGAGCAGCAGATTGGTAAAGCCCATCTCGTACTGAAGAGAAACCGCAAAAATATCCGCCGCCGAAACGAGTTGCCTCGTGTCCCACGTGAACAGCGGAATCCGCTTGCGGCGCATCACTGCTTCAGCGTCGGTCCACGGCGAATAGACCCGTTCCGCGCAGACCCCCGGCGTGTGATTGCAGAGCCAGTAGAGAATCTCGCTCCCCAGATGAGACATGCCGATGGTGTAGGCGTCCGGAAACCCCAGCGCAACGCGGACCTCCGCCCGTGACCAATCCCCGTCGCCGACCAACTGGTTGATCTCGCGCCCGATATACTGGGCCGGCCCTCGAACGTAGGGCAGCAATTCTTCACTGATCCGCGCGGCCAATGGCATCGGCGTGCTCCACTCTCTGGACACTCTAACAAAACTCCGTTGTGGCACCACCACGTCATTGTGGCACCACTTCATTGTGGCACCGCCACTCTAGGAGTCGCGCGGAAACAACGTGAACGAATTATGAGCAAAACACTCAACCTGGCTTGCCGTTTGGCGGCCCAACGCGTCCAGCACATCCCTGCCCAATCCCTCAGTCCAATCCCCCCGCCGCCTCCTCCGCCGAGCGATAACGCGATTCTCCCAACGTCCGGTACGCCAAACCGGGGGTTATTGTAGCGTGCCGGAGATTTCGAGTGCCGCCGACCCACCCGGCCGGGCAATGGCCGCTGGGATTGGGCCCTCCCGCCTGTCCAGGGTCCGACTAAACACAAATATCCGAGAACCGGCCCACAGACACATGGTCACGGCCTAGAATATGCCGTGGAGACTCCGCAGTCCGCCCTCCAGGTATGTGGGGCGTCTGCCAAACCGCCGCCTGAGCGAGGGTGCGGCGGTCTGAATCGCGGCGTGAGTCCACGAGCCTGAGTCGTTTCAGGACCTTGGCCCGCCGCGATGTACATGCCAACGTACCGTGGCCCCTGGAGTTGGGCTTCCGTGGATACTGGTAAAGTTTGGGTGGTACGGCCATCTCGGCCGTATGTTCTAGGATCAAACTTTACCAGTACCCTTCCCTGGATCCCGCCTTGACCCCAGCCCCTCAATCGGGATAAGATTGCCCACAGGGGGACTGCCAGTACGCCACGCCAACTGGACGCCCGGGTATCCGCTGTGCCGGTCCTACTCGGCGTCGGAGGTGCATCAGCGATGGAACGTCGTTTTTCCGTTCATCCCGTCATGGCGACGCTGTGCGTCGTGCTCTCCGCGATCTCCGCCTCCGTCGGCATGACCTGCCCGCTCGACGACAGCCTCGCCCCCTTCGATCCCCCAGTCGCACCAGGAGACAAGGCCCCACGAATCCTCATCACCAGAGTCGACACCCCCACCGGCGGAACCTCCGTTCAGGAAGGCGACATGGTCGTGATCGCCTTCGACGGTGACAGCGGTGACCTGAACCAGACCGCATCGGTCAGCATCTTCGCCTCCCTGTCACCCAACCCCAGCCTGAGCGATCCGACCACCATCCCTATCCCCATCGCCGGCGGCAACAACGTCATCGGCCCCGGAACCGGCAGCGGCGAGGGCACGTGGGACACCACGGGCGTCACCTCGGGCTCCTACAATCTGTTCGCCGAAATCAACGACGGAGTCAACCCGCCGGTCCGCGTCACGGCCCTCAGCCTGATCGGCGTTGCGCCAATGGGCACGCAACCCGCGACCCAACCGCCGAAATTCGAGTTTCTGAGTCCGGTGGCCAATCTCGGTCTCTCGTCCGATGACGAGATCACAGTTCGTTATGTCTATGCCGACACCGACAGCCCCGTGACCGTGACCTTGTTTCTGGACAAGGACACCAATCCCAACAACGACAACGTCAACTTTCCAGGGGATCCCGCGGACCCGGATATCATCCTCCTGCCATCCACGGCCCGCCTCATCAGCGACCCCACCTTCGACGGCGATCCGCCGCCGCCGGACGACCCTGCAAATCTACCGAGCCAGCCGGACAGCGTGCAAATCCGCACCAATCCCCGCACCCTGCCGATGACCTCGGAAGGAATCCCCATCCCAGTCGGCGCGACCATTCGAGGCGAACTCAAGGAATACCGCTTTGTCATTGACTTCACGAAGATCCCGCCTCGGCCGCAGCCGGTCTTCGTAAGGGCAGACATCACGGATGGCCAAAACCTCGTTCGCCGCTATGCGGTGGGTTCCATCACCGTCAATCGACTGGCCGAGGGAACCGTCGACGTACAAGCACTGGGCTTCGAGCTGGCCGGTGCTCGCTTCCAGGGTTTCAGCCCGGGAGAAAACCTGGGAACCGATTTCGTCAACGTCACCGACCTTGACGGCGATGGTCAGCAGGACTTCATGATCGCCAGTCGTTTCGGCAGTCCTCGAAACCGATTTCAGAGCGGCGTCGCCTATTTGATGTTCGGTCGTCGCAAGACCCCGTTTCCGGCGGATACCGATATGGACGGTTTGCCGGATGGCGGTGTCGAGGATGATGACGGCAACGTCGTGAACTTCCCCGCCCCGCCCGACTTCGATGGCGACGATATCCCTGACCTGCCCGATCCTTACGACAGCTCCAACGTCGGCCGCTTCGGCGGCGTCATCAGCATCAACAGCATCAATTCCTTTTTCCGCGGGGCCCTGTACGCGATGCCCGAAGCAAATCTCCCGACGTCGCCGCCCGGCGACCTCAATGATCCGAACCATCCCTCCGCCTTCACCGCGGGGTTGACCTCCATCACCCGCTTCGACATGAACGCCGATGGCGTCCCCGACTTCGTCTTTGGCCTGCCGTTCGTTTCCGGAGTGATCGACTTGATGGACGATGACCCGGCGGATGAATGTGATGAGACGGGTGGGCCTTATTCATTGGGCGGTGATGTGCTTCCAAACGCCGGCCGGTGTGACACTTTCGAGAATGACGACATCGGTCCCATAGACCAGGGACTCGTGATCATGGTGGACGGCGCCACCGATCTGCGGTTCCGGTTCCAAAAATTCGTCGATGCCGGCATCGCCGGTCAATTCGATCCGCTGGGGGCCAGGGATGATGAATTCGTCCTCCATGGCAGGGACACAACTCCCGACGGTGTGAGGTTGCTGGGGGGCTGGCTTGGTGAGTTTGGCGCGTTCGGGCCCATCGATTCGTTTAATGAGTTCGGAAGAACCGTCGCCGTCCTGCCCAACTTTGACAACCCCCCGGGTAATCCCGATCCCGATGTCAATCTCACCGGAGAAGAACTCCTGGTTTCCACGCCTGGCTTCAACGCTCCCGGTCGTTTGCAGGCCGGCCGCGTCACCGTTTGGCTGACGGATGACTACACGATCGACGGACGGTTCGCCCAGGATGGTGTCCAATCCTTTCCAACTTACGCAGACGACTGCCCTCCCCCGGGCACCTGCTCGGACACCGACCCACCGTTCTGCATCAGATGCTTTCTGGTAAATCTTCCCCAAAACAGCAACATCTTCGGTGCCCAGGCCGGGGACCGCCTCGGATTCGCCGTCTCGGCCGGACAGTTCAATCAGGATGGAACCCCTGACATCATCGCCGGCGCGCCCGGTGCCGATCGCGATGGATTCACGGATAACGGTGTGACGTATGTACTCTTTACGCCACAGGGAGGCTTCGGCCAGACTAACAGCATCGATCTGTTGCCGCGTCTCGAGTTGAGAGGCACCCACGACGGTGATCGATTCGGGATGTCACACACCGAAATCGTGGATCTGAACGGCGACGGAATCTCCGACATCGCCATCGCGGCCGAATCGTTCGATGCGAATGTTGACGGGGTTCCCGGAGAAGAGCCGGATGTCGGTTACGTCGGCGTCATCTTCGGAAACCGGCCGCTTACCGGGGAAAACGGCTTCACGCCGGATCAGGTGGGAACCCCCGCCCTGGCCGGCGTTCGATTTCTTGGTACCTCGGCCGACGCCCTCGCCGGACGAGAGGCCGTCTCTGCCGGCGACTTCAACCAGGACGGTTTCGGCGACCTGCTCATCACCAGCCCCGGCGAGATTCGAAGCGTCAACGGCCAACCACGCCTGGGTGTGGCCTATCTCATCTTCGGCGGAACCCATTTGGCCAACCAGGAGTTTAGCCTGTCCCAGGTGGGCAATCCGGAATTGCCGGGCATGGTGTTCATCAGCCGCTTCCAGTTGGGGACGGTCGATGAAGCCCCGTTGGAGTTCGCCGGCGGCATTGGCGACATCGATGGCGACGGCTTCGACGACATCATGATCAGCGCCCCGACGGCCGACTTCGTCAACCCCGCGTCGCCCACGCAGCGGCGCTCCGATTCCGGCGAAGTCTATCTGATCTACGGTAACAACTTCGGCTCCAACAACTGCGCGACCTTCCCCAACCCATGCTCACCCTAATGGGCAGCGCCCATTCACCCCCGCGCCCCGAGTCGCGATAATCAGCGCCCCGCCGCGATCAGAGCCGCGACCGTAAGGGAGCGGGTTCGCGGACCAACCACGCCGCCGCTTGCCATGCAGCGCGCCGAGTGTCGTACATCCCTACGCCAACGGCGTTACGCCTCCAGCCCAGGGTTGCCGCGCAGCCGCTACCCTGGGATAGCCGCCGCGCCGAACCAACCGGGAACGAGATGGAGCCCCAGCCGCAATAAGACGAGGGTATACAAACCCGCAACAACGTCATCCAGCACCACGCCCCAACCGCCCGGCAGGCGACGCTCAACCCACGACGCAGGCCAGACCTTGACGATGTCGATGCCGCGCTCGATGAAAAATGCCGCAACGATAAACTGCCAAGTGACCGGCAGCCCGATCAAAGCGATCAAATAACCGGGCAATTCGTCGATGACGTTACGTTTGCTGTCCTTCTCTCCCAGCACGCGGTCGGTCCGATCGGCGATCCAGATCGAAAAGAGCGTGAAGCCGACAACCACCAGCGTGTACTGAGGCCAGGAAAGCTCGAACACACTCGCAAGCAGAAGATAAAGCGGGATCCCCACCACACCGACGGCCACGGTGCCGGACGCGACGGGAACGAATCCGAGATAGGCCAAAGACCCGATGAAAAGAACCACGCGCACGCGGAGAGTTGGCGAGTTGCGATGCCTTTGCATGTCTCTGCTTCCACCAAACCGCGCGCCGTTACCTTGGCCTCTGCTATCGATGTGCCTGTCCCCTCACTGCGTCTCACCGATTGGATCGCCACCGCGCGAAAGAAGAATCCCCAGCCGCTTTGCCGCGTCAGGAGCCATGTGCTCCGGTCTGGTCCAGACCGCCGTCTTCAGGGCCGTGTTGCAATTGCACGCTTGATATTTCGCACCCGCAAGAACCGCCAATGCCGCCTTGATCAGGGCGACCGAGTTCCTCGTGGCCTCTTCCAGATGGCCGATGATCTCCCGGAGAAGTGCGCCCGGGTCCGCCGTCGTGTCGTGCCCTCGCCAGCAATCGTAGTCGGTCGGCAACGCGATCAGGGCGTAACACATCTCCGCCTCGCGGGCCAGCTTGGCTTCGGGTATGCACGTCATCCCGATCAGGTCCCCGCCCCAGGCACGGTGCATACGGCTTTCCGCGATCGTCGAAAAGGCCGGCCCCTCCATACAAACATACGTGCCGCCGTCGTGCAGCGTCACGTCGATCTTCTCGCCGGCTTGGATCAGCACGTCTCGCAGCGTCGGGCAAAAAGGCTCGGCGAACTCGACGTGGGCAGCGATGCCCGGCATATCGAAAAACGTCGTGGCACGCCGCGTCGTCTTGTCGATGATCTGATCCGGAATGACGAGATGCGTCGGGCGGATTTCTTCGCGGAGGCTCCCCGTCGCACCGCTGGCGATGATTCGCGTGACCCCGAGCGATTTCAGAGCAAAGATATTGGCGCGATACGGCACCGCCGTCGGCGGGATCGTATGATGCAGGCCGTGGCGCGGCAGGAACGCGACGTCGACCCCATGCCACTTCGCTACCACGATCGGAGCGCTCGGCGGCCCGAACGGAGTCGTCACGGTATGGCTGTGGCCCTGGACTTCCTGGAGGAGTGCCTGCCCCAGGCCGGTGCCTCCAATGAGGCCGATGACGGGTTTGGTCATATCGATCTCCATCGCTGCGGCGGGGCAATTCGATCCCCGGCGGATCGTTCACGCCGCGTGTATTTCGCGAGGCACTCTAACGGATTCGCCGTAATCTCGCTGCGCTTCGGTGCCCAAGTGAGATGGCCCGGAGAATCTGCCTCCCCCGGGCCACGCCGAAAGCTTTGCCGGTCGAAAGCCGTGCCTCCTCTCGAGTATCTTGCGCGCCGCGCCGCGACCAGAGCCCCGTTCTGTGAACGCGCTGGAGCCGCAGACACGGTCACTTCACATGATTTCGTCGGGTTTGCACAACTCGTCGCCTTTGTGGGACACTACCCCCGATGGCAGTGAAACGCGAGAAACTCAGCTCCGAGGACCTGGCGATCGTCCTCAGTCACTATGACCTCGGCATCGTCCAGGAAGTGCAGGATTTCCCCCGCGGATCACACGCCGCCGCCAAGGTCGTGGTTCGGACCGATCGCGGCAAGTTCCTCCTCAAACGCCGCCCGGTCGGCCGTGACGGGCCCTATCGCGTGGCATTCTCCCATGCCCTTCAACGCTACCTGACCTCGAAGAACTTTCCCTTGCCGCTCCTCATCGGAACGCGCGAGGATAACAACTCGATGCTGAAGATCGACGAGGCCATCTACGAAGTCTTCGAGTTCATCGACGCCGGGCCCTATGAAGGCGGACTGGTCGCAACCTACGAGGCCGGCAAGACCCTGGCGCTCTACCACACCCTGGTGAAGGACTATCACCCCCAATGGAACCCGCCGCGCGGGCATTACCACGACTCGCGAACGGTCCACGACGCCTTCAAGCCGATGGCCGAGGTCCTCTTGAAGCAGCCGGAGATCAAGCAACGCCGCGAAGACCTGATCGAACTGTTGAAGCAACTCAGAGAATCTTACTCTCACGCGGCCGAGGTGGTGAACGGATTGGGCATGCCCACCTGGGAGGTCCAGATCGTCCACTCGGACTGGCACCCGGGGAACATGCTGTTCGACGATGAACACGTCGTCGCGGTAATCGACTATGATTCGGCGAGAATTCGGCCGCGCGTCATGGACGTCGCCAACGGTTGCCTCCAATTCGCGATGGTCACCGGCGGCGCCGACCTGGCAACCTGGGAGTTCACCACGGACACCAATCGGGCAAAGCGGTTTCTGCGCGGCTACGACGAACTCAGTATGCTCACGAAAGCAGAGCTTGAGGCGGTTCCCTATCTCATGCAGGAGGTCCTCATCGCACAGACGGTTCGGCCGATCCTGAAGACCGGGAAGTTCGCCCGATGGGACGGGTTTGAGTTTCTAAAGGTCATGTTGGGAAAGGCCCAATGGCTGAACAAAAATCAGAAATGGACAAAGCTCGACGCCAGAGAGTGATGTAACGTTGCTGCGCGCCCCGCCCCGATCACCGCCGCGCCGCGATCACCGCCCCGCCCCATCACCGCCCCACACCATCACCGCCCCGCCCCGATCACCGCCCCGCCCCGCGAATGACACACCCACAAACACCAGCCCCCAGCGCCAGCAAGCGGGTCCGACCGCCAACCCCGCCCCGCGCACGACGCACCCACAAACACCAGCCCCGAGCGCCAGCAAGCGGGTCCGACCGCCAACCCCGCCGCGTCTCGCCATGGCGCGCGCCGCGAGTCATACCTCCCTACGCCAACGGCGTTACGCCCTCCAGCCCAGGGTTGCCGCGCAGCGGCTACCCTGGGATAACGAATCAATCAAACAATTCAACCCTGAAAGGGTTGCGTCCTTTACCATCAAGCGCGCCGCAACCCCTCACCGCCCCGCCCCGATCATCACCGCGACGCGACCACTGCCCTACCCCATCACCGCCGCGCCGCGATCACCGCCCCGCCCCGCGCATGACACACCCACAAACACCAGCCCCGAGCGCCAGCAAGCGGGTCCGACCGCCAACCCCGCCGCGTCTCGCCATGGCGCGCGCCGCGAGTCATACCTCCCTACGCCAACGGCGTTACGCCCTCCAGCCCAGGGTTGCCGCGCAGCGGCTACCCTGGGATTAACGAATCAATCAAAAAATTCAACCCTGAAAGGGTTGCGTCATGTACCATCAAGCGCGCCGCAACCCCTCACCGCCCCGCCCCGATCACCGCCCCGCGCATGACACACCCACAAACACCAGCCCCGAGCGCCAGCAAGCGGGTCCGAGCACCAACCACGCCGCTCCTTGCCATACAACGCACCGAGAATCCTCAGAACCGCTCCCTGACGGTCGGCCAGACGCGCGTGCCACAGATTTGTTTAGGCATTGTCAGCCAGAAAAATCGCACTATCCTCAGAGAACCATGCCTGAGATAATCGTCAGATTCTTCGGGCCGGCGCACGAGCTGGCCGGGATCGAACAAATCTCCCTCGATGTAAACGAGGGCGAGACGCTCGGGGGTTTGGCGGGCGTCCTCGCCGAGCGATACCCGACCTTGGGCGCCGCTTTGGGCGTGCGACTGGCGGTGAATCGGCAATACGTCGCCCTGGACCGCGTCCTTTCCGAGGGCGATGAGGTGGCGGTCATTCCGCCGGTCTCTGGGGGAGCCGATTCGCCGCGCGTTCGACTGACGCGAGAGCCGATTGACGTGGCGGAATTCGTCGCAGAGCTTCGCGACGATGCGGATGGGGCCGTGGCCTCATTTGTCGGAACCGTGCGAAGCGAAACGGCGGACGGTCGAACACTCCGCGGGTTGCAATACCATGCCTATGAGACGATGGCAACGGAGCAGCTTAATGCGATCCGCAACCGGGCAATCGCGAAGTTCGACATTCGGGATGCCGCGATCGTTCACCGACTCGGCCAACTGAATCTGGGCGAGGCGTCGGTCGCTGTCGTCGTCGTGTCGGCACATCGCGCGGCGGCGTTTGACGCCTGCCGATGGATCATCGATGAAGTGAAGATCGACGTGCCGATCTGGAAAAAAGACCTCTGGGCCGACGGCTCAGCCTCCTGGGTGGACCCGACATGTTTATGAGAGTCTTCCAGGTCTTGGCGACGACGACGGCTGGCGCGTGGCTTGGCGGAATGATCTTGATCGCGATCGTTGCCCAGACGACCTTCTCGCAGATGCGCGAAGTCGATGTTGATCGGCCGAATGCCATCGCCGGTCGAATCATGGCCGTGAACTTCTCGCGATTCGACACGATGCAGATGGTGTGCGCGGCCGTGCTCGTGCTCTGGCAGGCGGCGCGGCTCCTCTCGGCGCGGCGACACGTGGGGGATTGGCTGCGAACCGTGGCCATCCTCGCGGCCGTGGGACTTCTTGCCTACAGCTCCCAGGTTCTGACGCCGCGCATTCTCTCGCTCCAGAACGCCGTGGCCGGGCCCGATGCCGAAGCGCACGCCAGAGCGCTGTTTGACGAGTTTCATCGCGGCGCTGTGCTCATCTCCAAGATCAATCTGGTCCTGGTCGCGGGAATCGTCTTCACTCTGGCATGGCGGCGCGGTGCCGGCCGTCACATCGACGCTGGCCAAAGCCCAACACCCGTTGGAAATCGAGAGGGGACGTCATGAAATCGGCCAAGACATCAACCAAGAAGAAAACCACGGTCAGGAGGCCGGCACGCGAATCAGCAGAGGCCCGCCGGACCAGGGCAAAGCAGATTCTCCGCGCCCTGCGAAAGCGCTATCCGGAGGCCGACTGCGCGCTCGAACACAAGTCACCGCTGCACCTGCTGGTCGCGACCATTCTCTCGGCACAATGCACCGATGATCGCGTGAACAAGGTCACGCCGATGCTGTTTCAGCGATACAAGACCGCCCGCGATTTTGCCGAAGCCGATCCGAACGAGCTCGAGCAACTGATTCGCTCGACGGGCTTCTTCCGCAACAAGGCGAAAAACATCATCGGGGCCGGGCGCGCCATCACCGAACAACACGGCGGGAAAGTTCCGCAAACGATGGAAGCGCTGGTCGGCCTGCCGGGCGTTGCGCGAAAAACGGCGAACGTGATCCTGGGAACGTGGTTCAAGAAGAACGAGGGCGTCGTCGTGGACACCCACGTCGGCCGCCTCGCCTGGCGGTTGGGTTTGACCTGGCGGTCGCGCGACGCGAAGGACGCGGTGAAAATCGAAAACGATCTCATGGAGGTGCTGCCGCAAACGGACTGGACCTTTGCGGGCCACGCGCTGATCTGGCACGGCCGCCGCGTCTGCACGGCGCGCAAACCCAACTGCGACGAATGCACCCTGAGCCGATCGTGCCCGTCGGCGTTTTCAATCGATGGACAGGAAGGCGGCAAAAAGCCAACACCGCGACGATCAGAGCCGCGACGATCAGAGCCGCGACCGTAAGGGAGCGGGTTCGCCGCGACGATCAGAGCCGCGACCGTAAGGGAGCGGGTTCGCCGCGACGATCAGAGCCGCGACCGTAAGGGAGCGGGTTCGCCGACCAACCACGCCGCCGCTTGCCATGCAGCGCGCCGAGTGTCGTACCTCCCTACGCCAACGGCGTTACGCCCTCCAGCCCAGGGTTGCCGCGCAGCGGCTACCCTGGGATAACGGATCAATCGAACCATTCAACCCTGAAAGGGTTGTGTCATTTACCGTCGAGCGTGCCGCAACCCCTCACCACCGCGAACTCTGGCGCGCCGCGCCGCGATCACAGCCGGTACAACATCACGTAGACGATCACCCCCGTCACCGACACGTATAACCAAATAGGCAGAGTCCAGCGTGCGATGGCCCGGTGCCGCTCGATGCTCCCCGTCAGTGCGCGATAGACCGTCACGACCACAAGAAACGGCACGACGCCGGCGAGAACCGCGTGCGTCAATAGAATGCCCAGGTAAATGGTCCTGATCACCGGCGCCCCCTCGTACTCCACCGAACCCACCTGATAGTGGTACGCCAGATAGCTGGTCAGAAACATGGCAGACACGACCACGGCGGAGAGCATACAGGTCTTGTGGGCACGGACCTTTTTCCGCCGGATGAAAACGTAGCCCGTCGCCACGAGAACCGCACTCAAGGCGTTGAGTGAAGCATTGAGATGGGGCAGGTCCTGGACCGTCACTGCGGCTCGGCCTTCAGCAGCGACCGAATGTCGGCGATCAGCTTTCGCTTCGTCTCGGGGTTCATGGGTCTATCGATGACCTCCGAACGCGGCAACGCCTCGATCTCCTCGTCCGTGACGATCTCGTAATAGCCGCGGATCTGCGCCTGCGGATCAACCAGCACAAACCGGGTCGAGTGGATGAGTTGGTCAGTGCCCTCCTCCGGCTCAACGGCAAGCTTGAATCCCTTGATCGTCAGATCGAGGATCTCCCGCTCATTGCCGGTAAGGAAAAACCAGTTGTAGCCATCGGTCTTGAACATGGTGGCATATTCTGTGAGAACCGCCGGCGTGTCTCGCTCGGGATCGACGCTGATCGAGACGGTGAGCACGTCCGCGAGGCTTGCCCGCTCCAGGGCTTGATGAAACTCGCGCATTCGCCGGGTCATGATCGGACAAGGGCCGCCGCAGTAGGTGAAAATGAAGTCCGCGACCCAGACCTTGCCCTCCAGGTCGGCCAGCGTGACGGTCTTGCCGCTGCGTTCGGTCAGTCTGAAGTCCGGCAAACGACCGATGATGGGAAGCGCTGAGGCGACCGCCGCAAGCGCCGGGGCGCGTCGGGCCTTGTCGACGCGCGAGTATTGCAGGTAGGCCACCCCTCCGACCGCGAACAGAGACACGAACATCAGCAACCAGAATCCGCGGCTTGGCCGAAGCTCAGGCGGGCGCCAGGCTCGGTCGGTCGGCGTGGTGGGCTGCCTTGAAGTGTCCGTGCTTGTGTCGTTCATCGCAGTCGTGCGTTTCTTCATCCGCTCTTATTGGAGGGCCATGGATGCCTTTCTTGTCGCCGCGTGGATGGACAGGCCCAAAGTGGCTGCGCCGAAGAGACAAGTGATGCCGAGGGCCATCGGAAGGCTGATCCGGTGCCCCGCGGCGCCGGGGCCTCCGCCGGCGTACATCGACCAGCGCAGCAACGCCACCGCGTAGGTCATGGGGTTCACGGTCATGATCCATTGGAGAAGTTTGCCGGAGCCGCTGGGCGGGAAAAAAGCGCCCGAGAGCACCAGCATCGGCAGCAGAACGAGATTCATGATCGCGTGAAACCCCTGGGTTGAGTCCATCAACCACGCCATCCAGAAACCCAAACCGCTCAAGCCGAGCGCGACGAGCGTCATGGCGCCGACTGTGGCGATCACGCCGCTGAAGCTCAGCGAGATCGTGGCCACCGGCGCGAGAAACAGAAAAATCGCAGCCTGGCCGACCGCCAGGACCGTCGCCCCGAAGACCTTGCCAAAAACGACGGACGTACGAGACACCGGCGCGACCAGGACCCCCTGCATGAATCCTTCGCGGCGGTCGTCGATGATTGAGATCATCGAGAAAATCGCCGTGAAAAGCAGGATCGCCGCGATCGCACCGGGGTACGAGTATTCCAGATAGCTGATCGTCTCGTCGGCGCCGGGCAGCAGGAACGATCGCCCCAGGCCGAAGCCGACGAGAAGCCAGAAGATCAATGGCGTCCCGAGCGCGCCGATGACGCGGCTGCGCTGACGGGCGAAACGCACAATCTCCCGATGGCATAGGGTCCAACACGGCCGAAGGAACCGGGTCTGCGTCGGCATCTGTGATGTGACTCTGCCGTCCATGCGTGCTTCAATAATACACTGCAATGGTCCCGATGCCAAAGCCGTCTCAACCCATGATCTAAACCGATCCCCAATCGCATTCCCGGCTGGCGCCGCGCCTATTGGTCTTTGACTAACCAATGAAACGCAGGAAACGCATCCACCGGCCGGACTTCGGCGTATTGCCACGGCATGCCCTCTTTCATCAGCCGCTCAATCCTCAATAATCCTGTCCGGCCGGCGCTTCTTGAAATCGATGACCCGTCTCGTGGATGAAAACGTCTTCTAACGTGGGTTTGCCGAGGGTGATACTCTTGATCTCGTCGCCGAATCGAGCCACCACCTCGGAGACGAGGGCCGGCCCGCGGTCCGTCTCGATGCGAACGGCCCCGTTCACCTCGACGGGATTCCCACCGATATCTTTGGCGATCCTCCCGCACAGGTCGTGCGCGTTTTCCGACTCAACGATCACGCAATCTCCGCCGATGCGACGCTTGAGTGCCGAAGGCGTATCACAGACCACCAGACGGCCCTGATCCAGTATCCCCAGCCGGTCGCAGCCGTCGGCCTCGGCCATCAGGTGGGTCGTCACCAGGATCGAGACGCCCGTCTGCTTCCGAAGGTCTTCCAGGTGCGACCAGAGTTCCGTGCGAGCGCGCGGGTCCAGGC
>Ga0326597_10003835_pt1 | contig 21396 bp, 22 predicted proteins | sample RVTome_12_FD_203789 | JGI IMG/M metagenome (GOLD analysis project Ga0326597, IMG submission 203789) | Soil microbial communities from uranium-contaminated site in the Upper Colorado River Basin, Wyoming, United States - RVT100D185 | ecosystem: Environmental > Terrestrial > Soil > Contaminated >...
CGCGATGCGCGCCCGTCACCACCACCAGGACGATCTGGTCCGTGGGCTTGAGAGTGCCGATGCGGTGGATCACCAGGGCATCGAAAATATCCCAGCGCCCCTGCGCCTGCCCGACGATCTCCCCGACCGCCTTCTCGGTCATTCCGGGGTAGTGCTCGAGCGTCATCTCGGCAACGCGGTCGCCCTCGTTGACATCGCGCACCACGCCGACGAAGGTCGCCACAGCGCCGACCTTGGGATTGCCGCGGCGCAGCGCCGCGATCTCCGCGCTGACGTCGAAATCAGCGGTTTGTATCCTAACGGTCATGAGAAAGCCAAAAAATAGACAGGATTAACAAGATTTCACAAGATTAACAGGACTAAATCGATCGGAAATAATCTTGTTAATCTTGCCCTCAATCCTGTAAATCCTGTCTATTTTCTTTATCCACCGGTGACGGGTGGAAAAAAGGCGACTTCGTCGCCGTCGGCGATCTCCATGTCGCCCACCGCCATGGCCTGATTGACCGCCGCGCGCACCGGTTTGCCCCGCGCCAGTTCCTGCTCCCAGGCGCCACCCCGCGCGACGAGCAACGCCCGCAGGCCCTCCAGGTTGCGGACTGCCGCCGGCAGGGCAATCTGCTCGGAGCCCGTGCCAAGCGCCTCGCGCAGCCGGGCAAAATAGAGAACCGTCACCATCCGCCGGATAGTATGCCGCTACGAAAGGGCTACGCCAACCCGACGTGCCGCAGCACGAATTCCGCGATCGCCGGCGCATCGTCGAGACGGAACTGCGGCAGCGGGGTGTCGAGCCGCCCGTCGCTCGCGATCGCCACGATGTTCGGGTCCTGCGGGTGCAGGAGCGACTCGCCCACCGCCGCGCGGTAGACCTCGAGCTTGGGCACCCGCTCCCGCTTGAAGCCTTCTATCAGCACCAGGTCGCATGGCGACAGCCGCTCGATCAGCTCCGCGAAACCGGGCTCGGGCGCGCCCCGCAGCTCGTGCATCAGCACCCAGCGCTTCGACGACGTCACCAGCACCTCGCTGCAGCCGGCATGGCGGTGGCGCCAGGAATCCTTGCCCGGCTGGTCCACGTCGAACGTGTGGTGCGCGTGCTTGATCAGCGATACCTTCAGCCCGCGCGCGACGAAGAGCGGGATCAGCTTCTCGATCAGCGTCGTCTTGCCGCTGCCGGACCACCCGGCAAAGCCGAAGATTTTCATAGGAGGAATTTGCCGGGCATTGAGCCGACAATTTCCTTATCCGAGATCATAACGGAGCGTTTCGCAAAAATCGCATTGTAGTCGGTATGCCTGTCAAGGATTGCGGCCTCCTGCAACCGTTATTCCCCACTAGGAATAGCGACCGCCGACGTGTTATTTTAGCCGCATGGATCCGCTGGAGGTCGCAATCCTTTGCGCCGCGTTCTTCGTCGTCGCCACCTTCTACACCACGGTCGGCCACGCCGGCGCCTCGGGATATCTCGCGATGATGGCCCTTCTCGGGCTCGCGCCCGACGTCATGCGGCCAACGGCGCTTGCGCTGAATATCGTGGTCGCCGCGTTCACCGTCTACCGTTTCCGCCGCGCCCGGTTTTTCTCCTGGCCAGGCCTGTGGCCATTTCTGCTGGGATCGGCGCCGCTCGCCGCCGCAGGCGGCATCCAGAGCCTGTCCCGGGGAAATTACTACATCGCGATGGGTGCGGCGCTGATAATCGCGGCGGCCTACCTCGCGTGGCGCGCGTTCGGCCGGCGTACCGTCATGGAAGAACACATCGTCAGGGTGCGGAAGATCCCCGCCATCCTCATCGGCAGCGCAATCGGTTTTCTGTCGGGCCTGATCGGGGTGGGCGGCGGCATTTTCCTCAGCCCGATCCTGCTGATTCTCGGCTGGGCCGGGCCGAAGACGACCGCGGGAATCTCCGCGCCATTCATCCTGGTCAATTCGATCGTGGCGCTCGCCGCCGGCTCGCTGACCGTGCAGAAGCTGCCCGCCGAATTGCCGCTGCTCGCCGCCGTCGCCATCGGCGGGGCCTTTCTCGGCACCTGGCTCGGGCTTGCGCACCTGCGGCAGAGAGGCCTGCTCGCCACGCTCGCCCTCGTCATGTGCCTGGCGGGCGTGAAGCTCTTCCTCACCGCCTGACGCGGCGCGGCGCGGAGGCCGCCCGCCTGCGCGCGGACCGGCGCAGCATTTTTTCGAATCGCCTGAGATCCGATTCGATCGCGGCGGATGCCTTGTCCTCCATTGCCCGGTAGAGCGCCGCGAGGCGCTTTCCAAGCGCAGTGACCGCGGCGCCGCCCCCGCGCCGGCCGCCGACCTCGGTGATGACGACCGGTCCCGTAAAACTGCGGTTGAGGGCCTCGACCAGCTGCCACGCGCGGCGGTAGGACATGCCCATCGCGCGCGCGGCCGCCGAGATCGAGCCCGTGCGCTCGATGTGCGCGATCAGCGCGGCCTTGCCGGGGCCGATCGCCGGCGGGCCGGAGGCCAGCACACGCAGGGTGAGTCCGGGGTAGCGCGCCATCCGTGCATTCTAGCGAACGCCCGCGCCGGGCGGCACCGCGTTCCTTCCCGCCAGCCTCACGGGCCGTTTCTCGCCTCCTTGACGATGGGGAGGCAGACCCGGCGCGTTGTGCCGGCGTCGATGGAAACGCGCGTCACGGCGACCTCCACCCCGTAGATTTCCCGGAGGCTGGTCGCCGTAATGGCTTCTTCCGGCGTCCCCAGGCGCGCGAGTCGGCCGCCGTGCAGCATCGCAACGCGATCGGCGCACAGGAACGCCTGGTCGGGATCGTGCGTGGACAGCAGCACGCCGATACCCGATTCCGCGAGCGACCTGACGTGCTCGATGACGCGCACCTGGTTTCCGAAATCGAGGTTGGCGGTCGGCTCGTCCATGACGATGATGCGCGCGTCCTGGGCCAGCGCGCGGGCGATCAAGACCAACTGCCTCTCCCCCCCTGAGATTCGCGTGTAAATGGCGTCGGCAAGGCTGCCCAGCCGCATCCGGTCGATTGCTGCCTGGGCAATCTCCCGGTCGCGGCGCGATGGCGAGGAAAACACGCCCAGGTGCGCCGTGCGCCCCATCAGCACTACATCCCGTACCGTGAACGGAAAGAACGCTGCGTGCGCCTGCGGCACGTAGCTCACCAGCCTCGCCACCTCGTCATGCACCCGCGTCGTCAGATCCGCGCCGTCGAGCGTCACCGCCCCGCCCTGCGCCGGCAGCAGGCCGAGCAGGGTCTTGAACAGCGTGGTCTTGCCGCTCCCATTCGGCCCGAGCAGGCACAGCACCTCCCCCGCCTCCAGGGACAGCGAGACGTCGCTGCCGACGCGGCGCCCGCGGTAGCCGAAATCGAGATGCTTCGCCTCCAGTTTCAATGTGTTACCCCAAATGCATTGTCCACAGAGAGCACAGAGAACACAGAGAGAATCGAAAACCAGAAAACACAGCCGCCTTCACGCTTTTCTCTGTGATCTCTGTGTTCTCTGTGGCGGATTGGGCCTGCATCATTGCCAACCGCGGCGCGCCGCCGCGAGCTGCCACAAAAACAGCGGCGTGCCCACGAATGCGGTCAGCACACCGAGCGGGATTTCAATGGGTGCCACAGTGCGAGCGAGCGTATCCACCGCCAGCAGGAACGCGGCGCCGAGCAGCACGGACGTCGGCAGCAGCCGCGAAAAATCCGGGCCGACCAGCATCCGGGCAAAATGCGGGATGACCAGCCCGATCCAGCCAATAACGCCCGATATCGCGACCGACGCCGACGTCATCAGGGTCGCGGCCGCGATCACCACCAATCGGGTGCGCCCGGTTTCGACGCCGAGCGCCCGGGCCTCCTCGTCATCGAGCGACAGCAGGTTGATGCGCCAGCGCAGCAGCCACAGGGGCGCGAGCCCGAGCAGCATCAGCGGCAACGCGATCCAGACGTCCGCGGGACTGGCCGAAGCCAGGCTGCCCAGCAGCCAGAACGTGATCGCCGGCAGCTGATTGTAGGGATCGGCCAGGACTTTCATGAGCGCGACGCAGGCGCCGAGCAGCGCCCCGACGACAACGCCCGCGAGCACCAGCACCAGCAGCGGGTCGCGGCTGCGCACTGCGTTCGCCACGGCGTACACCAGCGCCACCGCCCCCAGACCAAATGCGAAAGCGAGGGACTGGATCATGACGGCGCTGAGCGACAGGAATATCCCCAGTGCCGCGCCCAGCGCCGCGCCGGCAGACACCCCGAGAATGTCGGGCGAAACCAGCGGGTTGCGGAACATGTTCTGGTAAGCCGCGCCCGCAGCCGCCAGCGCCGCGCCGATCAGCAGCGCCGCCGCGACGCGCGGCCCGCGTATTTTCAGGACGACGCTTTCGATCGTCGGATCGAGGCCGTGCTCGGCGCCGGTCAGGCCCGACCACAGCACGCTCGCCAGATCGCCCGCCGCGACGGGATAGCGGCCTGCCGAAAAGGCGATGAGGACCAGCGCGGCCAGCGCGGCGCAGGACCCCGCGACGGCCAGCGTGACGCGCACCGGGCTCATGCCGGGAAACGAGTTGAATTGCGCATTCGCTACAGGCGCAGCCAGCCCCGGCGCACGATCCAGAGAACGGCAACTCCGAACAGGAACGCGGCGCCGACGTTGAACACCGAAAGCGCTGCGGTGCCGAGCGTCACGAAGCGCTCACCCTTGTCCCCGGAGAGATCGCAGGAGCCGAGCGCGAGCTGGATGCCCGCGAGGAACAGCATGACACCCAGCGCCGGACCCGGAAAAAGTCGCAGCAGGGTAGCGATCGACTCGCTGAACAACAGCGCCAGCACCACCAGCACGGCCCCCAGGACGATCGGCGCGCCGCCGGTCCTTGCGCCGAAGCTCACCTGCGCGGCCATGCCGCCGGCGCCGTGGCACATCGGGACCGCGCCGATCAGGCTGCCGAGCGTATTCATGATTCCTGTCGACAGCGCCACCCGCCGCTCGGTGACCGGGTGCCCGGGAAACTCGCGATTGTTGAGTTCAACCTGCGCGATTATCGCGTTGCCGAGCGTCAACGGCACCTGCGGAAGCGCGAGCAGCACGACCCCGATGAAAACGGCCTCCCACGTGAGGCCATGGAACGGCCAGGACGGGACTGTTACGACGGCTTCGACGCGCGCGAGCGCATGGGCGACCCCGGGATCGGTCAACACGGCCCAGGCCACGCCCGCGGACAGGATCAGTATCATGGCCAGGAATGCGCGCCGGGAGAGCAGCAGCACGGCGGCGAGCAGCAGCGGTGCGGCGAGCCAGGCATTGGCAGACATCATGCGCGCGCCCTCCAGCATGAACGCGATGCCAAGGCCGAGGGTGATGCCGATGACGACCGGCCGTCCCGTCCATTTCGAGACGCGCCCCGCGGCACCGCTGATTCCAAGCGCGAGCCAGATGACGCCGCTCGCTAGAGCGGCAACGGCCACGGACTCGGGGGTGATCACCGCGGTCTGCGCGGCGCCAGTGGCGGCGACCGCGCCGATTGCCTTCATGGGCTGCACCGGGAACGGCGTGCGGAACCAGACGCCCGCGGCAATCAGCGCAATGCCAAAAGCGAGCAGCATGCCGGCGGGTTGAACGCCGACGAGCGTCACGTAGGCCAGCATGAACGGTACCAGGGTGCCGAGATCGCCGAATGCTCCCGACAGCTCGTGACGGTCGAACCGCATGCCGTGAGATTCGGTGACGGGCACTGCCCCTGCCGGGGCGCCTGACGGCACTCGGGTATTCATGCCGGGACAGCCTATATGGCGGTCCAGCCCCGCGCAACCGTCACGCCCCGGCTTCGGCCGCATTCGGAAAGAAGAGCTGCTCGCCGCCGATCCGGTACTCGGCGATCGCCCTTTGCCCCTCGGGCGAGACGACCCAGTCGATGAAGGCCTGCCCCAAATCCTTCTTCACGTGCTTGTGCTTTCCCGGGTTCACCAGGATGACGCCGTACTGGTTGAACAGGCGCTTGTCGCCTTCCACCACGATCCTGAGGTCTCCCCGGTTCTTGAAGGAAATCCAGGTGCCGCGGTCGGCGAGGATGTAGCCGTTCATCGAGGACGCGGTATTGAGCGAGGCGCCCATCCCCTGCCCCAGCTCGCGGTACCAAGGCCCCTTTTGCGCGGCGATATCGATGCCCGACGCCTTCCACAGCCGGATCTCCGCCATATGCGTGCCGCTCTTGTCGCCCCTGGAGACAAAAGTCGCGGCCGATGCCTTGACCTTCCGGAGAGCGGCCGCGATCTCCCGGCCGCCGGCAACCCTGGCCGGATCGGACCTCGGACCCACGAGAACAAAGTCGTTGTACATCACCGCGTAGCGCTTCACGCCGTAGCCGCCCGCGACAAATGCTTCCTCTGCCGCCCTGGCGTGCACGAACACCACGTCGGCGTCGCCGCGGCGCGCCATGTCGAGCGCCTGCCCGGTGCCGCGCGCGACGACCCGGACCTCGATACCCGTCTTCCTCTGGAACATCGGCAGGATGTGCTTGAACAACCCGGAGTTCTCGGTGGACGTGGTCGATGCCACCGTGATGAATTTCTCGGCATGCGCGAGCGGTGCGGCCGCCAGCAGGGCCGACATCATTATGGTCGCGACCATTCTTCTTCCGTTCAGCGCCATGGCAGTTCTCCTCTGATGAATGCAGCTGCCGCGGCCGACGCAGGTTGCTGGAAAAATCGCTCGACCGGGGTCCGCTCGACGAGCCGGCCCTGGCTCAGGAACAGAATCTCGTCGCCGAGCCGCCGCGCTTGCCCGAGGTTATGGGTCGTCATGATGATCTTGGTGCCCCCCGCCCGGATCTGCCCGATGATGGTCTCGACGTCGCGGGTCGCGCCGGGATCGAGATTGGCGGTCGGCTCGTCCAGAAACAGGACTTCCGGGCCCAGTGCCCATGCCCGCGCGAGCGCGAGACGTTGCTGCTCGCCGCCGGAGAGCACGCGGGCGGGATGGCCGGCAACTGGCGCGAGCCCAACAGCCTCGAGCACGTCGCGCGCCCGCAGTTCGCGCTCGCCGGCGGAGACGCCCGCAAGCTTCAGTCCATAAGCGACATTGGCAAGGGCCGACCGGCGCAGCATGACCGGCCGCTGGAAGACCATGGCCTGCCGCCCGCGGCCGTTGGAAGGCCCGCCCCATATCACCTTGCCCGCCGTGGGCGCAAGGAGTCCGTGACAGAGGCGCATGAGAACGCTCTTGCCGGCACCGTTGGGACCGAGAATCACCGTGCGCGGCCCGGCGCCGAACTCGGCCGAGACGGCGTCGATAATCCGCTTACCGCTGGCGGTAAATGAAACGTTGTCCAGCACCAGGGGCAGCATGTTCCGTCTATCCGTAGCGCCGCTGCGCGGCGTCCTTGATCAGGGAGGCGCCGGCGTTGAGGAACAGCACCAGCGCGATCAGGACGATGCCGAGACCCAGGGCCAGCGGCAGGTCGCCCTTGCTGGTCTCCAGGGCGATGGCCGTGGTCATGACGCGAGTGACGCCCTCGATGTTGCCGCCCACGATCATCACGGCGCCGACTTCGGCCGCGGCGCGCCCGAATCCCGCCAGCACGATCGTGACCAGCGAGAAACGCGTGTCCCAGAGCAGCGTCAGCGCGGCGGCCACGGGACCGGCGCCGAGCGAGCGCAGCTGCTCCTGGTAATCGCGCCAAGCGTCCTCGATGGCTTGGCGCGAAAGTGCGGCCACGATCGGCGCGATGAGTATCGTCTGAGCAATGACCATGGCCGCCGGGGTGAAGAGAATGCCCAGCTCCCCGAGCGGCCCCGCTCGCGACAGCATCAGGTAGACCACGAGCCCCACCACCACCGGCGGCAGGCCCATCAGGGCGTTCAGGAAGACGATCAGCGTCTTGCGCCCGGGAAAGCGGCCAACCGCGATGGCTGCACCCAACGGGAGCCCCAGCGCGCTCGCCAGCACGACCGCCGTCAGGCTCACCTGCAGGCTGAGCAGGACGATCTCGACCAGCTCGTCATCCAGCCGCCCGATCATCCGGCCGGCTTCGGTGACGGCAAGCAGGATCTCGTTCATCGCTTGAGCATGTTATGCTTTAGAAAACATGACTGGATTCTTCTCCATAGGAGATTATTCGCTACTGTCGGATTTATCTACTTATGCCAAATTATGCATATAGCGCAATTGTCCCGACTGTCCGCTGGCTGGCGGAAGAACAGGCCATCGATCCGCGACTGCTGCCGCTCCTGCGCGCGGTGGCGAAATCGGGATCCCTCAACAAGGCCGTGGCATCCCTTGGCCTTTCCTATCGCCACGCATGGGGGATGGTCGGAAAAATGGAGCGGACGATGGGCCGGTCGCTGGTCGTCATGGACCGCGGCCGCGGCGCGAGGCTCAGCCGGTTCTCGGAGAAGCTGCTCGCAGCCGACGAAGCCGCGGCCCGGGTGCTCGAGCGGGAGCTGGCCGCGACCGTGCGGGCGCTCGGGCGCGAAACACCGCTCACGCTCGAAGCGCCGCGCGGCGTGCCCCTGGTGATCCATGCGAGCCACGATCTTGCGCTTGCCGAGTTGAGGGACCGGCTTGTCGGTACCGGCAGCCCGATCGAACTGCATTTCCGCGGCAGCCTCGAGTGCCTCGCCAGCCTCGTGCGCCGTGAGTGCGACGTCGCCGGCTTTCACGTGCCCGACGCGCGCTTCGACAGCGCGGAATTTGCGCCGTACCGGCCCCTGCTGCCGTCCCGCGGCCTGCGCCTCGTCCGCTTCGTCAGCCGCCGCCAGGGACTGATGGTCGCCCGCGGCAATCCGAAGCGCGTATTGCGCCTCGCCGACCTGGCGAAGAAAGGGGTGCGCTTCGTGAACCGCCAGCCGGAGTCGGGCACGCGCCTTTGCATCGACCGCCTGCTCGCGGCGGCCGGGGTGGATACCGCGTCCATCCGCGGTTACCAGATGGAAGAGTTCACTCACGCCGCCGTCGCGGCTACGATCGCCAGCGGCATGGCCGATGCCGGATTCGGCATCGAGGCCGCGGCGCGCCAGCACGGACTCGATTTCCTGCCGCTCGCCAGCGAGCAATATTATCTGGCCCTGCGCCAGAGCACGCTCTCCCGGCCGGCCGCGGCCGCGTTGCTCGATGCCGTCCGCGAACTCGATTTTCAGCGGCGGATACTGGCACTGCCCGGGTACGGCGCCGCGGAGATGGGATCGGTCGTGCGGGTCCAGCAGGCGTTTGGGTAGCCCGGAAACGGAGTACAATTCCCGGCGTCGCGCTCTTCCCTGCGGATAATCCGATGAACCGCCCTGAACAAGCCCCGCGCGCCATCAGCTGCGCGGACGATTACGATCCCAATTCCATGCCGGTCGACAAGGCGCGCGAAGTCATCGCGCGCTTCCTCGAGCCGGTCACGGCAACCGAGCGCGTCGGCGTCCGCGCCGCGCTGGGCCGCGTCCTGGCGCAGGACGTGGTCTCCCCTCTCGACGTGCCCGCCCACGACAACTCGGCGATGGACGGCTACGCCGTGCGGTTCGCCGACCTGAAAGCCGATGGCGAGGTCACGCTCAGGATCACCGGCAGCGCGTTCGCGGGCGTTCCGTACCAGGGCGCGCTCAAGCCGGGCGAATGCGTGCGCATCATGACCGGGGGCGTGGTGCCGGCCGGACTGGACACGATCGTGATGCAGGAGCATGCCCAGGCCGCGAGGGACCAGGTCACCATCGGGCCGGGGCACCGGAAGGGCCAGAACCTGCGCCGCGCGGGCGAAGACCTTTCGACCGGCCAGGTGGCGTTGAAACGGGGCTGCGCGCTGCGCCCCGCCGACATCGGATTGATTGCCTCGCTCGGTATCGGCGAGGTGACTGTGTACCGGAAGCTGCGAGTCGCCTTTTTCTCGACCGGCGACGAGCTGGTCTCGATCGGCAGCCAGCCGAAGGCGGGCCAGATCTTCGACAGCAACCGCTACACCCTCCACGGCATGCTCACGCGCCTGGGCTGCGACGTGCTCGACATGGGCGTCGTGCGCGATGACCCGAAACTGCTCGAGCGCGCTTTCCAGGACGCCGCGGCGGCGGCGGACGTCGTGATCACCAGCGGCGGCGTGTCGGTCGGCGAAGCCGATTTCGTCAAGGATCTTCTGAACCAGCTGGGCGAGGTCGTGTTCTGGAAGATCGCGATGAAGCCCGGACGCCCCCTCGCCTACGGCAAGATCGGCTCGGCGCATTTCTTCGGCCTGCCGGGCAACCCGGTGTCCGTGATGGTCACGTTCTATCAGTTCGTGCGCGATGCGCTGCTGAGGCTCTCCGGTCTCGACCCTGTGCCGTCCCTTCCAACATTCAAGGTTACGTGCGTCTCCAGCCTCAAGAAAGCGCCTGGACGTACTGAATTCCAGCGTGGCGTACTCGAACGTGATTCGCACGGAACCTGGAGCGTGCGCGTCACCGGCGAACAGGGCTCCGGCATCCTGCGCTCGATGTCCGAGGCGAACTGCTTCATCATCCTGCCCACCGAGCAGGGCAGCGTTTCGCCCGGCACGCTGGTCGACGTGCAGGTGCTCGAAGGCATCGTCTAGCTACAGTCACTGGTGACTCGTGACTGGTGCCTGGTGCCTGGCAAACGTTTCGTTGAACTGAAAATCGCGAACCCGACAAATGGCCACGATCAGGCAAGACGATTTCATCCAGAGCATCGCCGACGGCTTCCAGTTCATCTCGATGTACCACCCGGTGGATTTCATCCAGGCCATGGGCAAGGCCTACGAGCGGGAGGAATCACCGGCGGCCAAGAACGCGATCGCGCAGATCCTGATGAACTCGCGCCTGGCCGCCGAAGGCCGCCGCCCGATCTGCCAGGACACGGGCATGGCCGTGGTATTCCTCCGGGTCGGCATGGGTGTGAAGTGGGACGCGAAGCTGAGCCTCGCCGACATGATCAACGAGGGCGTGCGCCGCGCCTACACGGACAAGAACAACCCGCTCCGGGCGTCGGTGCTGACGGACCCCGCGGGCAGCCGCGAGAACACGCGCGACAATACGCCCGCCGTGATCTATACCGAGATCGTTCCCGGGAACGCCGTTGAAGTCCGGCTCGCGGCCAAGGGATTCGGGTCGGAGAACAAGTCCCGCTTCACCGTACTCAATCCCAGCGACAGCGTCGTCGACTGGGTCGTGAACCAGATTCCGACGCTGGGCGGCGACTGGTGCCCGCCGGGCATGCTGGGCATCGGCATCGGCGGCACCGCCGAAAAGGCGATGATGCTCGCCAAGGAGTCGCTGCTGGATCCGCTCGACATGCACGAGCTGAAAGCACGCGGGCCGAAATCGCGGGCCGAGGAGCTCCGGATCGAGATTTTCGACAAGGTCAATGCGCTCGGCATCGGCGCGCAAGGCCTGGGGGGGCTGACGACCGTTCTGGACGTCAAGGTGCGCGACTATCCGACCCACGCCACGTCGCTCCCGGTCGCGGTCATTCCCAATTGCGCAGCGACGCGCCACCTCGAGTTTCACCTCGACGGCAGCGGCCCGGCCCGCTTCGATGCCCCCGGGCTGGAGCACTGGCCGAAGCTCGACGTCGATCTCGCCGCCGGCGCAACGCGCGTCGACCTCGAGACCCTCGACAAGGCGCAAGCAGCCAAGTGGAAAGCCGGCGACCGGCTGCTTCTCAGCGGAAGGATACTCACCGGGCGCGACGCGGCCCACAAGCGCCTGGCGGACCTGATCGCGAGAGGCGAGAAGCTGCCCGTTGATTTTCGGAACCGGCTGATCTATTACGTCGGTCCGGTGGACGCCGTGCGCGACGAGGTGGTCGGGCCTGCCGGGCCGACGACGTCGCGCCGCATGGACAAATTCATGGACACGCTGCTCGGCACGACCGGGCTCCTGGGCTCGATCGGCAAGTCGGAGCGGGGAGCGCAGGCCATCGAGGCGATCAAGCGGCACCAGGGCGTGCACCTGATCGCGGTCGGCGGCGCGGCGTATCTCGTTTCCAAGGCGATCCGCGCCTCCCGGGTGCTGGCGTTCGCCGACCTCGGCATGGAGGCGATCCACGAGTTCGAGGTCAAGGACATGCCGGTCACGGTGGCGGTGGACACGCGGGGCGACGCGGTGCACGACAGCGGCCCGCGCGAGTGGCGTTCGAAGATAGCCAAAATACCGGTGAAGGTCGCCTGATCCGGTCGGGCCGCCCCTCCTCCGTCCGAATCGGAAGCGGCAACAAAAAAGCCCGGTCACACCGGGCTTTTTGCATGGGTCATGCCCCGCCTATTACTTCATCATTTTTCCCGCCGGCATCGGGGCGGCCATCGGCGCCATGCCCTTGTCCCGCTTGTAGCGCTCCGCGACGCGATCCTGCGCCCTCGACAGCGCTTCTGCGGACTTCTTGCCCGCTTCGCCCGCCTTTGCCTTCTTGGCCGCGGCGGCGGCCTTGGCTTCCGCGCTCGGCGCCGGCAGCTTGGCGTACGCCAGCCCCATCGCGCCGGCCACCAGCAAAGTCGGGATCACCATCCAGAATCTTGGCGCATTCATAGCTTCCACCCCTCCTTGACGGCCGATGCGTGAACCGCCGACGGCGCCCCGCCGCCCGCGACTCCGCCCTGGCCCTTGATGTCGTTGTACCAGTACTCGTGGTGCTCCTTCGCCCAAGTCTCGTCCACCGATCCATTTCGCATGGACTCGTACGCGCCTTCCATCCCGATGGTGCCGAGATAGATGTGCCCGAACGCGGCCGCTATGAACAGGACCGCGGCGACCGAGTGGATTATGTTCGACATCTGCATCGTCTCGCGGCCCTGCGCGAAATTGGGGAAATCCAGGATGAAACCGGTGGCGCTGAGGATAATCCCAAGGAACGTCACGCCGAACCAGAACCAGGATTTCTCGGCGATATTGAATCGCCACGAAGGGACGTGCTTTCCGGTGAACAACCCGCCCGCCTTCATGACCCATTCCCAGTCGCCGCGCTGCCAGATGTTGTCCTTCACGAACGTGAAGAAAATCAGCACCGTGCAAACCGCAAACAGCGGCCCGACGAAATTGTGAAGGGTCTTCGAAAGCGTCGCCACCCAGGAAAATATCGTGTAACCGAACACCGGCAGCAGGATGTGTTTCCCGAACAAGGTGATCATGCCGGTAATCGCCAGTATGACGAAGCTGATCGCGGTCGCCCAGTGCACGACGCGGTCCCACGCGCTGAAGCGCTCCACGAGCCGGCCCGACTTGGGGTGGCCGAGCATGATCTTGCCGCGCCACAGATAGAAGACGCCCAGTGCGGCCACCACGAGCACCAGCAACCAGCCGCCGTACACCGTGATCGGGCCGTTCCGGATCTGCCGCCAGACCTCGCCCTCCGTCTGGACCAGCACGGTCGTTTCGATCCCGCGCACCTGTGTCGTCAGGTTGGCATTGTCCCCGCCGCGCACGTCACGCCAAACGGGTGCGTTATTGAGAGGCTGGGACTGCTGGCGCTGAACCTGCTCGCTGGCACCGCCATCCGCCGCCCACATTGGCGTCGCGAACAGCGCCAGGCAGGCAATCAACAGCAGGCGTATCCCGCCTCGCATGTCACGGTTGCCGAGCATGCGGTTTCTCCTTCGTGGATGGTGTCGTTATCCGCCGCCGATGCGCACGTACTCGTTCTGGCCGAGATTGCGCGCCTTGACGGACTTTTCCCAGGCCCCGCGGTCGTTTTTGAACTGGTCATTGTCCCAGGGACGCTTGTCGGGCTTGCCCTGGTACTGGCCCTGTTTGTACACGGTCACCGTGGGCGTCTCTCCGCACGCCGCCACGACCCAGGGCAGGGTCGCGGCGACCGCGAGAATCAGCAGTTTTCTCATGGCTAGGCTCCCGGTTTCGCGGCCGGCCGGTCCGGCTTGCCGTACGCGGTGCCCCATCCCCAGACCTCGGAGCCCTTGCCGCGCTTCAGGACCCGATTGCGATAGATATCCGCGATAACGTCGGAATCGCCGCCCAGCAGCGCCTTGGTCGCGCACATCTCGGCGCAGGCAGGAAGTTTGCCTTCCGCCAGACGATTGCGCCCGTATTTCTTCATCTCGTCCGCCGAATGGTCCGGCTCGGGGCCGCCCGCGCAGAATGTGCACTTGTCCATCTTGCCGCGCAACCCGAACGCGCCGTCCTGCGGGAACTGCGGCGCGCCGAACGGGCAGGCGTAGAAGCAGTAGCCGCAGCCGATGCACAGGTCCTTGTCGTGCAGCACCACGCCTTCCGTCGTCTTGTAGAAGCAGTCCACCGGGCACACCGCCATGCAGGGCGCGTCCGAGCAGTGCATGCAGGCGACGGAGATGGATTTCTCGCCGGGAATCCCGTCGTTCAGGGTCACCACCCTGCGGCGGTTCACGCCCCAGGGAATTTCGTGCTCCTGCTTGCAAGCCGTCACGCAGCCGTTGCACTCGATGCAGCGCTCGGCATCCGCCAGAAATTTCATTCTTGCCATGGTTCAGCTCCTCCGGTTCCGTGCTCGATCAGGCCTTGGATACCTGGCACAGCGTGGTCTTGGTTTCCTGCATCATGGTCACGATGTCGTAGCCGTAGGTGGTGGCCGTGTTCACCGCCTCGCCCCGCACCACCGGCGCGGCGCCCTCCGGATACTTGTCGAGCAGGTCCCTGCCCTCGAAATGCCCCGCGAAGTGGAATGGGCAGAACACCGTTCCCGCCGCCACCCGTTCGGTGACCAGCGTTTTCACCTTGAGCCTCGGCTTGCTCGGGGCCGGCGTGCTGACCCACACGTATTCGTTGTTCTTCACGCCGCGGTCGTTGGCATCCTTGGGGTTGATCTCGACAAACATTTCCTGCTGCAGCTCGGCGAGCCACGGGTTGGAACGGGTTTCGTCCCCGCCGCCCTCGTACTCGGTCAACCGCCCGCTGGTAAGGATGAGCGGGTAGGACTTGACCGCATCCTTGTTGGCATCCTGGACCGTCTTGAACAGCACCGGCAGGCGCCAACGCACCTTCTGGTCGGCATGGGTCGGGTACTTCTCGATGAGGTCCGGCCGCGGCGAGTAGAGCGGCTCGCGGTGCAGCGGGACCGCATCCGGGAAATTCCAGACCACGGCCCGCGCCTTGGCGTTGCCGAACGGATGGCAGCCATGAACTTTCATGACCACGCGCTGGATTCCGCCGGACAGGTCGGTCTTCCAGTTCTTGCCTTCCGCCAGCTTCTTCTCGTCCTCGGTCAGATCATCCCACCAGCCGAGCTTCTTCAGCAGCACATGGTCGAATTCGGGGTAACCGGTTGTGATATCAGCGCCCTTGGAATGCGAGCCGTCCTCGGCAAGCAAATTCACGCCATCGCGCTCGACCCCGAAATTGGCGCGGAAGTTTCCGCCCCCGTCCATCACGTGCCGGTCCGTCTGGTAAAGATTGGGGGAGCCCGGGTGCTTCATGGCGGCATTGCCAAAGCACGGCCACGGCAGGCCAAAGTAGTCCCCGTCCAGCACATACCCGGTCTTGGCATCCTTGCCGCCCTTCGCCCGCAACGTCTTCACGTCGAAAACGTGCAGGTTGCGCATATGCGCCTGCAGCCGCTCCGGCGACTGGCCCGTATAGCCGATCGTCCAGGTGCCCCGGTTCACCTCGCGCAGCGTATCCTCCATGTCCGGCTCGTCCATGCCGGCCTTGCCCTTGGAGAGCTTGATCCTCGCCGTGAACTCCTTGGCGAATCCCAGTTTCTGGGCGAGCTGGTACATGATCATGTGATCGGTGCGCGATTCGAACAACGGGTCGATCACCTTCTCGCGCCACTGGATGGAACGGTTCGACGCCGTCACCGAGCCCGCGCATTCCATCTGCGTCGCGGCCGGCAGCAGGTAGGCCCCGTCCTGCCGAGCCAACGCCGCCATCGCCGCGGTCGCACTGGGATACGGGTCGATCACAACCAGCAGGTCGAGCTTCTTCATCGCCTCGAGCATTTCCTTGCCGCGCGACTGGCTGTTCGGGGCGTGGCCCCAGAAAACCACGGCGCGCAGGTTCGGATCCTGGTCGATGTTCTCGTTCTTCTCCAGTACGGCATCGATCCAGCGAGAAACCGTGAACCCCGGCTTGGTCATCATCGCCGGCGCATGGAACTGCTTCTTTACCCACTCGAAATCGACTCCCCAGACGGCGCACCAGTGTTTCCAGGAACCTACGGCGATGCCGTAGTAGCCCGGCAGGGAATCGGGGTTCGGACCGATGTCGGTCGCGCCCTGCACGTTATCGTGGCCGCGGTAGATGTTGGCGCCGCCGCCCGATTTGCCGACGTTGCCCAGCGCCAGCTGGAAGATGCAGGAGGCGCGCACGATGGCATTGCCGTTCGTATGCTGCGTCTGGCCCATCGCCCACACAATCGTGCTGGGTCGGTTCTTGGCCATCGTCTCGGCGACGTCGCGGACTTCGGCCTCTTTCATGCCGGTGACTCTCTCGACTTCCTCGGGCGTCCACCTGGCCGCCTCCTCGCGCACCTTGTCCATGCCGTAGACGCGCGCCTGGATGTACTCCTTGTCTTCCCATCCGTTCTTGAAGATGTGATGAAGCATGCCCATCAGGAACGCGACGTCCGTGCCGGACCGGATGCGGTAGTACTTGTCGGCCCTCGCCGCGGTTCTCGTGAACCGCGGATCGACGACGATCACCTTGGCGCCGTTCTCCTTGGCGTGCAGCGTATGCAGCATCGAGACCGGATGCGCCTCGGCCGCGTTGCTGCCGAAGAACAGGACGCACTTGGAGTTTTGCTCGTCGTTGTACGAATTCGTCATCGCGCCGTAGCCCCAGGTGTTCGCGACGCCGGCCACGGTCGTCGAGTGGCAGATGCGCGCCTGGTGGTCCATGTTGTTGGTGCCGAACAGGGACACGAACTTCCGGAACAGGTAGGACTGCTCGTTGTTGTGCTTGGAGGAGCCGATCCAGAACGTCGCGTCGGGGCCGGACTCCTTCTTGATCGCGAGCAGCTTCTGGCTCACCTCGTTCAGGGCCTGGTCCCAGGAGACTTTCTGCCACTTGCCGCCGACGAGCTTCATCGGGGTCTTCAGACGATGCGAGTCATGCGTCATGCCGTGCTCGCGGATCGAGGCGCCCTTCGCGCAATGCGCCCCGAGGTTGATCGGCGAGTCGAATACGGGCTCCTGCCGGATCCACACGCCGTTCTGCACCACGGCGTCGATGGCGCACCCCACGGAGCAATGCGTGCAGATGGTGCGCTTGACCTCGACCGCGCCGCCGGCGGCGCCCTGCGCCGCTTCGGCCTTTCCGACGATGTTGAACGGCAGCTGCGACGCCACCGCGCCCGCGCCGAGCGCAACGCCCGAGCGCTGAAGGAACGTGCGGCGATCGATGGTCCTGCCAAGCATCCCCGAAACGGAGCGGGCGAGCCGGCTGGACGTGGCGGAAGTGGGGGATTTCCTGGTGAGCAGCATGACGGCCCTCTCAGACTTTGGTCGTGTCGTAATACTTGCGGACGTGTTCCGTAAGCTGATAGCCCTTGCCGCCGGCAACGGCTTCGTCTTTCTTGGGCTGCACTTGCGGTTTGCGGGTGGCGACCGCCGCTGCCGTGGCAACGCCACCGGCACCGGCAACTAACAGGAAATGACGGCGGGACAACCTGGATGCAGGAGATTTCATGACATCCTCCATTTGATGCTGCGATAAGTATTCTTTGAGATTGTGAAAAATTTACGCTAACCACGAGCGCAGATCAAGAAAATCAGAAACGAGAAGCGTTTCACAAACCGGGATAGACGCCCGAACAAGAACGGTTCTCACCCTTGAACCCGCTAGCGCCCGCTCGACATTTCGAAGGCGGCCCGCTCGACCTCGTAAAACGCTTCAGCCCACGAGGCTATCGCCTTGTAAAAATGGGCTGACGCCGCTTTCCGTACTGCCGCAAAAAATCCCATTCCCCCGGGATGGGCAAACTCCCGAAAAAAAAGCTGCTGCACTGCAACCGGCTGCCCGCCTTCGATCAGCCAGCGCATGACGTCGCTGATCCCCGAGACGTGGTCTTCGACCTCGAACACGCCCTTGCGACGCCCGAGTCCCAGTTCGGAGAGCCGATCGCGTAACCGGACGAGATAGCGGTCAGGCGCTCCGGGCTCGGCGTAGGTGGAGAGGTACGGCGTCACTTCCGCCTTGCCCACACCGACAAACAACCTGTCGTATTCCTGGCGCACCAGCACGGGAAACGCACCGCGGCACGCGTCCTGCACGTCGCGCCACGCAATGACCAGCCCGCCGGCGCTTTCCGTCTCGTCGATCCCCGACGCCAGTCGGCCGATTTCCGCCAGCAGATTCGGCTCCGCCGGCGTGTAGAAAAGCCGGCTGATCAGACCGTAATGATTCGCCCGCGCGAGATCCTCGGCGTCCAGCGATGCAGCCGGCCCCGCATCGCTGCCGGCATCGCTCACGCGCCCCTCCCCTTGCCGGTCACGTCGAAGACGGTAACGTCCTCGCTTTTCTCGAAAAGATCCACGACGCGGCAATCCTGACACATCTGCAGGCGACGAAGCGCCTGCGGATCGCGGAACATCGCGTGCCCTGCGAGCTTGCCCAGCATGTTGTCGATAATGCGCTGGTTGGCAAACGGCTTGCCGCAGCGCACGCATGCGAAGACCTTGTCCTCGTTCAGCACCGCCGGCTGCATGGCGTCCGGTGTCAGCAGCAATCTCGGCACGAGGGAAATCGCATCCTCGGGACAGGTTTTCTCGCATAAGCCGCATTGCACGCAATTGCGCTCGATGAACCTGAGCTGCGGCCTGTCCTTGGCGTCGATCAATGCCCCTTCCGGACACGCGCCGACGCAGGCGAGGCACATCGTGCATTTCTGCTTGTCCACCTCCACTGCGCCATAGGGCGAGTCGGCCGGAAGCGGGATCACCTCCATCCGGGACGGCGCATGCCGCGCCAGGTGGTCGAAAGCGAAATCGAGCGTGGCGCGTTTCTCGCTCGACAGGGAGAACGTCGCCGGCGACAGCGTGCGCGGACTTGCCGCCTTCCACACCGCCGGCTCCAGCTCGGCCGGCGTGCCGGCCCGGATCAGCTGGAAGCGCTCCCCGTCCAGCCCCAGGCCGTTCATGATGGCCCGGGCAAGTCCCATCTGGCGCTCAGTGGCATCGTGATAGTCCGACGGCTCCGAACCCGTCGTCAGGATCATGATTCCCGCAGCGCCCAGGGCCACGCTGCCGAGCATCAGGTCGAGCCCGAGCGAGGCGATATGAAACACCTCGAGCGGAATCACCCGCGCGGGCAATCCCTTGCCGCGGCGCGCCAGCCGCGCGACGAGCTCGCGCCCGTCCGTGGTGTTATGGAATAGCAGGCACGCGCCCTCGCCACCCGCCCCGCGGTACACCTGCAGCACCGTCTTGATCCGCGTGCCCAGGTCGGCGACCCGCGGGTAGGCGTAGGTCATCGCCCCCGAGGGGCAGACCGTCGCGCATCCGCCGCAGCCCATGCACAGATGCGGCTCGACCTTGATGCGGTTCTCTTCGATCTCGCTCGTGATCGCCCGGGTCGAGCAGACGTCGATGCAGCGCGTGCAGCCGATGATTTCGGAACGGCCGTGGGCGCAAAGTTTTTGCTTGTATTCGAAGAACTTCGGCTTCTCGAATTCCCCGACCGCTTGCGCGAGCTGCTGCGCCGCCAGGGCCTGCTCCAACGGATCGTGACGGGGCGCGTAGTAGCCCTGTGGCGCTTGCGGCAGTTTGATCAGCGGATCCCGGGACAGGTCGAGAACCAGGTCGAACGCATCGCTGCGTCTGGTTTCCCCGCGCTCGAAATCGATCGCCCGGATCTCGCCGCAGGCCTTGACGCAGGACCGGTGGGCCTTGCATTTGTCGAGATCGATCTGGTACGAGTAGTCGATGGCGTGCTCGGGACAGGCATGGATGCACGCGTTGCAGCGCGTGCAGACCTCGAGGTCGATCGGGTTGACCTGGTCCCATTCGACCTGGAACGCGCCGAGATAGCCACTGACGGCATGCGGTCTCCCCGAAAAGACGGGATAGCTGCGCTGCGCGGGCAGTTCATAGCCGCTCCCCGCGTCGGTGACCAGGGCGTTCACCGTGAGGTTCGCCGACAGTCGATCGGCCCACTGCAGCGCCGCCGCCCCCGGGCCAATGATCAGCACGCTGCCGCCGGACTGGTAGTTCACCACCGGCACCGGCTCGGGTTCCGGCAAATCGGCCAGCGCCAGCAGCGCGGCTATCTTGGGCGTCGCGGCCCCGGCTTCGCCCGACCACCCCGCGGTCTCGCGGATATTGACGAACTGGATGGCGCCGCTGCCCTTCAACGCCTCGTGCAACTCGCTGAACAGCGGCGCTTCCTGGGTGCAGGCGACGACGAGGTCGTTGCCGTTTTTTACCGCGGCCTCGAACGCGGAGAGGTGCCGGCGGCAAAGCTCCGTGCTCACGTTCGGAACCGGGTCGAGCTCGAGCGCGCGCGCGAGTGCCTTTCCGTCGAGCGGCATGGTCCGATTGCAGTTGCAGATGAGCTTGTCCTTGGCCATGGCTTCGGCCCGCGCCGCTTTCGGATGATCTCCGGGATGATGTTCGAGGCTGGCGAAGCGTAGCGAAAAACGCTACGCGGCGCCACGGCCCTGATCGCCGGCGTCGCCCGCCGGATCGGGCTCGTTTCGCGCCATTTCCGGCGTGTTCGCTCCCCCGCCGGGCTGCGTCGCCGGTCGGGATGCGGGCGGCTCGAGCGATTGCCGTGACGCCTGCCGCTTCGACTCATCCTGGGCGCGCTTCTCCTCGTCTTCCCTGGCCGATCGTAGGATGTCCTGCGCCTGCTTGAGGCCCGCCAGCATCGCCGGCGGAATGGGCTCGGTCTTGCTGTAATCGTCGATATAGACGTCGAGCCCGTCCATCACGTTGAATTGGGGATTGGCGAAGAGCTTCTTCAGGGCCGCGCGGCGCACGTCCTCCCCCACCTTGGGATGGAAGAAGTCGCGGTAGTCGGAATCCAGCGTCAGCTTGTCGAGCGGCGGCAGTTCCGGCGCGGGCGCTTTGGGATCCCCCGGGGGTTTGGCGGGCGGCGGCGACTGGCTCGCCTCCTTCTTCAGCCGCGACCAGCGCGACAGAAGCGGCTCGCCGTTTTCCTTTTTCGGCGCGTCGCCCGGCTTGCGTTTCACTTTGCTCCCTCCCGGTGCGACGCCACGCCCTTGTCACCGCTGCTGGCATAGCGCTTCTTCTTTTTGGGTTCCGGCCGGTAATGCGCCGCGGCGAACGCTTCGATCCACGGCACCAGATCGGGCGGAAGCGCCACGCCGCCCACGGTTTCCTCGGAGTCCATCCAGCGCGCGCCCTCGTGGTAGCTGACGGTGAGCGATTCCGGCCGCGCGATGCCGTCCTCCCCGACGCGCCACATCACGAAAACCTTGGGCTGCGGAGAGGTGATGTTGTAAAGGTAGCCTTCCGCCTCGTCGGGATGCAGCTTCAGCACGTATCCGGGGAACACCATCTGGGTCAGGCGCTCCTCGTTCACGATGACGCGCTCG
>Ga0326597_10003836_pt1 | contig 21394 bp, 20 predicted proteins | sample RVTome_12_FD_203789 | JGI IMG/M metagenome (GOLD analysis project Ga0326597, IMG submission 203789) | Soil microbial communities from uranium-contaminated site in the Upper Colorado River Basin, Wyoming, United States - RVT100D185 | ecosystem: Environmental > Terrestrial > Soil > Contaminated >...
GGGCTTCGCTCCGCACGCGGGCCTGCCCCACGACCCTCGGGGAACGGCTCAAAAACGTACCGATGTCGTCTTGCATCGAGAGAGCCTTTCATGGATAGGGTGCGTGCTTAGCACGCACCACGGGCGGTGCGTTCGGGAAACGCACCCTACTTTTGTTTCTCACCCTGCTGCTTGAGGGAGTCGAGTTCCGCGCGGAGGGCGGAGAGTTTGTCTAGCTCCTGTTGATGCTCGGCTTCGGTCTCGGCCTCGATCAGCCGGTCGATTTCCGTGTCGGAGACAACCTCGGAGGCAGCGCTCATTTCGACATCCTGAGCGGCGACATCCTCGACCGTGTCGAGGAACATGTTCATCCGTTCCTCCATCGTCTGGGACTGCACCATCGCCTTTTCCCAGTCGGCCTGGGTTTTCACGAGATCGGTTTCGCCGAAGAGCTTGCCGATCTCCATCGCCATCAGGCCCATGCTCTTGGCGAAGTCCGCCGACGCCTCCGCCTGACGCTTGATGAGCAAGGCGTTCTTGACCGAGAGCAGTTGCCGTTCGAGCATCTTGCGGATGGTCGCGGTCTTCTTGAGCGAGTTGCGGATAAACGTGTATTGGGATTGATCGCCGATTTTCTTGGCCTGTTGGGCGTTGCGGATGAACTCGTCCTGGAACTTGCCCTGTTCGCGGATGGACTTCTCGATCCGCCGAACGCCCTGGCGGATTTTGATGTCGCGTTCGATGCGACGCTCTTCAGCGGATTTGAATAGGGCCATCGTGATCGGTTCCTAGTCGTAGTCGCCTTCAGGAATCAATATCCACAGGATGATGTACACGAGAATCCCGGGGAAAGCGACAGAGAGGATCGAAAGGAGCACATAGCAGACCCTCACGGCCGTCGAGTCGATATCAAGATACACGCCAAGACCGCCGCATACCCCGCCGATCCAGCGGTCGCCAACGCTGCGACGAAGTCGTCTGTCGTACGAACCCATAGGGGTCTCGAAACCAGGTTAAATGAGTCCTAACGGTCGGCTACGATAATTGTTTACAATTGCTCCACTGCTGCGAATCGTTCATGGTTACGTCGTTTTGACACTGGTAACTCGTAACTCGTAACTGTCTTTATGCTTCCGGCGTCGCGTGCTTTTCGCGCACCGATCGATCGGCCTCGTCGAAGGCTTCGACCGTATCCGTAATGGCGCCCGCATCCATTTTCTCCCATACGTTCATCACCGTCTTGCCGGCTTCACTCAGCGAGGCGGCCCCTTCGTCGACGGCGGCGCCGATGGACAGGATTTCATCGAGACGCTCCTGATAAATCTCGGACTTCACGGAGTCGGATTCGATCAGTTTCCCAAGTCGCAGTATATCCGTCTCACTGACCAAACCCAGGCGGTTGGACTGACCGGCCCGGTCGGCGTTCTCGCGTAGCATACGCAGCCGCGAAACGGTCAGCATTTCCTTGCTGCGGATATTGAGCTGCCGGGCGAGCATGAGTTGCTCGGTGGTCTTCAGCTCGAACTCCTGGGCCAACATGCGGCGGACTTCAGGCGTTTTTTCTCGCGCCCCGCGCTCAAAAAGGCCGTGTTTATCTGTTGCGATCTTGGTGATTTTGTTGAGTAACTGGGTGCGGTCTTTTTCCAGCAGAAGCTCCTGCCGGCGCAGCTCCGATCGCGTCATCCGCGACAAGGGCTTCTTACGTTTGGTGATCCACTCAAGCAGTGCCATTCGTTCACCCGCCCTGCCAGTGCTCCATCACATCTAATCCTGAAAGGAGGTGTAGCCCAGCCGCCCTCGGCTGGGCCAATCGGCACAGCGGAGGGCCGCTGTGCTGCCACACGAGGCCACACACAAGGGTTGACTGTGACGTGCCACTACGTCGGCTCCGGGTCCGCGGGGCGGCGGGACTTGTTGGGGGTGGCCGATCTGGAGTCGTCCTTTTGCGGTGCAGCCGGTGCACGGACATCCTCCCGCGCTGGGGCAGTTCGCATAGGCGCGGATGCGGACGGTGAGGACTCCACGGTCTTCGCCCTACCGGCCTCGCCCTCGAACTCCTTGAGAATTGCCAGTTCGTCGGCGCCGGCAAGGGCCGTCCCCATCCCCATCTCCAAACTGCCCACCAGTTCGGCATCGGACTTGAGAGACTCCAATAGTTCTTCGGCCTCGACCGCGTGCTCGGTGAGTTCGGCCGTGTCGGGCAGTTCGGCCATCTGCCCCTGTTGGATCAAGGTTAAATTGTGGATGTCCGTGCTGATGATATTGATTTGCTGATTCAACATCGCCGCCGTCGTATTCTGCCGGGCGATGTCCTTACGCAACTGAGCGATCTGGGCCGCAAGACGCCTCCTCGGTACGGCAGAGGTGGCGGCCTTGCCCTGGGCCAGCAGGTCGGCGTCCTTTTGTTCGAGCTTTCCGATGTCCTCGTAAATGCGGTCGCGACGTTGGGAGAGCGCGGCGCGCCGCTCGGCGAGGAGGTTGATTTTGGCGGCCTCATCCCCCTCGCCGGAGAACAACTGCCGAATGCGGTCGATGACATTCATCGATCTTTTCTCCTGCGGCGGCAGTGGCGCGCCGCGGAACAACAGAAACTCGCCGTCCTTCTTAGACACTCGCAACTCCGGGTCGGTCGCGGCCACCTGGTCAAATCCCTGCCGCACGACATCCTCGGGCAGGTTGACGGCGCGGGCCACCGACGAGGCCGACAGCCCGCCGGTTAGAAGGTCGGCGCTTCGATCCTCGATAAGGCGGCGGACGCGGTCTACCTTCTGCTTCGCTCCCTCGGGATCGAATATTTTCAGGAGCCGCGGGTCGACGGCATCACCGGCGGCCATCGTCCGCCATCCGCCGCCGCTATCGGGTTCAACGAGCACAACGGCGGTGTTGGCGATATCGAGCCGAACTCGGCGGGCCTCCTCGGTAAAGCCGCTTGGACTGCAAACCCCGATAATATGCGGCACTTTGGCGTCGCCGACCAATCGGTTCACGTGATCGACCAATTCGCTGACGCCGATCGGCGGCGCCGGGCGATCATTCGACGAAACATAGTGATTCAGCGGCGAAAGGACCGATGCGATGGCCACGCCGGTGCGGCGCTTTCCGAACCACCAGCGCCGCTCAAAGCCGAGCAGCGCTACCCGTCGGTTGGCGGGGAGCGACTTCAACAGCTCGCGATCGTAAATCCGGTTCGAAGCCATCAAGGCCCGCAGGCGATCGGTTTCATCGTACCTGGCCCGCTGCCAGATCGAGCCGCGAAAATCCCTGCCCTTGGCTTCCTCGAAATTGGAGTCCACCGCGGCCAGGAAGTCGGTTTCGCACTGAAAGGCTTTTGCGGTATCGGGAGCCATTGCATTCACTAAGAATTACGAGTTATCAGTTACCAGTTACCAGTTAGAAATCAGTCGATCTACCACGAACGTCCGTTAGTAATTCGTAACTTGTAACTCGTAACTCAATGATGCTCCGCATTGGCTGCAAAAGCGGGCGGTGCGATACTCGATTTTGCGGCATTTGAGCCGCGGGCAATACACCGCCCGGCCATATGTGCGTGCTCGCTCCGCCGTTCCAACCGGTCGCCAGGGACGAACCAGGCTCCACATTCCGCGACCGACCGCACCCACAATGCACCATACCACGTACACCAGCCCGAACAAGAAGGCGGCGACACCGAAGACCAAGATCAGCGCGACGAGCAGCAAATCGCCTTGCATGTTCGTCCCCTCTCATCCCCTTACGTCAGGATCCCTAAGTCGTTCCCACAGAAGATGCAGAAGCGGTCGTTGGGGTGGACGTAGGCCTGACAAGCGCCGCAGCGCGGCACGGATTCCACCAGTTGCTTCCCGCAATGGATGCAGAATTGATCGTCACGATGGACCGGTTGATGACAGGCCGAGCAACGTGGAGCGACCCCGTGCGGTGTACTTCTCGGCGGAAGCGGCGGTGGGCCGCTTCCCGGAACGAACGCCGCAAGCATCTCCGCGGCTGACGCATACCTTCGGTCCAGTCGTGTATAGCTGCGGCGAACGATCTCGTCGAGGGACGAAGGCACGTCGGGTCGAAGTGACCCAGGCAGCTCCGTGCCCTGGGGGCGCTCACCCGTCAGCATCTCAAAGAGGATGATCCCGCACGAATAAAGATCGCTGCGGGCGTCGAGCGGGGCGCCGTCCTTTTGTTCCGGAGACATATAGGCAAGCGTGCCGGAGATTTCGCCGCCCTCCTCGACCGATATGCTTCCGCTTTGGGTCATGGCCTGGGCGGTCATCCCCCCGACGAGGCCCAGTCCGAAATCGGCGACCTTTATCATGTGCTCCAGGACCGTGGCAATGGATTCACGCGGATGACCAAGGAGGATATTGGCGGGCTTCAGGTCGCGATGGATCACGCCGTTGGAGTGGGAAGCGCCCAGCGCACGCAGCGTTCCGCGCATGATCGCCGTGATCGCGGGAATCGGAAAGTGGTTGCGTTGCTCTTCGATCACCGTCCGTAACGACGGGCCGTCGACGTACTCCATGATGAGGTAGGGCGGGTCGGCGTAAGGGTCCATGTCGATGGCCCGGACGATGTTGGGGTGGCGCAGACCGTGAATGGCCACGCCTTCGCGTTGGAGGTTGCGAACGTACTGCGCGTCGGTAGGTATTTTGATGGCCACGACTTCGCCGAAAACGTGGTGCCGCGCTCGCCAGACTTCGCCGAAACTGCCGGCGCCGACGCGGGCCTCAAGGAGGTAGTTGTGAATTCTGTCGCCTTCGCGGAGTGAGACCATTCTCCGAACCTTCCCCTGTTTCGGCCGCGGCGTCAGCCCTCCTCCAGTCGACCGGCCTGGTATTCGCAGACTTTCAAATTATAAACACCCGCCGCAAGAAATCCAAGTACAAGGAGCATCCATGTGAAGCCGCCGTGCCCGCCTACCCCGCCCATCAGGAAAAACGCGGCCACCGCGTCGGCGAGCGTGTAGCCGAATAACATGATCCCCGCCGCGACGTTGGAGTCCTTGGAAACCACCCACGGGGTCACGAAGAAGGTCGCCCAGGGCAGGACCAGAACGATCCCCACCCAGGTCAAAACGTATTTTATAGTCTGCCAGATTGTCTGGAGGTCTTCGGGGTGCTTCCAGAACCAGATCACGGCCCCGGCCCCGGAGACCACCAGAATCGCCGTAATCACCTTCCCGCCGATGTATTGTCCGATCGTCGTCAGCACCATGTTCCCACCTTTCTTTAGGTTTCCGGGCCTTTAACAGTATAGGCGGGCGATTCTTAACGCCCCGCGAGGGGCGTGGGATCGTAGCCACGGGTAAAGCGCAGCGGAACCCGTGGAAGAAGGTTGCGCCAAGATTGTCCGCCCCGAAGTGGGCGGAGGAACCGAGAGATTCATGGATCCTTTGTCGCTCCTACGCCCCGTCCGGGGCTAGCGATCTCTTTTACTCGAAATCCACGGGCTTGTGCCCTGTGGCTACTTTCCTTGGCCCCGCCGGGGCCTCCGAAGAATCCGCCGATCCTTTCGCGGTCCCTAGGTTACCTCCTCGATACCCACGCGGCGGCCAAAACCCGCCCGTCATCTATGATTCGGGTTCGGGCCTTGAATATCCACGGCGATGGTCGCGTGGGGGTTGGTGTTGGTTCGGCCTCGGAAGGGCCGGGGGGTGTAGCCACGGGTGCAGCGTAGCCCGGCGAGAGCCGGGCGAAGCGGAACCCGTGGTAGGCGATGTCGAATGGTGGCACCGCCCCGGAGGGGCGGAGGAAGGCGGGTGGCCCACCTCCTCTGGGCGGGTGGCCCACCTCCTCTGGAGGTGGGGGAGGCGATGATCGTGGGCCGGGTGCCGCATTTAGCGTTAGTAACTTAAACACGTTCAGCCGCTGTAGCGGCGAAACACGGTAGCCCACGGCGTAAGCCGTGGGACGGGTGGCCCACCTCGTTTCGAGGTGGGGGAGGCGATGGACGGGTGGCCCACCTCGTTTCGAGGTGGGGGAGGCGATGATCGTGACGGGTGGCCCACCTCGTTTCGAGGTGGGGGACGGGTGGCCCACCTCGTTTCGAGGTGGGGGAGGCGATGATCGTGACGGGTGGCCCACCTCGTTTCGAGGTGGGGGAGGCGATGATCGTGACGGGTGGCCCACCTCGTTTCGAGGTGGGGGAGGCGATGATCGTGGACCGGGTGCCGCGCGCCGCTGCCAGAACAACAGGGCTCCCGGGTGCCTCCTTTCCCGTCAATCACCGCTTGGAAACCGACCGCGCCCGCTTGAGCGCCTTTTCGATGCGTGCGATGGTCGCCACGCTGGGCGTGTGCTGCCCGCGTTCGATACGGCAAAGGGTTTCGTTGCGAATCCCCGCGAGTTTCGCCAGTTCCAACTGCGTCAGCCCGGCCTCCACGCGACTACGGATGATGTTTCGGGCCAGACTCGCCCGCGCGTACTCCACCGCAGGATAATTGCCGTCGCCGTCCGGTTGCGTCAACGACGGAAGTATTCCCCTACAAACAGACCGCATTATGACTACCTCAGCCATTCCCTGACTCACGCGCACGCGAAAGCCAAGAGTGCTGGCACACCAGCGACGATCAGACCAGCGACGACCTTGCCAGCGACGTCACGGCGCAGCCAAGCTACAAAGCGACTTCCTGGACTTTTCGTTGTGTCGCCGCCTTGCCCGTCCCCGTCTTGCAAGTTCGCCAGCTCGTGCTTCCCCAACTCGCTCAGGCGAATCCGCGGTCGGAATGCGCGTTCGTCTTTCCTCGCAACGATCTGTTCCCATGTGGGGCACCTAATTGGCTTCTTCCTGTAAGGTGAGGCCCAGACCGAGTTGCCCGACCAAGCGTATTCGATGTACCCTTGGGACCCATCGGCAGCGATGTCCAGTTCGCGGAGCATGTCCGCATTCCCAATCTCGGGCGGCAGGTCGGTCAAGTACAATTCGCTCTTTGTTCCAAGGTACCGAAGGGCCTGGGCAACCCGCGGCGTGATTTGTTTTTGGATGGAATCTGGCATCTCGCATTCCGTTTCGAGTGGGCCGAAGGGGGAGCGCTCGCGAGGGAATGCGTCCGCAAGCGTCACCCGGTCCGTTCGGCGGAGATCAGCCGCCTACCCGACGAACAGGGTAAGCCTACGATCAGATTTGACAAGAATGCGACGATCGCTCTTTAGGTTTGTTGGCTTAGTGGGGTGGTCACTCGCCGTTGAGGCAGGCGGGGTCGATCGGAATGCCCGGACCGCTCCAGCATCGTAGAAATAACGCTAGGTCGGCAAGGTCCGAGTCGCCGTCTCTATCGAGGTCATTCGGGAACTTCGGGGGACATCCCGCCGAGTCAACCGGTACGCCGGCAATTGTGTCCGCACATGCATCTAATGAGTCTGGAACTCCATCGCCATCCGCGTCAGCCGTTTCGGAATAGCCGAGCCGCGCGACGAAACCCCTATAGCCACCCCCGTTGTAAGCCTGACCTACGATCGTCAAGCCGTCGGCCGACACAGCATTCGCGCTGATGAGCGTCCACAATCCCAAGTTCAAACCCAACTCATCTCTCAAGACGTCTTCTAACCTTCGGATTCCATTGGCTTGGTCCCAAATGAACGCGGCGCCATCAATTCGCCCCACCACAATCACGCCATTCCCTGACACGCCTAATGCCCAGCTTACGCTGGTGGCTGGAACTGGACCAAGCATAGTCATGATGCCGTCTTCCCATCGAAATGCCCGCCACGCACCATGATCGCCCGTCGCCAGGCCGACCACAACTTGTCCGTCGGCCGAAATCGCTGTGGCCTGACTGAATCCACTTTCGACCGGTAAAACACGAAGGCCCACCATAGTGCCGTTTTCCCAGCGAAATGCTTCGTTATTGCCCGACGCGTTGAATCCGTACCCGACGACGATGCGTCCGTCGCCTGACACGGCAGTCGCCTGGCTCTCGCGTCCACCGGGCAGGTTCCCCAACCCGGTCATCGTTCCGTTCTCCCAACGAAAAGCCTCTCCGAACCCGGTCCCGACAACCACGCTTCCGTCCGAGGAAACGCCGCTTGCACTACTCGTCGGAATCCCATCTTGAAGGTCACCCAAGCCCTGGATTGACCCATGAACCCACCGTACCGCCTCGTGGCCTTTTGGGTTGCGATTCCGTACACCGACGATAACGGAACCGTCCATGGAAGCGCTGTAGGCGCAGCCTACTCCCGTCAGGCGCGTTCCCTTTTCCCACGTAAACGAGAAGTCGCATCCGACGACGACGCTGCCATCCCCAGAAATGCCGTTGAAGGTGGTTGCGTCCATGATCCGGAACGTCGGTTGGGCGAGGAGAGGGCAAGAGAAGGCAGCCACAAAGAAAACCCACAATGCTGGAGTGGACCATCGTCGCTGTATGCACATCGCAAGCTCCTCAAAAAAGACGCGGTGGAAAGGTCGCGTAAGGCACTATCATACACCGTCGTCCAAGGCAAAACAAGAGCCCGTAAGTCAAGTCATCGACCCGACACCTCCGCCCAGGGCCCACCCGGCATCCGATTTCGGTGTTTCTGCATCCGTAACTCGTAACTGGTAATTCGTAATTCCCCCCCGTGATCGGTGCATCACGCGGCCCCCACCGCGCGCCCGACACGTTATTTAGTTGGAGGTAGTTCTGCAACGCTATGTTTGGTTGTCGAGGAGAGGCATCGATTGGCAACCCCGTTCACGGGGTTTCCCCGCGCCAGCGGGCATCAGGCCAGCCCTTTAGGGCTGGTTGTGCGAGGCGGGTTGGTATTCCGCAGCCCGTTTCAACGGGCTTGTCTGGATACGCTCGGCGTTTGTCGTATGCGACGAGGAGGAAAGTCCGTTGAAACGGGCTGAAAAAATGACCGGACGGCACCAGACCAGCCGTAGAACGGCTGGCCTAGAGCCCTTAGGGAGAAGACCGCTGAAGCGGCCTCACTCGTCGCCCCTCGGCGTTCAGCATTCCGCACTCACAATTCACGCAGTGCCATCATGTGACACTACACGAAAAAACTGTACTTGCAAAACGAACCCATTTGACGCTCCCGCTTTACAGTTTCAAGTCCCACCGCCGGAGATCAACTCCTACGGCACGAATCGGTACCCGATGCTGTGTACCGTAACGATGTGGCGGGGGTGTTTCGGGTCGCGTACGATCTTGCGGCGGAGGCTCGTTACGGAAGGTAGGCCATGAACGCCCGTCGATTCGCCTGGACCATCGTGGGATTGCTGCCCCTTTCCGCCGCCGCACGGGCCGGACCGGTCACCTGGGAATTTGCAGGCGAAGTTACACGCGCCTTTGATCCGCGCACCTTGCTTGGTGGAGCAGTAGAAGTAGGAAGCCCAATAGCGGGAACGGTTACGTTCGAATCCACGACGCCCGACGGGGACCCGAGTCCAACTCGCGGCTGGTATGGCAATGCCGTCACGGACGTGGATGCAACGATGCAAGGTCTTGCAATAGCTGGCCCAAGGAAACAAGATTGGGGCGGGGGAAGCAACTCGATCACCGTCGACAACGGAATTGGGTCTTTCCCCGATGCCATTGAGATATTCACGGCAGTTGACGTCTTGGGGCACGATTACTTCATGTTCAGGATGCGTCTTTCTGATGCAAACGGAAAGGTGTTTGTCAATGACGCCCTGCCGATGTCGCCGCCCGACTTGGAACATGTACGAACCGACTTTTCTATAATTGATCCATCAGAAACCATCTTCGGGGAGCTAAGAATAGACGTGAATCTCACGCAATTGCGCCTCGTTCCCGAGCCGTCAGCGATCATATTGTTAGGTCTTTGTGCGTCTGCGTGCGTTCAGCGCCGTCGTCGCAAAATCGGCTCGATGAGCCGCCCTAATGGTCTTCGCCGACGGTGAAGTAGCTGACGGCCAGGGCCCGCTTCCCGGTCGCTCGGTTCTCCAATCCGCCGACAATTGCATAGGTGCCGGGGGCGAGCGGGGCGATTTCCTTGACGATGTCGCCGGTAAGTCCGTTGCGAATCACGAAGTCATCGCCGGGGTTGAGCAGCGGATATTCGCGGCCCGGAGTGAACTTCCCCTCACTAACGGAGATGCCGTAAACGACGGTGGAACCGCCCGATGAATCGATGGCTTGAAGGACGCATTTGAAATCCATGGGATTACCCAGCAGCGGTTCGTAGCCCTCGACGCGGAACGTCGGCGATGCACAAACCGGACCTTCGACCACCCACTGAGTCAGCGGCTCGCCGTCGCGTTCGATAAACTTGCCGGCTTGGCCATCGACGTAGACCCACGCCGCAGGACGTGCCTTATCGTCCAGGCTCGGCTGGCCACGACCGGCCAGGGTCGTGGGGTTGCTGGCCGCGGTGAACTTGGCGGCGCTGGGTCTCGCGGCGGAGGCGCGCCCGGGTGATTCCACAGCGGCCCTAGGCTCGCGCCCTTGGCTTGGGGGCGAACTGCATCCTCCACCCGCGCTCGATATTCCGACGACGATGATTGAAAAGAAAGTTTGCTTTCGCATGATTACTCCTCGGTTGTTTGTTTACGCTTACGTTTTCTTCGCGGGACGCTAATCCACGGGGTACAAGCTGTCAAGCTCTTTGAAAACCGGTCGCTTGCGCTCCCGGCTCTGATTGCGGTCGCAAAAACGACCCCGTTTCGATAGAGTATCCGTCGGAAACAGGACGGCGTTGCCGGCAGCCATGGTGATTTTTTCGGCGTTTAGACGATGACTTCTCAACAGATTCGACAGCAGTTCCTCGATTTTTTCGCCGCGAGAGGGCATGTACACGTCCCGTCGTCGCCGGTCGTGCCGCACGACGACCCGACGCTCATGTTCACCAACGCGGGGATGAACCAGTTCAAGCCGATCTTCCTCGCCACTGCCCGGCCCGAGCACCTCCGCGTCGCTAACAGCCAGAAGTGCATCCGGGCGGGCGGTAAGCACAACGACCTTGACGACGTGGGGCAGGATACCTACCACCACACGTTTTTCGAAATGCTGGGAAATTGGTCGTTCGGGGATTACTTCAAGAAAGAGGCCATCGAGTGGGCGTGGGAGCTGCTGACCAAAGTCTGGGGGATCGACAAATCGCGTCTGCACGCGACGTACTTTCGCGGCGACGAGGCTGAAGGGCTGGAGCCGGATTCGGAAGCGGCTGAGCTTTGGCGAACCGTCACCAATATTGACCCGACGCATGTCCACCCCGGCAACAAGAAGGACAACTTTTGGGAGATGGGCGACACGGGGCCTTGCGGGCCGTGTAGCGAAATTCATATCGACCTGACACCGGACAAGTCCGGCCACGACTTGGTCAACAAGGGCGACGCACGGGTGATGGAGTTGTGGAACCTGGTTTTCATCCAGTTCAATCGCGGCAGCGACGAGAAGCTGACACCGTTGCCCGCTAAGCACGTTGACACAGGAATGGGCTTTGAGCGCCTTTGCGCGATCCTCCAGAAAAAGACGAGCAACTACGACACCGATGTATTCACCCCCATCTTCGACGCGATCCGCAAGCGCACTGGAGCGCCGGAGTACCGAGGAACGTTGCCGGATCAGAACCGCGACAGTCATGAAGCGGTCGCGGATCGCCACGAAGCCACGAAGCCACGAAGCCACGAAGCGAACAGGCACGAAGGCACAGAGGCACGGAGGCACGAAGCGGTTCAATCGACAATCGACAATCGACAATCGACAATATTGGTCGACGTTTCTTATCGCGTCATCGCCGATCATTTACGGTGCCTCGTCTTTGCACTAACCGACGGGGCGATTCCGAGCAACGAGGGCCGAGGATATGTTCTCCGTCGCATCCTTCGCCGCGCCGTCCGCTATGGCCGGCAATACCTGAACATGCACGAGCCGTTCCTCTGCGACCTCGTCCCCACTGTCGTCGAGCACATGGGCGATATATTCCCCGAACTCCGCACCGCCCATCGCGGAAAGAATATCCAGCATGTGACCGGAATCATTCGCGACGAAGAAGGGTCGTTTATTAAGACTCTCGATCGCGGCATCAAACTGTTTACCGAAGCCGCCGAGTATGCGCGTCGTCACCATCACGGCAAGATCAGCGGCGAGGCCGCCTTCAAACTGCACGACACCTATGGTTTCCCCATCGACCTTACCGAACTGATGGCGGAGGAACAGGGACAGACGATTGACATTGGAGAATATGAACGATTGATGACAATTGCGCGGGAGCGGGCGCGGGCGACGGATGCGAACACCGACGACGAAGCAGATCGTCAATTGGGGGCTAATCTCGCAAAAAGTCACGCCGAACAGGTTGAAGAGGTCGCAACAAAGCAACTGAACGACAGTTCGATTCGTGGGCGCGTTCTTCGCGGAGAATGTCCCGACGAGTTCAAGTATGATCACTGGAAACATCATGAAACTTATATCATCGGTAACAGTTGGCCGGTGTGGGTTTCCAAGGACGAATCGGCGTCCGACAAGAAGGGGCAGAAGGTCCGTATTTCTACTGCAACTACATGCTTTTATGCCGAGCAAGGAGGGCAAGTAGCTGACCGCGGTTGGATTAAGACAGCGGATGGGAAAATCGAGGTAGAGAGGGTCGTACGAAGCCGGGTCGAAATGCTCGGTCGATCGTTAGATCTCATAGGGCACGAAGGAGTTGTCACTGAAGGCGAGATTTGGCCTGGTGCTTTCTGCGAGATGGGCGTGTTGCCCGAGCACCGCCTCCCCACCATGCAGAATCACACTTCCACGCACATCCTCAACTGGGCATTGCGAGAAGTGTTGGGCGAGCACGTGCAGCAGAAGGGATCGCTGGTTGATCCGGAGAAAACGCGGTTTGATTTTTCGCATAACAAGGCGCTGAGTGAGGACGAACTGTCGCGGATTGAACGGCATGTGAAATCTCGAATCTCAAATTCTCTCCCCGTATTCACCAAGCCGGATGCGAACCAAAAGGAGGCGAGACAAATCAATACCCTGCGGGCCGTGTTCGGGGAGAAATACCCGGACCAAGTGCGCATGGTCTCCATCGGGGCCGACATCGACGCCATGCTCCGCGATCCGACAAACCCCAAGTGGATGAAGTATTCCGTGGAGTTTTGCGGCGGGACGCATTTGAAGAACAGTAAAGAAGCCGAGGAGTTCGTGCTGGTGCACGAGGAGGGGGTGGCCAAGGGGGTGCGGCGGGTCGTGGGGTTCACGGCCGATAAAGCGCGCGAAGCCATTCGACTTGGGGAGCAGTTTTTGGAAATCGCCGAGGCCTTGCGCACGGAGCGTACCCCCCCACTGCCCCCCCTTGGAAAGGAGGGGATCGAAGGGGGGGTCGGTCCGCACAGCAGACCCTACGATCTTGCGCGGTTCTTGCGTGAATTGTCCGAAGCGACGATCCCAGTATTGATAAGGCATCAACTGGCCGGACAGATCGCGGTGCTTCAAGAGTCGGCCAAGGAGCACGAGAAAAAAGCGACGGCCCAGGCACAACGCGGGGCAGTGGAGGCCGTCGCCGATTTGCTGGCCGGGAAAGCCCTCGATGTGTCCGGGGTGACGGTCCTTGTCGCTGAAGTGCCCCACGGCAACGCCGACGCCCTGCGCTCCGGCATCGACTACGTCCGCAACAAGAAAGGGTCGTCGGGTGTGCTGCTCGCCACGGTTGATGACGGCAAGGTGACGCTGGTGGCGGGCATGAGCAGAGACCTCGTCGAGCGCGGGATCAAGGCCGGCGACCTGATTAAGGAAATCTGTCCGCTGGTGGGCGGCAAGGGGGGCGGTCGGCCGGACATGGCCCAAGGCGGCGGGACCGACCCTAAAGGGCTGCTCAAGGCGCTCGAACGTGCGAAGGAGTGGCTCGGCGAGAAGTTGTCATGAAGGCTTGCGCCGAGCCGGGACAATTGGGCCGCTCTCGGCCAACGGGTGGATTGCAAATAAGCTTACGAATGTAAACGCGCCGGCGGACGGGCCGCTGGAGACAAAGGGGTGCATCATGATTCATCTGGAAACGATACGGGCGTTTCTTCGCTATGACGACTGGGCGAATGACCGGCTGTTGCAGTCGGCAGCGCCGCTCACCGACGAGCAAATGGACCGGTCGTTTGATATGGGGCGGGGGTCGCTGCGCAAGACTCTCATGCACATTCTTTGTGCCGAACAAGTTTGGGTGCAGAGATGGCAAGGGCACACGGAGACGCCCTGGCCGGATGAGGATGAACGGGCCGGCGTCGCCGCGATGGGCGACCGATTCCGCGAAGCGCGGGCCGTTCGCGGGGCGTTCCTGCGTGACCTGCGGGACGAAGCCTTGACCAGCGAGATTGAGTATCGGGACTCTTTCGGAGGGCTTTTTTCGGCGGCGCCGGGGGACATGATGCTGCAATTGTGCAACCATTCGACGCACCACCGCGCCCAGGCCGTCAACATGGTCCGCCGTGTCGGCGGAAAGGCGCCTGAACTCGACTATATGTATTGGCGATTGCGCCGCATGGAAAGCGGCTGAATTCTCAATGGCCCTAGTCGAGTTGATTCCTCTTTCGCGATGTCGAGTCGGAGGCGGTACGTTCGTCGCCGTGGGCGATCGGGAGCTGGCGGTCTTTCGGCTGGAAGACCCTGAACGGATCGTGGTCATCGACAACAGTTGCCCGCACGCCTCCGGCAACCTGTCGGGGGGCGTCGTCGCCGGAAACGTCGTGCAATGCCCTTGGCACCGTTGGGAATTCGACCTCGATCGCGGCGTCTGCACGCACTCGGCGCTAGCCCGCGTTCGGCGCTACCCGGTGGAAATCCGCGACGGCGTTGTTTGGGCGGAAATTGGCGGGAAAGAAACGCAACGGGCACGCCCCGCGAAGGACATGCCCGCCTCAGCCTGAGTGCTCCCTCCCTTTCCTGGGGACGAGGGATTCATCACACCGATATCAGTCGGGGAATGGCTTTTGGCCTCCCTGGTACGTGCCGTAGGCATCGCCGGAGCCGTCGCCCGCCCAACCGGCGGAGAGCTCCCGATTGAACGCCTCCATCGAGCGATCGGCGTCGTTTAGTATCGCGGGAGAGAACTCGTCGGTCTGGGTCAAAGCCTCTTGCCCGATCCCTAGGACACCGGACCCATGGGCGTCCGTCATCGGGAATCCGCCTTGCGTCCGGGCATGCAGATCGTCCCAACAAATCGACTCATTTCGGACGATCGAGAGCAGCGAATCCAACTCCCCGAATGGGATCGTCCATAGGGAGGTCCGGTCGCTGGGCGCGGGGTCCTTTCGAGGCCCCTCTTCCATCGCGTCGGACGGCTCAGGAGCATCGGACTCGTCGGCGTCGTCCTCCTCGATCTCGACAGACGGTACGTCGAAATCATCGAACTCCTCCTCCCCTGAAGCAGGATCGGAGCCGGCGCGGGGAGCGGGTTCTTCTTGCTCGATCCAAGTAATCGGCGTCGTCAGGACATCATGCCTGAAGGTCAAATCGCCGAAACCGGCCTTTTCAGCCCTGACAATCTGGGTTTCATACCGGAGCAGCGCAACTTTTTCTTCAAGCTCTTCGAGCATCGCCCAGGAGTCCCGGATGCCGATCGGGTCCGTGATCGCGATCGGGGGGGGCGTAGCGATCACCTCGTCCGCGTCGACTTGTCCGAACCCGGAGCGCAAGCGACGGGCCTGGGCTTCTCGGCCCTCAAGACCCCGCGCTTGCGCTTGGGGTTCGGAAGTAGTCCCGGCGCCGACTAGCGGCTCCTCGACGAACTCGGCGGCGGCAGGCACATCGCCCTCGAATTCCCCCGTCGCCGCGACGGCATCGTCGGTCGGCCAAATGTTGGACGGCATCAACAACTCATCTTCGCCCGGAACTTGGACCTGTACGTGGGCCACTGCCGCGGGCTTTGAGTCGACCGATTCTCCTTCGACGAATTCCCCAGGGGTCGGCCTATCGGCAAAGCCCTCACCCGACCTTTGTTCCACAACTTCGTCGTCAACCATCGGGCGATCAGCCGGAGGATCGCAGTCCTTATGGGCGTCGCCGTCGATGACCGACAGAATAGACGCCAAATCCGCAAACGTCGTCCCCCATTCATGTTTAGGCGCGACGGCATCCTCCCCATCTCCAATAACCGGGGTATCGTCATGGGTCGGCTCGAACTTCGCCGCCTCCGCGACCGACTCCGCGGGCGTCGGCGATTCCGTCCGGGCACTAAGCTCTTCAATCTGGACCTTCGCCGCGGAAAACTCCGGGGCGATCGTCAAGACGTGACGAAAGGTCTGGATGGCTTCGGAGTATCGTTGTTGGCCGCGGTACATCAGACCCAGGTTGTAATACGCATCGGGTTCGGGTAGCACGGCCTGGAAGCTCGCCAGTGATTCGGTGAAGCGTTCGGACTTGGCCTGCACCAATGCGAGGTTGATGTGTGCGGTGGCCAGGTCGGGCTGCAATTCGATGGCCCGGCGCAATTCGCTCTCGGCTTGGTCCCATTGTTCAGCGCGCATCAACTCGAAGCCGAGGTCGTTGCGCAAAACCGCGTTGTCGGGTCGCAGGGCGACGGCACGTTGAAGCGACTGAACGGCCTCGATGTGCTGCCTCGTCGCGCTTTGCAACAGACCCAGGCGGTGGAAGGCGGCGACGTAGTTGTGGTTGAGGGCGACGGCCTTGAGATATTGGGGGATCGCCTTGTCGAACTGACCTTGTCGTTCAAACAACAGGCCGGCCGCAAAGTGCGTTTCAGGGAGAATCTTGGGGGGCTTCTCTTCGGGGGCGTTGGCCATCGCGGAGTCCCTGACCTGCCGCATGTCGCCGCGGTTCTGGCCCATGACCTCGTACTGCGACTTCGCACAGCCGGCGGCACAGAGCACCGCCGCGGTCAGCAGAATACGTTTTCTAACTTGTCCCATCATCGATCTCCCTGGATTGCTCTAGTCCATGTTGGTTACTTAACTTCACCGGTCGACATCGATATGTTCGACGATGCCGAGGCGGCCTTGGGGTCTTTGACCGTACCCTTGGCCTCAACCTTCATTGCCTTGGATGCGGTCATGCCGCGTCCGCCCGAAATCATGGCCTTGACTTGTACGCGACCCATTTCGCATCCGGTCAGGGCAAGGTATTCCTGGACATGATCCAGTCGTTTTTGGACGAACGCCTCGTCCGTGTTAAACGTCTCGTAACGGACGGTTCCGCCGTAGGTATCCAACAGAGTGGCCATGCGGTTGAGCCGCGCCGCCCCCGTGCCGCTCAACTCGGACGTGTGCGGCACGAAGTGGAAGTCCGCGACGGACATATCATGGAGCATGGCGTTGTCGGCCATGTTCGTATAATGCTCGCGCGGCTCCTCGATTGCTTTGTCGATCTTTTCGACCTGAAGGTCTGTGGTGGTCTTAAACTTCTTGCAGTCGTTACAGTTTTCACAGGCCGTGTTCAACATCGCCAGCGACGCTACAACGAACAACGTGGGATACTTCCGGATCATCTCAAGGCTCCTTGCTTGGGTCGGCTGAATCTACCTGGTCCAATGGGCCGGCCCCGATAAGGTCGAAACCGGCGCGCTCCGTACTCACATTACCGCCCCTTGTTATCGAGCGAATTCCGTGGCGACCTTCGCAAATTATCGGTCGGGATCCATGTTGTTTTCGAGATCGCGGTACCCTGGAAAGCCCAAGGCCCCTTTATCAGCATAGGTATCGGGGCGGCGAACGGTCGTTACAATGATTCACGATGCATTCGATAGATGACCATTTCCTGCGACGCTCCCGCCGGTTGCACGATTTGGCCGTCGTGATGGACGCCCATTGTGATACAACGCAGCGATTGATGGGGACCGATTGGGACTTCTCCGCACGCCACGACGGCGGTCACGTGGACATCCCCCGGCTAAGGGAAGGCGGGGTCGGGGGCGTCTTTCTCGCCGTTTACGCGGCGAGGCCGGTCGAGGACGGTGCGGGGATCGCCGCAGCTCGTGCACAAATCGAACGAATCCACCAAACGGTGCGGCGATGCGACACCTCCCTCACCCTTGCGCGGACCGCGGACGACGTACGCCGGGCAAAGTCCGGGGAAAAAGTCGCCGTCCTGATCGGCATCGAAGGGGGCCATCTCATCGAAGAGTCGCTCGACGTTCTCCGCGAGTTTCAGGAGCGCGGGGCCGTCTATTTGACCCTTACTCATGCATTTCATACGAGCTGGGCCGATTCTTCCGGGGTCCACGAAGACCTGCCGCCCCTGCACGGCGGGCTGACGGACTTTGGACACGAGGTGCTGCGCGAGTTGAACCGGTTGGGGATGATGGCGGACATTTCCCACGTCTCGGACGACACCTTCTGGGATGTGTTGGAAGCGTCGACCGCGCCGATCATCGCAAGCCACTCCTCATGCCGCGCTGTGTCTCCCCATCGTCGGAACCTAAGCGACGAAATGATCCAGGCGATCGCCCGGAAAGGCGGAGTCGTACAGATCAACTTCGCTGCCGCATTCGTGGACCCAACCTTTCCGCCGATCGATCCGAAAGTGATTCAGTATTGGTCGACGAGAGGCGGATTCGAAAAGAGTCCGTACGCGGCGCATGTCGCGCCGTTTGACACCCTTGTAGCGCACTTCGATCACGCCCTGCGGCTCGTGGGGCCCGGTCACGTCGGGATCGGCTCCGATTTCGACGGCGTCCAGGCGCTGCCCGAAGGAATGGAGGATTGCTCAAAGCTGCCCTACCTGACGGCCGGGCTACTGCGGCAAGGATATTCCGAGGAGGACCTGAAAAAAATACTCGGCGGAAACGTACTGCGAGTCATGGAGCAATGTCAGGAAGTTTCGCGGGAGCTTCGGAGCGCATGAGTCCGCAAGATGACGTCCTCAGCCCGCAGGAATCGCTCGCCTACGCCGTGCGAGCCATTGCGCGTGCGGCCGGTTTCGAGATCGCCCATCGCAAGCTTATCGCGGCGCTGGGCTTTGATGTTGGGAAGGTCCCCTCCCCCGCCGCAACCTCCGCCATGTTTGGTCGCGATGCGCGGCTGATCGAAGCGGGAATTCAGTTTGGGATACAGATTCGAGAGGTCCACCCGCCGGAGGCCGCACGGGGGCTGGAGTCCGCCGCCGAGTTTGATCAACACTTCGACGCCAGCTACCGACCGCTCATTCTTCGGGCACTGGAAAACAATCAAGGCGTCCTAGCGTGGCGCGGCTGGGCCGGCGAGAGGGAACTCTCCTGGGGATGGATTCTCGCCGCCTGCGACGAAGGCTTCGGCTTTCGCGGAGCGACGATCTGGTCGCAGCGAGAGCTTAACTCACTACGCAATGACCTGCTGGTCCGCCCGGCGGTACAGCTCTACATCGTCGAGCGCGTCAGCGGTTGACAATGAACACTGCGGCCTCAGTTGTATTGGATTGGTCTTCGGTAATCGGTAGCTCGTAATTTGTAAATCGCACCTATCGCCCGATTAGCTTCAGAAACTCTGACTCTTCGACGACCTTGACTCCAAGCTCCTTAGCCTTGTCCAGTTTCGACCCGGCGGATTCGCCCGCGACCACCAGATCCGTCTTCTTACTGACACTGCCCGCGACCTTGCCGCCGAGTTGTTTAATCAGGTCTTGCACTTCCTTACGGCCCATGCTCGAGAGCGTACCAGTGACCACGACGATTTTGCCCACTAGCGGTCCTGCCGATGGGCGCGAGCGCCTGGGTTGAGTCATGTTGACGCCGCTGGCTTCGAGCCTCGAGACGACCCTTACGCCGGCCGCACTTTGGAAGAAATGGACAATGCTTGCGGCTAGCTCCGGCCCGACCCCTTCCACTTCGGTTAGCTCTTCATCGCGAGCCGCGATCAACCGATCCATCGATTCAAAGTGTTCGGCCAATAGCTCGGCCGTGCTGGCGCCGACGTGGCGGATGTTCAGGGCCGCGAGCAATCGTGAGAGCGGTTGAAGCTTGCTTCGCTCGACCCCCGCAAGCAAGTGATCGACGCTCTTTTCACCCATTCGCTCGAGCGCGATCAACTCGTCCCGCCGCTTGTGCAAACGATAGAAATCCGCGAAGTCGTGGAGCAAGCCTTGGTCAACGAGTGTTTCAACGAGCACCTGGCCCGCGCCCTCGATGTCCATCTGGTTGCGGCCCGCGAAGTGGATCAACCGCTCCTTGAGTTGCGCAGGGCACGAAGGGTTGATGCAACGGAGGTAAACGCCGCCCTCGTCTTTTTCGACCTCGCCCTTGCACACCGGGCACTTGGTGGGGCGTTTGATCGCCTTCGCATCGCTGGGGCGCTTCTCGATGACGACGGCCACGACCTGCGGGATGATCTCCCCCGCTTTTTCGACGAGCACCGTATCGCCGATCATTACGCCGAGCCGATCCACCTGGTCGAAGTTGTGCAACGAAGCGTGCCGAACCGTCGTCCCGGAAAGCTGCACCGGGTCCATGACCGCACGGGGCGTGATCGTGCCGAGTTTGCCGACCTGGTAATCCACCTGACGCAAAACGCTTTCCGCCTGCTCCGCCGCGAACTTATAGGCGATGCACCACCGCGGATAACGGCTCGTCGAGCCGAGGGCGTCGCGCTGATCGAGGGCATCTAACTTGAGCACCAATCCGTCGGTTTCATAGGGCAACTTCTTCCGCCGCGCATCCCACTCCGGCAGCCGCGCGATGATCTCGTCGATCGAACCGACAATGTTGCGGTAAGGACTGATCGGGACCCCCCACTGCTTCAACTGCTCAAACAGTTTGCTGTCCGATTCCGCGCGCAGCGGCTCTACCCGCCCGAACCCGTGGGCGACGAACATCAGCCCGCGACCCGCGACGCTTCGGGGATCGAGCTGTTTGAGCGTTCCGGTCGTGGCATTGCGCGGATTGGCGAAAGGCTCCTCACCTTCTTTTTCCAGCTTGGCATTGAATTTGCGGAAGTCGTCTGTCGGCCAAACGACCTCGCCGCGGACCTCCAATACATTCGGGAAGTCCTTGCCCATGAGTCGAAGCGGGATCGAGCGGAGCGTGCGCGCGTTACGGGTGATGTCGTCGCCGGTCTCTCCGTCGCCGCGTGTGGCGGCCATCTTCAACAGACCCTTTTCATAGATGAGCGACACGGCCACCCCGTCAACCTTGGGATCGACGACGTATCGATACTTCTCCCCGCCCAGCCCCTTGGCAACTCGCGCATCAAACTCTCGAAGCTGCTGCTCGTCGTAGGTGTTGTCGATCGAAAGCATGGGGACGGCGTGGGTGACGTGCTCGAATCCCTCGATCGGCGATTCTCCCACTCGCTGCGTAGGGGAATCCGACGTGACTAATCCGGGATTGGCCTCTTCGAGTTCATGCAGCTCACTTAGCAACTTGTCGTACTGCCGATCGGTGATCGACGGTTTGCCGAGGACATAATAGGCGTGGTCATGCTTGCGAATTTCGTCGCGGAGTTGTTCGATTCGTTTGGTAACCGATGTGGACATGAGACGTAGCGTCGCCCCTTGTGGGCGGCGCACTTGGACAACGCCGTTCGCCACCCAAAATGGGCGGCGCTACAAGCCCACGATATTGTACCCCGCATCCACGAA
>Ga0326597_10003837_pt1 | contig 21393 bp, 24 predicted proteins | sample RVTome_12_FD_203789 | JGI IMG/M metagenome (GOLD analysis project Ga0326597, IMG submission 203789) | Soil microbial communities from uranium-contaminated site in the Upper Colorado River Basin, Wyoming, United States - RVT100D185 | ecosystem: Environmental > Terrestrial > Soil > Contaminated >...
TTTCCGTGGCTCGGCGCTCCCGGAACGCGATCATCTCGCGGAACTTCCACGTGGTATCGATGTGCATCAGCGGAAATGGGATCGGTCCAGGGTAGAAGGCTTTTTGCGCCAGCCGCAGCATCACCGAAGAGTCTTTGCCGATGGAGTACAGCATCACCGGCTTGGCGGCGGTAGCCGCCACTTCACGGATGATTTCGATCGATTCGGATTCCAGCTCTGAAAAAAAATCGCCGGCCATGTGTTATTTTCTTATCCTAATCGAATTCTTCGTCCTGAACGTGACCGCTGGAGTGAGCTATCCTCTACTATTCCATATTACTTGCCAGCGCGAAATTTCCTAGGGGAGGCGCTCACCAATGTTGCTTCAAGGCTGTTCGGCGCTAGACAGCGCGCTTTGCGGCTAAAATCCGTTGGGCCGACGCGGCGCTTTCCGCGATGAGGGCTCCCATTTTGGGATGCGCCGGTTCGAGGTCGGGCTTGAGTCCGAATTGCTCGAGCACTTGGGTGCAAACCGGGCCGACGGACGCGATGACGATTTTTCTAAGAGCTTGCCGTAGGGAATCCTCGGCCTTGTCATATGCCGCCACTCGAAACAAGTGATCCACTTGGGCCCCGTTGGTAAAAAGCGCCAAATCCGCCTCACCCTGCGAGATTTTTTGGATCGCCGCGCGCAAGGGTCCGATATCTTCGGGCAAAGCCCAGCGGTAAATCGGAATCGGCGCGACCAAGGCGCCCAGGCTCTCCAGCGCGGCGACGAGCTGAGGATTAGGAATACCGTACTCCTGGACCGCGACCCGTTTGCCGCTTAGATCCATCCCCGACGACAGCGTTGCCAAGATCTCGCGCCAGGTATTGGGCTCGGGCACGGTGATCGCGGGTTCCAGACCAAGCTCTTTAAGGGCGGCGACCGGCTTCGGACCCCGCGCGAGGAGCGTCGTTTTGCGCAGCGCCGCGGTGATTCTCTCCTGCGGATATCGAGTCCGCAGCGCTTCGTTGAGCGTCCGAGTGCCGACGCCGGTCATGAGAATCAGCAGGTCGAACTTTCCCGCCTCGAGTTGCGGCAAGAGATCGAGCGCGGCGTGGTTTTCGCTGAGAGGGATCTCGCGCATAGAGGGCGCAACGATTGGGTCGCCGCCGTAGCGGCGGATCAGCTCCGCCATTTCTTTGGCGCGGCGGCTTTCGAAGGAGACGACCCTAAGCCCTTGCAGGCTCGATTTCGCGGTGGATTCCATCGGGAGCTGGATTGTACGGCATAGGATCGAACCAATGCAACTTGTCCGCCAGGGACACGACGTCGCCAACGACGATCAACGCCGGCGGTTCCAAAAGCGCGCTTTTTTCGACGATGTCCGCTAACGTGCCAAAGATGGTTTCCTGCTCTTCGGTGGTGCCCCAGCGAATGACGGCCGCGGCCGTTTCCGGGGCGCGCCCATTGCCGAGCAGCTTGGCGACGATGATCGGCAAATTGCTCAGCCCCATAAGAATGACGAGCGTGTCGACCGCGGTCGCCAGCTTGGCCCAGTCCACGGAATCTTGCGCCTTGCGCGCCTCATGGCCGGTGACCACGGCGAACGAGGAGGCGAACTTCCTGTGCGTGAGCGGGATGCCCGCATAGGCCGGCACCGCCACCGCGGAACTTACTCCCGGAACGATCTCGAAGAGAATCCCCGCGTCGGCCAGTGCCTCGGCCTCTTCGCCACCGCGCCCGAAGACGAACGGATCACCGCCCTTGAGCCGAACCACCTCGTGGCCAAGGCGAGCATAGCGAATGAGAACGTCATTAATCTCCGCCTGGGCGATGCAGTGACGGCCCGCCTGCTTGCCGACAAAAATTCTTTCGGCGCTGGACGGCGCCTCTTCCAGCAGCGCCGGATTGACCAGTTGATCGTAGACGACGACTTCCGCGCCGCGCAGTAGTTGCAGCGCGCGCACGGTGATCAAGCCCGGATCGCCCGGCCCTGCGCCGACCAGATAAACTTTCCCTTTGCTCATGATCTGGCTCCTAACGTGGTTAAAAGAAACTCCTTTGCTTGCTCAGGTTTTCCCGCCCGGATCAAGCGCCGAAACTCCTCCTTCAACGCATCGTTCCAGGCGCCGGCGCCGACGGAGAAAGATTTTTCTCGCAGCTCTTGTCTTACCTCCGCCGCGACTTGCACCAGTTGAGCGTACTCCGCGGTGAAGTAGTCATCCAGCTCTTCGCGGATCGCGCGCGTCGCCGCCGGGCTGGCCCCACCGGTCGAAACCGCGACTGTTAAATCACCGCGCCGGATCACCGCGGGCAAGATAAAATCGCAGCAATCCGGATCGTCGGCTGCATTCACCCATGCGCCGCTACTTTTGCCCTCCTGATAAACTCGATCATTGACGTCGGCGTCGTCGGTCGCGACGAAAACCAATTCATGGCCCGAGAGATCACCATTCTGATAACACCGCGCGGCTAATTGAATCGAGTTGTTTTTCGACCAATGGGAAATGGCTTCCGTCACCTTCGGACTGATCACCGTCACCTCAGCGCCAACCTCAAGCAAGCCCGCGATTTTCCGCTCGGCGACCACCCCGCCGCCGATCACCAGACAGCGACGTCCCGTCATTTCCAGAACGATTGGAAAGTAGCTCATCGGCTGCGTCTCCCGTCGAAACGAATTTCAGGCGTTTCTCCGTTGCCGACTTTAACACACGGTATGGCGCCCGTCACAGCGGCGGCGACAAAGGTCACGATCGCGGTGATCGGGTATTCGAATCCTTTAGCAAACATCACGAGTCTCGTTTTCTTCGTCGTGCTTGTTGTCTACGCAGTTTCCGTTCTCTAAAGCTTAGATCCCTTCGCCCGCGCCTCTCATGTGCAGGCCGCATTCCTTGGTTTCGGGATTTTCCCACCACCAACGCCCGGCGCGGAGATTTTCTCCGGGCTTCACAGCGCGCGTGCAAGGAGCACAGCCGATGCTGGGATAGCTTTGGTCATGAAGTCGATTGTAGGGCAGGTTGTGCTTCCGGATATAGTCCCACACCTGGTCATAGCTCCAATCGATCAGCGGATTGATCTTCAAAATCCCGCCGTGGTCATTATCCAATTCGACCTTGCGCGCTGCCGCGCGGGTCACCGCCTGCTCGCGGCGCAACCCGGTTATCCACGCCTTAAGATCTTTTAATGCGCGGTTGAGCGGCTCCACCTTGCGCATTGCGCAGCACAGTTTGCGGTGCTCCACCGAGCTGTAGAAGAGATTGAGCCCGTGGGTTCGAACCATCTCTTGCACTTTAAGAGCGTCGGGAAAGTAAACTTCGACCGCCACGCCGTAGCGCTGCCGTATCGTATCCATGCAATCGTAGGTTTCCTGATTGAGCCGCCCGGTGTCCAAGGTAAAAACACGAAAGTCCGAGCCTCTCAGCCGATGTGCCATGTCGATTAGAACCGACGACTCGGCTTGAAACGATGAAGCGAAGGCGATGCCGTCCTGAAAGGTTTGGAAAGCCCACTCCAGAAGCTCCTCCGCCGATAGCCGCTCCAGCTCGACGCTCTTCGTTCCCAGATCGTCTCTTGCTAAGTTGTAAAACATCGTCGGCCTTTCTAATCACTTAGTTGACACGCGCCTGCCCGTTCGGCTGCGCCCCCACGTGGCTTAACAGCGCGGCGGTCTCCACCGGCACCATCGCCTGAATTCGCAGACGCACGCGCCGGCGCGCATCGCTCTCTTGCTGGAGGGAGACCGGCGCGCCGCCGAAAAGCCGGCTGACAAACGGCTCGATCTCGGCCTTGAACGCTTGATAGCTTTCGTCGCCGTTCGGCGCCAGCAGCCGGTCGTTGAGCGTGATTTCAAATTCATCGAAGCGGAACTCGATTTTTCTTTGCAGCGCCGGTTCCGCTTGCAAACGCCGGCAGTTTTCCAGCGCGCTTCGAAACACCCTGGCCAGTCTCTCTTGGTTCGTCCCGTCGAGCGGCGCCTTCTGGCCGAACAGGAAGCCGCGCCGGCCGCTGGTCTCGTCGATGCTCACGTAGAAGTCGGGCGCGACCAGGACGATCCCCGGCCCCTGGTGCATGTGGCTGTAGTCCGCCACGTCGTGATAGACGCCGTCGCTGACCTGAATCCAGCCGTGGAACAGATCGATGAATGCCGTCAGCGGCACGGGCTCGCGCTCCACGGCGAAGAACTTAATTTCGATCTTTTGAAGCTCCATCTTCGCTCCCCGATCACGCGCTCGGCTGAGCGACGCTTTCGATCTGGACCGCGCTCTGAACTGTGCCGCGCAAGCGGTTGTGGCAATCGTGGGCGGCGTCGATAAAAAGCTGCGCTTCCTGCAACGATTGCACCGCCCGGTCGCCGTCCGCAGTTTTACCTTCTCTTGCGAAATCTCTCGCCTTGAAAAAGTACTCGGCGAATTTGCCGCCCGCGTATTTATCCCAGAAGAGCTGCGTGTCGTAGAACCGGCGCGTGAACTCCGCAACGATCTTATTTTCATCATCCGAGATGCCTGGCTCTTGGCTCTTGACCAGACCCTGCGCGGCGTGAATCATGGAAGCGTAGGCCGCCTTGACCGCATCCGCCGAGCGCCCGCCGTCGAGCAGCAGTTGCGCCTCGAACAACTCGCGTTCGCTGGCGGCCAGGGCGAACTCCGCCTGGCTCACCACCTCGCCGGCGCACTCACCGACGCCCATGTCCGCCAGGGTGAATTCCCGCGGATCGCCCCAATCGGTATAGTAGGAACGATCCACCTCCGGCGCGGGAATCTTGGTGAGGTCTTCGAGCAAATCCTTGATCGCCTTTTTGCCGATGCGCGCGACGAATTCCTGAAACCGTTCATTCTTCTCGCGCTTGCGCACGTAATACTCCGTGATCGATAGGACCGCCTCGGGAATCCGCTTCGATGGCACGGCGCCGATCGGCACGCCGTACTCGCCGGCGTTGTCGTGGAACTTGCCGCCGAGAACGACTTGAAAGTGCGGCACCTGAAATCCTTTGACGTTGCGGTTGATGCCGTAAAATCCGATGTCGGCGATGTGATGCTGGCCGCAGGAATTGAAACAGCCGCTGACCTTGATGCGCAGATTCTTGACCGCCGCGTCCAGCTCCAAGCTCTTTTCGCCGAGGCGATAGCGCAGCTCGCGGGCGAGGCCGCGCGAGGAGGCGATCCCCAACTTGCAAGTATCCGTCCCCGGGCAGGCCGTCACGTCGACGATGGTCGCTGCATCCGCCGCGCCCAAGCCGATGGCCTTGATCGCTTGATAAAATTCCGGCAGATCCGCCTCGCTCACCCAGCGGAAGAGAATGTTTTGTTCGACCGTCGTGCGCAGCGTCTCCTTGACGAAGCGCCGCGCGATGTCGGCGAGGGCGCGCAACTGATCCGCGCTGGCATCACCCAGCGGCAGCGTCACGGTGGCCGCGACGTAGCCGGGCTGCCTCTGCTTATAAACATTGGTCGAACACCAGGCCGCGAAGCCTTCGGGTCGCTGATGGCCGTTGAGGCTCACGCCCGGCTTGAGCGGTTGCTCGCTTGGCTCGTTGACCGAAGCCAGGAAATCCGTCCAGCGCGGATCGGGAGAAAGCTTTTGCCGTTCTTCCAGCACGAGCTTGCGAAACTCCTCGATGCCGAGGTTAGCGATCAAGAACTTGATACGCGCCCGGGCGCGATTGCGCTTCTCGCCGAGGCGCGCAAACACCCGCGAGATCGCCTGGGCCATCGGCAAGAGTTCCGCTTCGGGAAGAAATTCATCGAACAGCTTGGCCTTGTACGGGACTGCGCCTAGCCCGCCGCCGACGTAAAACGCGAAACCGCGCTTCTCCGCGCCGTCGACAACTTTGGTCTTGGCGATGGCGCCCATGTCATGCAGGGTCACCAGCCCGCAAGGATGTTGCTGGCAGCCGGAAAAAGCGATTTTGAATTTGCGTCCGAAGTCCTGCGTGTCCGGATGGCCCAGCAAGAATTTCGAGCAGGCGTTGGCATAGGGCGTGGTATCAAAAGCTTCGTCGTGGCAGACCCCCGCCAGCGGGCAGGCCGTTACGTTGCGCACGACGTTGCCGCAGGCCTCCCGCGACGTGATCCCGACCGCAGCGAGCCGGCGCATCAATGCCGGCGTGTCATCGATATGGACGAAATGAAACTGAATATCCTGGCGCGTCGTGACGTGAGACACGCCGTCGGCGTATTCCTCGGAAAGATCGGCGAGCGTTTCGAGTTGCGCGGGGTTCAGCCCGCCGAAGGGGATCTTTATGCGCATCATGCCGGGCGCGTCCCACAGCGTGTCCGGTCCTTTGACGACGCCAGCCGGCAACTTGAGCTTCTGAATGCGCTTGCCGTCGTGTCTTTGTCCGTTGTCGTAACGCTGGCCGTATATGCCGCGCCGCAAGCGGGTCTCGGCGAAAACTTTCTCGTCGATCTTGCCCTGCTTGCGCAGTTCCATCTGCTGCTCAAAGATATCGACCTCGCGCCCGAGCTCGTCGGGTAGCCGCGCCGTGAGCTTGTCTTTCCAGTTGAGCACCTTCTCCATGGCCATCTCCTTAGCCGAAATCGAAAAACATTAACTTGATTAAATTAGTCAGAAATGAGCGAAAAAAATTTTGAGCCGCACTCCTGTTTGAATCGTTTAGATGTAATACATCAACGCGCCCACTTCCGGCTTGCAAAGGTCCGCAAGCGTGGTTTCCTCCAAGATCATCTCCATCGCTCGCACGCCCCTCGCCCAGGTTTCGATCAACCGTTGCGTCACAGCCGACATCGAGCGGCCCTGCATCTGCGGCCGTAAATCGAATCCGACCAGCGGCCCTTCCAGCAGGTGGAGAACCTCCTTCACTGTGATCATTTCAGGAGGACGCGCTAGTATATATCCGCCCGATGGGCCCCTCGATCCGTGCACCAGCCGGCCGCGCTTGAGCAGCACCATGATCTGGCCAAGATATTGGGACGGAATATGCCGATTCTCCGCGATTTCTTTCACCTGCACGGCGCGCTGCTGCTTGTAATTCTCCACCAACTCCGCCAGGGCCAAGAGCCCATAATGTCCTTTAGAGCCGACCTTCATACGACCCTCGTTATTGGAATTGCTTGATCCTAAGTAAATCGATCAAGTTTGTCAAGAACTCTCCAGCCAGCGGTTAATCGGCGGCTCAGGTTGTTCCGCAATACCCGTCAATTGGCTCCCCGGACTGTTTATTCGACGGTTCTGTCCTAACTCGGTCTTGCGCTTTCCCAGTGGCCACATTTCGGTTGCTCGGGAAGAATAAATGAAGCTATAGTCGGCGAATTCGAGCGCCCATATGCCGGAAACGGAGCCAGGCAGCTCCGATATCTATCCCAGATGAACATTCAGACCCGACTTTGCACTTTTAGAACCGCCGACAAGGAACGATTGCACGGCCTGCTCTTCACTCAGCCCGGCGCGCAATCGGACCTCGCGCTTATTTTCGTTCACGGCGTCGCCATGAACTTTTATCTACCGCCGTTGGCGACATTCGGCCAGGAACTCACCAAGCGCGGTTTCCACTCCTTCGTGATCAATAACCGCGGCCACGATTGGATCGCCCGGGCGGGGAATCTCACCAAATTCGGCGGCTCGGCCTATGAAAACGTGGAAGACTGCCTGCTCGATCTCGACGGCGCGTTCAATTTTCTAAGACAACACAACTACCGCCGCTTTGTCTTGGTCGGCCACAGCCTGGGCGCGATCAAATCGATCGTTTACCAGGGCACGCGCCAGCGCTCTGAGGTGGTCGGCGTCGTTTCATGCTCGGCGCCTCGACAATTCTACTCCGAGCGTATCGCCCGGCAGCCGGGATTCGCCGAGATCATCGCTAAAGCAGAAAATCTGATAGCTGAAGGCAAAGGGGAAGAGCTGTTATCGGTGGCGGTCGGCCCAACGCCGGGAATTTTCAGCGCCCGCTCGCACGTGAACAAGTACGGTAAGGACGATCGCAATGATTGCCGTCCCTACGCCGGGCGGCTGGGTTGTCCGTTGCTTGCCATCGTCGGCGGCGCCGAGCCCAGGTTTTTTCTTGAATACGCTCAAGAAATGGCGGCCGCTGCCGGAGCAGGCTCAGAGTGTAGACTCGTCGAAGGGGCGAATCATTTTTACAACCGGCACACGCGGGAGATCGTCGAGATTATATATCAATGGCTGGGCCAATTTGCCGACTGATTGCGAGGTGTCAGACGCCGCCTGCGCACCGACGCCGCGGGCGGCGAAGACGGCCATCAGGACTTGCTGCGCGGCGTCGACCGCGCCTACGCCGTTCAGGGTGTGACATTTTGATCCGCTGAATTCGCGACGAGAAAGATACATGCCACACCTACAGGTCAAAGACGCCGACATCTATTACGAAGTCCGCGGCGACGGTCCGCCGTTTTTGTTTTGCAGCGTGACCGGTTGCGACCATCAGGCGTGGAAGTTTCACCAGGTGCCGGAGTTCTCGCGCGACCATAAGGTGATCGTCTTCGATTACCGCGGCACGGGGAAGTCGAGCAAGACCGTACAGAAGTACGGCATCAAGATGTTCACCGACGACGCGTCCGCGCTCCTCGATCATCTGAATGTCGAGCAGGCCATCGTCTGCGGCCACTCGATGGGCGGAGTCGTGGCTCAGTTGTTGGCGCTCGACTACCCGCGCAAAGTCAAAAAACTGATTCTCGCCTCCAGCGGCTCGTCCCATCCCGGGGCGAGCGGCATTCCGCTCGCCATGTGCCGCGACATGGTCCAGCTCGGCTTCGAACGCTACATTCGCGAGCACACCATCGAGACGGGCTGGACGAAAGAATTCGCCGCGACGCATCCGGACTTGATCGAAAGATTTCTCCAGGTCCGAATGTCCGGCATCGCGCCGCTGGAAAACTATTTGCACTTCGTATTGGCGCGCCAGGAACATGACCACACGGAGAGGTTGAAAGAGATTCGCGTGCCCACGCTGGTTCTGGTCGGCGATGACGAAAAGCACGGCGCCACGGATAAAACCCATTGGCATGCCGCACATGAGCTGGCGAAAGAAATTCCTAACGCCAAGTTGGTCGTGCTGCCCGGCGAAGGCCATCACTATCTAGTCACCAATCCGGGCGTCGCTCATAGAGCGATTCGGGAATTTATCAAGCCGTAAGGGCGGGTTTCAAATTATCCTTTCGATCTGGGCGACTGGATGGCGGCGGAGAAGATTCAGAGGATGAACTGCACGGAAAACGAGCGCGAGGCGATACTTCATGGGAACGCCAAGGCATTATTGAGAATAACCACGATTTAACAAACCGCCCTGTCTTGTGTCGTGGCGAGACTTGTTCCTGCAAAAGCCGAAGTAGAACATGCAAACCATCGGCGATCCCGTGGAGACTCTCCAAAAGGAAATCCAGACCTGGGACTCTCCCTTTGTCGAGCTGGACTGTTTCGGGACGGATAACGCTGAGCAAATCGCCGAGATCGTAAATGAATTCTGCCGAGCCCATCTTGGAAGCCGTTTTCGGAGCTATTTCTTCTATCGTGCGAGTGTCGGCAGCACGCATGCTCTTCGGCTTGAAGACGACAGAGAAGTTGTCATCAAAGTTCGTCCGCCTCCGGAAACGAATCCAGACCTGAGTCTCGATCGAAAATCGCTTGAAGCCATTTGTGCTGTGATGGTCCGGCTAGCCGATCGGAACTATCCTTGTCCCCAACTTCTTCTCGGGCCCACTCCGTTAGCGAGAGGCCTGGCGACCGTGGAGGAGTTCATTGACCGCGGCGATCGTGGCGATGGGTTCCAGCCGAAATACCGAAAAATAATCGCGTCAGGTCTCGCGGAATTGATTGAGCTGCTCAGCTCTTTTAAGGGAGACGTGTCGTGCTTGAAACATTTTCGAAGGGGCGATTCGCTATATTCGCAGCCACACAGCAAATTGTTCGATTTCCAAAAGACGGCAAAGGGCGCAGAGTGGATCGATGAGTTTGCAAAGCGTGCTCGCCAGGCTGAAGCTCACGACGGCAAGCCAGTGCTGGGCCACGGAGATTGGAGAGTTGAACACTTACGTTTCCAAGACGGTCGAATTGTCGCAACCTATGATTGGGACTCTCCGGCCGTTCGTCCGGAAACTGCGCTGGTTGGTGTCTGCGCTCACGGCTTTACGGCAGACTGGTCACTGGCGAATGTTCGGCGCATTCCAACCGCTGCTGACATTTGCGCCTTCGTTGCTGACTATGAGGCAGCTCGGGGCCGGCCCTTTTCCAAACGCGAACGGGCATCACTCTCCGCCCATTGCGTTTACTTCATCGCCTACGGCGCCCGCTGCACACACTCACTTGAACCAAAGAAAACCGAATGGGAAGAGGACACCTGGCCGTATCTGCTGAGAACGGAAGGTGAAGCTCTGCTGCGTGAATCGACCAGCTAGCGCGTCTGAGTGCGCTTTCACCACGCCGAGCGTACGAACCTTCTCTCCCTCGACAGGATAGGATTGAGATGAGGGTGGGTGGAAATTGCGGGACAGAACTGTCTAAGCTGTTGACCGCAGTGCCATTTGGCATTAAGATGAGTGCCAGAATGGACTGAATCGGAGGGATCACCGATGTTACACACGGACGCTCTAGTTGAAGCGCTTGGGGGCCGAAAGGTTTTGAAGCGGCGGATAGCTAACTTGGATGACCTCAGAGAAACCGTGAAAGCTGGGCTACCCTATGCCTCTCTTGAGGCCTTAATAGGCAAATTTGGACTTGCGCGCGAAGAGGCGGCAGCGGCCCTGCATTTGCCGCAACGAACGATCGCCCGTCGTAAAAAGGAGCAGAAGCTCCAAGCTGACGAATCGGATCGAGTACTGAGGCTTGCGCGAATCAGCGCCCAAGCGGCGGCCACTTTAGGAACCGAAGAAAAGGCCGCTCAGTGGCTGCGAAGGCCCAATCGGGCGCTGGGAAATCGGGCTCCCCTAGACCTTATCGACAGCGATATCGGTACCAGGCAGGTTGAGGAGGTGCTGGGCCGAATCGAGCACGGTGTAATAAGCTAGTGCGAGTCTGGCGCGTCTGTTCCAAGAGGCACCAGCGTTTCGATGGCGAGGGCGCTCGCCGCTATGGCGGGCGCTGGAATCACGCTGGGACTCCTGTAGTCTACACTTCCGGTTCGTTGTCTCTTGCTGCCTTGGAGCTCTTCGTCCACGTGGACATCGATATAGCTTCCGCTGATCTGGTCGCCATTCAGGTGGACGTTCCCGATAGCATCGCGATTGATACCATAAAGATCGAGAGCCTTCCAAAGAACTGGCGTCGTTACCCTGCGCCGGAAGCCCTGAAAGATATTGGCACAGCGTGGGGAGCAAAGGCTTCTACAGCGATATTAGCAGTGCCCTCATCAGTGATTCCTGAAGAACGAAATTACCTCCTCAATCCGGCGCACCGCGATTTCAAGCGGATTCGCATCCGTAAGCCCATGCCGTTTCACTTCGACGCGCGCATGTGGAAATGAACGACATGAGGGCCCGCGGTCGGTCGTTTTCCAAGCGCGATAGCAAGTCGGTATTTACTACTTGCGTTTACTGCATCGCCTACGGCGCCCGCTGTACGCACTCCCTTGAGCCTGATAAGACCAACTGGGAAGAAAACACCTGGCCGTATCTGCTGAGAACGGAAGGTGAAGCTCTGCTGCGAGAAACAACGGGTTAATCAGTGACCGAGCGTGGACGTTCAGCGTATAGTTAGCCTTCCCTTTCTCAACAGACGGATGTGAAAAAGTGCGGCAGGTAGATGAAAGTTCAATTGAGGTTTGCAAAAATGGGAGAAGAGATCAGGACATTCACATTAGACCATCTGGATGAATGTGCGTCTTTATGGGTCTCCATGTTCAACATCGAACCCTGGAATGAGCACTGGAGTCTCGAAACTGCTCGAAATAGACTATCGGAGACCATGAATACGCCGGGTTTCGTCGGATTCGCGCTATTTGGGAACGAGCTTTTGGGTTTTGCCATGGGTTATTGCGAGCAATGGGACGCCGAGAGAATTTTTTATTTGAAGGACTTGGTTGTAAAAACCGATAGGCAAAGACTAGGGTTCGGCACCAAGCTGATCCGCCACCTGGAGAGAACGCTAACAGAAATGAACGTGAAAGTTTTCTATCTCCTGGCCGAGCCAACGGCTGGAGGGTTCTACGCAAAAAATGGCTATCGGGCAGAGGGCCTGCGTTACATGCGGCATCGGCTATGACGCGGCGCAGGTAATTAGAGGCGGAGGTGGAAAAGGTGTCAGGAACCTTTATTGTCGATCGATGAACTACAGCGCTGTCATCTTCGACTTATTCGGAACCTTGGTAGACGACTTCGTGTCTTCAACTGGGCAGATGAACACAGAGCTGATCGCGGCTCTCGAATTGCCTTATGAACAATTCATGCAGCTTTGGAGGCAAACTGCGGAGATGCGAACGATCGGGGTCTTTCAGACCGTGGAAGCCAGCATAGAATATGTTTGCGGTGTCATGGATGTGCAAGTGGGGGCGGAACAAATGACGGAGGCAGTTGCGATTCGATTGCAGCACACAAGACGGGCGCTCGAGCCGCGGCTGGATGCGGTAGTGACACTAGCAAAGCTGAAAGACCGGGACTACAAAATAGGACTTATCAGCAACTGTTCCATCGAGATTCCGATTCTCTGGCCGGAAACAACATTTGTCGATCTAGTTGAAAGCCCCATCTTCTCCTGCCGAGAACGCGTCAAGAAACCCGACCCTCTTATCTATCATCTCGCCTGCGAACGCCTCGGCGTCATGCCCGAACATTGCCTCTACATTGCGGATGGAGAAAACTACGAGTTAACGGCTGCTGCCGAAGTCGGTCTGCGCCCGGTGTTGCTTCGCACGTCGTCACAAGAAACTGAGAGCAGGTTGCATCAAGAGGCCAGAGAATGGCAGGGCGCCACCATCGCTGGTTTGGCTGAGGTGTTGCAACTGCTTAGGCGCTGAGTGCGGGACGAACGATGAAGAAGAATCATGTGATCGAATTTGAACCGAAAGAGCGGATTCTTGAGAAGGCCAAGAAATATATTGAGTCCCTCGATTTGTTCTCTGAGGAAAGCGACCGGGCGATCCCCCTGCTTCTGAGGGCTATGAAGCGTGCGGACGGGGATCTTAAACGCGAGATCATGTTGCTGCTCGGGACCTTTGCGAAAGAGGAATCCGTTTGGCCTCTGTACGAGATCATGACCGACTCTTCGGAGAGCGAAGAGGTCCGCCATCATGCCGCGATCCAGATAAGCGTCATGGGGCCGTTACTGAGAAATTCACAACCGCTGATCGACCGATTGTCGCAAGACATCGGCAGCTCAAACGCCGAACTGAGATTCCATGTGGCCTTCGCCATCGGATGGGAGGGAAATTTTGAGGCCGTGATTCCCTTGATCGAGCGGCTCTACGATACCGACGATCGAGTTCGGCAAACGGCGGTGAATGCATTGTGCAATCTCAGGGATGAGAGAATTTTGCCGCTGCTTCTGGAACGACTGGAGCATGGTGCCGCGGAGCAAAAGAGGAGCATCCTGCTTAACCTCTGGCGCTTTGATTCGAAGCTGAAAGAAGTCACCGAGGTCTATCTGAAATGCTTGGAAAACGAGGAGCCTGACGTTCGATTCGATGCGCTCGCCTGTTTAGGGCTGTTAATCGACGTACGATCTCATCTCGAAGTGTACCGGAAGTGCCTCAAGGACCCGGACAACAGGATTCGCCGATTAGCGATAAGAAGATTGGCCGAGGACGCAGGGGATGCCGTACTGCAATCATTCCCAACCGAGATCGAAGCCCTGCTCGAAGACCCGGACGTGGAAGTGAAGAGGGCTTGCCTAAAAATACTCGGCAAGAGAAGAGTTTGAATCAGCAAGCTCGCCGTCACCGATCTTTTCAGGCATACTGCCTCAAAGCACGATTGTCGGAGTGATCACAGATCATGATCCGTAGCCAACCCGTAAGTTTTCACCATCCCCAAGGCATCCTGTCGCTGGCAAAAAACGTCGGGATTAAAGACGCGACGCTAGATCTGACCGTCATCTACACGACCGCGCGCGCGGGCGCCGCTGCGATGTTCACTCGCAACCGTTTTCCCGGCGCGCCGGTGATCGTCGGCCGGAAACACATAGCCAACGGCTATGCGCAGGCTCTGGTGATCAACAGCAAGAACGCCAACGTAGCGATGGGGAAACAGGGCATCGACAATGCGATCGAGACTTGCCGGATCGTCGGCCGGGAATTGGGCATCAATTACCGCGACGTATTGCCATTCTCCACCGGCGTCATCGGCCGGCCGTTGCCGATGGAAAAAATCCGCGCCGGCTTGCGCGGCATTCGCGATGAACTGAAGCCCGGCAATCTCAAGCGCGCCGCCGAGGCGATCATGACCACCGACAAGTACCCGAAATATGTTTCCTGTCGCGTCGGCCCGGCGGTCATCGCCGCCATCGCCAAAGGCGCCGGCATGATCGAGCCCAACATGGCGACGATGCTCGTGTATCTCATGACCGACGCCGAGCTGCCCGCCGCTTCGCTGCGCCCGATGCTGAAACGCGTGGTGGACCGGACCTTCAACTGCATGAGCATCGATACCGACACCAGTACCAGCGACACGGTCGTATTAATGGCCAACGGCCTCGCCGGCAAAGTTAATCTCCGCGAGTTTGAAGACGGCCTGCTCCAGGTTTGCGAATATCTGACGCGCGAAATCGCGCGCAATGGCGAAGGCGCCACCAAGCTCATCACGGTTGACGTCACACGCGCGAAGTCTCCCGTACAGGCGAAGCGCGCCGGCAAATGCGTCGTTAATTCGCCGCTCGTCAAAACTGCCGTCTACGGCTGCGATCCCAACTGGGGCCGCGTGATCATGGCCGTCGGCAAGAGTTTTGACATTAGCATCGAGCCCGCTAAAGTCACCATTCGCTTCGGCGACACCGATGTTTTCAGAAACGGCTCGCCTATCCCTTGCGATCTCGAAGGGCTGCGGCAATATCTCAGCCGATCGGAAGTCTCCATCGGCGTCGATCTCGGCATCGGTAAGGCTGCGGCGCGGGTCTGGGGCTGCGACTTGACTGAAGGCTATATTAAGGAGAACGCTTACTACACGACGTGATGGGTGGCTCATAATATTAGCGCCCAGGTGTCAACCAAAAAGGGCGCTTGTACGTTTTCACCTATGCTTCAGCGCCCAAGAGCAGCGTGGTTTGGGTAGCCGAGACCGAAGCAAGCGCAGGGTTTCATTCTGGCCATCTATTCCTTGAGGAGTTCGATGTATTCCATCGAGAAAGCCACCAAGGACGGTCGCGCTCTGGTGATCCGTGAAGCCGAGGGAAAAGACGCCGGTCAAATTTTGGCGTACCTTGCTGTAGTCAGCTCGGAAACGGAGTTTTTAACCTTTGGCCCGGGAGAGTTTCGTCTCACCGAAGCAGAAGAGGTTGACTATCTGGAGAAATGCCGGCAGGCGGAAAACTCTATCTATTTGCTGGCTCTTGTCGAAGCGAGACTAGTCGGGATTCTCAACTTCGAGGGTGGAGCGCGGCCTCGCACTAGGCACACGGGCGAGTTGGGAACCTCGGTTCTGAGAAAGTACTGGGGAGTCGGGGTTGCTTCCGCACTCATAAATTCCTTACTGGATTGGTCGAGCCGTGGTGGAATCATCCGCAAAATCAATCTGAGAGTTCGATCCGATAACCTTCGCGCCATCAATTTGTACAAGCGAAAAGGATTTTCGGTTGAAGGGACTCTAACAAAACAGATGTTCATTGGCGGACTCTACTACGATAATCTTTGGATGGGATTGGAAGTGCAGGCGTAAGATGAATTTTCGAAAAATCGAAGCCGACGACGTACCGGATCTCTTCAAAGTCCGCATCGCAACGCGAGAAAATACCATGTCGATGCAAGCGCTTGCGGATATGGGAATTACTCCTGAATCCACAATTGCAGCTTTGTCTGAAAACGCTGCCGGCTGGCTTTGCGAAATCGATAGCAAAATCGTCGGCTTCTCAATGGGAGATAAGCATACGGGCGAAATGCTCGTGGTGGCCGTTCTACCTGAATACGCAAAACAAGGAATGGGTAAACGGCTGGTGGAACTTATTCAGGGCTGGCTTTTCTCCTGTGGACATAAGCAACTGTGGTTGCAGGAGAATCCTGACTCTATACATTCCTAAACTCAAATTCGTCCAGGAACGTGGATTTCATCGTGGCGCACTGTCCTTATAAATACCTTGCCGATCTGAAAGACTTCCTGGCGCAGATTCGTCAGTGGCCGAGGATTGTCGAGTCGCGGTCGGGAATTTTTTATCTCGGGCGGACTGCATTCTTGCATTTTCACCTGACAGACGGGATTCGCTCCGCTGATGTGCGCGCCGGTAAGGATTGGGGCGATCGTGTAGATACACCGATTGGCGCGAGCGCCGCGGCACAAAAGCGGTTTCTTTCCGAACTGAGACGGCGGTACAAAGCCACATCCGAGTTCTTGGGCCTGCGGTCAAAGGAAAGGAAGCTTACAGGCGTTTCGAACCGCAGGAATCACACCGGCCGCGGGGTAACACGTTGACAGAACGCGAATTCATCACCGAACGAAAATGAGTTTACTTATTCGTCCAGCCACGGAATCTGATCTGCCTTTGCTCGCTGAGATGAACAAGGGCTAATCGAGGATGAGGGTAGCCGCAATCCCATGTCCATAGACGAGCTGCAAGAGCGGCTAATGAATTGGTTGTGCAGTGATTGGCAAGTCGATGTGGTAATGGAAGGGAAAGACATTGCCGGCTATGCAGTTTATCAGCAGAGGAAAGATGAATATTATCCGGATCGCACCGTAGTCTATCTGCGCCAATTCTATATCGAACGCGACAAACGAAACCGCGGCCTTGGCAGCCTGGCCTTTCGGACCCTTGCCAACGAGCGCTTTCCGCCGGGAAGCACGGTCGTGATTGACGCTCTAGCTTCGAATCCTGACGGGTATCGCTTCTGGGCTAAAGTCGGGTTTCAGCCATACTGTACGACCATGCACTTGAAGTATATCCGGGACAATCTCTAATGAAATTCAAGCGCGTTTTGCTTCGATCCTCCGTAAAGTTCCATCTATTTCTATGTCTGTCTGTTTTGGTTCTAGGCTGTGCGAGTGGCGCCCAATCGAGGCGCGCACGCGACGCAGGCGAGGCGACCGGCGAATCTCGCCAGCTCAATCAAGTATTCGAAGACTACTTTGAAGAATACCTTAAACTGTTTCCGACCTTTGCCACCTCCATCGGCGATCACCGCTACGACGACAGGCTCGCCGTTCCGATCAGCGAGGAACACCGGGCCAAACAGCGGCAACTATATCTTCGATCCCTCGAGCAGCTCGTCCAGTTGAACCGCGAGCAGCTCGAAGGCACGGACCGGCTAAACTATGCGGTGTTCCAGCGCGCGCTCGCCCAGCGGTTGGACCGATTAAACTTCAACCAACACCTCCTACCCGTTCGACAGCTGGACAGCACGCCCATCGAATTCCCTGTGCTCGGCTCCGGGCGGGGCGCCCAGCCGTTCAAGACCGTCGCCGATTACGACAACTTTCTCGGACGCATCGCAGGCTTCCCGATTTGGGTCGACACCGCCATCGCCAACATGCGCGCGGGGATCGAGCGCGGCGTGGTTCAGCCGCGTGTAGTCATGGAGCGAACCCTGCCGCAGCTTGATGCGATGATCGTCGTGGAAGCGAAGCAGAGCCTCTTCTTTCAGCCGATCGTGCAGATGCCCGCCGGCTTTAGCGAGGCGGACAGAAATCGTCTGACGCTCGCCTATACGCAGGCGGTCGAGCAGCAGATCGCTCCGGCCTATCGAAAGCTGCGCGCGTTTATCCAGGAAGAGTATCTGCCCAAGAGCCGGACAACCTTCGGAATGTCCGACCTCCCCGACGGCAATCGTTGGTACGACCATCTGGTAAACTCGCAGACCACCACCGATCTTTTGGCGGAGGAAATTTTTCAACTGGGCATGAATGAGATCGAACGAATCAAAAGAGAGATGGAGCGAACGCGAGCGGCAAGCGGCTTCCAAGGTAACCTGGCGGAATTCTCCCGCTATCTCTCCAAGAACGCGCCGCGGGGCTATGACCGGCGGGACGAGCTGGTCAAGGGATACCAGGCGATCCGGGACAAGGTCGCGTCGAGATTGCCGCGACTGTTCGGGCGCCTGCCGAAAGCGCCGTTCGAGATCCGAACGATCGAAGAGTTCCGAGAGCGATCGGCGCCCTCCCAGTACTGGTCCGCGGCACCCGACGGCTCGCGCCCAGGAATCTTTTACGTGAACACAGCGGGTATCGGCGAAAACGCTCCGCGAAGGGCGTCGGAGGCGCTTTTTCTTCACGAAGCCGTGCCCGGCCACCATTTTCAGATCTCATTGCAGCGCGAGCAGGAGAACCTGCCTCGGTTCCGGCGCTTCGGCGGCTATACCGCCTTCACCGAAGGGTGGGCGCTGTACGCCGAGAGCCTCGGTGGTGAGCTCGGACTCTATACCGAGCCGCAGCAGAATTTCAGCCGCCTCAATTCCGAGCTGTTCCGCGCCGTGCGCCTGGTCGTCGATGTCGGATTGCACAGAATGGGCTGGAGCCGGGAGCGGGCCTTAAAGTTCCTGATGGAGACCACGATGAGCGGCGAGTCGAGAGCCGCCCTCGAGATCGACCGCTACATCGCCTGGCCGGCTCAGGCGCTCGCTTATAAGATCGGGCAGTTGAAGATTTCTGCAATCCGCAGCAATGCCGAAAAGGCGCTTGGCGCAAAGTTCGACATCCGTGCGTTTCATGACGAGCTGCTCAAAGACGGCGCTCTCCCGCTCGATCTTTTGGAAGCGAAGATGAACGACTGGGCGGCCGGTCAAAAGCCGTAAGGGTTTGACCGATCGCGCCCGGTTCGCTGTTGAGAGGATGAAATGGAAAAAAAACTCGAAAACTTCATCCTGAAAGGCGGCCGATTGATCGATGCGGCGAGCGGCCGCGACGGCCCCTTCGACGTGCGCGTGCGTGGCGGCGTAATTGACGCCATCGGCGCCGACCTCCTACCCGGCGGCGCTACGGTCATCGATGTCCAAGGTCTTATTGTCACGCCCGGGCTGATCGACGTTCATCTCCATCTCATGAAAGGCCTCGGCGCCTTCGGCGTAGACCCGGATGTTTTCGGCGTCGGCTCCGGCGTAACCACCGTCGTCGATGCCGGCAGCGCGGGCCACAGCCTGCTAAATATCTTTCGCAATTACGTCACGGACAACGCCAAGACGCGCGTGCTCAATTACATTAACCTCTCGACACTGGGCGGTGTAACCGGGCCGGGCTACAGCATCCTGGCCGATCCGCGGCTGATCGACGAAGACAAGATCGAAAAGGCGGTCGAAGCCAACCGCGATATCATCGTCGGCATCAAGATCATGGCGACCGGCGGGGCGCTGGGGGCCCAGGGTTTGAAGCCGTTAGAACGGGCGCGCAAGCTCGGCGATACCTTGAGGTTGCCGCTGCTCGTCCATATCGGCGAGAGCTGGACGAAAGATACCGCGCCGGTTCACGTCGGCGACGTGCTCAAATATCTGCGCGCCGGCGATATCGTCACCCACATGTTCACCGTTCATCCGGGCGGTTTACTGGACGGCAATGGCAAGCTCTGGCCGCAGGTGCGCGACGCCAAGCAGTCCGGAGTTCTCATGGATGTCGGCCACGGCCTGCATAATTTGAATTTCGACGTCGCCCGCAGAGTGCTCGACCAGGGACTTCATCCCGATGGCGTCTCCACCGACGGCCATCGCGGCAACCGCGCCGGACCGGTCTACGATCTTCCGACGACGATGGCGAAGCTAATGGCACTGGGGGTTTCCCTCAAGCAAGTCATCGAGATGGCCACCAATAACGCGGCCAAACTCTTGGGCCGCGCAGGGGACCTCGGCATAGTCCGCGTCGGGCAACCGGCGGATATTTCGGTTTTGAAATTGGAAGAACGAGAATGGCAAGCCGTGGACTCCCAAAAGGGAACCATCCCGGCTCACCAGGCGCTCCTTCCCGTTTACGCGATTCGACGAGACACCATTTACGAGCCGCTGCCGATTGAACGGCCCTAAGGCCAACCGTGACCAATGTAAGGTTCGAGAGCACTGGCCGGGCTTGTAAGCTCTGGAAGCACCGCCTTAAATTTCAGCAGCTTAGCGCGTCTGAGCTCGTTTTTTTTGGTTGTGAAATTCCAGCGTTTAATGTATAAGGCCACTGAGCGTGAATTGAAGGGTGGAGTTGCGCGTCTAATTCACCAAGAACGGACCAACTAAGATCGTGTCGAGCGGAGGGCGGTACGACCGGCTGGCGTTCTTAAATCACAAAGATAACCCAAAAGAGGAGGATTGCTGAATGAAACGTTTTCTGAGTATATTAATCGCTTCGATGTTTTTAGCCTCTGCGGCTTATGCGGCTGAGGAAAAGGGCAAAGGGGAAGAGAAGAAGACCGAGGCCAAGGAAAAAGCCAAAGGCGAAGTGAAGAAGACTGAGGCCAAGGAAAAAGCCAAAGGGGAAGTGAAGAAGACCGAGGCCAAGGAAAAAGCCAAAGGCGAAGTGAAGAAGACTGAGGCCAAGGAAAAAGCCAAAGGCGAAGTGAAGAAGACCGAGGCCAAGGAAAAAGCCAAAGGCGAAGAGAAGCCAGCCGCAACCAAGTAAAGCTTTTCGGTTCTCATACTTGGCGGAAGGTGGCCCCTCCCCACCTTTCTCGGTTTACTTAATTCACGTTTCGAGCTAGTTCCATCCGCAAGCTCTCAGCGCCGGCCGCCAGCAGCGGCCCGGTGCCTGCTGTTCTTTTCCCCTTACATTTGATAACTTGCGGAAACCTGTTTCAACGGAATATCTAAGGCATGGATTTGCGCCCTGAAGTGGTTATCGTTCACAGCTCTGATTTGCATCTGGGGACCGACGACAGTTTCAGCAATTCGGATCGCTTGGCGGTTCTTCCCAAGGTTCTCACCGTGGCATCCGAGGCGAGCGCGGATATCGTCCTGCTGGCCGGCGACTCCTTCGATAACCATCGGCAACCGATTGATCTGCTCGAACGCGCCGCGCAAATCTTCCGCGATTACGGAAACCCCGTCGTCATTCTGCCGGGCAATCACGACCCCTTGACCCCCGACTCCGTCTACCGGCGCGGCGGCTTGGCGCAGATTTCTAACGTGAGCATTTTAGGGCTCCACGTCGATCAGGCCGTGACCTTTCCTGAATTTGAGCTGGAAATCTGGGGACGGGCTCATGTCGATTACGCGGACATGTCGCCGCTGGCCGACCCCAGACCGCGCTCCACTCGCTGGCAACTCGCTGCGGCGCACGGCCATTATGTCGACGAAGCGAGAGATCCGAACCGCATGATCGGTTCATGGCTCATCCATCGAGAAGAACTAATCGCCACCGGCGCGGACTACATCGCGCTGGGCCACTGGAATCAGGCAACCCCGGTGGGCAACGGGCAGG
>Ga0326597_10003838_pt1 | contig 21390 bp, 18 predicted proteins | sample RVTome_12_FD_203789 | JGI IMG/M metagenome (GOLD analysis project Ga0326597, IMG submission 203789) | Soil microbial communities from uranium-contaminated site in the Upper Colorado River Basin, Wyoming, United States - RVT100D185 | ecosystem: Environmental > Terrestrial > Soil > Contaminated >...
GTTGGCTATGGCCAGTTGGCTTGGAAACTGCGAAACGATCCCCGCGTCATGGTGTTTGAAAAGACCAACATCCGCTATTTTGACCTGGATCGTCTACCACGCCGTGCTGATTTGGCGACCATCGATGTGTCTTTCATTTCTTTGAAGGTCGTGCTGCCTCAAGTAAAAACCCTCTTGGTCGAACGCGGCGCTGTGATCGCATTGATCAAGCCGCAATTCGAAGTCGGCAAGGGCAGGGTCGGCAAGGGTGGAGTGGTTCGGTCGGCCGACGAACATGCGCGAGTGCTCGATGAAATAAAAAACGGTGCGGTGACGTTTGGCTTCGAGGTTCTCGCCATCACCGAATCGCCGTTGCTCGGTCCTAAAGGGAACAAGGAGTTTTTGATTCATCTTCGATTGTCAGAGAGGCCCAAGCTGTCGACGTAGCTGCCGGCAGCGGTGCATTGGGCAGTCATATTCGGTATCGCGGCAACGGATGGACGGATGAGGCAAACCGAACGATGGCGGCATTGAAAAAAATAGCTCATCGCGGCGCCTCGGGGGCCTTCCCGGAGAACACTCGGCTGGCGTTCAAAAAGGCGATTGACGCCGGCGTCGATATGATCGAGCTCGACTGTCAGCTGAGCCAAGACGGTCACGTGGTCATTTTTCACGACGAAAAGCTCAAACGAACGGCGGGCAGTCGGGGCGCGCTGCGCGACCGTACGCTGGCGCAACTCAAGCAGCTCGATATCGGCAAGTGGCGCGGCAAGGCTTTCACAGGAGAGCGAATTCTTACTTTGGAAGAAGCGCTGGAAACGGCTGCGGGTGATGTCGGTCTCTGTTTAGAATTCAAAAATTTCGGCGCGCCGGCGCCCGGCCTCGAACTCAAGACATTATTTATATTGAGTCACTATGATTATTTGGAGCGCACGACGCTCTCGTCATTCGATTACCGTTGCTTAGCTCGCTTGCGCGAACTCGCCCCGGAAGCAACGCTTGGCGTCCTTTATGGTGCCGGCATTGACCAGGATCCGTTCCAGGTGGCCGAGCAACTCGGTGCCCGATCGCTGCACGTGCAGAAGGAGTTGGCGTCGCGCCATTTGCTGAGCCGCGCTTGGGAGGAGGGACTCGATGTCTATGTTTGGACTGTCAACGATTTTCATGATATGGAAACCTTTGTTGGTTTAGGCGTTCAAGGTTTAATTTCAGATTATCCTGATAAATTTTGCCAACTAAGATCAGTGTAAATCCGCGCGTTGGATCGTCCGTTGTGCTGCGCTGCCTGCACCAGCCGGTGCCGCTTTAAGGGGCGTTCCATGGTGTTCGGCCATGGTCCGGCTAGGCACTGGCCGCGGGCTTTTTCGAAGCGTTCTCAAGGGCTGGTCAAATACCGCCAAGCGGTTTATTTTAAAAGTGTTTTGCTTGACTTGGGAAGGGAATAGTCTACACTTGGCAGCGGATAAAATATTGTCCGCTTGATCGGGGGTGAGTCTATTTTATGACGGGAGTGCGAGTCCGCGATAACGAATCGATTGAGAGTGCCATTCGGCGCTTCAAAAAACTGTGCGAGAAGGCCGGTATCCTTGCTGAATTGCGCAAGCGCGAACATTATGAAAAGCCCAGCGTAAAGAGAAAGAAAAAAGCGATCGCCGCGAAAAAGCGCGCGTTGCGCCGGGTGCGTCACGCATACTAAGCTTTTATTGTAACAGTCAAAGCCGATCAAATAATGTCGCTTAAGTCAGAGATACAGGACGCCGTCAAGATTGCCTTGAAGAGTGGCGATGCGGTGACGCTATCGACGCTCCGGCTGCTTCTCTCCGCGCTTCATAACGAAGAGATCAAGGTCCGAAGAGAGCTGACAGCCGAGGAAATCCAAAAGACCATCACGACGCTTTGTAAGCAGCGTGGCGAAGCGATAGAATTGTTTCGTAAGGGGGGGCGGGAGGAGTTGGCGCAAAAAGAGGAGGCTGAGCTCTTGGTCCTCAAACGCTATGTGCCCCAGCCGCTCAGCGACGATGAAGTTGCGGCGCTGCTTCGCGCCAGCATCGATGAAGCGGGAGCGAAAGGGATTGAGGACCTCGGCAAAGTGATGAAGCTCTTGATGCCGAAGGTTTCCGGCCGGAGCGACGGCAAGCGAGTTAACGAGATGGCGAAAGCGCTACTGGGTGGCTGATTGTTGTCCACGGCAAATTTCGTCTTGACCAGGCGACGGGTCGCGTGGCGCTAACACGCGCGGTTTCCAAGATACGAGCACGCTTGCCGTTGTTTACTGATGGCAGAGCAAAAAACCCTGGCCATGAAATGGCTTCGTTGTTGCTCCATTGGCATATCTGCCTTGCCTGTTCGATAGACGTTTGAGCAGAAGACATGCAATGATCCGATGCCCAAGCGACAAAATGGATCTCGCCGGTGAATTGGGTTGATCTGATTGTCCTCGCCGTTCTGGCGTTGTTTGGCTTGCGCGGCTTTTTCAGAGGCCTTTTCCGCGAAGTACTGTCTTTGGCCGGGTTAGTCGCCGGTTTTATGCTGGCGGTGGCTTATGATCAGGAAGTCGCCGCCTACGCAGCTGGCCATTGGACGATCTCTCCCATCGTGTTAAAGGGCTCGGCGTTCGTCGCGATATTTTTCCTGGTTTATTTTGTCTTTAGTTTGGTGGGATGGCTGTTGCACCGCTCGGAGAAGTTATTGTTTCTGCAGACGCTTAATCGCAGTGGCGGCATCGCCATCGGTGTCGGTAAGGGCGCGGCAGTGACCGCGCTGGCGATCTTTCTTTTAAGCTCGGCGGCTTGGCTGCCGCAATCGGCGCGGGACAAGCTCGACGGCTCGTATTTGAGCGCGCCACTCTCTCAAATCGCCGAGCATCTGGTGCGCCTAGGCAAAGAGAAAATTTTCTCAAATGAAGGCGCCCGAGAGATTTCGTTCTCCAACCCCAGCCGTTTGTAACTGCCGCCATGATCACCCAGGAAAAGATCGCTGAGATTCGCCACCGCGCTTCCATTGTCGAGGTGATTGCAGACTACGTGCCGCTCAAAAAGGCCGGGCGTAATCATATGGGGCTTTGTCCATTCCATACGGAAAAAAGTCCATCGTTCACGGTGAGCGAAGAGAAGGGCATCTACCATTGCTTTGGCTGCCACGCCGGCGGCAGTGTGTTTCATTTTCTCATGCAGTACGACCATCTGACCTTTCCCGAGTCGGTGGAGCACGTTGCCAAACGGTACGGTATCACCATCGAAGCCGGCGCCCGGACGGGGGACGCGCAAGCGACCGGCGATCGCGAAAAACTCTATCGAGTCAACGAGCAGGCGGCGGCTAATTATCAGAAGATTCTTTTCGGTCACCCCGAAGGGGGCCGAGCGCTGGAATATCTCAAAGCCCGAGGCGTTGATGAGGCGACCGCGCGGAAATACATGCTCGGCTATGCGCCGCAAACCGGTTCCGGTTTGCTCTCGCTGGCCAACCAGGGAAATTTCTCGGTTAACGATGCGCTTCGACTGGGCCTGGTTGGGCAACGCGGTCCCCAGCAGTTTTACGAAAAATTCTTCGCCCGGGTGATGTTTCCGATCGTCAACTCAGCAGGTAAAGTGGTTGGCTTCGGTGGCCGGGTGTTGAACCAGGGTATGCCGAAATATTTGAACTCCAGCGAGACGCCGTTGTTTCATAAGGGGGCGACGCTCTATGGCCTTTACCAGGCGAAAGAGGGGATCCGCCAGGCCGATCGAGTCGTCGTGGTCGAAGGCTATTTGGACGCGATCGCTTTGGCGCAGTACGGTGTGGCCTATTCCGTTGCCACGCTCGGCACCGCATTAACCGTTGAGCATGTGCGCGCTTTGTCGCGCTATACCAAAAATATCATCGCGTTGTTCGACGGTGACGAGGCTGGGCTTAAAGCGGCGGCGCGCAGCTTCGAAATTTTCATCGAAGCCGGTATGCTCGGGCGAGCGGCATTTCTGCCCAATGGGGAAGATCCCGATACCTTCGTTCGAGCCAATGGGAGGGTGGCGCTGGAGGCGGTCTTGGAGCGCGCCGTGCCCTTGGCCGATTATTACTTTTCTTGGCTCGAGCAGCGTCACGGCAAGACGCTCGAAGGCAAGAGTCGGATCGCCAGTGAAATCAGCCGGGTCCTGGCCAAGGTGACCAATGCTTTTGAGGTGGATTTACTGGTGCGCCGGGCGGTCGATATGTTGGGCATTCGCGAAGAATCGTTGCGTCGTCCCGTCACGGCTGCGGGCGTGCGTCCCGCGTCGGCGAGTGCCCTGGCGCTTCCCGCGGAGCAGGGCAAGCGGGACGATATCGCTGAACGATCCCTGGTGAGTTTGATGTTGCGTTTGCCGGCAGTGCTTGGCAGCGTGGCTCATGAGAACGAGACGCGTCAATGGTTTAGCCCTAAATGGCAGCCGCTGGTTGACGGGATCATCGCGGAATGGCAAGAACGAAGCAATATCGATGTGTCCGACCTGATGCACCAATTGTCGCCCGAGCAGGCGCAGGAGATCGCCGCGCTGGTGTTGGAGGGTGACCAGCTGTCGGATGCCGAGTGCGGCAAGATGGCCAACGATTGCCTGTTGTATTTGCGCCGCAAGTATTTCAAGGGCCTTGAGCGCAATCTGCGCGTAGCGATCCGTACCGCGGAAGAGCAAAAGGATGAGAACGCGAAGAGAGAAAGGATGCTAGAATGGCAAGACCTCCTCAGAAAAGAGCGCCAGCTAGAACGCCCAAGGCTCGAGTCGAAACTACCCATCCGGTAGCACGTGCGAAAGCTGCCTCTAGCGCCGCCGGACAGCCGGCGGACAAGAAAAACATGAAGGAGGTCAAGAAGCTCATCGACCTGGGCAAGGAGAAGGGCTATCTGACCTATGACGACGTCAACGATATGCTGCCCGCCGAGGTCGTCTCGCCGGACCAGATTGACGATGTGATGTCGATCTTCGGTGAAATGGAGATTGAAGTCGTCGATTCCAACCAACGGGTCACGCTCGGGGGTGCTGGCGAGGAGCTTGCAGAGGAAGAGGAAGAAGAGAAGGAAATTGACGGCGAAGTCGATAGCGACGTGGTCGGCAAGACCGGCGATCCGGTGCGCATGTATTTGCGCGAGATGGGCACGGTGTCGCTGCTCAGCCGCGAGGGCGAGGTGGAGATCGCCAAGAAAATCGAAGATGGCGAGAATAAAGTCCTTAACGAGGTTTTAGCCAGTCCTCTGGCGTTGCGCTACATTCTCGATCTTGGCGAAAAATTGGCGCAGCATGAGATCCGCGTGCGCGAAATCATCAAGGAAGAAGGCGACGAGGACAGCGAGAACTTCGAGGACGAGGAGGTTCATGAGAAGCGCTTGCTCGATCAGATCGGCAGAATCCGCCGGCTCACCAACGACCGCGAAAAGATTAGACGGCAGCTAGACGGTAAACGGGTCTCGGCGCGGCGACGCCAGTTACTGTTGGAGAGCGTCGCCAAGTACAACGACAGAATTATCAACGGACTTAAAGGTCTCCAGCTCAACCACAAGCAGACGGAAGCGATCGCCGACGGTTTAAAACGAGTAATGGAGCGAATGCAGGCCATCGAGAGACGTGTTAAAGATTTTGAACACCGGGTCGGCAAACCGTCGTCGGAGATTCTCAAGCAGGTTGCGCACGCCGAAGGGTACAAAAAACATTGGCCCAAGGTCATCAGCTCGTTTCGCATGGGCCACGATGCCATCCTCCACATGGCCGAAGAGATTCGTAGCGCACGGCGTGATATTCGACATATCGAGAAGGACCTGGAAATCCCGGCGGAGGAAGTTAAACGACGCGTCTGGACGATCATCGAAGGTGAAACCAAAGCCAATCTCGCCAAGAAAGAACTCATCGAAGCGAATCTCCGCCTGGTCGTGAGCATCGCCAAAAAGTACACCAACCGCGGCTTACAGTTCCTCGATCTGATTCAGGAAGGCAATATCGGCTTGATGAAGGCAGTCGATAAGTTCGAGTACCAGCGCGGTTACAAATTTTCTACTTACGCGACCTGGTGGATTCGCCAGGCGATCACGCGCGCGATCGCGGATCAGGCGCGCACCATCCGCATCCCGGTGCACATGATCGAGACCATCAACAAATTGATCCGCACCTCGCGTTACCTGGTCCAAGAAATTGGCCGGGAACCGACCCCGGAGGAGATTGCCACCAAGATGGAAATCCCCCTCGACAAAGTGCGCAAGGTGCTCAAAATCGCCAAGGAGCCGATTTCTTTGGAAACCCCGGTGGGCGAAGAGGAAGACAGCCATTTAGGCGACTTTATCGAAGATAAGCGAATCATCACGCCATCGGACGCGGTGGTCAACATCAATTTGCAAGAACAAACCCGCAAAGTACTGGCGACTTTGACGCCCCGCGAAGAGCAAGTCCTACGCATGAGGTTTGGCATCGGTGAGAAATCCGATCACACCTTGGAAGAAGTAGGGCAGAAATTTACCGTCACGCGCGAGCGCATCCGCCAGATCGAAGCCAAAGCCTTGCGCAAACTGCGCCACCCGAGCCGCAGCAAACGGCTCAAGAGTTTTATGGAGAGTTAAGTTTCGAGTTTCGTGTTTCAAGTTTTTGGTTGGATGACCCTTGCAAGAAAATTCCGAAACTGCGAGCTTCTAATCCAAAATCACAAATCTAAAATTTCCCCGCGGGCCCATAGCTCAGTTGGTTAGAGCCACCGGCTCATAACCGGTTGGTCCCTGGTTCGAGTCCAGGTGGGCCCACCAACCTTTTCAATAGCTTAGACAGATTCCCCGGAACCATCCGTGCATCCGGTGCCGGTTTTGGTGCCGGTTCGTTTTTCAATTTGGGTAACTCACGGCTGGATGCTGCCGGCTCGATTCCATCCCCCCGGAAGTAAACATTATGGTTTTATTGCATTGACCCGCTGACACGGGGCCACAAGTCAAAAAACAAGAAGTGATAGCGAGTGATAAGAATCCTAAATTTCCAAGCTTTTTACTTTTTGGTGTGTTACAGAGAGCTAAGGTTTGTCCCTGGTTTTGGCACAAAAGAGCGTATCCGGAATTTTGTGTGTGTGGCAAGTTGTTTATTATAATTGCGGCATAAATCGGTCCGCGAAAAGGATCGCAAACTGATTCATCGTCGACTTCCATTCCCGAGCGCTCATCATCCAACCTTTGGTTATATTTCTCAACGCTAGATAAAGTAGTTTCACGGCGGCATCGTCGTTGGGGAAATGGCCCCGATTCTTGATGATCTTTCTGAGTTGCATATGCAAGCTCTCGATTGCGTTCGTCGTATAGATAATCTTTCTGACCTCGGCAGGATAGGCAAAAAACGGAATGACTTGCTCCCACTGCCGTTTCCAGATCAGCGCGAAGGGCGGGTATTTCTTGTAAACCCCGCTCTATTAGCATGGGCACCTCGCTAGGATATGCGGGAAACTCTGACAGCTTGGAATACGCGAACGACGCAGTGCATGGGTAGAATTTGATCGTAGTCGAAAACAATTTAATACTACACCGGAAACCCGCATCACCCAGAGTTTCGAAATGTATCGTATCCATGCAGTCTAAGCCTCCAGAAAGTGCCGTACTGCCGCCCAGCATCACATCGTAATCGCCCGGTGTCAGCCGGAGAACATCGGCACGGGGGCGTGATCCATCAGTAGGGCCCCCCTGAATTCAAAGCAACAAAAGCTCTTTCATTGTTACCGCACTGGGACAAACTCGATTGTTATTTATTGGTCCATCTCCAAATCTGTATGGGGAGAATCCGAACAACTTTAACTCCAGCCACAGTAAACTAGCTCCTATACAGAAACCCACCGTTGGATTAAAATTGTCGTTATGGCGAGTAATGATGCAAGGGTACCGAGCACCTACGAGCACTGCCGCAACTGCGGCGCGGAAATGGCACCAGGCAAAGAAGAGTGCATAGCCTGTGGAACGCGGGTGCGAGCAAGCGAGCCAAAGTCCTCAACATCCGATCAGCAAACTCCCAACCGTGGCGTTCTATCATTTCGTTCGTTCACTCATCTGCTCATAGTTGGGCTATTAACTGCATTTTTTTATTACTCCTATCCCGGGATGCGCCCGTTTCTATCTCAAATGTTGCCGGTTCTCTCCCCATTGGTGGACGAAGTCGTGGCACGTGCGAATGCTGATCCAAAAACGGCTGAAATTTTGGGCCTACCCATTAAATCGGGTTGGCGCGTGAAAGGGTATATACGGCCGTGGGACCAAACATCAGGTGAGGCGGAGCTTTGGATACCAGTTTCCGGGACGAAGTCGGAAGGTACGATTTTCGCCAAAGCATTCCACGATGATAGCCCATGGGTTTTTTCGGAGTTGCTGTTACTCAAGGACGGTATTCGACTGGCAGATTTATTCGCCGCTTCAAAGGCAGCAACGCTATCTATCCCCATTGTCAACCGTCGCGTTTACATCATCCCCCTCGGTTCTCTCCCGGACCTCGGTCTAAGCGAGTTGCCCGCGTATTACCGCAATCGATTTGGTTTAACGGTGGAGCTACTGCCACCGATAGAACTCGACGACAGCGTGCGCGACCAAATGGTAAATAAGGTCGTAGATGACAAAATCGAAGAATTTTTGCAACGCCGGATTCCGCGAGTCGCCAACGATCCTAACGCGGTGATCATCGGTGTCATATCAGAGGATATGTACGTCAAGAGTAAAGGCACGTTTTCAATGTATAATAGATTTACGATTCGCGGGAACTTCGGGCTTGTGTCAACCTACATGTTGACCCCTCATCACTCTCATCCGCATGGAGCTGAATTATTGAAGACTCGGGTGCGCAAGCTCATCAGTCGAGACATTGGAATGAGTGGCTATAATTTCCCGACGAGCGATGACCTCACGAGCCTCGTAAGTAGGAAGCTTAGCTGGGTCAGGCACCTCGATAAGATGTCCGAAAGTTATGAAGGGATCGGACCCCACGCCATGGTGGATGAGTACCGAGTGGCCCGAAATGAGCCGTCGTACAAACCTGAAATTTTGTCGAGCTACTCCAAAGAGCAATTAAAGAAGGCGGACGGTCGATATCCGTGCCTGTTGATCAAACGACAACGCAAAGTCGAAGCTGAAATCGCAAAATTCGTTGTTAACCGAGATCGATGCCTGCCGAAGAGTTTCATGAACGGTTATGACACCGATGAGGTCGAAATTGACTTAAGGTCTGGGCAATTCGTAAGTAGGACGACGGACTTTTACTTCCAAGGCACCTCCCCCGTGACATTGACACGATGCTACCGAACCAGGGACTATCGTTCGCGAACATTTGGCTGGAACACTTCGCTCTCGTGGGATATTTCTATGGGTACAGATAAAAATCCTTATACCTATGTCGTCCTGAATCTATGTGATGGAAGTACAATTCATTATAAGAGAATTTCAAAAGGGGTGAGTTTCGCCGATGCGCTTTTCGAACATCGGCAAACGTCGACGGAATTTTTAGGTTCTCGCATGAGATGGAATGGAAACGCATGGGTGCTGAACCTGGTGGACGGCACTTCGATACTCTTTCCTGGCACATATAACGCCCGGCGGGGTGTTGATAACGCACCGATAGAGTTTTGGACCGCGCGAGGTGAACCGGTGAAGATTGAGCGTGATCGGCGCCGAAATCTAAAACGGCTGACTACACCGGGTCAAAATACGGTTGAATTTGAGTACGATCCATGGGATCGAGTCGTCGCAGCAGTCGATGGTCAGAGGCGGATTAATTATTCCTACGATGTTGCTGGCCGGCTCATTGAAGTACAGAAGTCCGGCGTGAAGACACGTATTGACTACGATTATGAACGTATCACAGCAATTCACGAGAACGATCGGCGGCTAATAGAATTTACCTACTCAATGGGCCTCCTAAATCAAATTTCATTAAATGACGGACGCAAATACAAGCTCCGGTACGACGCCGATCTTACAAAACATAATTCCAAAATTCTGGGTACCCAACTAACCGAACCCGACGGCAGTGTGAGTACGTTCAAGGGCATGGCAGAGTGACCGCCGATCTAGAATTGTGCGACCATCGAGAACTGCCTTTCAGACTTCGCTCCCGCCATGTTTTTGTTTTACCGCTCTCTGCATCATGTTACGCTACGACTTCAACTGGACGAGGTGAAGAGGCTTCCATGAGATTCGAAAAGAAAGTTGCGGTGACCCGAATCGTGTTGATCACAATCGGCCGGTTGGCATCGGCCTTCGCCTGCGCGGATTTCTACAAGGGCAAGACGGCGAATTATCTTTACACCAACACCAAGCAGGATTACTGCCACTAGGATTGATTACACCGCATAGTTCTTCATTTCTCACCTCGTTCCTGGGCAGACGTATCACAAATACCGAAACTGAGGACGGGGTTCTTTACGGTGGGAAAAAGCTGATTTGTCGAGGGGAAAATGGCAAAATTCGGCCTGAGGTTATACTGTAAGGCACATCAGGCAAGTCTCATAAGATATGTTCGATGGCGAATTCAATCTAATCGTGGCCATAAAAGCCGCACTGAATAGCCAAGATTGACATGCGGTGAGTGCGCGTCCGAAAATCTTTACCGTGTTCAATGTTAGACGAAATAATGCAGTATGCTATCTGCTCAATTCTGATACCAGCGAACAATTCCGGAACGAAAGTTTATCGCGACACGCGATCGTTCGGTGCTCCGTCAGTAGGGCGTTCGGGGTTTATATGTCGGAGGAATCGGTAGCGTTTGAAACCCAACACGGGAGTAGTAATTTCGAGCAGAACAGTGCGATCGCCTGGCGCAAGAGTTACGTGCGGATCGACTCGCGCGTGCACCGTAATCCCATATTCGAGCTTTACAGCGGCGTACCGACGAACATGCGGCTGGCTATTGTCGGCTATTTGTTGAAGACCAACAACACTCCCGAACATTTCCTTGGTCGGGCCAACGACATAGGCTTCGTACATCACTAAAGCGGAGATTGCGAGAATAACCCAGCCACCACGGCGAGAGCGAGTTTTTCATCCCGAGCGATCATCAAGACTGCACTTTTATTAGCATAAATTCATGAGATTAAACTACTTGGTCCTACGACCCTACGATTTAAATTGGCAGGATTGGGTTGATGGGATAGGTTTTAACCTGAATGCGAACGCAGAGGGATCAAGGAAGAGCAGAGAGAATCGGACGCATTCAGGATAAAACCCCTTGGACTAAAGCGTTGGGTGGAGCAGCGATGGTTGTCTATGGGGATAGTAACCGTGGCAGGGAGGCGAACCGACTTCGTTGTGCGGGTGATCGCATGATGAACGAGCGGGGTTCGGGTTAACCCGTGAGCAAAACTGGCTCACAGGTTCGACGTGAGAACAGGCCAAGAAGCGGTAAAACGATAAAAACAGGTACACCGATGCGTAGGCTCTGGCACAGAGCAGGGCAAGCACGCTTGAGTTGGATCTTTGAGTGATCATCACGAAGAATCCCATGGTGCGGGGATGGGCAGATCGGCAAGCAAGACCAGCGTTCCCTTTTGGCATAGAGGGCATCGAGTGATATCGATGCCGGTCAGTTCGAGCATCAGCTGGCGAACGGATTTTTGCGCGAGCTGGGGAAGAGCCCGACCAAGGTCTAAGAGTTGACGGCACTTGGACAGCAGGCTTTTGGATCGGTTGGCCAAAAAGCCCGAGTGACGCACCCGCACAAAGCCCTTGGGAATCACATGGAGCAAGAAGCGGCGGATGAATTCGTGGGCATCGAGGGTCATGGTGTTTTTTCGGTCGTGGTTTTTTCGATCCCGGTAACTGAAGGTGACTTCTCGGCCATAGGCGGAAACGATCCGATCATTGGACAGCGCTACGCGGTGGGTGTATCGACCGAGGTAGTCCAGCATATGGTCGGGAGAACCGAAAGGTTTTTTGGCGTAGACGACCCACGGTTTTTTTCGTAATCCTTTCAGCAGCCCATCAAAGGCTTTAGCGTTGGCCAAGGGCGCGATGTGTCCGACGAAGAGCAATTTATTTTGATCGAAGCTCTTTTTGAGTAAGTCGAGAAACTTAGCGCGGAAGACCAGGCTCAGGGCTTTGACCGGGAAGAGAAAGTTTTGGCGGGCCGCTATCCAGCGGTTTTGATCGAAAGACAACGCTCCGGCGGGAACCAAACAGTGCAGATGAAAGTGATCCAACAGGGTTTGGTTCCAGGTGTGCAGAACCGCGGTGATGCCTAAGGTTCCTTTGAGACGACTCTGAGCAAATTGGGCCAAGGTGTCAGAGACCGCTTGAAACAAAATATTGATCAGGGTTTTCTTATTGATCAGGATCAGCCGGTTGAGCTCGTGGGGCAAGGTGAACACCAGATGGAAGTATCCCACCGGGAGAAGTTCTGGCTTTTGTTTATCGAGCCACTTGACCTTGGCCAACGATTGGCACTTGGGGCAATGCCGATTTCTACACGAATTATAGGCGGGGCGCTCAAAGCCGCAGGCGTCACACTGTTGGAGGTGGCCACCGAGAGCCGCAGTACGACAACGCTCCACGGCTTGCATGACCTTAAGATGGGAGACCGGCAACGGATGGTTGCGGCGATAAGACTCGCCATGGGCTCGAAAGATATCAGCTAGTTCAACGCCGCCCCTTGGCGCCGCCGGCTGCTCAGAGCCGGCGCGCATGGCTTAGGCCCTATATAACTGGAGCCGGTCGAGCGGACTGACCGCGTTATCCACATTGTGTGGCCGTAGCCTTAAGTAGCGCTGGGTGGACAGAATCGAGGTGTGGCCCATTAAAAACTGGATCGAGCGCAAGTCCACCCCGGCTTCTAACAGATGGGTGGCGAAACACGCCCGCAGGCTGTGAATACCACGGCCTTTTTTGAGCCCCGCTCTTCTCTTGGCCGAATTGAAGATGTGCCAAGCTTCGCCTCGACTCAACGGGCCGTTCTTGGCTCGGTTGGGGAAAAGCCAGAGCGCTGGGCGGTAACGCTTCCAATACTGACGCAGCTCCACCAGCAGGTGCTCGGACAAAATGGTATAACGGTCTTTGCCGCCTTTGCCTTGCTGGACCCGCAGCGTCATGCGCCCTGGATCGATGTCGGTGATCTTGAGACTCACTAACTCACTGACTCTGAGCCCTGCCGAATAGGCGGTCATCAATTATACACGCTGCTTGAGACCTCGGGCCGCGCGCAACAGGCGTAGGACCTCCTCGGAGCTCAAGACTTCGCCAGAGGGGAGGATTTCTTTCTCGGTGGGATGAACAACTTGTTCTCGTCCCAGCCCAGGGTCTGGTTGTAGAAAAAACGCAGTCCTGAGCAGTAGCCCGTCAGACCATTGGGCGATAACTTCCGCTCGACTAGCAGATGCACAAGAAAGGCTCGGATATCCTCCTTATCGAGCTGATCCGGCGCTTTCCCATGATATTGGGTCAGCCGGGTTACCGCGTAGAGGTAAGACTTTTGCGTTGCCGCAGAAAAGTTCCGCAGCTTCATCTCCTCGATCATTCGATCGCGTAAAATCTCCATAAAACCTCCTTGAATGAAAAGATTCACGGAGGCTATCACTACACACACGCACCGAGTCAAAGAGAAATTACACGATAAAGGAACTGCGAGTCGATTACCGAAAATGCTTCAATAAACGCGCCCTCTCATCCACCGCGAAGCGGTTTAGTCCTAGGAAAATACAGTCAAATCCTACGCCCGAGAACCCTGAAATAGGCGCGCGGCAGAAGTGAAAACGGCGGCCCGATGGGGACTGCCGCGCTCTAACGCTATGCCGCTGAGCCGGTATTAGAAAATACTTGGTTCATCTGTAATCTCGTAATCGGTTCAAGCGGCGGGTTATACGTCGGCGGCATTTCACTCTGTCGCATACGGCCCACCCGAGCCGTCGATTCCGTACAGCGCGCCTCCGAAACAGCGTACTGCGTTAGAACCACGGGCAGATCAAGGAGGGCGCAGAACACGCCAGCGATCAACCATCGCTTGATTCCGCTGTTTGGTCTCCCAACGACACTTCGAAGTCATGAGAGTCCAGGTGGGCCCACCAACTTTTCCAAGCTCGATCGAAGTATTGCCATTCCCTTTTTACGGGGCATGCCGGCCCGAACCGGCGTTTCTAACAATAACAAGACAACTGACAGCACCGAGCGTATCCAACGCACGGCAGAAAAGAGGGTGAGTCGGCTATTAGCTTTAAATGAAGCTTTAGAGATGTTCCGCTAATACCTTCCATCGGCGCGCGCATGGTAAGGCCGATCGCGTGCGGGGCAGCGTTCACTGAGCACGGATGCCGATGTCATAGCCGAGCTTTGTCGCTACCACGGCAACCGTCATGGTAACGGTCACGATAATTAGACTGACGATGCCCGCCGCCTCATACTGGGCAGCATCCCCGGAGATCATAAGTTCTAGGGCGAGGATCGAAAGGGTCCGGGTTTCCCGGGAGGCCAAGAGGATAATACTGGTCGTCGTGTTGGCTGCGGTTACGAAGTTCATGACAGCAATCATGATCATCGAGGGCATGATGATCGGTAACCAGACTTTGAAATAGGTGCGCATCCAGCCAGCTCCTGCGACTCTGGCGGCGTCCTCCATGTCTCTGCCGACCTGCAAAAAACTGGTTTTGAATACCTGGACTCCCGTTAGCATGCCTTGCACCAGCACGACGAGGAACAAGATATACATGGTGCCATACGCTGGGCGGAGGAATGGTGTGCCCAGGATCAGCCAGAGCAAGCCAAGGGAGGAGAGCAGGCCTGGAACGGTAGCAGACGACCACACGATGGTGTCGAGGAGCACGCGCCCGCGAAGCGCCGTCTTCACGACGATATAGGCGATCATGGAGAACAGCAGCGGGCTGGCGATTCCAGCGAAGGTGGCTAAGCCAAGGGTGGTGCGCAGGGCGAGCCAGAAATGGTCGTCGCCGAACACGAGGATCCAATGTTTCAACGTGAAGGTAGGAATGAAATCGAAGAATCCTACCTTGTTCATGAAGCTACCCAGCACCAGGATCACCATCGGGACAGGGACGAGTAGGACGATCACGAAAATAACGAATGCGGTCGCGATAGATTGCCAGCGCCCAAGCGAGATCAATGCAGGTTTCATCTGGCCCGTTACAGTGGTGTATAAACGCCGGGAAAGCAGCCATCGCTGGAGAGGGATGACCAGCGCAATGACCCCCATGGTGATCGACGCCAGGGCCGTTGCCTGCCCTGGTTGCGGTGGCATCGCCTGGCGCGCCAGCTGGTACACCTTAGTCGAAAAGACGTAGAAGTTAGCGGGAACACCGAGCAGCAGCTCCGTTTCAAATGAGTTGAAGATGCGAACGATATTCAACATGAAGACAACCGCCATTGACGGGACCATCACGGGGAGCGTGATGCGGAGCATGGTGCGAAGGTTCGTCGCGCCGCCAACCCTTGCCGCTTCCTCCAGCGCCGAATCCATGTTTCTGAAAGCCGGAGTCAGCAACATTACTTTCTGGGAGATAGCGTTCCCCATGAGGTGAGCGAACACGATCCCCGGGACACTGAAAATGTTGAAGATCGGGCCATCGATGAACGGCAACCTAGCGACCAAATCATTGATTATCCCGATATGTGGATCGAATGCGTAGATCCAACCGATAGTGGTCGCCAGTCCCGGGAGCATATAAGAGAGCCAGAATCCCATCTCCCACCCACGGCTGAACGGTATCTTCGTGCGGGCTAATATCCAGGCGATGAGTACTGCCACCGGGAAAGCGATGGCGGTGTACAGCCAGAAGACCATTACCGTGTTCCAGAGCGACTGGAGCAAGGCTGGCTGCGCGAATGCCATCCGCCAGTTCTCCAGGCCGAAGACTGCGGGTTCGCTAAACCGCGCTACGTTGAAGCTGTTGATCAGGATCAAAACGATGGGACCGACCAGGTAGGCACCCAGGGTGATGATGAGGGTAACCATGAGGGCGGCACCGACGTAGCGCGTGCGGATTGCCGGGAGCGCCCTCATTGCGTCCGACGTGGGCATGGCAGCGGCCTGATTTGGGCGCTTTATAGTCAAAAGCCCATTCTGCCTTTTATCGTGACTTCTGCCGCCGCAGTGCTAGCGGAGACCTACTGCCATAAGCCGGCTTCGACGCCGAGTTTGTAGCGCAGGTCGAGAGCGGCTTTAGTCGCTTCCTTGAAGCGCTTCTCGCAGCACTCGAAGACATACTCAACACCATCGAGCCGCTGATTCTGTTCTCTGACGTTGTTTTTGGGAATGTCCAAACGCAGGGAATTCGCACCGGCGTTCTTCTGCGACGCATATTGCCCTTCCTTGGTCAAAAGCCAGTTTAAAAACAGTTTTGCGGCGCTCGGGTTTTTCGCTCGGTCAAATATCACGACGTTGCCCGAGGCGGAGCTCAGGTTGTTGCAATGATCGAGCGGGTGGGGCAGCTGAGGTTCAACCGGCAGACCTCCCGACTTTAACTGTTCGACCTCCGCACTGACCCCACCGAGGCCGACCTTGCCCACGCCACGCGCGAGCCACTCAGCCCCCTGCCGGTCGTTGGCTTGAACTTTGGGCTTCTGGTTGACCCAGATAGTGCGAAACCATGACTCGCCGTAGACGGTGTATTGGCACGCGAAGACGTCGTGGCTATAGTCGCGGACGATAATTTGTCCGGTGAATTCGGGCCGGCCGAGATCCTTCCAAGAGCGCAGCTGCTTGATATCGTTTGGGGCCATGAGCTTGGTGTTGTACGAAATGCTACCGAAACCACCGTTGCCCCAGAAGGTGTAAGCGTACTTCTCCTCGTCATCCGCCCACCAGTGGCGCTTGCGGTACCAGACTCCGGCGTCGAGGATCTCCGGGTGGATTAAGAGCGGCATGATGGGCTGCAGGACGCCTGCCGGAACCAGGGTGTCTTGGGGAAAACGGCCGCTCGTTACCCACGCATCCACGGAGTGGATCCCGGCGCTGCGCTCAGCTCGGATACGCTCCCAGTGGTCCCTCGACCTGCCGAGGAAGGTCTTGACCTTGACGCCATACTTGTCTCCGAAGGCGGCTTGCCAGCCTTTGCTCATGTCACGGCCTGATCCGCCGCCGACGATGACGTTTAACTCGCCTTCTCGCTTGGCTTCTTTGGCGAGTGCCGCCCAATTGGCTTGGAATGGCTCTGCGGCCGCCCCCCGTCCGGGAGTTGCCAGCACGAAACCCGTCAAAATTACAGCTGAAATACCGGTCTGCATAATGCGCTTCATTGTCGCTTTACCTCCATCGGATTGGGCTTCTACAGGCTCGGAGGGAAGACGCATGCTGACATGGCCTGTGGCAAAACCAATTCACCCGAAGCGAGCCCGATTTCGGCAAGAATTCGATTGGCGATCGCCACGGCACGTTTCGTTGTCTCCACATCGGTACTCATCTGTTAGCTTGCCCCTCTCTCCGCTAGCCGTTGCACACCTCTCAAAAGGATAGGCTATTCGTGACCGAGCCGCCCCCGGCCATTATTGTGATAGGGTTTGTCAGCCACCATGACGGACCGTTCCTCCTGGGACATCTTGTACAGTCGCATGCCTTCTTCGAGTGTTAGGTTGCCAATGTTGTCCGAGGTAATCCGGATAAGCTTGTCCTTGTCTGATGCCCGCACGATGCCGATGGGGTCTTGCCCCTCCTGGACCCGGATCATCTGTTCCCGCCACACCTTGCGGTTCATAATCAATCCTTCATCCGAGACCCCCAGGTGCCACTTTTCCCAGTCTGGCAGGTAGTTTCGCTCGACGGGCCCCTGGGTCTGCTGCGCCACTTCGTCCTCCCAAATGTTTCCTTGTCGCCATGGATGCCCATAGTTCCAATACCTGCCCACCTGTTGTGCCCAGTCAGGCGGCAGATTGCGAGCCCGACCAATGCTCGGCAAAGGACTGTTCATCGCATCGATTGCCCGCTGAGCTTTCTCCGACACCTGTCCGTCCTCTAGTGGGAAGAAATCCACCGTGAACCAGCGGGTATTGTAGTCGTCTACCGGCACCGCCCATTTCATGCTAGCCGCGTTGTCCTGGTTACAGCGCTGGGTCGGCCACACTGTATGCGTCTCGTGGTATAGGTATCGTCCCTTTTGTTTGGACATTTCCTTTAAGACCTTCATGCGCGTGCCCCACTGCGTGCGCTCAAAGGTTATCGGCGTCGCGAGGGACCCATCCTCCTGCCAATACATCGTTCCCGTCTGCGGCGGATTTCGGAACCAGCCGTGGGCAATCTCGCCGTGCCAGGGGTCCATGTTGTTGTCGTGCAGCGCCTGGAAGACGTTGCAGCGCTCGGTATAGCCGCCGTTGCCGGTGACGCGAACGCCGTCATTGCTGAAGAGCTGGTGGTAGCGCGGGAAGGGCGGCTCCAGCTTTGGCGGTCCCATGTAAGCGAAAATGAGACCACCGACTTCACGGACGGGATAGGACAGTTGGCGCACCTTTTCCTTAAAGTTGGAGCCGGGAGGCTCGCCCGGCATTTCCACCACGGCGCCGTTTCCGGAGTAAAGCCAGCCGTGGTACATGCAGCGGAGACAGTCGCCCTCGATGCGGCCGTAGGCGAGAGATGTGCCACGGTGCGCGCAGTGTTCGCCGAGCAGGTGAGCACTGCCCTTGGCGTCACGGTAGAGGATGAGGTGCTCGCCAAGGACGGTGACGCGAATCGGGTTATTGGTGCCGGCGAAGGAGCCGCCGCCAAGATTGACCGACACCTCGACGGGGAGCCAGTAGCGGCGGAAGACTTCGCCGGACGATGTGCCAGGACCTATCTGAATCGATTCCAGTTCTTCATCATTGATCATCTCTCACACCTCCGTAGTTTGATTACTCGTTAGGAACTCGCTCATGGAAACCTGCAGAGGAACCTGATGCTTGAGCATCACTTCGGCGCGCTCTCTGCCCGACTGTAATACAGCCAAGGTGAGCTCGAGCGTTGCCAGCGACCACGCTCCGTCGTGGACACAGCTCCGTCCCTCTGCCACTGAACGGTACACTTCATCAAGGACGAAGTCCCGGCCCGACTTGTTCATCGGCAGCGGCACCTCGCGCTTTTGCTCGTCACCGTAGACGAGCAAGCCGTCCCTCGATTGCCGGATATCGCCGCGCTCGCAACTTACGATGGTGAGCCCGTAGAATGGTTGGCCCCGCTCTGCATGATCCGGCGGCGTCGAGTTAGCAAGGCCATAGCCACGCAAGCGTTTGAGCTCAGACTCGTCGCCCGTATTTCGGGACCGCCGCGCGGCTGCGTACTCGACATTGTTTTCCGGCGTACCTCCTTGGCCAAGACCGAAAGTCAACTCGCTCGAGTGAAACCGGTCGTAGCCGCTGAAGACGGCGGTTGCGACGGTACCATCTTCAAAATCAAGCAAAGCCGTATGGGCTCCCTCCGTCCGCCTGTCAGGATCCCAAACGCCGGTCATGGCCCGCACGCTGCGCACGACCCCGCCGCCAATGAGGCGCAAGATGTCGAACTGGTGCGCGCCCTGCCGGAACGTCACGCCGCCGCCAAGCTTGGTATCAAGCTCCTCGGTTAGCCTAGGCTGGTACAGCCAGGCACTGTAGGTCCAGTTGTGCATCATACGCACGCGACCCAGCGCGCCGCTTTCGACGACCTCCCGCATCTTGAGAATGGGGATCTCCATGCTCTGCGGGTGCGCTTCGATAAGAGACAGCCCATTGCGCCTGGCTAGGTCGATCATGCGCTCGGCATCCTCGATGGTGACGGCCATTGGTTTCGCCACCAGTACGTGTTTGTGGTGATCCAGTGCCATAAGTACTTGCTCGGAGTGCAAGTGAGTGGGTGTGGCAACGTAGACGACTTCAACGTTTGCGTCTTTGCAGAGCGTTTCGGCGTCGGCATAGAGCGTGGCTGGATGATCACGGCCGAATCTTTCCAGCACTTCCGGTCGGACTTCGGCGACTGCGGCAAGCGTGAGCCGCGACTGGCGCTTGATCGCGGATACGAAGGAGCTTCCTATTCGGCCTAGCCCGATGATGCCGAAGCGCAGCTGGCGGTTTTCTTTCCGGGGATCAACCATTTAACTTAAGGACTCTTGGCTTTTTCTCGCGATTCTATCTTGGCGGGTAACACAACTAGATCGCCTATGTCAACTTAGCTGGGTTAAGGAATCGAGTTTGCTCTTAGCTCTTTATTCGGCTCACATCGAGCAAGGGGGCAAGTCCGATTTTAGCTTGCAAGCGTAATCCGGGAGATTTTGTTGACAGCCTACTTTTCCGTTCTAAGGCCGAGTGTCGTAGGTTAGAAGCGTTCCGTGCCGAGAAGCTATGGGTCAGACACAATAATCATTTCAATCTGCCTTTCAATGTATGATCGAGACAGCGGGCAGCCATTAGGAGGATAGTTTAGAGCGCCAGGTTGTGATTATTTAATATTGAATGGCGATGATAAGGCGCAAAGCACGAGGATTTGCCACCGCCGCCCGCCAGTTATTCCACCGATGGAATATTTTTCTGGTTCTGATGCCGAATATTCATCTCGGCGTAATTTACGACTCTGGCGCTAAGATACCGGACCGCATAACAGCAAACGATCGAGTAATCCAGATGGATTCTTTAGCTGCTTGGTCTCACAGCCAGTTCGAAGTGTCGGAAATAATCGAGGTATATATAGGGTGAGGGACTGTCGGCACAGACCGGCCGATGGTCGCATTAGGTAGACTCATTGTCTCTCTACTGTGCCAGCAAGCCATCGGTGCGCTTTAGAAATATTATCCCGCTGTATTTCCGGTTGACGAAAGTACGTAGCGATTCCACGCCGCCGGCCTGCTCCTCGCCGTGCAAACAGTTTGACCCAGTAGGGCCCGTAGCGATATAGGTGCGCCCATGCAGCGCTACAGAAACCACCCCATCTACGGGCTTGCCCTTCCAGCGCCGGGAAAGCTCTGGCGTTCTATCGGGATGGTATTCGACCCCGAGCACCCCGTCGCACGCGAGATCAAACGGCTGGAATGCGCTAACATCATTTCTACGACGAGCGATGAGGCCGAAGAAATTGCCCTCACTCTATGCAAGGCATGGGTTGATGGTCTAGGTTTACCGCCGAACAAAGCCAACTGAGAGCGCTTAAGGGTGGCGACGGTCACTGAGCGGTCACTGAAGTGTGAGCACAACCCACGCCAGCATGCCGGCACCTAAGCCAACAACGATTAGTAGCGTAAGATCTTCTATCATATGGCACTCTTGTGGAGTTCGAAGCAAATTCTGCACCAGGGAGTAACAACAGCATTGCGCCGTCAATCGTTGCCAAGCATCCAACGCGTCCGTGCCAAGCGGACAATCTCTATGTGTTCGTGTCAGTCAGCTATGTCGCTTGGTCGCGGCTAGGCGCGATGCGACCATGCGCGAGTCACCTCGACAACGACCGGATCAAATCGTTCGCCAACCGGTGTCCTGGGAGAATCATTCCGCGGTCGCCGATGCGGCCCGCAATTTTCGCGTAGCCAGCCGGGAGAACC
>Ga0326597_10003839_pt1 | contig 21386 bp, 20 predicted proteins | sample RVTome_12_FD_203789 | JGI IMG/M metagenome (GOLD analysis project Ga0326597, IMG submission 203789) | Soil microbial communities from uranium-contaminated site in the Upper Colorado River Basin, Wyoming, United States - RVT100D185 | ecosystem: Environmental > Terrestrial > Soil > Contaminated >...
GGAGGACCTACCTCCATCTCTTGCACAGCACCGCGAACGAGTCCTACATGCTCACTCCTTCGCGTTCGTGACACACGGCCCGTCGTTTCGCCGACGGCCTCGCCGACGGTGGGTTGGAGATCGCCAACGAGGTCGTCCTGAACCAGGTCCTGGTCGGCGTCGGATCCGACGCCGACGCCGACCGGGTAATCGAAGCCATCCAGCGGGAGGGCACGTGCTGGCTCGGGGGGACGACATGGCGAGGTCGCCGCCTGCTGCGCGTCTCGGTGTCCAACCACACGACCACGCAGGACGACATCGACCGGTCCGTCGATGCGATCCTCCGCATCGCGGCATGAACCAGGAAGCCATGGACGACACGAGCGCGCACGCGACCAGCGCGTGGCTGGCCGAGCTCGACGACGCCCTGCGTGACGACGTCCGCTGGCTCGGCAACGAACTGGGCAACACCCTCGTGCGGCAGGAGGGTCAGCCCCTCCTCGACCTCGTGGAACAGGTCAGGCGGCTGACGAGGGACGGCCGGACGGACGCCGCCGCCGCCGGCGAGCTGGACGAGGTCCTCCGCGGGCTCGACACGCAACAGACGACGCTGCTCGTCCGCGCATTCACGACGTACTTCCGGCTGGCGACGGTCGTCGAGCACGTCCATCTGATCGACCTGCTGAGGTCGCCCGACGAGTCCAGGCAGGGCTGGTTGCCGGCTGCGCTCGAGGCGGTGCGCGACGCGGGCGTCCCGGACGACGACCTGCACGCCATGCTGGCCAAGGCCGAGATCCGGCCCGTCATCACCGCGCACCCGACCGAGGTCAGCCGCCGCTCCATGCTCACGAAACTGGCTGCACTCGGTCAGCTCGTGGAAGAGCGCAGCGATCCACGCCTGACCGACATCGAACGTGCGCGCCTTGACCGCCGTGCCCAGGAAGTCGTCGACGAACTGTGGACCACCGACGAACTGCGGATCGCCCAGCCGCATCCCACCGACGAGGCGCACTCGGCCCTGTACTACGTCGAGCTCGCGCTGCGCGACGTGCTCCCCGACCTGCTCGACGACCTGACCGCCGCCCTCGGTGACGACGTCGAGTTGCCGGGCGACTGGGCGCCGATCCGGTTCGGGACATGGGTCGGCGGCGATCGGGATGGCAACCCACACGTGACCGACGACGTGACCGAGGACGTGCTCGCGCGCATGCACGGACGTGGCCTCGTCCTGATCGAGGAACAGCTCACACAACTGGCCCGTGAGCTGTCCTTGTCCATCCGGATCGCCGAGGTATCCGATGAGCTGACCGCGTCACTCGCCGAGGACCGTGGGGCGCTGCCCAGCGTGTGGCGACGTCTCGAGCACCTGAACCGCGAGGAGCCCTACCGCCTCAAGCTGTCCTACTGCGTGGCCAGAGTCCAGAACACCCGCCGGCGGCTCGAACGCCGCACGCCGCACGAGCCGGGCAGGGACTACCTCGACGCGGACGGGCTGCTCGATGACCTGCTCCTGTTGCGGAGGTCGCTGATCGGCAGGGCACGGCAGACGGTCATCGCTCGGCGCCTCGATCGGGTGATCCGGATCGTTGCGGCCACGCGCTTCCACCTCGCGGTGCTCGAGGTCCGCGAGCACAGTCGTGCGTTCCACCAACTGCTCGCCGAGCTCTTCGAGCAGAACGGCATGGAGTACCCCGAGGAGCCGGAGGCCCGGGCGGAGGTCCTGGCCGCCGAGCTGGCAGGTCACCGGCCCCTTTCGGCGGTCACGACCGAGGTCTCGGAGGACGCCACACGCACGGCCGCGATGTTCACGCACCTGCGACACGCCATGGACCGTTACGGCCCCGGCGTGGTCGACACCTGCATCATCTCGATGACCCACGGGCCGCAGGACGTCCTCGCGGCGGCGATCGCGGCCCGCGAATCCGGCCTCGTGGACGTCAGCCGCGGGATCGCCCGGCTGTCCTTCGTCCCCCTGCTCGAGACCGTCGACGAGCTCCGCCGGGCCGGCCCGATCCTCGACGACCTGCTGTCCACCCCCGCGTACCGGGAACTGGTTCGGCTGCGCGGTGACGTGCAGGAGGTCATGCTCGGCTACTCGGACTCGAACAAGGAGGGCGGGGTCGTCACCTCGCAGTGGTCCATCCACCGCGCCATCCGGGCGCTGCGGGACACGGCCGCCCGCCACGGCGTCGGCCTGCGGCTGTTCCACGGACGTGGCGGTTCCGTCGGCCGCGGGGGCGGCCCCGCGCACGACGCCATCGTCGCCCAGCCCTACGGCGCCGTGAGCGGCCGGGTGAAGTTGACCGAGCAGGGCGAGGTCATCGCCGACAAGTACCTGCTGCACGCCAGGGCCCGCAACAACCTCGAACTGCTGCTGTCCGCCACGGTGGAGGCGTCGCTCCTGCACACGTCGGCCACGATCGACGTCGACAAGCTCGCACGCTACGACGAGGTCATGGACCTGATCTCCGAGGCGGCCCATGCGAGGTACCGCGAGCTGCTCGACCATCCCGACCTCGTGGACTACTTCCTCACCGCGACGCCGGTCGAGGAGCTCGGCAGGCTGAACATCGCGTCACGTCCGGCGCGACGACCGTCGTCGGACGGAGGCATCGACGGCCTCCGTGCCATCCCGTGGGTCTTCGGATGGACCCAGTCGCGTCAGATCGTCCCGGGGTGGTTCGGGGTCGGGACCGGCCTGCAGGCCGCCATCGAAGCCGGCCACGCCGACCTGCTGGCGAAGATGTCGGCCTCGTGGCCGTTCTTGCGCACGCTGCTGTCCAACGTCGGGATGACCGTCGCCAAGACCGACCTCGGCATCGCCAACGCGTACGTGGACCGGTTGGTGGCGGCGGATGCCCGGGGTCCGTTCGGCCTCATCGCCGAGGAGCACCAGATCACCACCGCGATGCTCCACGACCTGCGCGGTGACCAGGCGGGCTCGTCGGGCAACCCGGTGCTGGACCGGGCGCTCGACGTCCGCGACCTCTACCTGCAGCCGTTGCACGCGTTGCAGGTCGAGCTGCTGGCCCGCACGCGCGAAGCCGATGACCCGGACGAGGCCGTCGACCGCGCACTGCTCCTGACCATCAACGGGATCGCCGCCGGCCTGCGCAACACCGGCTGACAGACCGGCGTGGCCCAGATGCTCAGCGCCGGATCGGCGCCTTGGCGTACGACCGCTGCCACGTCGTCGCCGTGGCAGCGACGAGGAACGCGGCGAAGACCTTCAGCACGGCCTCCCACCGGGAGGTCGGGGTGTTCCCGATCGGGTCCGCCGCGACCGGCTGCTCCGCGGCGGGAGCCGTCAGGGGCTCCGCCGTCTGGGGCGACGCGACGTCGGGCCCGGCGTCGGTGGTGATGGTCCGTCCGGGGGACGAACCGTTCCGGGATACGCCCGGCCCCGCCCAGTAGGTGTCGAGCTCCGGGGTCTTGACCTCGTCGTGGAGCACCGCGGTCTCGGTGGTCGTGTCGCCGCCCGCTGGTGCGGAGCCGGTCACCGGTGGGGTCGGCAGGGCGCCCTGGTCGGTGCCGCCACCCGGGGCGCTTGGCGCGCCGATGGTGTCGTCGACGAGGTTGCCGACGGTGTCCACGACGGGCTCGGCGGGCTCGAGCAGGTCCTGGACGGGGTCGGTGACCGGCGCCAGCGCATCCTCGACCGGGTCGGTGACCGGGGCCAGCGGTTCGAGCAGTTCGCCCTCACCCGTCAGGAGCAGGCCGTCGTCGCCGTCATCCTCGCCAGCGTCGGTGCTCGCGGTCGACGTGGCGCCGACGAGCGTGTCTGCGGTGTCCTCGATCGGTTCAACGACCTCGTCGAGTGGCTCCAGCGGTTCGCTCAGGCCCGGAAGGGCGGCTGCCGGCACGGCCATGAGGCCAGCGGCGAGCGTCGAAGCGAGAAGGGTCAACAGACGTCGGCGTTCCATGTGCATGTCTCCCGGTTGCACCGCCCGGTCCGGTCAAACCAGGCGTCCTACAAAGAGGTCAACGATGGAGAGGACCAGGGGTTACGGACTAGTCTTCCCACGTGTCGTACTTCGATCACTTCAGTGTGCCGATGCCGGACACGGCGGTCGTGATCCTCTCTCTGGCCGTCGACGAGATCGCCACCCGGTGGAGCCGACTCGAGTTCAGTCCTCGTCGGGCGATGCCGGCGTGTTCGCTCGTGAGGATCGCGATCGCCATCACGCCACCCATCAGCAGCGCCAATGTGGAACCGTTCCTCGCTCCACCGGACGTGCTCGAACTGCATGCTGTTGGTGTAGGTCAGCAGGAACATGACGATCATCGAGGTCGCGATCATCGCGCCGAACCGCACGTACATACGGCGTTGGTGAGCGCCATGGTCGCCCGTGGAATCGTGGCTGTTCATTTCGGCGGGGGACAGCCCGCGGTTGTCGGATCACGCCGTTCGGCGGAACCGGTTCCGGTAGGCCGAGGGACTGACCCCGACCGACTCGCGAAGTCGGGCCCGCAGGTTTGCGGCGGTGCCGAGGCCACTGCGCGTGGCGACGGCATCGATCGTGAGGTCGGTCGTCTCGAGCAGTCGACGGGCGTGGCCGACCCGCTGCGCCGTCAGCCACTGGTGCGGCGTCGTCCCGGTCGCGTCCACGAACCGACGTGCGAACGTCCGCTCGCTCATCGCCGCCCGCTTGGCCACCGCCGTGACGTCGAGCCGTTCGTCGAGGTGTTCGACCATCCAGTCGAGCAGTTCAGCGAACGGCGTCCCGCCGATCGGAACCGGCGGCATCGTCGTGTACTGCGCCTGACCACCGTCACGATGCGGTGGCACGACCGCGCGGCGAGCCACCACGTCCGCGGCGTCGGCCCCATGGTCCCGCCGAACGATATGGAGGGCGAGGTCCATGCCCGATGCCGAGCCCGCCGATGTCAGCACGTCGCCCTCGTCCACCCAGAGCACGTCCGGGACGACCTCGACCCGCGGGTAGCTCGTCCGGAAGGCGTCCAGGTACATCCAGTGGGTCGTCGCCCGTCGACCGTCCAGCAGCCCGGCTTCGGCGAGTACGAACGCCCCGGAGCAGAACGACACCATCCGGGCACCCCTGTCAGCGGCTTGCCGGAGCGCCTCCATCACCTCGGGCTCGGGCAGCACTGGCATGCGCCAACCACAGGCCATCTGCTCCGCGTCCACCGACTTCGGCGCCATCGGCACGATCACGGTGTCCGCGGTGACAAGGTCGTCGAGGTCACGGTCCACGGTCATCGAGAAGCCGAAGCGGGTGGGAATCGGGACACCTGGGGTCGGTGAGCAGATGCGCAGGTCGTACCACCGCGGCTCCGACATCGATGCCAGGATCTCGCCCCGTCGGACCCCGAAGACCTCGCAGGCGATCGAGAACTCGAACGGATTCATGTAGGGCAGGAGCAGGAGCGCGACGGTGGGTTCGTCGACGAGCGGGCGACTGGCCCGCGCTGGGATCATCGAAGATGACGTCCTGCGGGCCGTCGACACCCTTACCGCCGATGCGGACCCGGCCCGCGCCGGTCGCCTCGCGGTCGGGCGCCACGAGCCAGCCGTCCTCGTCGAGCGACTCGCCGTGTGGGCAACGCACCGGGCATCAGACGCTGCAATCGCCGAGGCCTCCAGCATCCTCACCGGCGCGACGACCCAGCGGCGAACCGTGCCACGGATGAGCCGGAAATGTGAGTTGGACCCAGCGATGTGAGTTTGGTTCACATGTGGGCACGATTCACATCGCTGAGCACATTCACATCGGCTGGGGTGGTCATTCGGGGGATGGCCCTGTACGTTCGTCCAGCCCCCCAGCGCGACAACGTTCTCCATCGCCCAGCCGCCGAGAGGGGCCACCCTCCGATCATGTCTTCGTCGACCCTCAATTCCGTGCTGTCGTCCGCCAGGTCGCGCACCCGCACAGCACTGGCGCTCATGACGTTGGCCGCGACCGCCGTTACGGCGTGCTCGGCGCCCATGGCGACACGGCCGGCCGCCGTGCAGGCGCCGGTCGAGGCAGCCTCCGAGTCGCCCGCGCCGTCGACGCCGGCCGCCTCGGAAGATGAGGCCGAACAGCCGCCGAAGGCTTCGGTCATGCAGAGCGACGTCGGCGTGACGCCGACCGGCGTGCCAGTGGCCGTGCTCGGAACGACCGCGGACGGCTCGATCGTGCGCTCGCCGTGTGGCAACGAGGTCGTGATCCCGACCGTCGAACCGATCGGACAGATCGACGTTGCCATCGATGCCGGCCATGGCGGTCCGGTTGACACGGGGGCCGTCGGTGCGAACGGACTGATCGAGAGCCACCTCAACCTCGCGGTCGCGAATGTCTTCGCCGCCGAACTCGAGAAGCGGGGCATCACCTCCGCACTGACCCGCACCGCCGACTACGCCGTCCCGCTCGCCGTCCGGACCGACTTCGCGGAGGCCACCGACGCGGCGATCTTCGTGTCGGTCCACCACAACGCCCCGCACAAGGAGCGGTCCTCCCTGCCCGGCACCGAGGTCTTCGTGCAGGGATCACGGGCGTCGGCCCGCCTCGGTGGGCTGATGCAGGAATCCATCGTCGCCGCTCTGTCCCAGTTCGACGTCTCCTGGGTGAAGGCACCCGATGCCGGCGTCCTTCGAGTGCAGGAACCAGACGGAGGCGAGGCCTACGGGCTCGTACGCCGATCGAACGTGCCGTTCGTGCTGGTCGAACTCGGCTATATCGCCAACCCCAACGAGGCAGCGTTCTTCGCCACCTCCATCTATCCGACGATCGCCGGGCAGGCGTTGGCGGATGCCGCAGAGGCGTACCTGCGCTCCGATCGACTGCAGGGCTTCCAACCGGAGCAGCGGACCTTCATCGCCGGCCGTTCCCACGCGGCTGTCCGGTGCACGGACCCACCGCTCACCCTTTGACCGGGAACACGCAGACGACCCGGATACGTCAGCGGATCGGGGGAACCACTGGGCGCATCCGGACGTTGGCTGCAAGCACGCGTGATGTCTTTCGAGGGGTGGTCGTGCGGCCGTCGTACTTCGTACGTCCCGATGCCTGGCGTGTCGTCCTCGTGGTGGCGGTCGTCGGTCTGCTCGGGGTGGTCGTCGGTCCGTCGGCGTCGAACGATCCGTCGGGCGTGGTCAGCGACCAGGGGGCGTTCGATCACGCGGACTCACGGGCGAACGGGGATGAGTCCGTCACCGGCGGGACCTCGGGAGGCGCCGAACCCGTCGGCCCCACGGACCCAGAGGCGCCCAAGGAACCGATCCGCGTTGCGGTCACCGCCACCGGCGTCCCGGTGGCTGTCGTCGATCACACCCCGCAGGGCCACGTCGTCACCTCCCCGTGCGGCACTTCGGTCGTCCTGGACGCGGTGACGGCGCTGGACCCGGTCACGGTCGTTCTCGACCCGGGCCACGGCGGCCCGGTCGACACCGGCGCCGTCGGGCCGAACGGACTTCGCGAGAGCGACATCAACCTCGCCGTTGCCCAGGCGGTGGCCTCCGAACTCGAGGACCGTGGGATCTCCGCCGCCCTCACGCGGACCGCCGACTATGCCCTGCCGATCCAGGTCAGGACGGCGTTCGCCGAGGCAGCCGAGGCCGACCTGATGCTGTCGGTGCACCACAACGCGCCCGCATCGGCGAGGTCTGCAGTGCCCGGCACCGAGGTGTACGTCCAGTCCACGTCTGCGGAGTCCGGGCGGCTTGGCGGCATCGTCTACGAGGAGACCATGGCGTCGCTGGCACGCTTCGACGTCGCCTGGACGCGTCGCCACGACGCCGGGGTCGTGCAGGTGCTGCTCGCTGACGGGAGGGATGCCTACGGCATCCTGCGACTCTCTCCAGTGCCGACCGCTCTGGTCGAACTGGGCTATCTCGCCAACCCCTCGGAGGCGGCGTTCTTCGCCACCGACGCCTACGTCGCCGCGGTGGCCACCGCCCTTGCCGACTCCACCGAGTCGTACCTGACGACCGATCGTGCCGGCGATGGCCACGTCCAGCCCGCACGTAACTTCACGCCTCGCCGGTCGCACGCCCCCGACGAGTGCGCGGACCCACCCTTGGGCGACTGAACGCCGGGCCAGGCTCAGGTCGCCCGGTCGCCGCGTTCCTTGGTCTGCTTCTTCACGCGCTTGGCTGCACGTTTCTCCTTGGGCGTCTTGGTCGCCGTCGTCTTGCTGCTCCGACCACCCTTGTCCTTGCTGGCCATGCCTTCACCTTCCCGGCTGCCACCGCAGCCATCGTCCTGCGTCATCGTCCGACCGGGGGCAGGGGCCGTCAGCTCTGTTCGTCGAAGTCGGCCTCGAAGCTCGACATGTCACCGACGTCGGGGTGTTGCAGTTGGTAATCGAGCGCGGCGTGCAACGCCTCCATGCACCGGCGGGCGGCATGCGTGCCGAGCCGTTGTCTGACCTCGTCCAGGTAGGCGGTGACGACGCGAATGGCGGCGCGCACCTCGTGGTCGTCGGCATCGATGCCAGTGCGGCGGAGTGCGTCGAACAGATCCGGTTCGTTCAACGGGATTCCTTGGAGAACGTCAGTGTACCCACGACCCTGTGGCCGACCTCGCGGGTCAGGGAGGTCCTGGCGCTTCTGGCCGACGCGAAGGTGCACTGACAGGCCATCCCCTGTGCGGGTACCGTGAAGGGCTGACGATCGAACGCGCTCTGATCCCCGGCGCCTCTTCGGAGGACCGCCCATGAACCCGGACGAGCGCCGCAACGTCGACATCGAACTGGCGGTCGATCCCCTCGACATCGTGGGTCACGAGTTGCGGACGCCGATCGCCATCATGTCGGCGACCGTCGACACGCTACGCGACCGATTCGTCGAACTGGACGCCAAGGATCGCGAGGTCCTGCTCGACGTGCTCGCCCGCCACCTCGGCCTGCTGTCGGCCATGGTCGGACGACTCGCCACGCTCCGTGACCTGGAGCAGGGCATCGCGCTCGACCCTCAGGGGGTAGACGTCGCCGAGTTGGTGTGTGACCTGGTGGACGACATGGCCAGGATGAGCGACCCCCCACGGATCGACGTCCGTGCCGAACGCCCAGCGGTTGCCACTGCTGATGCCGCCGCGATGCAACAGATCCTGGTCAACCTGCTGCACAACGCGGTGCGGTACGGGGGCGGGCGGCCGATCGGCGTCCGGGTCGTTGCCAGCGACGGGGTCATCGAGGTACATGTCCGCGACCACGGCGTGGGGATCGCGCCCGCCGAGGCGGCGAAGATCTTCGAGCCGTACGTCCGTGTGGCGGTTGACGGTCCCGGACTCGGGATTGGGCTCACCCTCGGGCGTGGACTCGCGGAGGCGCAGGGCGGCAAGCTGGCCTACTGCGCACCGCCCTCAGGCAAAGGCAGCATCTTCGTGCTGACACTTCCCCGCGCGGCGATGGCGTCCATGTGAGCCCGATCTGACGGGATCAGGTGAGGGACATGGACGACGAACGGGCTCGCGGCGACTCGGTACACATCAGGCCAATCCGGACCGACGACGCCGACGAGTACGTCGCCGCACACCGCGGGGCCACACGGCGGATCGATCACCGGGCCGACTTCGCGATTGCAGTCCTCGACGACCACCGCGGATCCGGGATCGGGAGCGGCCTGCTGCGCGCGTTGGACGCGTGGGCGGCCGACCAGGGGATCACGAGGCAACCTGCTCGAGGCGATGGTCGACGCCGTGATCGCCATCGGTGACGACCTCACGGACCGACCGTGGGCTCCTCGGCAGTCCGCGGCGAAGATTGCCTGAGCCGCGGGAGCCATTCGACAGCCAGGGCGATAGCCGTGGTGTAGGCGAGGTTCCCGGTCGCCATTCCGACCCCGGCGGCGACTACGGCACCAGCCAGCGCCACACCTCGCAGGTCGAGGACGAGCATGGCATGCCGTAGCCCCGCGTAGGCCAGGAACCCTGCCAGCGCCCACACCGGGAGCAGGCCGAACAGCACCAGCACCTGCTCGGCGAAGACGACCCCGAGCACGATGAACGTGCCACCGAGCATCACGTTCATCGCCGAGGTCCGCGCACCGAGTCGAACATGTGCCGAGAACCCGCTCGACCCGTGACACATCGGCATTCCACCCAGGAGCGCAGACCCGACGTTGCCCAGCCCGCAGGACATCGCCACGGTTCCCGGTCGCACGCGCGTCGCAGCCGGGAACTGCTCGCGGGCGAGATCGGCCATACCGACCACGGCATTGCCATAGGTCAACGGCAGTTGCGGGATCACCAGCAGGACGAAGGCCGTACCCCACAGACCAACCGGCGGCACCTCGAACGCCGGCGCCTGGAGGGCGATCGACCCCCACTGCGGGTCGGCCGTGAGCCACGCCACGACGACACCGGCCGCAACGAACAACGCTGCCGCCGCGTACCACCGGCGCCACGCGGCGAGCCCGACGACGACCGCCGTGGCAAGGGCCAGCGTGACGGACACGGCAGGCGGCAGTGAGTGGACGAACAGCTCCGGCGGTGCGACCGCGAGCCGATAGGCGGTCACGATCAATAGTGCACCCACCGCCAATTGCAGGGACCGGATCACCGGCTTCGTGAACACGACGGCGATCCGATCCGCGAAGCCCGTCGCGGTGAGCACGACCAGGATGGTCCCGATCAGCAGCCCCGCGGCGCGGATGACCTCCGGGGTCATCTGCTGGGCGACCGCGAGGGCGGTCAACGCCTTCAACGGCTGCACCGGGAATGGGATCCGGAACCACAGTCCGGCCATCAGCGACAGGAGTCCCGCCATCAACAACAGTGGCCCGGGATGCAGACCGTTCACAAGAATCAGGGCGGCGACCAGAGGAACGAAGATCCCCAGATCAGCGACTGCGCCGGAGACGTCACCGGCCACCCATTTCCTCATCGCCAGACCCGCGTGCTCACAGCGCTCGATCGTTCAACAGCATAGGGATGGACTGGTGGCATCACTCAGGAGCGACGCGGTACAGGTCGACCGGGCTCGCAAACCCCTTGACATGATGTTGCCCGAGCGAGACCAGCGTCACGTCCCTGACCCGGACCGCGACCGCAGCGGTGACGAGGATCTCATCAGTGCCGGCCGCATCGCAGACGCGCCGGGCGAGGTTCACGGCGGCGCCGAACAGATCCCCGTGTGCGGCGACCGGTTCGCCGAGGTTGATACCGACGCGAACGTGGAACGGGATGACGTCGGATGTAGTGCCACGAACCTCGCTCAGTCGGGACTGCAGACCGATGGCCATGCCGACGGCGTCTGCCGGGTCCGTGAACGAGACCATCGAGCCGTCGCCGGTCCGCTTGACAACGCGCCCGGAGCGGCCGGTCAACGCCGCGTGGACCATCCGGTCGTGCGCTTCCACGAGCTGCAGGCCGATCTCGTCGCCGAGTTCCTGTCCGAGCGCGGTTGATTCCACGATGTCGGTGAACAGGATTGTTCGTTCGGCCCGGTCTGGTCGACCGTCCGGACCCAGCACGAGACCGTGCCCATCGACGATCGGCGCGCCCATGAACGCCTCGACGGCGAGCGGCGCAACCTCGATGATCTCCTCGGCCGTGTTTCCGTGTGCGACCTCGTGCACTGCCTGACATGCCTCGGCACTCGGCCCCTCGGCGATACAGAAGACCGTGCCCGCCGCCTCGTTGATGAAGTACCGGTGGTAGATCACGCCGTGCTCCGCCTGCGCCGCCGTGTCCGCGAGGTGTGCATTGGCGACACCCTCCGCGGTGACCTCGCCGAGGTTGTGGTGGACGTCCATGAAGAACGGCAGGGGATGCTCCCGGGACAGCGTGCCAAAGGTAGCCGCGGACCGTTCGGCCGACGCCCGTGCCGCAAAAGGAGGGGCTGCCCCCAGGTCCGGGGAGGGGTACGGTGCGGTAACGGCGACGGATGTCGCCCACTCGACTTGCGGAGCCGCCGTCCGGCGCTCACGGTTACCCCGCCTGAGTTTCGGATCCCGCATGCCGGGATCAGACGTGGAAACACCCATGGCCTGCGACACCACCGATGTCTCTGTCGGATTCGTGAGCACCTATCCGCCGACCGTGTGCGGGCTCGCGACCTTCACTGCGTCACTGCGTTCGGCGATCGCCTCGACCCGAGGATCGTCTCGCGGCCTTGGCGTCCTTCGGCAGGTCGACGACGTTCGCGATGTGTGGGGATACGACAGCGTCCACGTCCACCGCCGCGGCGACCCATGGTCACTGCGCGCCGGCGTCCGACACCTCAACACGTTCGACGCGGTGTCCCTGCAACACGAGTTCGGGATCTACGGAGGCACCGACGGCCGCGAGGTCCTCGACCTCGTCGACCGCCTTGACGTTCCGGTCGCAACGACGTTCCACACGATGCTCGCCGACCCGACGACCAATCAACGCGACATCATCGAACGCCTGTCAGCTGGTTCCGAACGCGTCGTCGTGATGAGCGAGACGGCCTCGCACCGACTCGTCCGCCACTACCAGGTCGACCCGGGTCGTGTGACGGTGATCCCCCACGGCGCCGATGCGCGATTCGCCGGTCCCTCGCTGAGCACCGGTGGACGTCCGCTCGTTCTCACCTGGGGCCTGATCGGTCCTGGCAAGGGCCTCGAGGTCGCCATCGAGGCGTGCCGGGCGATCGCCGACCTCGTCCCGCGGCCTCGGTACCTGATCGCCGGGGCCACCCACCCCAACGTGCTGCGCCATGACGGCGAGACGTACCGCGACGGGCTCGTCGCGCTGGTCGAGCAACTCGGGCTCCAGGACGTCGTCGAGTTCGACGATCGCTACCTCGAGATGGACGACCTCGCGCTCCTCGTGCGCAGCGCCGACCTCGTCGTCCTTCCCTATGCCTCCGTCGATCAGGTCACCTCCGGGGTGCTGGTCGAGGCGATCTCGGCGTCCAAGCCGGTGATTGCCACGACGTTTCCGCACTCGGTCGAGGTCCTGTCGTCGGGTGCCGGCATGCTCGTGCCCCACGACGATGCTCCGGCCATGGGCGCAGCGCTGCGTCATGCCCTCACCGATGCCGGCGCAGCGCGCCGGATGGCCCGCGCGGCAGGGCGGATCGCACGAGGCTGGGACTGGTCGACGATCGGTCGTCGCTACGACGGGTTGCTCACCGATGTCGCGATCGGACGTCCGACCCTTACGGTTCCGGTTGGCGGCACAGGGCTGCAGCATGCGGCCGGGTGATCCTGCGGCTCGGGGTGACCGTGGCGCCGCGTCCACCTCGCCTGTCCCCCCGCTGCCGACGCCACGGTTCGATCACCTGATCCATCTCACGGACGCCGTCGGTGTGTGGGAACACGCCGCCTTCACCACCCCGAGGGTCGCACACGGCTTCTGTACGGATGACAATGCCCGGGCCCTGATCGTGGTGTCCCGTGCGGCCGACACCCTCGCGCAGCTTGACGATCTGGCGGCCACGTATCTGCGCTTCGTGCTGGATGCCCGGGTCCCGGGTGGCACCTTCCGCAACCGCAGGGACAAGACCGGGACCTGGCTCGACGATGTCGGATCCGACGACTCCAATGGCCGCGCGTGGTGGGCGCTCGGCGTCGTCGCCAGCTACGGCCGCGAGCCATGGATGCGTAAGGAAGGGATCGAAGCCTTCGACGACTGCGCGGCCTTCGAGTCCGTGCATCTCCGCGCCAATGCGTTCGCGGCACTCGGGGCGGCGGAGTTGCTCGCGACGCAGCCGCGTCACACAGAGGCCCGCAGGCTGCTGCGCCGCTGCGCGGAACTGCTCGCGACCGCGGCAGGCAACCGAATCCCCTGGTTCGAGGCACGTCTGACCTATGACAACGCCCGACTGCCCGAGGCCCTGCTCGCCGCGGGCGACGCCCTGGGCGACGCGAGGCTCACGCGCATCGGCCTGCGCCGGCTGACCTGGCTCATGGAGGTCGAGACCTCCGGGGACCACTTCAGCTTCGTCCCGCACGGCGGGCGGGACGCGACCGAGAGTGTCCCGGGATTCGACCAGCAGCCGGTCGAGGCAGCCGCCATGGCCGAAGCCTGCTGGCGAGCCTGGACCATCACGGGTGATGACGTATGGCGCTCACGGGGCCTTCGGGCCGCTCAGTGGTTCGTGGGGCACAACGACGGCCAGGTCGTGCTGTACGACGCGGCCACCGGCGGTACACATGACGGACTCATGCGGGACGGCGCCAACCAGAACCAGGGTGCAGAGTCGACGCTGGCCGGCCTGGCGGCCATGCAGGTCGCCGCGGCCTTCGGCACGGACGAACCTGCCGAGGTCCACCCCTGATGAGCAGTGTGCCCATCGTCCGATCCGAGGTGCGGCTGACCCCCGATCCCCGTCGGGTGGTGACCCGGCCGTTCGTTCCTGGCGGGCTTCTCCCCCTCGGCGGGACGCGCGCGGCCAGCGTCATCGAGCGCATCCTCGCGATGTCGCCCGACGACGTGACGTCGACGCTGCGCGAGGTTCGGGAGCGGTTCGCCGTCCGCCACCCCGACCTCGACGAGATTCTGGCACGTGGGTTCGACATGGCTGCCCACTGGCTAGACGACGGCGTGACCCCGAGCGCCGCCCTCCGCGAGCTCATCGGCGCCTACTTCACCCACGAGTACGCGATCGAGGCCGCCGCCCTGACCAACCCGTCGATCGTCCAGGCACCGGACCAGTCCGGGGCGCCCGACGGAGCCATGGAGGTCGTGGTCAGCCTTCGCGCGATCGGTGAAGGCCATATCTCCAGCATCGAGTTCCGCACGGGTTCGGTCGGACGCGACGGGCAGGTCAGCATCGACCCGGCCCTGCCACCCGTGCACGGCCAGCGAACCGCACCACTTTTCGAACGCGCCATGTTCCGGGCCAAGCTCGAGGAACTCGAAGCCGACGTCGCCCACACCGATGCGGTGCTCGGCAGACTGGCCGACCACTTCACCTTGGCGGAGCTCGAGAAGGCGCTCGAGGCCACCCGCATCGAGACCCCTGGATTGCAGAACCGTGAACACACCGACCAGTCCATCCACTGGCTGGCGACCTCCAACTACTCGCTGGCCTTCGCCCCGGACTCGGCGATCTCCCAGCGCGTCGTCTTCCCGGCTGGCCCTGCGGAGAGCCGCGGGATGGAGGACGCCCGGTTCGTGCGGTTCGAGAGGCCGGACGGCGAGGCGGTTTACCACGCCACCTACACGGCCTATGACGGCTTCCATATCCTGCCCCAGCTCATCACGACCGAGGACTTCACGACCTTCCGGATCGCGACGCTCAACGGCCCCGCGGTGCGCAACAAAGGCATCGCCCTGTTTCCGCGACTGGTCGGAGGCCGCTACGCCGCACTCGGCCGCCCGGACAACGAGAGCACGTACCTGCTGCGCTCCGATCACGTGAGGTTCTGGCACGACAACCAGCGGATCCAGGTACCCCGCCGACCGTGGGAGCTGATCCAGATCGGCAACTGCGGGTCGCCCATCCAGACGGACGCAGGATGGCTGGTCATCACCCACGGGGTCGGCCCGATGCGCACGTACGTCCTCGGCGCCGCCCTGCTCGATCTCGAGGATCCGTCGCGGGTCCTCGGGGTCCTGCCCGACCCCCTGCTCGAACCTGACGAGAGCGAGCGGGACGGCTACGTCCCCAACGTCGTCTACTCCTGCGGCTCCCTGGTCCACGACGACTGGCTCGTGCTGGCCTACGGCGCCTCCGACACGTCCTCGCAGTTCGCCGCCGCGCCGCTCGATGCACTCCTCGGCGAGCTCACGTCGCCGCGATCGAGGGCAGCGCTGGTCTGAAAACGCGGGTCAGCGTCCGAGAATCTGGTGATACACGGCGAGGTACTCGTCCACCATCCGGTCGACCGAGAACCGCGTCTCGACCGATCGGCGGACGCCTGCGCGGTCCAGCCCGACCGCCTCGGCAACCGCGGCCGGCGCCTCGTCGGCCGTCTCCACGAGGTAGCCGTTCTGGCCCGGGACGACGAGTTCGGGCATCGAACCGCGCCGATAGGCGACGACCGGTGTGCCGCAGGCCATGGCCTCGACCACGCTGAAGCCGAACGGTTCGTCGAAGTCGATCAGGTGCAATAGCGCCTTCGCACGCCCGAGGACCTCCTGCCGTCCGGACGGGCCAACGGGGCCGAGGTAGACCACGCGCTCGCCGTCGACACGCGGTCCGACGAGCTCGTCGAAGTAGGCCTGGTCCTGGATGATCCCGGCGATGACGAGCGGCATCCCGACGGCTGCGGCGACGTCGATCGCGACGGCGGTGCCCTTGTCCGGGTGGATGCGTCCGAAGAACGCCAGGTGCCCGCCCTCGCCGCGGTCGAGCGTGAAGGCATCCATGTCGATGCCGTGGTGGATGGTCGCCACGTACGGGAGTTGCGGATGCCGGTCGGCGTCGCTGATGGCGACGTAGGCAACCCGGTCCGCGTAGTCGGCATAGACGGGCAGCGTGACGTCCGACGCGAACCCGTGGATCGTGGTGACCACGGGGGTATCCACGAGGCGGGTGTAGGTCAGCGGCAGGAAGTCGAAACTGTTGTGGATGAGGTCGAACTCGTCGGCGCGTTCGAAGACCGCGGCGATGTGGCGGGCCTCCCACACCTTCGCGTCCATGGACGGGTCCTCGGAGTACCCGGCCGGTGCCACGCCGATCAGCCTGGCCGACGTCACCGAGTCGCGGGTGGCAAAGAGCGTGACGTCCACGCCGCGCGCCACGAGACCCTCGGTGAGCAGCGAGACGAACTGCTCCCATGGGCCGTAGTGCCGCGGCGGGACACGCCACGAGATCGGGGCAAGCACACCGATCCGGAGCGCGCCATCTGCATCCATCCATGGAGCATGCCACCCGGCGTCGACATGACGTATCCGGACAACGTTTACCGCTATAGTAAGAGAATGCGCCTCGAGCTTGGCCGGCGGGCCGACTACGCGATCCGTGCGGTGGTCGACCTCGCCCGTCACCACGGGGACGAGACGCGGCGCAAGGCCCGCGAGATCGCCGCGGAGATGGAGATCCCCCGCAGCTTCATGCCGCAGATCCTCGCGGAACTCGTGCGCGTCGGGATCGTCGAATCGGTCGCCGGCCCTGGCGGCGGCTACAGCCTGACCACTCCGCCTGCCGTGATCTCGCTGCTCGACGTCGTGGTCGCCGTCGACGGCGAGGTCAGCTCGCGGGTGTGCGTGCTGCGGGGAGGTCCGTGCCGCTGGGACGACGTCTGCGCAGTGCACATCCCGTGGTCGCGCGCGCAGCAGGCCCTGCGGGACGAGTTGGCCAGGACGAGCTTCGCGGACATCGCCGAGATCGACGCCGCACTCGAGGCCGGGACCTACCGGATCCCCGATGAGCTACGCCCCTCCGCGGGTCCCTGACCTGCAGAGAGCCGGCAGCCGACGAGGGTCACACGTCCCGGCGGCACAGGGCCACGCACGCCGCGGTCACCGGCGCCACGATCCAGACGGCGAGCATGCCGCCGAGCAGCCCGAGTCCTCCCGCGATCCCGAAGCTGTCGTCGAGGTAGGCGCCGAACGGCCCCAATGCCTGCGGCTCCGGACGGGTCGCCAGCAGCGCGAGGATGCGTCCCTGCTCGACGGGGTTGACCACGATCGCCGCGAGCAGTCCGCGCGGACCAAGGTTGAGGCCGGGTGCCAGGCCGGCGAAGATCAGGTCGATACCGAGCGCGAGACCGAACCACACCACCACGGCAGCACCGACCGCCTGCAGTCGGTTCGACGCGACGGCCCCGAGGAGGACGCCGATCGCAGCCGCGGCGATCGAGGTGCCCAGCGTGGCCGCGACGACGGTGGCGAGCCGTAGGAGGTCGGCACTCCCGGTGGCTTGCGAGAGCACCAGCAGTGCGGCGCCGAACCCGAGCCCGACGGTCGCCGCGACCACGGCGGCGACGGCAAGGAACGTGCCGATCACGATCGAGGATCGACGCACGGGCTGAGTCGCCAGGAGCGACAGCAGTTCGTGCTCGCGCGTGCTCGCCAATGCTCCCGCGCCCAGGACCAGCGCGAGCAGCGGCGGGAGCAGGACACCGAACGTCACCAGTCCGTCAAGTGACGCGCCAATGCCGGTCAGCCCGAGGGCCCGCAACGATCTCAGTCCGACGACGGCGTTGACGAGGCAGCCGGCCGCGAACAGAACCGCGAGGGCGGGCAGCCAGCGCAGTCGGGACAGCCGCCGCAGCTCCCAGCTCGCGAGGCGAAGCACATGGGTGGTCATCGCTCCCCTCCTGCAGCCATGAGTTCGCGCTCGTCGGTGGTCTGGATCGATCCGGCGTGCAGGGTCAGCACCATGTCCGGGGCGCCGTGGCCCTCGTCCGCCCGCGGGGTGGCCACGAGCACCGCGGCGCCGGTCCGCCGGTGGTCCTCCAACGTCTGCCAGAGCGCGCCCTCGGCCCACGGGTCCAGGTTGGCCGCGGGCTCGTCCAGCAGCAGGAGCCGGGGTCCTCCGAGAAGTGCGATGGCGGTGGCGAGACGTTGTCGCTGCCCCCCGGACAGGGTCGCGACACGCGCGTCGGCGTCGGGGACGAACCCCTCGGGCAACCCCGTGCCATCGACCGTTGCCTTGCGCAGGTCCTCGAACAAGGCGACGACCTCAGCGACCGTGACGCTGTCAGGGAAACGGACGTCCTGCGGGAGGTAGCCGAGCAGCCCGCGAGTGTCCAGATTCCCTGGCAGGCTCGTGCCCAGGATCGTGGCCGAACCCGTGAACGACGCGAGGCCGGCCAGGCACCGCAGCAGCGTGCTCTTGCCGGCCCCATTGCGACCCGTGACCACGGCGAGGACGCCGGCAGGCAGTTCGAACGAGACGGCATCGAGGACCACCGCGTCCCCGTAACGCTTCGACAGGCCGTTCACCGACAGAAGGACATCAGGACTGGGCACGGGACAACCTCCCGAGGATGGGGGCAGGGACGCGAAGGAGTCGGGGAAGCAGGAAGGGAAGGACCGAGGCGAGGATCAGCCCCACCGCGAAGGTCGCGAGCCCCGCCGACGAGGACGAGGACGACGACCACGACCCCGGTGTGATCGGGGCACGGGTGACCGGCTGCATCAGCGGCAACGGATCGGTGGCCATGGGCGCGCGGAGGGTCCAGCGGTCCTCGATGGCCCGGAGCAGTTGCACGGCGGGGCTGGTCGCGAGGGCGTGGAGCACGGGAGCGGACTCCAGCAGCCGGTCGGTGGCATGACCCTCCGCGTGCGGGACGGTCCCGAAGCCGAAGCCTGCGGCGTCGTAGCCGCGGTACGAACTCCAGTAGTTGCCCATGCCGCGGTCGGCCCAGACGTTGTTGTCGTGGACGCCGCGGCCCTTGGCCAGCACCTGCACGGCGTTCTCGTGGAAGCTGTTGCCGCGGAACAGGGTTCGTGCCGACGGGTACAGCGCCACGCCGACCTGATTCGTCGCGATGACGTTGCCTTCGAAGGTGGCTGATGGCCCGGTGGCGCCTGTCGGCCCGTCGACGTGGATGCCGATGCGGTTGCTGATCAGGCCGTTGCCACTGACCTGCGCGTCCTCGACGTCCTTCAGGAGCAGTCCGAATCCGGTGGAGTCGGAGAGGTTGGCGGTCACGCGGTTGCGCAGGACGAGCGCTGGTCCGCCGTACATGACGACGAGCCCCGAGAGATTGCGCTCGACGGTGTTCTCGACGACGGCGAGGTCTCGCGCGTACATCGAGTGGATGGCGTACCGGCTGTCACGGATCTGGTTGCGGTCGATGAGCGCCTGGGAGCCGAACGAAACGAGGATGCCGTCACGCGCCGACACGAGCACGTTGTCGCGGACGAGCACCCCGTCGGCGTCCCAGAGCGAAATGGCGTCCCCGCGCCCGCCGGGGGCCGCATGTTGTGCCTGGGCCTGATCGCCAGGCCGATCGTGCGCCACGGCGTGTGCATCCGAGCCGAGCCCGGCCTGTGCCCGCCCGCTCACGTGGTTGGCCACGAGCCGGACGCGGTCGGCGTTGTCGACCCCGATCCCGATGTAGGCGTCGTGGATGATCGACGACTCGATCGTCACGTCATCAGCTTCGATGCGGATACCGGACGGGGTGTCTGTCGGACCCGGACCGCTGCCGTGCACGTGGAGGTTGCGAACGACGGTTCCTGCCGCGGTGATCGTCAGCGTGGAGCCGGCCCCGGTGGTGACGAGGGTCGCGTTCCCCTGTCCGTCGAGGGTCACCGGGACGTCGACGACGAAGTTCCCACGGTAGGAGCCGGTTTCGAGCAGGATGGTCTGCCCTGGGCGGGCGTCGGCGAGTTGTGCCGCCAGCCGGACACCGGCCGCGTCCGCCTCCGCGCCAAGCGCGGGGGCCTGCGGCCCTGCGTCGCCGACCACGGGTCGTGTCGGCCCTGGGACCGTCTCGATCGGGGCGACGGGGGTACTCCCGTGGCCCCCGTGGCCATGGCCTTCCTGGGCCACGGCGGCCGCCGGTAAGAGCAGCAGTGGAAAGACGAAAGCGATGAGCATTGCGGTGCTGAGGCTCGCGCCGTGCGTCGGCGAGGTGCCGGGGTGGCTGGTTCCAGCACCTCGCGCGGACCACCGCCGGGCGACACGGGGCCATGCGGTGAGCAGGGCGGCGGCCAACAGGATGCAGACCAGGCCGATCCCTGGCCGCGCCCACGTGGTGAAGTTCCACACCTTGGTTGGACCGATGACCAGCGGGGTGAACTCGTCGATCCGCAGGGCGGCGAGGGGGTCGAGGTCGTGTCCGTACTGGTGCAGGCGGAACTGGATGTCGGCCAGGACGCCGATCGGGGTGAGCCAGACGATGGCGAGCGCGGCGCGCCGCGACCAACCTCGGCGAAGGAACGCGGCGGCCGCTGCCGCGACCACGGCGAGTCCGGCCGCGAGCGGCCAGAGCGCCAGTTCGGGCACGTCCTCCTCGTTGAAGGAGCGCATTCCGACGTAGTGGTTGAGCCCGTCGATTTCGGCCACGTCGCCGGTGACGCCGCCGCCCGAGACCACCATGTGCAGGCCGCCCGGGTACTGGGGGGCGTTCAGCGTGGCTTCCCAGAGTGGGAGAAAGGCTCCGGCGGTGACCAGCGCCACCGCCAGGAGCCCGACGCGGACCCGCTGACCGATCGTCAACGGGTCCGCCCGACGCGCGCCGTCCGGCCCCGCCGTCGCCGGCTGGGAGTGCTCGGAGTGGCACGGTGTCATCATCCGACTGTCAGCTCGCCTTCCATGCCGCTGGCACGGTGGCCGGGCACGGCGCAGTAGTACGTGTAGGTACCTGCCGGCAGGTTGACGGTGTCGCTGCTCGCCTCTCCGGGCGAGGCGAAGATCTCGACGTCGTCCTGACCGTCGATGGAGAAGTCGTGCTCCACCATCCCCTTGCTGTTGTCGACGGTTATGGTGACGTCGGCGTCCGCCTCGATCGAGAAGCTCGCCGGCTCGAACTCGAACTCGGTCGTCACGACCGTCTGGCCGGCATCGTCCTCGCCGCCGGTGGTGGCGGTGCCTCCGCCACCACCGCACGCAGCGGCGGTCATCGCCAGCAGCACGGCACAGGTCACCCC
>Ga0326597_10003840_pt1 | contig 21383 bp, 19 predicted proteins | sample RVTome_12_FD_203789 | JGI IMG/M metagenome (GOLD analysis project Ga0326597, IMG submission 203789) | Soil microbial communities from uranium-contaminated site in the Upper Colorado River Basin, Wyoming, United States - RVT100D185 | ecosystem: Environmental > Terrestrial > Soil > Contaminated >...
ACAGCGTGGCGACGACCGCGAGCGTTCCGATGACGAGGAAGACGCGCCGCGTCCGGGAAGGTCGCCCCAGGGTCGCGACGACCCAGACGAAAAATACGGTGAAGAGCCCGCCAAGGTTCGGGTCGTGGGACAGTCCGGTCAGGCGCGGGACGACGCCGAAGTACGTATCGGGCTCAAGGTCCACGATCACGGCGGCCGTAGATGCCCAGAGGGGGTCCGCCACGAAGACGTACAGCTGGAGGACGTCCAGGAGCGCGACCAGGCCGAGACCGAGATAGGCGCCGCGCAGGAGGAGGTCGCCGGGCGCGGGTCTGTTCACGAGCACGAGCCCGATGACGAGCACGATGTAGCCCTGGACCACCAGGAGGGCGAGCCGGGGCGCCGAAACATCGAGCTCGTAGCTCAAGAGGGTCGAGCCCAGAAGGACGGTGAAGAGGGCCGTGATGGACAGGAAGAATCCGGCCGTGCCCGGCGGGAGCTCGAACGACTCCAATTGGGTCCAGCTCCGGATCAGCTCGACCGCGACGATGATGGGCGCCAAGACCAGGAACGGCGTGAGAACCAGCGGACCTTCGCCACCGAGTAAGTCGAATCGGGTCGCCATGAGCAGCGCGACCCACGCGACGAGGAGGGCGTCTCTCACGGGTGGCCAGTGGAGAGCGTGACCGCCAGGGTGTGGTTCACGATGTCGACGCCGCGGTAGCGCGTCGGGGTGATGGGCCAGGCCTGGAAGAGGTAGTTCAGGCGCAGCCCGTATGTGTAAGAGGCGTCGATGCGGAAGCGCCCCAGGGGCGCCCGGCCGCGGACCCCCGGCAACAAGCTGATGTCGGCCCGGCGGAACTCGGGAAGGTAGCTCTGGTGGGCCTCGGCTTCCCAGCGGATGCGCCCGAGGAACGCGCCGACTGACCAGTCCGGCGCCATCCAGTCCACGGCCGCCCACTGACTCGATGCGCTCGGCCCGATGGCGGCCCCGAGGACGCGGCCCCGGTGGGTGTACCCCTGAGGAACCCGCCGGCTGGCGTACCACTCTCCGACCTCACGCACCCGGAAGCTCTGGCTGGGCTCGAGGCTGGTGACTTCGGACTGGAGCCGGAGGAGCCGGTTCTCGCCGCCGAGGGGACGCACGTGCTGGACGCCCACGGTGTATCCGCGGCTGTGCTGCGGGATTTGCAGGAACTCGCGGAGGGATGCCGGTTGTTCGGCCCGCCCCCACTCTCCGTACACCTCGAATCCGGCCTCCGGGAAGACCCACCGGCCGAATACCGAGAAGAGCTGGTCCGGACCGGGGGCGAGCAGGGTATCGCCGGGCTCCTGGGCCGGGCGACCCACGTTACGGAACGCGTCCAAGGCCGCGTCCAGGGGCACGGAGCCGGATGGAGCGATGACGGTACGCGCCAGGCCTAGGCTGAGGCCCGCGTCGAACCAGGGTGTCAGCTCGAGGACGAGGCCGCTCAGGGATCGGTGGTCGTTGGATGCGTCGAAATCGAAGTAGGCGGACTCGGAGAGGCGTCCGAGGGTCCAGCGTGCGCGCAGGTCACCCAGAGGAGTTCCCATCGGTCTGCCCGTTTCCACGAACAGATGGGGAAAGCCGGGAGCCTGGGCGCTCATGAGGAGCCCGTTCCGGATGCCCGGCCCCCACCAGAGGTTCTCGGTGGCGAATCCGAGAGCCACGCGCTCCCGGCGGAAGGTGAGGCTGCTCTGCCCGGGGTCCAGGAACAGCTGCCGGGACTCCCCCAACCGCTGCGGCAGGTCCATGGAGCCCGGCGGATAGTGGAACGCGGACGCGAGCGCGTGGCGCTTCCGGCCCGGCGCGAGGTCCGGGTACGACGCGGTCTGGAACGGCCTGTTCTCCCACCCGAGCCCCTGGGGGGCGAGGATGAGGATCAGGTCCCCGTAGCGGGCGTGGAGGCCCCCGGTGAGGCGCCCGGAGAGCCCGCGGCCGGCCCAGAGGGGTCCCTCGTTGAGGCTGTGGGGGAGCGCCGAGTTGCGGAGCAGTCGTAGCTCCGGCGCCAGCCAGCGGAGCACGAGGCCGGAAGGAGCCGGTGGAAGGGGCGCCAGGAGGCTCGACGCGGACCGGATGATGAATCCGCCGAAAGGCGCGTCTCCCCGGAGCTGGGCCACGCGGATACGATCCTCCTCCGGACCGTTGAGAAGGGGGAGACGCGTGAGCGTGTCGGATGGGGCGGGCCCCGCCTGGACGACGAAGACCAGCAGCAGCGCGAGCGTTGGGCTGGGCATAGGGGCTCAACATCGACGGAGGCCGGAGGAGGGTCAACATGGCGGTGGGAGGGGGCGGGAATCGCTGGTCCGAGCGGGAAGCCTTGGATACGTTCCGGTCGTCCGTCCCCTCACGAGCCCTCTCACCCTTCTTGACCGCCTCGATGTCCAACCCGGCGCCACGTGGCGCGTCCTGTTCGCCGCACCTGCGGCTCCTTTTGGCCGGCTTCTTCTGGCTCGCGCTCCCTCAGGGAGGAGTGGCCCAGGTGCCGCCGCCTCCGACGCCCGTGACCTATGAGCTTTTCGCTGGAAGCGAGCTCGAGCGCTTCCTGCGGACGCTGCAGAACGTGGGAGAAGTCCGGGCGTATCCGTGGTCTCTCAGGGGGTTCGCCCCTTCCGAGGCGGAGGAGATGGCCGGTGGACGCGCTCTGGGTCCTTGGGCGAGCCGTTACGCCGTGCCGGAGCGCCCGGGCGGGCTGGAGCTCGGCCTTACCCGCCCGAGCACCCACACCGTGTACAACTCGACGTTCCCGTTCGGAGGGAACGACGGCCCGGTGTGGGCCGGACGGGGCCTCACCAGCGAGCTCCGGTTCGGGGGGTACCTGCGCTGGGGCCCGCTCTCGGCGGTGGTTCATCCCGTGCTGTTCCGTGCGGAGAACGGGGCGTTCGAGATGGCGGGGACGGGAATGGAGGGGGACGGGAGATATCGCACGGCGCTTACCCCTCGAACGATGGACCTCCCTCAGCGGTTCGGGCCCGACGCCTATGCCCGCGTGGACCCGGGGTACTCCACGGTGCGCCTCGAGGGCGGTGGCCTCGCCCTCGGTTTCTCCACGGCGGCACAGCAGTGGGGACCGTCGCATCTGCATCCCCTGGTCATGGGGCCGGCCGCCGGCGGCTTCCCCCACGTCTTTGTCGGTACGGATCGGCCTCGCGACATCTGGATCGGGCACGTCCATGCGCGCTACATCGCCGGGCAGACGGTCCAGAGCGCGTACTTCGGTCGCACCGGTGTGGATCGCAAAGCGATGTTCAACGGCCTGGTGGTCGTCTTCGAACCGCGGCTGCTTCCTGGGCTGGAGCTCGGAGGCGGCCGTACGTTCAAAATGCATTGGGAGTCGACGGAATCACGGATGCACCAGCTCGTTCGGCCGTTCGAGACGTTCATCAAAAGCAAAATCGACAGCCCGGATGCACGCAGGGACCAGCAGTTCGCCTCGGCGTTTGCGCGTTGGAACTTCCCGGGGGCAGGGCTCGAGGTCTTCGGTGAGTACGTTCGCGTAGATCACTCATACGATTTGCGCGTTTTCATCGCGGAGCCCGATGACCAGGCCGGGTACGCACTCGGGATGCGGCGGGTTTGGACCTCGGAGGACGGTGCGCTCACCGTGCTGCGGGCCGAAGCCGTGACCTCCGGAAGCACGCACCGGGAGCGCGCCGGAGCTCGGACGGGGGCGGCGTACACCGCTCGTCCCATCTACCACGAGGGAAGCGCACCCCAGCTCGGCGGCCACACCCACCGCGGCCAACTCCTCGCCACCGTCGCCGGCGAGTTCGGCCACGGGCAGACCCTCGGACTCGACCGTTACGACGAGGGCGGCTGGTGGTCGCTGGAGCTCGATCGTCGCCTGGTGCGGGACAGCTCCCTCGGTGTTATCCCCGAAGGAGCGGCGCCGTCCGACGTGCAGCTCGCCGTGGGCGGGCAGGCGGGGCGCTTCCATGGGCGATGGGAGCTGCGGGCGGGTGTCACGGGTGTGGTGGAGCTGAATCGGCACCTCGTGGACGACGCGTTCAACCTCCGCCTGGATCTTGGAGCGCGCCTCATCTCCCCGTGAAGCCGGCGCGGGCCCGGACGGCCTCCCGCCAGCGGGGACGCATGAGTCCCCACCACGCCAGGACCGCGGCGGCGGCCATGGGGAGGAGGAGGCCGAGCATCAGGGCCTCCCGCTCCACGAACCACCATGCGGCGCCGATGAGGCCCAGGGCCATGAGAGACCAGAGACCTGTTCTCCACACCGCGCCACGCGTCTCGGGGACGATGTGCGCCGACGCCACGTACAGGAGGGCCGCGTCCGCCGTCACCCGGAGGGACCAGGCCACGGCGGCCCCCGGGAACCCGAACCGGTCCAGCAGGAACCACAGCACCACCAGGTAGAACGGCGCCTCCCAGGAGTGGATTCGGGCAGTGACCTCGGTTCTCGCGGTACCGTGCACCAGCGCGAGGGGCACCTGCGCGAGGCCGTTGAACAGCACGCCCACCAGGAGCCAGCGCGCCACCGCCGTGCCCTCCCTGGCGAAATCGGGCCCGACCCAGAGTCGTAGCCCGGTCTCGGCCCATACGAACAACACCAGCACGATGGGAAAGAGGGTGAGCAACACCGCCCGCACCGAGGTGGAGAAGAGCTCTGAGGTACGCTGGGGTTCCGTCCGGAACGTCGCGGCGAAGGCCGGGAAGAAAACCCCGGCGATGGCCACGGGGCCGGCAAGGACCCGGACGATGATCTCGCTCGGCGTGGTATAGTAGGCCAGCGCGCTCATGGACACGACGGCCCCGATGAGGAATCGGTCGGCGTATTGGAGCACCGGCGAGATGATGTTGCTCACCGTGAGCCATCCGCCCATGCGGAACAGGGACTCGGCCCCCTTCCAACGGGGGAGCCTCGGCTGGGCCAGCCGAGGGTTCACATAGACGCAGAGCCATCCGTGGACGACCCAGCCGAGGACCCGCACGGCCACGATGACCCCCACGATGACGTCGAGCCGGGTGGTGAACGGCAGAACCACCAGGGGGCCGAGGAACATGAACGCGCCCACCGGCGCCCGCACGAGGGTGACGAGGCCGAAGCGATGGTAGGCTTCCAGGATCCCGCGGAGGGCGTTGGTGGAGAGGGCGAAGGGAAGGGAGAGGCCGAGTACCTGGAGGGTGCGGAGGCTCTCGTCCACCAGCTCGGGAGGGATCTGGAGGATGGAGTGGGCCAACGGCCCCGCGAAGAGGAGGATGGCCCCGGTGCCGAGGATGCCGAGGGCGAACGTCACCAGGCCGGCGGTCCAGGCGATGGCCGGTACCTCGTCCTCGCGTTCTGCCCCAATGAGCTCGGCGACCCGCTGGGTGAGAGAGCGTCCGAAGCCGAGGTCGAACAGGGCGAAATATCCGATGAACGTCCAGGCCAGGGCGAGTACACCGAAACGGTCAGGGCCGAGCCCCCGCGTGACGAACGGGATAGCCGCCACCGCTACCAGGAGGGGGATCCCCTGGCCCGCCATGTTGAGGACGATGTTGTTGCGGAGGCGGCCGGGCGTCATTGGGATCTATGTGGCCTGGGCGGAAGCGTTTGCAGAGTGAGGGCGTGCGCGTGTATCATCCGGTCAGCGCCGTGGGTTCCCGCGGCGGCGATGCGCACCGGAAAATGAAGCCCTGCACCGGAGCGGCAAGTATACAACATGTCCCTCCGCATTCAGGTGGATGCCCGGCTCCTCAGGGGCGGAGGCATCGGGCGCTATATCCGTGAGATCACGGGACGTTGGTTGTCCCGTCCCGAGGTCGCCGCCGTCCGGTTCATGGGACGACCGGAGGAGCTCGAGCCGTTCCTCGAGGAGCGGGACCCGCGCAGGGTGGCCGAGATCCTGCCCTGGACCGACGGTCCGTATAGCCCCGTGGCGCAGCTTCGGTGGCCTTTCCTCGCCCGTCGCTCGTGGGAGCCGGACGTCTCGTTCTTTCCGCATTACGACGTGCCGCTGGTGGGGTTTCCCGCGCCGTCGCTCGTGGCCATCCACGATCTGATCCACTTCCAGCGCCCCGAAGGCTTTCCCGGTTGGAAGCGTGTGCTCGGCCAGGTCCTCATGCGGAAAGCCCTGGAGAGCGCCACGGCCGTCGTGACCGTTTCCGAGACGAGTCGGCACACGATTTGCGACTGGATGCCTGCCGCGAAGGGCAAGATCCACGTCGTGAAGAACGGAGTGGGCGCCGAATTCCGCCCACTGAGCGCCGAAGAGCGAGTGGCGGCGCGGGATAGATGGACGGGGCTCGAGCCCTTCGTCTTGTGCGTGGGACCGAACAAGCCCCACAAGAATTTGGCGCATGCCGCGGCGGTATTGTCGCATCTTCCCATGAATGAAGGATGGCGGCTCGTTCTGGTCGGGCCGTCCGAGGCGGACCGAGATCGCCTCTTGGCTTCCTCCGGGCGGCCCGAGCTCGGCGCTCGTACGGTCGTGACCGGTCGTGTCTCGGACGAGGATCTTCGATCGTTGTATGGACTCGCAGCAGCTGTGCTCGTGCCCTCCCGGCTGGAGGGATTCGGACTACCCGTCGTCGAGGCTCGCGCATGTGGAACAAGAGTGCTGGTCCCAGATCTCCCCTGGGCCCGCGAGGTGGCTCAGGAGGGCGTGACCTTGATGCCCGGATGGAACGCGAAGGCCTGGGCGGAGGAGATCCGGATAAGTCGCGAAGTCCCGCCCCTTTCGACCCGCCCCGAGTGGGGATGGGCGGCGGCGGCGGACCGGACCTTCGAGGCGCTGCGGCACGCTCGGGAGGTTGGCGAACGGGCTCCGGTCCTATAGGATTGGCCACCATTCCTTCCGCTACTCACAGTACCGGTCGCCGAGTATTGATGAAGCGTATGTTCGATGCCGTGGGCGCGCTGACCCTCTTGGCGCTCTCATCCCCGCTCTTCCTCGTCACCGCTCTGGCGGTGAAGATGACGTCACGGGGCCCCGTTCTCTTCGGGCACGCGCGCTGTGGGCGCGGGGGACGGAAGTTCCAGTGCTGGAAGTTCCGGACGATGGTCGAGGACGCCGAGGATTGGCTCGATCGGGACCCCGCCCTCCGGGCCGCGCACAGGAGCAACGGCTTCAAGCTCCCGTTGCATACGGATCCACGAGTGACCCGGCTCGGAAGATTCCTGCGCTTCACGCACCTCGACGAGCTGCCACAGCTCCTGAACGTGCTCAGGGGCGATATGTCGCTCGTCGGCCCCCGACCCATCGTGGACGAGGAGCTCGCGTGGTACGGAGACCGGAGCGCCGATCTTCTCAGTGTGCGGCCCGGTGTGTTCGGCCCGTGGACGGCGCAGGGGAAGCGCAGGACGACATACCCGGAGCGCGTGCAGGTCGAGCTGGGCTACGTGGAGAACGGGACTTTCCTGGGTGACTGCAGGATCCTTCTCAGGCATCTCCCGGTCCTCATGTCGGGTCAGCGCGAGGACGAGAAAGAAGAGGCGGTCCGGCCGAATCAGAAGAAGCGGAAAACGTCCTCCCGGACCGCTCGCGTCGCATAGAAGCCCGGCGAGGAGCCGCTCGCTTCGCAGGGCGCCTCCCGGTCGCCCGCTCAGGAACCTCGGTTGCTCGCCAGAAGCTCGCGGACGAGCTCGGCCATCTCCTGCTCGAAGCGGGGGCGCGAGAAGCGCTCGCCATTCTCCCTGCACGCGTCCGGGTCCCACTCTCCGCTGTCCGCCCGCTTCCATGCCTCGATGAGGCCTTCGACCGAGTCGTCGCGGTAGAGCACTCCGGTCCTGCCGTCGATCACGGTTTCGGTGGCCCCTCCTTCCGCGAGCGCGATGACGGGCCTGCCGGCCGCCTGCGCCTCGACGGGGAGGATGCCGAAGTCCTCGATGCCCGGGAAGACGAAGCCGCGCGCGTCGCGGAAGAGGGCGCGGAGCCCGTCGTGGGACACCTTGCCCGTGAAGCGCACCGTCGGACCCGCCATGGCCTCCAGGCGTGCTCGCTCGGGGCCTTCACCGAACACGACGAGCGGGAAGCCGGCGCGATTGGCGGCGTCGATCGCTCGGTCGATTCTCTTGTAGCCTACGAGGCGTCCGCCGGCGAGGTAGTGCGAACCGGAGCCGGGCTCCGGCTCGAAGAGGTCGAGGTCCACGGGGGGATGAAGGACGCGCGCGCTCCTGCCGTAGATCCGCTCGATCCGCTCGGCGACGAAGCGCGAGTTGGCGATGAAGAAGTCGACACCCTCTGCCGACCGCAGGTCCTGCCGGCGCAGGCGCTCCAGGACCGGACCTCGCAGCAGGGCGGCTGCACCCGACCGGTACTCCTCGTTGAGGTCCCAGAGATACCGGGGCGGCGAATGGCAATAGCAGACATGCACGCCGTGGAGGACTCGGACGGATTTCGCCATCGAGTGGCTGCTCGTGACGACCACGTCGTAGCCTTCGAGGTCGACGCCGCGCCAGACCCGCGGCATGAGCGGCAGCGCCAGGCGGTAGAAGCTCCGGATCCCGGGAAGCCGATCGAGCCAAGTCGTCCTGACGTCCCGGCCGCCGAAAGCCCTCGCGATACGCTCGTCTCCACGCGAGACGAGCACGTAGATCGGCGCTTCGGGATACACGTTCGCCAGGGACGCGAGCACGCTTTCCGAGCCGCCCCACGTGACGAGCCACTCGTGGACGAGCGCGACCCTCGGGCTCACGCTCGACACGAACGGAGGGATAGCGGTGCGGGGTCCATGTCGACGGCCTGATCTCGGGGATTCGCCGGAGTCGGAGGGTGTTAATATTGACGTTTGCGCATCTCTGTCCATGGAGGCGGTCATCAGGCTCACGACGTGGATCGTGCCCGTCCTCTTCGGCCTCGCGAGCTCGGCCGCTGGCCAATCGCTTCCCGTGGCCGATCCCCTCACCGACTACCTCCGGATCCTCGAGATCTCGGGCGGAGGGGCGAGAGGCTCGGGCTTCGCGCATCCGGCGGAGCTGTCGCCTTCGTGGGTCGATGCGCTGGGTCCGCATCCGTGGAGCGAGCGGCTCGAGCGGGAACGCGCGGCAGTGGAAAGCGATCCCGAAGGGCCAGTGCGCATCCGGCCCACCGGCGCGCGCCTGCGCGCGGTCGTCAACACGGGCCATCCGTTCGGCTTCAACGACGACGCGATGTGGCAAGGGAGGGGGCTCTCCCTGGGGCTCGACGGGGGCGTCGAGGTCGGATGGAAGGCGCTCACCGGCCGCTTCCATCCCGCGTTGACCTGGGCGCAGAATTCGGACTTCACGGTGGCACCGGCCGCGTGGCCCGACCTCCCGGACTTCGTGTACGCATGGCGGGTCATCGATCTGCCGCAACGGCTCGGCGATGCGTCGTACACTGCGGTTTCGCTTGGCGATTCGGAGCTCCGCGCGGACATGAGCGGCGTGAGCTTCGGTGTCAGCAACCGCAGCCGCTGGTGGGGACCCGGCATCCGCAACGCCATCCTCTTGAGCGACAACGCGCCGGGCTTCGGTCATGCGTTCTTCGGGACCCGCCGTCCTGTCGATGTGGGGGTGGGCACGTTCGAAGCGTTCTACCTCTACGGGGGCCTGGAGCAGTCGGACTGGTTCAAAGGAGAACGGGACCGTCGCTTCCTGACCGGGCTGCTCGTGGCCATCTCTCCGGATTGGCCCTCGGGCCTCTCGCTCGGCTTGGGCCGAATCTTGTACGGCTTCGTGCCCGGATCGGGTCACGCCCTGAGCGACGCCCTCCTCCCCTTTCAGGGCCTCCGCAAGAATCGGTTCGGGACGCCGGAGAATCCCCTGGGAGACGACGAGGAGGAGCAGCTTCTCGCCCTGTTCATGCGCTGGGTCCATCCGGGGAGCGGTTTCGAGGTCTACACGGAATGGTCCAGGACCGACCATGCCTGGGACTTCCGCGACTTCGTGCTCGAGCCGGAGCATTCCGCAGGAAGGACGCTCGGCCTTCGGCACTCGACCGGGCTGGCGGATGGACGGCTGCTCGTGATCGGTATGGAGATCACGGATCTCGCGAAATCGACGACGAGCCGGGTGCGCGAAGCTCCGACGTACTACGAGCACTGGGTCGTCACTCAGGGCTACACACACCGCGGTCAGCTCCTGGGCGCGAGCGTCGGTCCGGGGGGCAGCGCTCAGTCGATCGTTGCCGACCTGTACGCGTCGTGGGGCCGCGCCGGGCTGGTCCTCGAGCGTCGTGTGCACGATAACGACGCCTTCTACCACCAAGCGGCCTCCCGGGAAGACATCGACTGGTGCTGCCACGATGCTTCCTTCAGCATCGGACCTCGGATGCTTCTCTTCCGGGGAGATTTCGAGCTGGAGGGGCAGTCGATGCTCACGCGCGAGCTGAACCGCTATTTCGTCCGCGGCAACGACGTCTGGAACCTCAATCTGAGCCTCTCCGCCCGCTGGCGGCCGCGCTGAGGGCGCGGTGTCCCGCGCTTTCGTCACGTTTCGAAGGCGTTGGACGTTCGTCTGCGCGTGTGGGGATGGGCCTGAAGTGGAGCGCAGAGAGCATGATACTTCGACGAGGACGATCTACGTGAGCCGTAGGCTCGTGCCGATGTGGGTCGCCGGCGCCGCCGCGCTGCTCATGTGCACCTCCGTGACTGCCCAGTCTCTCCGGGTCGGCGAGCCCATGGAGGACTACCTCCGCGTTCTCGAGCTCACGGGTGAGGCGTCCACCAGCGCGTTGTCGCTCCGCCCACTCATGGATGGAGCACCGCCTCGGTCGGAGGGCCGGCGCCACCCCTGGATCGACCGCTTGGGTGTCGCCTTCATGCGACGGGACGACAGCGCGGACGCCGGAGTGCGGATGCCGTGGAGCACGGATCTCGGTTGGACCGAAGCCCGTATGCGGATCTTCGCCAACACCGGGCACCCATACGGCGGCAACGACGGCGTGGTCTGGCAAGGGAAGGGCGTCACCACGGCTGTCGATCTCGGCGGGTGGGCCCGCTGGGGAGCGCTGTCCATACGCCTCCAGCCGATCTACACGATGTCCCAGAACGCGGCGTTCGACCTCGCACCGGTGAGTCTCTCCGGCATGCCGGAGTACGCCTACCCATGGCGGCGCATCGACCTGCCGCAGCGGTTCGGCGATGGACCGGTCTCGACCCTGCACCCGGGTGACTCCGAAGTTCGCCTCGATGCGCATGGCTTCACGCTCGGGCTGAGCAGCAGGAATCTCTGGTGGGGGCCGGGCATCCACCACTCGATCCTCCTCTCCGACAACGCGCCGGGCATGGTGCACGGGTTCCTCGGCACACGCCGGCCGGTCGACGCCTGGATTGGCGACCTGGAAGCCCAGTGGATCTGGGGCCGCCTCCACCAGTCGGACCATTTGGACCCGGATTTTGAGGAGACGAGGCGTTTCGCCACCGGATTGGTGCTCACGTATCGACCTGCATTCGTCGAAGGGCTCCACCTCGGCATGGCGCGCATGTTCTTCGGCTTCGTTCCCGAGGTGGCGCGGAACTCGGGGACTATTTTCTCGTGTTTCAGGGTGTGCGGAAGGAGAAGCTCGTGACCCCGGAGAATCCGGGAGGCGACGACCGCGAAGACCAGCCGCTCTCCCTGTTCATTAGGTGGGTGAGGAGCGGGCTGGAGGTATACGGCGAGTGGGCACGCAACGACCACAGCTGGAACTTCCGTGACTTCTTCATCCAGCCCGAGCATTCCCACGGATACGTGCTGGGACTCAGAAAGGCGACGCTCTTGAATGAGAGGCGCCTCCTGGCCCTGGGGGCGGAGCTCATCAACCTGCAACGGGGACGCACGGCCGATCTGCGGGCGACGCCCCCCTTCTACTCGCATCATATCGTACGCCAGGGCTACACGAACCAAGGTCAGATCATCGGATCGAATGTCGGACCCGGTGGAAATGCCCAGGTGATCACGACCGAGCTATACGACAGCTGGGGCCGGGCGCGGCTGCTGCTGGAGCGGCGGATCCATGACAATGATGCGTATTTTGAGTTCGCGGCGACCCATGATCTGGACTCCTGCTGCCATCACGTGGGCCTGACCGCGGGTTTCGATGCACTCGTGTTCACCGGACCGTTCGACGTCGGCGGAGGGGCGACGCTCACACGTGAGCTGAACCGCTACTTCGTTCGCGGGAATGACGTCTGGAACCTCAACCTGCGGCTCTCCGCCCGCTGGCGGCCGCGCTGAGGCGTTGACGCTGGCCGGACGGGCCGGCATCCACGACTTTGCTGGCACGAATCTGGCGTTCTTCCGGAGGCCGGCGCCTCGGACGCACCCGTGGGCCCCCGTCGATTCGAGCCGGGTACGATCGTCATGCGCAACTTCCGAAGTCCGCACCGACCGCGCGACGCCGACCCGCGTCGCCCCGTATCCCCCGACGTGGTCTGGGAAGGCTGGAACATCCCCCGCGGCGACCGCGAGGAGCGGAACGGACACAAGGCGGCCGTCGTGTGGCTGACCGGCCCGTCGGCCGCCGGCAAGACGACGATCGCGCGCGAGGTGGAGCGGCGGCTGTTCGGAAGGGGCGTGCGCACCATGCTCCTCGAGGGGGATCAGCTGCGCCACGGGCTCTGCGGCGATCTGGCGTTCAGCGCAGAGGACCGCGAGGAGAGCGTCCGGCGGGTCGGCGAGGTCGCGAAGCTGTTCTTCGAGCACGGGAACGTGGTGGTCTGCACGTTCGTGTCTCCGTTCCGGAGCGGCCGGGATCAGGTGCGCGCCCTCGTGCCCGAGGGGCGGTTCCTGGAGGTGCACGTCCACGCGCCCCTGGAAGAGCTGAGGCGGCGCGATCCGAAGGGGCTCTACGAGGCGGAGGATCTCGGTGAGGTCGGACGCCTCCCGGGCAGCCGCGGTCGGTACGAGGAGCCGGAGCACCCGGAGCTGCGGATCGACACGGTCGAGGTGGACGCGGACCGCGCGGCGGAGATGATCATCGAGCGGTTGGAGGAGGATGGGTTGGTGGGGTGAGGGGAGCAGGCGGGGGGCGGGCCCGGGCGCGAGGCGAGCCATAGGGTTCCCATGAAGCGAGTGTCGCCTTCGAGGGGGTCCGGTCCTTCGATCTGGCGGATCGTGAGCCCCGGGAGATCGAGGAGCCGGTCGTAGCCGCCCACGCATTTTACAGTTCCTTCCGGAGATGGCTTGCCTTTGATGGCCGTCCGACACCCGACGACCCGGTCGGGGAACAGCACTGACCACCTCCCGCCCCAGCGGGTCTTGCTTTCGTCGACTTCGATTCGGGGCACCTGCTGCAGGTGAGCGGGGCGGCATCCATCGACTGGTATTCCGCGGAGATTCCTGCGTTCGTGGGGCCGAGCGGCTGGTCCGGCTTCGGGTGGAGCGCGTGGTCGAGTCGAAGCGTCGGTTGCCCACGGGGCGCCACGTGATCGAGTACTCGCCCTTCAATCCGGTGGCTCGGTGACCCAACCCCTTTCCCGCCCAATTTCCCTCTCTTCTTCGGAGCTCAGAATGAAACCGATCTCTCTCCTCGTCCTCCGTGTCTCCCTCGGATGGCTCATGGTGGTCTGGGGCGTGGACAAGCTCATGAACCCCGACCACGGCCGAGCCGTCGCCGAGTCCTTCTACCTGGGCCTTGGATCGGGAGCCGCATTCCTGACCATTGCCGGTGTGGCTCAGGTCGCATTCGGGGTTCTCCTCGTCATGGGATGGCTCCGGCGCTGGTGCTGGCCAGCACTGTCGCTGGTGACCGGCGCCACGCTCCTCGGCGTCTGGAAGTCGATCCTCGATCCCTGGGGCTTCGTCCTAGACGGTGGGAACCTGGTCTTCTACTCGTCGGCCGTGATTTTCGCTGGAGCTCTGGTGGGTTGGGCTTATGTGGACGACGACGAGATCGCGCTCGACGCGCGGTCGGGGTCCGACGGCGGAGCACACCTGAGATTGAAGGGTGGGTGCGAGATGTTCGCCATGCGGCCGCGGGCTGATCCGAAGACCAGGTTCACCATGCTGGTCGTCGCAACGCCTGCGGTGGGCATCGGCGCCAACACCGCTCTCTTTAGCGTGGTGCGGGCCGTGGTATTGGCCCCGCTCCCCTATACGGCATTTGGCGCGGCTTCGATGCCGCCGGCCGGGCGGACGCGCCGCTCGTTGTGGTCGTGAGCCGCGGGCTCGCGCGCACGCTCTTCGGGGACGCGGATCCGATCGGGCGCCGTGTACCCCACTTCGTCGAACCCGGGCACGAGCCGACCGGCGTTCCCGGGTACGAGGTGGTGGTCGGTGACACGGAGGTGGGCGGACGTGCACTGAGCGGCTCGTTCGACGTGCCGCACGACCTGTACTTCCTGATCGGCCAGCCCTCGCGTGTGCTGAAGGGATACCTCGTGATCCTCGCTGGCACTCGGGGCGATCGGACGGCCGCCGGCCCGTCACTGCGGGCGGCGCTACATGGGGTTGATCCCGACGTCCCCGCGTTCGCCATCGCCCCTCTCGGGGACGCGGTCGAGCAAGATCTCGCATCCTCGCGCTTGGTAGCCGTGCTCATGGGCACCTTCAGAGGTCTTTCGTTGTTGCTTACGATGCTGGGTATCTACGGCGTGCTGTCCGAGTCGGTACGCGCACGTCGGCGTGAGGTCGGGCTCCGCGCGGCCCTGGGTGCGCGGCCTACGGACACCATGTGGCTCGTGATCGGTCAGGCGGTGCCCATGGCGCTGCTGGGTGTCGTTCTGGGCATGGGCGCGGCGCTCGGCCTGGCACGCTTCGCGGACAGGCTGCTGTACGGTGTCGCTCCGCACGACCCCCTGTCGCTGGCCGTGGCGGCTCGGCGCTCCTGTCGTCGCCCTCCCCGCCGCATGGCTCCCTGTTCGGCAGGCGCTCCGCGTGAGTCCCGTGGTGGCGCTCGGTGAGTGATGCTTGACATGTCGATCAATGTCATGTCAATTATCCATATGGACACGTCGAAACAAACACCGGGAACCCTCAGGGAGGAGATTAGGCAGGGTAGGCCGTTCCGGGGGCCCGCCGAAGAGGCGACCATCGCGATTCTTCGGACCGCCGACGTGGTGCGGCGACGACTGAGCGAAGTCATCGAGCCCAAGGGCATCACGCTCCAGCAGTACAACGTGCTGCGGATCCTGCGCGGGGCGCATCCGGACCCGTTGCCGACCCTCGAGATCGGTGAGCGCCTGATCGAGCATGCCCCGGGGATCACGCGACTGCTCGATCGGCTGGAGTCGAAGAAGTTCGTGCTGAGGGAGCGGTCGGAGGACGACCGCAGGTTGGTCCTGACCCGTATCCGGACTCCCGGACTTACGCTGCTCGCCGATCTCGACGAGGCGGTGGACCAGGCGGACCGGGAGGCGGTGGGCACCCTCGACCCCCGAGAGATCGCTCAGCTCACAGCGATTCTGGAGCGCGTTCGACGACCCTGAGTACGTCGTTTTCTTTTGTGCCAATACTTGTCATGTCAATTATTGATATGACGATCACCGTGCTTCGGCACACAATGAAGGAGGTCGCGATATGAGCGCGCAAACCCATACCATCAATGCCGCACCCGCCGTCGATCGAATGAGCTCCGAGCGAGACCTCGTAGGCTCCGTCCTCCGGACGGAGTCGGACGGGGCGCTCCTCGTGCTTCGTGTCACGCTCGCCGGAGTCCTGTTTCCGCACGGCGCCCAGCACCTTTTTGGCTGGTTCGGCGGGTACGGATTCGTGGGGACCCACGAGTGGATGACGGCGACCCTGGGAATCCCCGGTGCACTCGCCACACTCGGCATCGTGTGGGAGTTCTTCGCGCCGTTGGCTCTTCTCGCTGGGGTGGGGGGGCGGATCGCGGCCCTGGGGATCGTCGGGCTCATGACGGTGGCGGCCGCGACTCATGTCGAGCACGGGTTTTTCATGAACTGGTTCGGGACGCTCTCAGCGGGTGCCGAGGGCTTCGAGTTCCATCTTCTGGCCATCGCCATGGCGGTGGCTATCGTCCTGCGGGGTAGCGGTGCGGCCTCCGTGGACCGGATTCTCTATGGAGGACGCGCCTAGCGCAGACTCGTTGCGAGCCCGTGGGTTGGGCCGGGGTCCCGCCCACGGGTGGCCGGACCGCTTGTCGAGCGATCACGTAGCGCCGTTTTGGCTTCGGACCGACCGACGGTACGCGCCCGGTGACGTCCCGACGACGCGCTTGAACGCCCGGGACAGGGACGGAGCGGAGTCGTAGCCTACCGCCGTCCCGGAATCGTTCCGCGAAGACGGTGCGGTCCTCATCGTTGGGCAGGCGCCGGGCCGGCGCGTCCATGAAAGCGGTGTTCCCTTCGACGATCCGAGTGGAGACCGGCTGCGCAGCTGGATGGGCGTGGAGCGCCGGACCTTCGACGATCCGCACCGGGTGGCCATCCTCCCGATGGGATTCTGCTTTCCGGGCTCGGGCCGGTCCGGGGATCTTCCGCCGAGGCCGGAATGCGCCGAGACATGGAGGGCGCAGCTCCTCGAGCACTGGTCACGCGTGAAGCTGACGCTGGTCATCGGAGGCTACGCTCAGGCCTGGCACCTGCCCGACGCGGGTGACTCGGTGACCGAAGTCGTGCGCGGCTGGCGCGACCACTGGCCCGCGGTCGTCCCCCTCCCACATCCGAGCCCCCGCAACCGGATCTGGCTGGCGCGGAATCCCTGGTTCGAGGCCGAGCTCGTCCCGCGTCTCCGGGCCCGGATCGAGAAGGTGATGGCTTGATCCTCTGGCGCCACACGGATCGCGGGTCAGTCCGTCGAAGGCTCCGCCGGGTCGTCCCTCCCGTCACCGTTCAGCAGGGCCATCACGAGGCCCGCCGCCGCGCCCAGGACCAAACCGGTGGCGGCCGAGCCGAGTGCCGCGCCGAAGATCATCCCGATTCCAGCGCCCAATACAGTCCCCTTCATGCTCCACCTCCGAACCCAGGGTTCACGCGCGGCTCATGCTGCGCGTCGGTCGATTGGGTAGCGCGTTGGGTCGCGCACGGGTTCTCTAAAGCCTGTCCCTCCGCCCCCACTTCCACGCATCCCAACACGGAGTGACGTGAAGCGGAAGTGAGGGGGTGCCCGTGTTGGATCTGAGGAAAGAACTCGAGTCGTTGCCGTCGGGGGCGGGGCCGCCCGCCGTTTCCCGGGCACGAGTACATGCGCGGCTGGGGCGTGTTCGGATTGCCGCTGGACTCCGGGCACGTGCTGGCGCTCCGCGTCTTCCCCGAGAACAGCTTCGCACCGTACCGGACGGTGTGGCATCGCGACCCCGATGGCCCGTGGGCGATCTACGTCGACGGACCGGAGATCGACCTGGTCTGCCCACGCTACTACGGCGCGGCCTGCCATCACGTCGGTCCCGCGGACATCGAACTGGCGTGGACGGGTCCGGTGAGCCTCCGGGTGCGCGCGAGCGGGCCTTCCCTCGATCTGGAGTGGATCGTCGACGTCCACGAGATCCTCGGGATCGCCCTCGTGAACCGGCTCGGCCGCTCGCTCCCCAGCTGGACCTGGCGTCCGGGACCGCTGGTGCGCGTGCGTGAGCTCCTAGCGCGGCACGCGTTCGGCCTCGGCGATCTCCGGTTGTCCGGGACCATGCCGAGCGGGCACGTCGGGGTACTGATGCCGAAGCGGATGCACCGGCTGGCCGCGTCCCGGGCGGTGCTGAACGGGGACGATCTCGGCGCACCCACGCGACTGGCCGAGTGCCCCACGATCGGGGGCGTGACCGTGCCGGCCCGCGGGGTGCTGGCGGTGGGAGAGGCCGCATGGGAGCCGTCCCGCCGGGCCCGCTCGAAGACTTCGGGCTCGACCGTGATGTTCAGCCGCTTCTTGGGCATGAGATGCTCGGCTTGGAATATGTGCATATAAATATCCAAAGCATGCGCATGATCGCGCGAATCGGCGGGGAACATCCGGCGTCCCGATGGGTCCATCCCCCATCCTCGTCGGCCCCCCGAGCCTGCGACATACTCCGATCGGCCCCGACCTCCGTACCCGCACCGTGACCCCATTCGACCTCGTCGCCCCGCACGAGCCTGCGGGCGATCAGCCGAACGCCATCCGTGAGCTGACGGAGGGCCTCGACCGCGGCGACCGCAACCAGGTGCTGCTCGGCGCCACGGGCACCGGCAAGACGTTCTCGATCGCGCACGTGATCCAGAACTACGGGCGCCCGACGCTCATCATGTCTCACAACAAGACGCTCGCGGCCCAGCTCTACGGCGAGCTAAAATCGCTCTTCCCGCACAACGCGGTCGAGTACTTCATCTCGTATTACGACTACTACCAGCCGGAAGCGTACGTCCCCTCGACCGACACCTTCATCGAGAAGGACGCGTCGATCAACGAGGACATCGAGCGGCTTCGGCTCCGGGCGACGTCTTCCCTGGTCGAGCGCGACGACGTCATCGTGGTGGCATCGATCTCCTGCATCTACGGCCTCGGAAATCCGGAGGATTACCGGAGCCTGATGCTCCACATCGAGGTGGGTCAGGAGCGGCCACGCAAGGAGATCCTGCGGGCGCTGGTCGACATCCAGTACAAGCGCAACGACTACCTGTTCGAGCGTGCGACCTTCAGGGTGAGGGGCGACACGGTCGAGGTCTTCCCGGCGTACGACGAGCAGGCGATCCGCGTCGAGCTGTGGGGCGACGAGGTCGAGCGGATCTGCCGGTTCGACCCGCTCACGGGCGAGATCATCGCGGAGCTGCCGCGCACGTCGATCTACCCGGCGAGCCACTACGTGACGAAGCGGCGCACCATCGAGGAGATGATCCCGCTCATCCGCGACGAGCTCGCCGAGCAGCTGGCGAAGTTCCGCAGCGAGGGACGGCTGCTGGAGGCGCAGCGTCTGGAGCAGCGCACGAACTTCGACATCGAGATGATGCTGGAGATCGGGACCTGCTCGGGCATCGAGAACTATTCGCTGTATACCAGCAAGCGGCAGGTGGGCGACCGGCCGTCGTGCCTGATCGACTACTTCCCCGACGACTTCCTGATGGTGGTGGACGAGTCCCATGCATCCATTCCCCAGATCAACGGGATGTACAACGGCGACCGTGCCCGCAAGCTGACGCTGGTCGATCACGGGTTCCGCCTCCCCTCCGCGCTCGACAACCGGCCGCTCAAGTTCGATGAGTGGGAGCAGATGTATCCGAAGGCGATCTTCGTCTCGGCCACCCCGGGCGAATGGGAGGTCGAGCGGGCGGGCGGAGTTGTGGTGGAGCAGATCATCCGCCCGACGGGCTTGATCGACCCGGAGATCGACGTGCGTCCGGTGCACGGTCAGGTCGACGACCTCCTGGCCGAGATCCGCGACCGCGAGAAGAAGGGCGAGCGGGTGCTCGTGACGACGCTCACTAAGCGAATGGCCGAGGACCTGACGGAGTATCTGCAGTCGGTGGGCGTGCGGGTGCGCTACATGCACTCCGAGGTGGACGCGATCGAGCGCATGGCGATCCTGCGACAGCTGCGGCTCGGGAAGATCGACGTACTGGTGGGGATCAACCTGCTGCGCGAGGGGCTCGACCTGCCGGAGGTGTCCCTGGTGGCCATCCTGGATGCGGATAAGGAAGGGTTCCTGCGAGATGCGCGGTCGCTGATCCAGACCATCGGGCGCTGCGCGAGAAACGTGGAGAGCAAGGCGATCATGTACGCGGACCGCGTGACGCGCTCGATGCGCCAGTGCATCGACGAGACGTACCGCCGCCGCGAGATCCAGATCGCCCACAACGCGCAGCACGGCATCACGCCGCAGACCATCCGGAAGAGCATCGAGGAGATCGAGTTCAGCACGCGGGTGGCGGACGCGCGCCTGGTGCCGGGGCTCGCGGTGGGGCCGCTCGGTGGGAAGGCGGGCAAGGTCGCCGAGGTCGCGTCGACGTACGCCGAGGAAGTGAACCGCGAGGAGCTGGTGAAGATCCTCGAGAAGGAGATGGAGCAGGCGGCCGAGGCGCTGGACTTCGAGCGGGCGGCGTTGCTGCGGGATCAGCTGTTCGAGCTGCGGACGGGGTGAGCCCATCGAACCGTCGCCGCAGCTCGATCCCTATGCGATGATGGAACCCCGGGGCCGAGGCGTGATGGTCACTACGGTCACCGCTTGAAGCATTGACATCCATGTGCATGCAGCGCGGGGCCGACCGGGCCGCCGAAGTGACACGTGACCTCGAGGCCTGGCGCACTCCAATCGGGATGGCGGACTACCTCATCGCCGGGATCTGCCTCACACGGTCCGCGATCCTCCTGACGCGAAACCGGACCCACTTCGAGCGCGTCCCGGGGCTGAGCCTCGGGCGGATCTCAAGCTCGGAGGACACCGCGGTCCTCCCGGTCACCTTCGCGGGGGCCGCCTCTTTCGCGGGGTCAACTGTACATGCGCATGGGCTTGGCGCGGGCCGTGGCGGGTTTTCGTCGCTGACCGGGGGAAAACGTCCAAGGGCGGCTGCGCGAACCAGGCATTTGAACGGTTGTCCCCGCTCAGCGGGGACAATCCATACAATCGGCTCAGAGGGATGAGTCTCGTGTACGGTTTTCACCGGCCGTCAGCCGCCCACCGCGCGGCCCCCCCCCGGGTCAGTGGCTCACCGGGCCGCCACCCGCTCGACCCCCGAATCAGCGACCACCCGTCAGGCGCTCACCCGCCCGTAATCGTCCTCGAACCGGATGATGTCGTCCTCGCCGAGGTAGTCGCCGTACTGCACCTCGATCAAGATGAGCGGCTCGGTGCCGGGGTTCTCGAGCCGGTGCACGCAGCCGAGCGGGAGGAACGTCGACTCGTTCTCCTGGAGGTCGGAGGTGTCGTCGTCGCACAGGACGCGCGCCGTGCCTTCGACGACCGTCCAGTGCTCGGCGCGGTGCCGATGCTTCTGGATCGACAGCTTGGCGCCGGGCTTCACGGTGATCCGCTTGACCTGGTACAGCTTCCCGACATCCAGACGCTCGTAGTCGCCCCAGGGGCGGAGGACGCGGGCGGGGAGCTCGGCTTCCTCGCGCTCGGCGGCCCGGAGGCGCTCGACGACGGCTTTGACGTCCTGTGCGCGGGCGCGGGGCGCGACCACGAGCGCGTCCGGGGTGTCGACGACGACCATCTCTTCGAGGCCGACCGTGGCGAGGAGCCGCCGCCCATCGCTCCTGAGATACGAGCCGCGGGAATCGACCGCGACCACGTCTCCCGAGATGGCGTTTCCGTCGGCATCCTTGTCGGCGATCTCCCATAGCGCGTCCCAGGAGCCGACGTCGCTCCAGTCGGCGTCGAGGGCGACCACGACGGCGCGGTCGGTGTGTTCCATGACGGCGTAGTCGATCGACTCCCCCTGGATGGCGCCGAAGGATTCGGCTGCGAGACGGACGAAATCGGTGTCCGCGCGGCGGCCCTCGAATGCGCGCCGGCAGAGATCGAGCATCTCGGGCCGGTGGCGCTCGAGCTCCTCGAGGTATCGGCTGGCCTGGAACACGAACATGCCGCTGTTCCAGAAGTAGTCGCCGGAGGCGACGTAGCGGGCCGCGGTCTCGGCGTCG
>Ga0326597_10003841_pt1 | contig 21381 bp, 20 predicted proteins | sample RVTome_12_FD_203789 | JGI IMG/M metagenome (GOLD analysis project Ga0326597, IMG submission 203789) | Soil microbial communities from uranium-contaminated site in the Upper Colorado River Basin, Wyoming, United States - RVT100D185 | ecosystem: Environmental > Terrestrial > Soil > Contaminated >...
AGCCCATAGCTGGACTCATTTGGGTTGAAGCACCCGGAGACTACGCCACCCTCAATTCCAACCAACTTCGCGACGGCACCGCGGATATTGCTGCGCGGCTCAATGGCGCGCCTGCGACCACCGAGCCGCACATCGTGCATCCGAAGCTCGTGGTGCGGCGGACGACACCGTAAGCCACGGCCGGAATTGATCACGAGTGCAGACTTGCGCGCGCATGCCGCCCGGCGCGCCATCTGAGGGTTGATCAAACCTCGCAGGATTCGCTAATCTTGCGGCCTGATCACGTGTTCATTGTGGGGCGTTCACCGGTGATGGAGCTGGGTCACATCGCCGAGCGGGCCGAGGCCGCGCAGGCAGTCGCGAGGGTCGCCGGCGCCGCCGCCCTCGAGTTCTATCGCGACCGCGCCTCGCTCGGCGTCGAGGCGAAGGGCCCGCAGGATCGCGTGACCCTCGCCGACCGGGCGGTCGAGACCCTGATCCGCAGCTCTCTCGGGGAACAGTTTCCCGGCGACGCCTTCTTTGGCGAGGAGGACGGCCCGTCGCCGAACGCCCTCGACACCGACGGCGGGGTCTGGGTCGTCGACCCGATCGACGGCACCGACTGTTTCGTGTTCGGGATTCCCTCTTGGAGCATCTCGATCGCGTGGCTCAACCGGCGGCGCGTGACCATTGGCGTCGTCTACGACCCGCTCCATGAGGAGATGTTCGCGGCGGCGCTGGGAGGCGGCGCTACCCTCAACGGCCGCGCGATCCAGGCCTCCGACATCACCGAGGCGACGGCCGGGCTCGTCGGCATCGGCTACTCGTCGCGGGTCGCGCCCGACGACACGCTCGCCGCGCTAAGGCGGCTGATGGACGCCGGCGGTATGTTCCATCGCTGCGGCTCGGGCGCCCTCTCGCTTGCCTGGGTCGCCGCCGGGCGCCTCGCCGGCTACTTCGAGCCCCACATGCACGCCTGGGACTGTCTGGCCGGCCTGCTGCTGGTTCGCGAGGCGGGCGGCTGGACCAACGACTTTCTCGCAGGTAACGGCCTCGCGGACGGCAATCCGGCCGTTGCCGCGGCGCCGGGTCTGATCGAGCACCTCAGATTCGTGGGCGGCATGGGCCCGATCGAATCCGGAGTGGCCGGCGGAGTGGAAGCGGCCCCATGACGGCGGCCGCGCCATGCCCTCCGCCTCGCGGCTCTTGGTCTTGGAGACGGAAGTAAAGGAAAGAACTTGGGAGGATGAAATGACACGTCACGGACTTCTCTTCGGCGCCGCCATCACCGTGGCCGCCGCGGTGGCGCTGCCCGCCAGGGCGCAAGACCTGACGCTCTACTGCAGCCCGCAGATCGAGTGGTGCGACCTGATGGTCGCCGCGTTCACCCAGGAGACCGGCATCGAGGTCGCCATGACCCGCAAGAGCTCGGGCGAGACCTTCGCCCAGATCAACGCGGAGGCCAGCAACCCGCGCGGCGACATCTGGTGGGGCGGCACCGGCGACCCGCACCTGCAGGCCGCCGAGGAGGGGCTGACCGAGGAATACCGCTCGCCGCTCCTTTCGGAGCTCCATCCTTGGGCTGTCCAGCAGGCCGAGCAGTCGGGCTACCGCACCGTCGGCATCTACGCCGGCGCGCTCGGCATCGGCTACAACACCGAGCTGTTCGAGGAGCGGGACCTGCCAGTTCCCGAGTGCTGGGAGGACCTGACCAGGGAGGAGTATCGCGGCGAGATCCAGATCGCCAATCCCAACTCCTCCGGCACCGCCTACACGACGCTGGCGACGCTGGTTCAGATCTTCGGCGAGGAGGAGGCGTTCGATCTCCTCACGCGGATGCATGCCAACGTCAACGAGTACACCCAGTCGGGCTCGGCGCCGATCAAGGCGGCGGCCCAGGGCGAGACCGCGATCGGCATCACCTTCATGCACGACATGGTGACCCAGGTGGTCCAGGGCTTCCCGATCGAGATCGTCGCGCCGTGCGAGGGCACCGGCTATGAGATCGGGTCGATGAGCATCATCAAGGGCGCGCGCAACATGGAGAGCGCCCAGCGCTTCTACGACTTCGCTCTCAGGGCCGACATCCAGTCGCGGTCCCAGGAGGCGCAGGCCTACCAGGTGCCGTCGAACATGGCTGCGGTGCCGCCCGAGGAGGCGCCGGACCTGTCGAACCTGAAGCTGATCGACTACGACTTCGCCCTCTACGGCTCGTCCGACGAGCGCCAGCGGCTGCTGAAGCGCTGGGACGACGAGATCGGCGCGCTCGCCAACTGAGCGCGCCGGCAGCGGGCGAGGGGGCCGGTCATGGCAAGGTCGATCGCGCTGTGGGTCGCGGTCGGCCTCGCCGGCTTCGTGGTGCTGCCGTGGTACTCGGACTATGACGGGTTCTGGTCGTTCGTCTGGCTCGGCGCCGGCTATCCGTTCGGCCGCGACGCCGCACCGGCGATCGTCCAGGCGCTCGAGCACGGCAGGCCGTGGCTGGCGCCGATCGGCCTCCTCCTCCTCGCAACGCCCGTGGCGCTCCGCTACCCGCCGGCCGACCCGCGCCGCGGCCGGGTGCTGACCGCGGTCGGGCTCGCTGGCGTCGCCGTCCTGCTGCTCCAGGGCTTCGCCATCGGCATCGGCGGCTGGCGCTACGAGACGCTGGAGGCGCTGTTCGGCCCTGTCGAGGCCCAGCCCGGCATGAGCTACGGCGCGGCGCTCGTCGGGGCCGCGTTCCTGTTCCTCGCGACCCGCGGCCTCGCCGCGCGCCGGCACGCGGGCGGCGACCCGTTCGTTGTCGGGTCGATCGGGCTGATCTGCGCGCTGACCGCACTCTTCGTGTTCTTCCCGGTCACCAACATCCTGTCCCACGCCGTCCTCGACAACGACGGCGAGGTGGCGCTCCGCGAGTTCCTCGACAAGATCACCCACCGCCGCATCTGGGGCCTCCAGTGCGTGTGGTCCGGGGTGCGCTGCGGGGCGGCGTGGAACTCGGTGACGCTCGCGGTCTCGACCGGGGTGGCTTCGACGCTCCTCGGCCTCGCCTTCGCCCTCGCCGCGACCCGATCGAGGCTACGCGCGGGCCGGGCGCTGCGCGTCCTCACGGTGCTGCCGATCATCACGCCGCCCTTCGTCATCGGCCTTGCGATCATCCTCCTGTTCGGGCGCTCCGGCGCGGTCACCCAGTTCTTCGACTGGGCTTTCGGCATCCCGCCGAGCCGGTGGGTCTACGGCTTCAACGGCGTCTGGCTGGCCCAGACCCTGGCCTTCACGCCGATCGCGTTCCTGGTCCTGATCGGCGTCGTCGAGGGCATCAGCCCGTCGATGGAGGAGGCGGCCCAGACGCTGCGCGCCGACGCCTGGACCACCTTCTCCACCGTCTCCCTGCCGCTGATGCGCCCGGGGCTCGCCAACGCGTTCCTCGTCGTCTTCATCGAGAGCATGGCGGATTTCGGCAACCCGTTCGTCCTTGGCGGCAACTATTCGGTGCTGTCGACCGAGATCTTCTTCGCCATCGTCGGCGCCCAGAACGACCAGGGCGCGGCGGCGGTGCTGGCGCTGGTGCTGCTCGGCTTCACCTTGAGCGCGTTCTACGTCCAGCGCCGCTGGCTCGGCCGCAAGTCCTACGTCACCGTGACCGGCAAGGGCGATTCCGGCGTCCACCCGCCGCTGCCGCGCCGGCTCGGCTGGCTCTCCTACGGCGCCATCCTGCCGTGGATCGTGCTCACCGTCGTGATCTACTGCATGATCATTTTCGGCGGGCTGGTCGAGACCTGGGGCCGCGATCACTCGTTCACGCTGCGACACTACGCGGCCGCGTTCTCGATCACCTCCGGAGAGTTCGGCCTGGTGTGGAGCGGCGCGGCGTGGAACTCGTTCTGGACCACCATTACGATCGCGGCGATCGCGGCGCCGCTCACCGCCGGGCTCGGCCTGCTCACCGCCTATCTTCTGGCCCGCCAGCGCTTCGCCGGCCGCGAGAGCTTCGAGTTCGGAACCATGCTGAGCTTCGCGATCCCGGGCACTGTCATCGGCGTCTCCTACATCCTCGCCTTCAACGTGCCGCCGATCGAGATCACCGGGACCGGGGTCATCCTCGTCATCTGCTTCGTGTTCCGCAATATGCCGGTCGGGGTCCGCGCCGGCGTCGCCGCCATGAGTCAGATCGACCGCGACCTCGACGAGGCGTCGCTGACGCTCGGCGCGAGCGCCGCCACCACGGTGCGCCACGTCATCGCGCCGCTCCTGCGTCCAGCGATCGCCGCGGCGCTTGTGTTCTCCTTTGTGCGCGCGATCACCTCGATCAGCGCCGTGATCTTCCTCGTCTCGGCGAACTACCACATGGCGACGGCCTACATCATCGGACGCGTCGAGAACGGCGACTATGGCATTGCCATCGCCTATTCCTCGGTACTGATCCTGGTGATGCTGGCCGCCATCTCGCTGGTCCAGTTCGCCCTCGGCAGGCGAACGATGGGTCGCCGCGACGCCACGTTCGGCGCGCCGGCGCGCGTTGCGGAGGCGCCGGCATGACCGCCGCCGCCGGCAAGGCCGCATCGGTCACCTTCGAGCAGGTGCGCAAGACCTATGGCAGCGTCGTCGCGGTCGGCGGTGTCTCCTTCCTCATCGAGCCGGGTCGGCTCGTCACCCTGCTGGGACCTAGCGGCTGCGGTAAGACGACAACTCTGAGGCTCATCGCCGGCCTTGAGATCGCAACCTCGGGGCGCATCCTGATCGGCGAGGAGGACGTGACCGCGCTGCCGGCGACGGCGCGCGACGTATCGATGGTTTTCCAGTCGTACGCGCTGTTCCCGCACATGTCGGTCGCCGAGAATGTCGGCTACGGCCTGCGGGTCGGCGGGGCCGGCAAGGACGAGGTCAGGGAGCGAACCCGCGTGGTGCTCGATATCGTTGGGCTCACCGAGCTCGATCTGCGGATGCCGAGCGAGCTCTCCGGCGGCCAGCAGCAGCGCGTCGCCGTCGCCCGTGCGCTGGTGCTCGAGCCCCAGGTGCTCCTGTTCGACGAGCCGCTCTCCAACCTCGACGCCAAGCTGCGCCGCCGCGTCCGAGATGAGATCCGCGAGATCCAGAGGTCCCTCGGCCTGACCTCGGTCTACGTCACCCACGACCAGGACGAGGCGCTGGCGGTCTCCGACAAGATCATCGTGATGCACCGGGGCCTAGTCGCCCAGCAAGGCGCGCCGCGCGAGCTCTATGAGGCGCCGGTCGACGAGTTCGTCGCTGACTTCGTCGGCGACGCCAATATCGTCCATGGCGAGATCGTCGGTTGCGATCCGGTTCGCGTCCGCATCGACGAGACCGAGCTCACCCTTCCGGGACGCACCGGCGCTATGGGTCCGGTGAAGATCGCGATCCGCCCCGAAGCGATCCATCCGAAGCTGGTCGATGCCCATGCGAACTCCGGCGCCATCGTCGGCACGATCCGCAAGGCGAGCTATCTCGGGTCCCACCTCGAATATACGGTCGACACCAATGTCGGATCGCTGTTCGTGATCGAGCCGAACGTCGAGGCCCCGATCGGTATCGGCTCCTCCGTCGCGCTGGAGCTCTCGCAGCGCGGCGTCATCCTCGTCGGCGAGTAGCCGGGCTCCGCTACACCTCGGGAAGGGCGTAGCCTGGCGGCTCGAAGATCGCGGCCCGGCGCAGGAGCTCGACCGATTTCCGCATCCCCTCCATCGGCGACATCGCGAAGTCTTCGTGCTCGATCGAGAGCACGCCGTCATAGCCGGCGCGCCTCAGTTCGAGTGCGAAGGCGCGCCAGAACGCCTCGTCGTGGCCATAGCCAAGCGTCACGTAGTTCCATGACCGCTCCGCCGCGCGCGGCGCCGGGCGCGTCTCGATCCGCGAGTTGACCGCGGCATTCGCCTCGATCCGCGTGTCCTTGGCGTGGACGTGGAAGATCGCGCGGCCCAGCGCCCGGATCGCCGCCAGCGGGTCGGCGCCCATCCACATGAGATGGCTCGGGTCGAAATTGGCGCCCACGGCCTCGCCCGCCGCCTCGCGGAGCCGCATCAGCGTCTCGACATTGTAGACGGCCTGGCCGCCGTGCATCTCGATCGCGAGCTCGGCAATGCCGTGGCCGGCGGCGAAGCGCACGAGGTCGCGCCAGTAGGGGATCATCACCTCGTCCCATTGCCACACGAGGATCTCGGTCGTCTCGGGCGGCCAGGCGACGGTGATCCAGTTGGGGTGGGCGTCGCCCGGCGCCCCCGGGCAGCCCGACATCAGGATCACCGTCCGCACGCCGATCAGGCCGGCGAGCTCGATCGTCCCGCGCACCACGCGGTCGTGCTCCCTGCCGCTGCCGCCAGGGTGGAGCTGGTTGCCGTTGCAGGTGAGCGCGCTGATCTCGAGCCCGTGGTCGCCCACCGCGCCGGTCAGGGCGTCGTGCGTCGCGGCATCGGCGAGAAGCGCGTCGAGGTCGAGATGCGGCGCCGTCGACCAGTTGCCGGTCGCGAACTCGACGCAGTCGAGGCCGAGCTCCGCCGCCGCGCCCAGCACCTCGGCGAAGGAGAGACTGCCGAGGCTGTCGGTGTTCATGCCGATCTTCATCGCGCCTCCCCCGGACAATCCGCGATCCTGACGACCGGCCCGGCGAGCTGCGAGACGAGGAAGCCCGCGCCGTCGGCGATCACCTTGGCAGGCCTGGCGAGCCCGCCGGCGATCACCTCCGGCGCCCCGCCCCCGGGCTCGATCGCGACGAGCCGCCCGGTCCCCGGCTCAAAGCCCGTATCGGGGTCGAAGATCCCGTGCTCGAGGACCACGAGCCGGCCCGCCCCGTCGAAGGTGATGTCGACCGGGGCGTCGAGCCCCGTCGCCTCCGGCCGTGGCGGCGTTTCCGGCGCCGCGAGGTCGAGCGAGACCACCGCACCACCCTTCTCGATAAACGGGAAACCGCCGAAGAGCGCGATATGAATGCGCCCGTCGCGGACCGCGACCCCGGTCGGCACCGCATCAACCTCGTAGGCCGCGCCGGCGGTGAACTAGGTCGGTGACAGCGCCTCGAGCGCGCCCTCGTCGTGGGAGATGCGCGCGAAGGCGTGAAGCTCGGTGACGGTCCCGTCGCCGGCGAGCGCCATCAGCGCGTTCAGGCCGGAGTCGACGATGATCAGTCGCCCGCCGTCGGCCGCGAAGGCAAATGGGTTCCAGAACTCGGCCGACAGCACCCGCCAGCCCCCGTCGGCCGTGAGCTCGAGGAGCGCGTGGTCGAGCGGCGACTCGGGAGCCTCGGCCGGGGTCCAGCCCTGGGCAACCAGCACCCGCCCATCCGTCACCGCGACATGATAGGGGCCGGTCGGCTCGCCGAGGACGTCGGTGCCGTAGGGCAGGATCTCGCCAAGTCGCTTACGGGCGCCGTCGGCGCTGATCGCGATCACCTCGCCGGTCGCGAGATCGCTGACGATCAGCCGGCCGCCGTCGCGCGCCAGCCCCGAGACGGCGGCGAACCCGTCGGCGACCGGCGTGACGCAGCTCTCCGCCGAGAGCGCTGGCGGCGACGCGATCGCGGCGACGGTCAGGGCAAGGAGGTGTCGACGCATCTGAAGCCGCCATTGCCGGCGAACCTGAAGTCCGGCGCATAGGCGAGCCGGTAGGTCGCGGTGAGCCGCTGATTGTCGCTGTTCCAGGCGCCGCCGCGCAACACCTTGAACCGTTCCGCACGCGCCCCGGGCCCGACCTCGTGGGGGCCATACCAGTCGGCCGTCCACTCCCAGACATTGCCGACGAGGTCCATCACCCCCTCGGCGCTGACGCCTCGCGGAAAACTGGCGGCCGGCGCCGTCATTGCGTAGCCGTCGGCCGTGTCCGGCGCGCAGCAGGCTTCGGCGCCGCGGTTCGCCCGTGTCGCGGCCGGCCCGTCGCCCCAGGGATGGAGCGCGCCGTCCCTCCCGCGCGCCGCGCGCTCGAACTGGCGCTCGCTCGGCAGCGCGAGACCGTAATGGCGGCAGAACGCCTCGGCATCCGCCCACGAAACGCCGACCACCGGCCGCTCCGGCAGGCCAAGCTCGGAATGGTCGGCGAAGAAGCTCGCCCGGTGGCCGGTCTCGGCGACGAAGGCGCGGTACTGTGCATTGGTGATCTCGGTCCGGTTGATGGCGAAGGCGGCGATTTCGATCCGCTCCGCCGGCCCCTCGTTCTCAAGGCCATCGTCGCGGCCGAACACGAAGGCGCCGCCCGGGATGGCGATCAGCGGGTTCCCTGGGACCGCCTCGCCGGCCCCCGCCAGCGACGCCAGGACAACGAGCCCGGCGGCGCTAGTGATCGACGCGCTTCTCGGTCCGCGCATCGAACACGAACGCCTTTTCGCCCGGCACCGCGACGCCCACCGTCTCGTCGAGCTTGCCGGCGAAATCCTTGTCGGCCCGGACCCTCACCAGTTCCTCGCCGGCCTTGACCGCGACCAGGGTATGGTCGCCGATCAGCTCGACCGAGTAGATCTGCCCGGTCAGGCTCGCCTCGCCAACCCCGTCGACCACCCTGATGTCCTCCGGCCTGAACCCGAGGATCGCCTCCTCCACCCGCGCCGATCCGAGGCCCGCGATCCGGAGGCCGCTTCCCTCGAACACGCCGCCGGCGACGCCGCCGCGGATCAGGTTCATCGGCGGCGAGCCGATGAAGCCGGCGACGAACAGCGTGCGCGGGTCGTTATAGATGTCCTTGGGCGTACCGAGTTGCTCGATCACGCCCTTGTTCATCACCGCCACCCGGTGGGCGAGCGTCATCGCCTCGATCTGGTCGTGAGTGACATAGACCGTGGTGATCTGGAGTTCGTGCTGGAGATGCTTGAGCTCGGCCCGCATCTGCACCCGGAGCTTGGCGTCGAGGTTCGACAGGGGCTCGTCCATCAAAAACACCTTTGGCGTGCGCACGATCGCGCGCGCCAGCGCCACCCTCTGGCGCTGGCCGCCGGAGAGCTCGCGCGGCAGTCGGTCGAGCAGGGTCTCGAGCTCGACCCGCTGCGCCGCCTCGAGGACGATCCGGCGGCGCTCCTCGCGCGCGATCTTCCTGATCTTGAGCGGGTAGCCGATGTTGTCCTCGACCGACATGTGGGGATAGAGCGCGTAGGACTGGAACACCATGGCGACATCGCGGTACTTCGGCAGCAGGTCATTGACCATCTCGTCGCCGATATAGACCTCGCCCGAGGTCACGTCCTCGAGCCCGGCGATCATCCGCATGGTCGTCGTCTTGCCGCAGCCCGACGGGCCGAGCAGCACCAGGAACTCGCGGTCGGTGATGTCCAGATCGAGCCCGTGGATGGCGGTGAAGCCGCCGAAGCGCTTGACGACGTTCCTGAAGCTGACCGATGCCATCGCCTCTACCCCTTGACGGCGCCGAACGACAGGCCGCGGACCAGGTGCTTCTGGACGATGAAGGCGAACACCATGATCGGGATCGCGGCAAGGAACCCGGCGGCCGAGATCTCGCCCCAGTGGGTTGTGTATTGCGTCACCCGCCCGGCGATGCCGATCGGCAGGGTCTGCGACTGCTCGGTCTGGGTCAGCACCAGCGCCAGCAGGAACTCGTTCCACGAAATGATGACGCAGAAGATCGCCGTCGCCGCCAGCCCCGGCCGCGACAGCGGCAGCGCGACCCGCAGGAAGGCCCCCCAGCGGGTGTCGCCGTCGACCATCGCGGCCTCCTCGAGCTCGACCGGCAGGTCCTGGAAGTAGCTCTTCATCATCCAGGTCGCGAACGGCAGGTTGAACGCGGTGTAGGCGATGATCACCGCCTACTTGGTGTTCAGCATGTCGAGGAAGTTGAAGAAGATGAACAGAGGGATCACAGTCACGATCGGCGGCATCATCCGGGTCGACAGGATCCAGAACGACAGGTGGAACTTTGTGCTTCCCGGGTAGCGGAAGCGCGCCAGCGCGTAGCCCGCCATGGTCCCGAGGGCGAGCGAGACGATGGTGGTCGCCACCGCGATGACCAGGCTGTTGAGCGCGAAGCTGGCGAAATTCCGCTCAACATAGGTGGCGTGGTAGTTGGCGCCCGTCGGGGTGAAGTCGAACCACACCGGTGGCACCGCGAAGATGTCGATGTTGAGCTTGAACGAGTTGAGCGCGATCCAGTAGATCGGGAACAGCGTCACGAAGAGCGCCAGAGCGATCCCGCCATAGGCGAGGGCGGCGATCGCGATGTCCCGCGGCGTCCTCCTGCGCATACCGCCTCCCCTAGTCCGCGATCCGCATGCGGCGGATGAACCAGGTCGAGATGGCTATGGTTACCGCCAGAACGACGAGCGAGATCGCCGCGGCGTAGCCGATGTCGAGGAACCGCCGGCCGACCTTGTAAATGTAGTAGCTCGCGGTCACCGTGGCGTTGGCCGGACCGCCCGCGGTCAAGACGAAGACGATGTCGAACAGCCTCAGCGTGTCCATCAGCCTGAGCAGGATGGCGATGGCGATGATCGGCTTGAGGAACGGCAGGGTGAGGTCCCAGAACTGGCGCCAGCCGCTCGCCCCGTCGATCGCGGCGGCCTCGTATGGCTCGTCGGGAAGGCTCGCCAGCCCCGCCAGCATCAGCAGGAAGACGAACGGCGTCCACTGCCAGACGTCGACCGCAATGATGGTGGCCATCGCCAGGTTGTAGTCGCCGGCCCAGGCCTGGAGCGGCAGGCCGAGCTGGAACATCAGTTCGTTGAGGACGCCGAACTGCGGCTGGTAGATCAGCTTCCAGGTGATGGCGACCGTGATCGACGGCAGCATCATCGGCATCATCATGATGGTCTTGAGGAAGCTCAAACGGCGCACGTAGCGCTCGAACAGGAGCGCCAGCGCGAGGCCGAGCACGAACTCGATCGTCACCGCCGATGCCGTGAACACGATGGTGTTCCAGAACGCGATCTGCAGTTCGGCGTCGCCCAGCATCCGGGCGAAGTTGTCGAGGCCGACGAACTCGCGCTCGACCGAGGGGTCGGGGCTGATCCGCTGGAAGGCGGCAGTGAACATGTAGATGGTCGGGAACAGCGTCAGCGCGGCGAGGATCGCCACCGCCGGCACCAGCATCAGCACCCGCAGGTGCCGCTCGACCCAGCGCTCGACCGCGCCGCCGCGCCGCACTGGCGCCCCCACCGGCACCGCCGTCGCCGGCGCCTCGATGCTCATCGGCCGCTGCGGCCCCTGCGCATCCCGGCCTCCCCCGGCGGCTGAACCCGGACGATCATATCATCGAACCCCGCAAAGCGGTCGCGGAGCGGGGTGGTCTTGACCCCGCTCCCGTCTGGCCCGGCCAGTCGTGGGAGGACCTAGCTAGAGGCCGGAAATCTGCTCGACGGCGGCCTGGGCGTTGGCCAGCGCCTCCGCCGGCGTGATCGTCCCGACCACCGCCTTGGACAGCTCGATGCCGAAGGCGTTCTCGATCTCCGGCCACTTGGGATGGCGCGGCCTGGGCGTCGAGTAGGTTATCGCCTCCATCAACGTCGGGAAGTGACGGAACTGCTCCTGGGAGGTGAGCTCGGGATCGGTGAACACCGAGAAGCGCACCGGCGGGTTGCCGCGCGTCGCCGAGATCTTGATCTGCTCGGGCGAGGTCGCCCACACCATGAAGTCGAACGCTTCCTGCTTGTTCTGCGACGCCGACATGATGCCCATGGTCCAGTGGCCGATCTCGGACGACCCGGCGTGGGTGCCCGACGGGATCGCCGAGTAGGAGATCTTGCCGACCATCTGGCTCTGGCTCGGGTCCTCGAAGGTCGCGACCCAGTTCGGCCAGCTGATCGACGAGGCGGCGGTACCGGCGGCGAGCGCGCGGCCGACCTCATCTGCCTGGTAACTCTCGACGCCGCGCGGCGCCGTCTCCTTGAGCGCCATGAAGGTCTCCATCGCCGCAGCGCCTTCCGCCGTGTCTATCGTCACCGCGGTGCGATCCTCGTTAAACATGTCGGCGCCGTAGGACCAGAAGATCGGCATGAAGTCGGCGACCACCGGGTTGCCCTGGCCGCCGCGGAACACGTAGCCGTAGTAGCGGCCGCCGCCCTCAGCGGTCAGCTCGCTCGCCACCGTGATCACGTCGTCCCAGGTCTCCGGCCCGCCCGGCAGCCCCTTCTCGGTGAACTGCTCCGCGTCATAGAAGAACATCTGCGCGTTGCCGACATAGGGCAGGCAGACGAACGGCCCGGTATTGTAGGGGCTGCGGCAGACCGCGAGCGACTTCGCTAGGATCTCGATATTGATGCCCATTTCGGCCGAGTAGTCCTCGGCGGCCGCCCTCAGGCCGTCGCCCTCGGAGCCCGACGGTACCGCGATCGTGATATCGGCCCAAGCCGGGGCGGTGAACATGACGGCCGCGGCGAAAAGCGCGGCAGCGAGACCCTTCCTCATCGTCCGTTCCTCCCAGTCTCGATTTTCGCGTGCGGCAGGTCCTTCGGCGTCTGCCACGGACAATGGAACACATATTCCATCTTTGCTCTTGGCGTCAATCTTCATTCCATTGAGGCGACCCGTCCCTCCCGCTCATTCCGGGTACGATCCGGCCACGTTCTGGTCGTATTCCACCAGCGCGCCGGTCATCACCCCCGAGCCCGGGGCAAGCAGGTAGGAGACGAGGCCAGCGACCTCCCCGGGGTCGATCAGCCGCCCCATCGGCAGCCCCTCCGCCGCCTTCTCGCGCCAGTCATCGCCAGCGCCGTGAAAACGGCGCTGGATCTCGTCCTCGGCCGGCGTGTCCATCCATCCGAGCAGGATGCCATTGCAGCGGATGCGGTCGCGCGCGAATGCGTTGGCGACGTTCTTGGTGAGCGTCGCGAGCCCGCCCTTAGACACCGAATAGGCCATCAGGTAGCTCTGGCCGCAGAGCGCGGCCATCGAGACGATGTTGACGATCGACCCGCCGTCGCCCCGCTCGCGCATGTGCCCGACCGCGCACTGCATGGTGAGGAACGGCGCCCTCAGATTGAGGTTCATGTGCTCCTCCCAGAGCGCGAGATCAGTGTCGAGCAGACCGCCTCGGGTGGTGATGGCGGCGGCGTTCACCAGCGCGTTGACGGCGCCGAGGTGCCCAATCGCCGCCTCGATCAAGTGCGTGCACTCCCCGGCGACTGCGAGGTCGGCGCGCACGAAATGGCAGTCGGTCCCGAGCGCCGCCACCTCGCGGGCCGCCCGCGCCCCTTTCTCCGCGTCGCGTCCCGCGATCACGATCCCGCGTGCGCCTTCTCTGGCCAGCCGGCGGGCGATCGCCAGGCCGAGTCCCTGGGTTCCGCCGGTGACGACAGCGAGGGTGTCGTCGTGGGGCCGGCTCATTGCCCGGCGACCTCGATCCGGCGCCCGTCGATCCTTGCCGGCCGGCCGGCCTCGTGCGACGCCGCCGCAGCCTCGGCGAGCACGAGCGCCCGGTAGCCGTCCTCCGCGGTCACCGGCGCTTGCCCGCCGTCCCGGATCGTCGCGATGAAGGCCGCGATCTCGAGCCGGTAGCTGTCGACGTAGCGGTCGAGGAAGAACTCGAAGAGCCGGTCCGCGGCGCCGTAGCCCTCGCCGCCCGACCGCTTGAGGCCGGTGCGCGGATGGTTGTCGGAGATCAGCATGCCCTTCTCGCCGAAGGCCTCGATCCGCTGGTCGTAGCCATGGGCGGCGCGCCGCGAGTTGAGGATCACGCACTCCCTGCCTGAGCCGGTGATGAGCGTGACGGCCGCGGTGTCGATGTCGCCGAGCCGGCGGATTTCCGGGTCGAACAGTGACGCGCCATGGGCGAACACCGTCTCCGGCTCCTCGCCCAGGAGCCACCGCGCGGTGTCGAAGTCGTGGATCGTCATGTCGCGGTAGAGCCCGCCCGAGCGCGGGATGTAGTCGTAGGGTGGCGGCGCCGGGTCGCGGCTGGTGATGACGAGCTGCTCAAGGCGGCCGATCTCGCCCGCCGCCAGCGCCGCGGCGAGCGCCGCGTGGGACGGGTCGAAGCGTCGGTTGAACCCGATCTGGACCTGAGAACTGGGTTCGCCCAGCACATCGAGGCAGCGCTCCGCCTCGCCGAGCGTCGGCGCCAGCGGCTTTTCGCAGAGCACCCGGCGGCCGGCCGCGACGGCAAGGAGAATGTGGTCGACATGGGCGTCGGTCGAGGAAGCGATGATCGCCCCCTCGACGCCTTCATGCGCGACTGCCGCCTCGGCCGTCGCCGCCTGGACCGCGCCGGTCTCGCCGGCGAGCGCCTCGGCGGCGGCGCCGGCCACGTCATAGATCGCGAGGAGCCTTCCCCCCGCCTCCCGCGCTGCCCGGGCATGGAGCTTGCCGATGCGCCCGGCACCGAGAAGCGCAAGACCGGTCATGTCGCCCCTCCCGCAAGGTTATCGACCGCGACCCATCCATCGCGCTCGAGCGAGGTCTCGATCGCCGCGATCACCCGCTGGTTCTCGGCCCCGAAGGCGAAGTCGGGAAAGCAGTCCCCGTCGCCGCCGAGCCCGGTTATCAGGTCGTGGATCTCGATCACCTTGATGTCGAAGTAGCCGAGGCCGCCACCGCCATAGTCGAAACCGAAGAACGCTTTGTATTGAGGTACTTGCGACCCGGCGAGAAGCGTCTTGAATCCGCGGTCGGGCTTGGCGTCGGAGAGCTTGGCGACGAGGAGCTCGTTCATCCGCTCGCCATCGTTCATCACCGTTCCCTCGGTGCCCGACACCTCCCAGGCGATGCCGAGCACCTTGCCGACAGCGATGCGCGAGGCCTCGATCACGCCGGTGCCGCCCGACCGAAAGCGTACGAGGCTCTGGATCTGGTCCTCGTTCTCGACCGCGCGGCGGCCGGCGCCGGTCTCGGCCCTCGTGCCGTAGCCCGCGTCCTCGCCGGCGACCGGCCGTGTCTCGAACACCGTCGCCGCCTGGGCCGAGACCCGCTCGATCCCGCCCATCAGGTACTGGGCGACAGAGATCACGTGCGAGCCGAGATCGCCGAGCGCTCCAGATCCCGCCTGGCTGCGCGAGGTGCGCCACGACCACGGGAGCTCGGGGTCGGAATAGAATCCCTGGTCGAACCAGCCGCGAAACCGGATCGGCCGCCCGATCTCGCCACGTTCGATGATCTCCCGGGCCACCATCACCGCCGGCGTCTTGATGTTGTTGAACGCGACCATGGTCTTGACGCCGGCGCTCCGAGCAGCAGCCGCCATCTCCTCGGCCTCGGTGACCGTCATCGCCAGCGGCTTCTCGCAATAGACGTGCTTGCCGGCGGCTATCGCGGCGAGCGCCATCTCGTGGTGCAGCACATTGGGCGCGGCGATGTCGACGACGTCGACCTCTGGGCTTTCGACCAGTCTGCGCCAGTCGCCGGTGGCACCCTCGAAGTCGAGCCTCGTCGCCGCCTCGTCGGCCAGCTCCTGCGTCCGGTCGGCGATCAGCGCGAGCCTGGGCCGCGCCTTGAGGTCGGGATAGAGCACCCCCGCCCGCCGGATCGCGTCGGCATGGGTCCGGCCCATGAACCCCGACCCGATGAGGCCAAATCCGATCTCCCGCCGGCTCACCAGTTCGATCTCCTCCGCCCCCGATGCCGCCGCTTTAAATTCCGGGTGCCTTGACCGTGTGAATGGAATTTTTCTTCCATTGCGGCTCCGGCAATGTCAAGAACCGCCTGCGCGGCACCGGCCCGCGCGCGGCCGACGGTGGCACCAATGAGCGATACTCCGGCGCCCGAGTCCGCGCCTGACGACTTCGAGTCGCTGCGGACGGCGATCATCGCCCGGCGCGAAACCCTGCCGAAAAGGCTCGCCCAGGCGGCCGAGTTCGCGGTCCAGCAGCCCGACGAGGTGGCGCTCGGGACCGCGGCGAGCGTCGCCGAGCAGGCGATGGTCCAGCCCTCGACGCTGGTGCGACTCGCCCAGGCCTTCGGCTATTCCGGGTTCTCAGAGTTCCAGGCGGTGTTCCGCACTCACCTTCGCAGCCGCTGGCCCGACTATCAGGAGCGGCTCAAGGTGCTGAGCCATCGCGGCGAGGGCGAGCGCGGCGTCATTGGCCTTCTGGAGGGTTGCGTCGAGGCCTCGGTCGCATCGCTCGCCGCCGTCAACGACCGGCTCAGGGAACAGGACCTTGAGCAGGCGGCGCGGATTCTGTCAGGCGCCGAAACGGTTTGCCTGATCGGCATGCGCCGTGCCTTCCCGGTCGTCGCCTATATGAGCTACGTGCTCGCCAAGCTCGGAGTTCGCTCGATCCTGGTCGACAACGTGGCGATGCTGGCGCGCGAGCAGAGCGGGCTTGCGAGCGCGTCGGACGCGCTGATCTCGGTGAGCTTCACCCCCTACACGCCGTTGACCGTCGAGATCACCCAAACGCTGCATGCCGCCGGCGTCCCCGTCGTTGCCATGACGGACAGCCCGTTCAGCCCGCTTGCGCCCAATGCAGACGTGACGCTCGAGATCGTCGAGTCCGACTTCTCGGGATTCCGCTCGTTGTCGGCGGCGATGTGCCTCGCCCAGGCGCTTGCCATCGCCATCGCCCAGGCGCGGTCGGCGAGGGACCGGCACCAGCCGGGCGGCCCACGCGAGCCGCGTGGCCCGCGAATCCGCAGCACCGGCGACCGTCGCCGATGACGGCGATCTAGACGTTCCAAATTGACATCAGAATGGAAAAGATGCTTCGTTTCCTGCCTGCGAAGCCGCTTGCCCGTGGCCGGAAAGGACATGCCGAATGGCCGATGAGCGTGCCCAGCTCGACGTGATCACGATCGGCCGGGCGTCGGTCGACCTCTACGGCCAGCAGATTGGCGGGCGACTTGAGGACATCGCGACCTTCGCCAAGTCGGTGGGCGGCTGTCCGGCCAATATCGCCATCGGCTGCGCGCGCCTCGGCCTCAGGTCGGCGCTCGTCACCCGGGTTGGCGACGAGCAGATGGGGCGCTTCATCCGCGAACAGATGGCGCGCGAAGGGGTCGACATGCGCGGCATCCTCACCGACCCCGAAAGGCTCACCGCCCTTGTGCTCCTCGCGGTGCGCGACAGCGAGACCTTCCCGCTCCTGTTCTACCGCGAAAACTGCGCCGACATGGCGCTCTCGGAGGAGGATATCGACCCCGGCTTCGTTTCCTCGGCGCGGGCGGTGTTGGTGACGGGCACCCACTTCTCGACCGATCAGGTCGCCGCGGCGAGCCGCAAGGCGATGTGGGTCGCGCGGGAGGCCGGCGTGAGAGTTGTGCTCGACATCGACTACCGGCCCAATCTCTGGGGCCTCGCCGGCCGCGACGCCGGCGAGGAGCGCTACATCGCCTCCGACCGGGTAACGGCGACGCTCGCCTCGGCGGTTGCCGATTGCGACCTCATCGTCGGCACTGAGGAGGAACTGCGCATCGCCGCCGGGGTTGCCGACACCCTCGATGCCGCGCGCCGGCTTCGTGCCCTTTCTGCCGCCGTCATCGTCGTCAAGCGCGGGCCGATGGGCTGCGTCGTGTTCACCGGCGACATCCCGGACTCGCTCGACCGGGGCATCGTCGGCGCGGGCTTCCCGGTCGAGGTATACAATGTTCTCGGCGCCGGCGACGCCTTCATGTCGGGCTTCCTGCGCGGCTGGCTCGGCGGCGAGGAGCTTTCTACCGCCGCGACCTGGGCCAATGCCTGTGGCGCCTTCGCGGTGTCGCGGCTCCTCTGCTCGCCGGAGTTTCCGACATGGCCGGAGCTCGAGCATTTTCTGGAGCACGGCTCGCCGGAGCGGGCGCTGAGGCGCGACCCGGCGCTCAACCACATCCACCGCGCGACGACGCGGGCGCGGCGCCCGAACGAGATCCTCGCCTTCGCCTTCGACCACCGCTCGCAGTTCGAGAAGCTCGCCGACCGGCTCGGCGCCCCGCGCGAGAAGATCGCGGCGTTCAAGACCCTCGCGCTCGAGGCTGTCGTCGAAGTCGCCAGCGGACAGAACGGCTACGGCCTCCTCTGCGACGAGACCTATGGCCGCGAGGCGCTGTTCAGGGCCGAGGCGCATGATCTCTGGATCGCCCGGCCGGTCGAGAAGCCGGCATCGCGGCCGCTCCGCTTCGAGGCCGGCCGCGACCTCGCCGGCCGCCTCAACGAGTGGCCGGTCGACCATGTCGCTAAGTGCTTCTGCACCTATCACCCCGAAGACCCGACCGGCCTCAAGGCCGAGCAGGAGGAGCGGCTGATGCAGGTTGCCGAGGCGGCCTCTGCGACCGGCCGCGAGCTCCTGATCGAGATCGTTGCCGGCCAGCACGGGCCCCTCGGCGATGACACCGTCGCGCGCGTCCTTTCCCGCCTCTACGCCTGCGGACTCCACCCGGAATGGTGGAAACTCGAACCGCAAGAGAATCCCGCCGCCTGGGCCGCGATCGATGCCGCGATCGACGCCGGCGACCCTTCCTGCCGCGGGGTCCTGCTTCTCGGCCTCGAATCCTCCCCGGCCAGTTTGGAACAGGCGTTCCAAACCGCAGGTAGCTCGAAACGGGTGTGCGGCTTCGCGATCGGGCGCACGATCTTCGCCGAGGCGGCCGAGAACTGGCTCGGCGGCAGGATTGACGACGCCGCCGCGGTCAGGACGATGGCGGAGCGGTTTCGCGGTCTTGTGGCCGCTTGGCGCAAGGTTTTCCCGCGCGGCGCCGACGCACGCCGCGAGATCGTGTGATCGGAGACGCGAGGATGGGCACGGTTCGGCTGACCATGGCGCAGGCGCTCGTCCGGTATCTCGCGGCGCAGCGCATCGAGGTGGACGGCGAGCGCAAGCCATTGTTCGCCGGCGTCTGGGCAATCTTCGGCCATGGCAACGTCGCCGCCCTCGGCGAAGCCCTCTACGCGGCGCGCGAGGCGCTACCGACCTACCGCGCCCACAACGAGCAGGCGATGGCGCATGCCGCGATCGCATTCGCCAAAGCGAGCCGCCGGCGCAGGATGATGGCCTGCACGACATCGATCGGGCCGGGCGCCACGAACATGGTGACCGCCGCGGCGCTCGCCCATGTCAACCGGCTACCGGTTCTGCTGTTGCCGGGCGACGTGTTCGGAAGCCGCCTGCCCGATCCAGTGCTCCAGCAGATCGAGGATTTCGCCGACGGCACGGTCTCAGCCAATGACTGCTTCCGCCCGGTGTCGCGCTATTTCGACCGCATCATGAGGCCAGAACAGATCATCCCGTCGCTCGAGCGCGCACTCGCAGTGCTGACCGATCCCGCCGAGTGCGGGCCGGTTACGCTGGCGCTCTGCCAGGACGTCCAGGCCGAGGCCTTCGACTACCCGGATACGATGTTCGAGGCGCGGTTGCGCCAAGTCCGTCGGCCGCCGCCCGACGCGGCTGAGCTCGCGGCCGCGGCGTCGCTCGTTCGCGACGCGAAGCGCCCGCTCATCATTGCCGGCGGCGGCGTTCACTACGCCGAGGCGTTTGACGCACTCGCCGCTTTCGCGGAGCGCCACAACGTGCCGTTCGCCGAGACCCAGGCCGGCAAGGGCGCGCTCGCCGACGACCATGCCCTCAACATGGGCGCCATCGGCGTGACCGGCACCAGCGCCGCCAACGCCCTGGCCGAGACCGCCGATCTTATCCTTGCCGTCGGGACGAGACTCCAGGACTTCACGACCGGCTCATGGGCGTTGTTCAAGGATCCGGGCCGGCGTCTTGTTGGCCTCAATGTCCAGCCATTCGACGCCGGGAAGCACCTGGCCCAGCCGCTCATCGCCGACGCGGCGCTCGGCCTCGGACGCCTGTCGGACGCGCTCGGGAGCTGGCAGGCGCCTCACCGATGGGCAGAGCAGGCAGCGAAGGCAAAGGCGGAATATGCCAGCGCCGCCGCCGAGGTCCAACGCCCGACCAATGCGGTGCCGTCGGACGCCGAGGTGATCGGCGCGGTGCAAAGCGCGGGCAAGGCCGGCGACATCGTAGTGTGCGCGGCCGGCGGGCTTCCCGGCGAACTCCACAAGCTTTGGCGGGCGGCGGGGCCTGGCAGCTACCACCTCGAATACGGCTATTCCTGCATGGGCTACGAGATCGCCGGCGGCCTCGGCGTCAAGCTGGCGCGGCCCGAGGCCGAAGTCATCGTCATGGTCGGCGATGGCTCGTACCTCATGCTGAATTCCGAGATCGCGACCTCGGTGATGCTGGGGGCCAGGCTCATCATCATTCTCCTCGACAATCACGGCTTTGGCTGCATCGACCGCCTCCAGCGGACGACCGGCAGCGCCTCCTTCAACAACCTGTTCCAAGATACGCTCCACGAGACTCTGCCAACGGTCGACCTCGCCGCTCATGCGGCGAGCCTCGGTGCGATCGCCGAGAGGGTAAAGTCCGTTGCCGAGCTCGAAGCGGCGCTCGACCGGGCGCGCGGGGCCGACCGGACGACGGTCATCGTCATCGAGACCGATCCTCGGCGGTCGACGGCGGTCGGGGGTCATTGGTGGGATGTCGCAGTGCCCCAGGTCTCCAACCGGAGCGAGGTGCGAGAGGCGCGGACGGTATATGAGGAGGCGGTCAGAGGCCGTCAGAGACGGGGCTAGAGCAATGGCGATCAGGATCGGCGCCAATCCGATCGGCTGGACCAACGACGACATGGTTGAGCTCGGCGATGACATCCCGCTCGAGCAATGTCTGTCCGAGGCCAAAGCAGCCGGGTTCGAAGGGATGGAGCTGGGCCGCAAGTTTCCGAGGAAGGCGGATGAGCTCGGGCCTATCCTGCACTCCCATGGCCTTGCGCTGATCTCGGGGTGGTATTCGTCCTCGCTCCTCGTCCGGGACGCCAGGGCGGAGCGTGAGGCGCTGGCGCCCCATCTCGATCTCCTGAAGACGCTGGGCGCTCCTGTCCTGATCCTCGCCGAGACCTCGAACGCGACCCATGGCGACAGACAGGCGCCGATCTCGCGCCGGCCAGTTCTCGAGACGGGCGCCTGGCCGGTTTTCGGGCGCCGCCTCACCGAGCTCGCCGAGGCGGTGGCCGGCGAGGGCATCGCGCTCGTCTATCATCATCACATGGGAACAGCGGTCCAATCTGGCGAAGACATTGACCGGCTGATGGAGGCGACGGGCCCCGCTGTTCATCTTCTCCTCGATACCGGCCATGCGCTGTGGGGCGGCGCCGACCCTGCCGACCTCGCGCGCCGCTACTGCGGCCGCATCGTCCATTTCCACGCCAAGGACATTCGCGGGGACGTGCGCGCCCGCGTCGATGCCGCCGACATGAGCTTTTGCGACGCCGTCGTCGAGGGCGTCTTCACGGTGCCGGGGGATGGCATGATCGACTTCGCCGCTGTCCTGCGTGAGCTCGGCGGCTATGACGGCTGGCTCGTCGTCGAGGCGGAGCAGGATCCCGAAAAGGCCCCGCCCGCCCAATATGCTCGGATGGGCCACGACAACCTGTTGCACTTTGCTCGCGAGGCGGGGCTTCTCTAAATGTCGCGCCTTCTCGTCAGGCCAGGCCGGCCCGGAGCGGACGGCACGGTGCTCAAGGTCACGCCCGAGAGCGCCGGATGGACCTATGTGGGCTTCGAGATCCTGCG